>Ga0076929_100159_pt1 | contig 122659 bp, 118 predicted proteins | sample HotLakConUCCSL28_FD_87104 | JGI IMG/M metagenome (GOLD analysis project Ga0076929, IMG submission 87104) | Hypersaline microbial mat communities from Hot Lake, Washington, USA - Hot Lake Consortium UCC-SL28 (version 3) (version 3) | ecosystem: Environmental > Aquatic > Thermal springs > Hot...
TCCTTCAGCGCCTTGTGGGCGGGGATGCCGTGGCAGACCACGTGGTTGACCGACGTGCAGCAGGCCTTGCGGTAGCCGCGATAGAAGAGCGTTGCCGGAAGCGCATCGTGGCGCCGCGCATAGGCCATCACGTAGTCGTCGATGTCCTGTGTGGTGACGCCCGGCGCGATCATCGCCTCGAGCTCGTCGAGGCAGCGCGCCGCGAGGCCGCCGGCGGCCCGCATTCCTGCGAACGCCTCCGGGCCGTAGAGGCGCACCTGACCGGTGTTGCGGGCGGGTGCGGCGTCCGCATCGATGAATTCGACCATGAGGGGCTCCTTCCGGAGACATGTTGTCCGAAGGCGCCCTCAACGCAAGCGCCCGAAGCGTCCGGACTGGAGCGCCAGACGAACACTGCGAGGGAGCGCGACACCACGCAGATGCCCGGGGAGTTCCCGGACGAGGTGATGGCGCCCGAGGACCTCCTGAACATCCCCAGCGAGCAGGCGCCGGAGAAACCCGAAGGCATGGTCTACGGGGACGCCGGGACTTACGGGAAGGCCCTGAACACGGGTCCGGCCGTCAAGGAGCGCGCCAGCGGGCAGCCGCCCGACGTGATCCGGGCGCGCAACGCCCTGCGCCAGAAGCGCCAGGGCGAGGACGACAGACCCTTGCCGCCCTCAGGCGGCGGCCGGGCATGCTCCTGCCGCGGCCATCTCCTCGAGGTCGATGATGGGGACGGTCCCCACCGCGGCGATGCCCTCGGGCGAGACGCGGCAGACGAGCGCGGCGAACTCCACCCCCGCCGCGGCCGCCCGCTCGAACGCCTCGGCATAGACAGGGTCGATGTGGCGGGCGAGGCGGAAACGGTCGACGTCGTGCCGCTGGACGAGAAAGACCATCAGCGCCCTGTCGCCCGCCCGCACCACGTCGGCGAGGGCGTCGAGGTGCTTGGCGCCGCGGGCCGTCACGCAGTCGGGAAAGGAGGCCTCGCCGGGCGTCTCGACGAGGTGGACGTTCTTGATCTCCACGAAGGTGCGCCCGCCGACCCCGTCCGTCACGAGGAGGTCGATCCGCTCGGCCTTGCCGTAGCGCACCTCGGGGCGGACGTCGCCCGTCGCCGGAAAGGGCGGATGGCCGGCGCGGGCGAGTGCGGCGGCGATCCGGTTCGGGTTCTGCGTGTTGACGCCGACCCACACGCCGTCCGCCTCCACCGCCTCGAGCGTGTGGGCGTAGCGCCGCCTTGCGTTGTCGGACGCGGAGAGGAGGACGCGGGCGCCGGGCGTCGTGAGCCCGGTCATGGCGCCCGTGTTGGGGCAGTGGGCGGTGATCTGTCCGCCGTCGTCGAGGGTGACGTCGAGCATGAAGCGCTTGCGCCGCTCTATCCAGGTGCCCGTGACGAGCGGGCCGAAGCGATGTGCCAGCATTCGGCCATGGTGCCGCGCGCTCCGCCCCCGGCCAAGGGGCGGACACTGCAGCCTCCCGTCTCGTCCCCGCAATCCTCGAAGGGCCTGCCGACATCGACGGGGTGATCCGCGACCGGACGCTCGGAAAGCTCCACGGATGGCCGAGGCTTCGCCACATCCGTCGCCCCTCGCCGCGGACCGGTCGGTGCGCTGGGGCCGCCGGAAAGGCCGGGGCGGATCGTCCGGGTGCGCCGACGGCGACACGAACGTCACGTCGCCGGCTCGTCCTGTCGCCTGCTCGTCCTGTCGCCGGCTCGACCTGTCGCCGGCTCGACCTGTCGCCGGCTCGACCTGTCGCCGGCTCGTCCTGTCTTCGGCTCGTGATGGGGAGGGATGCGAAGGCGCGCCGTGGCGGCAGCCGCATGACCGCCGATCAGCGGCGAAGCCGATGCCGTCCGACGGCGGCAGGCGATGGGGCCGGAATTTCCGCCTCCTCGTTCACCGGCTCGACCAGAAGGGTCGCGGCCTCGATCCCCACGACGCGCACCCGGCGGCCGGCGGGCACGTCGGGTCCCGCGACGCGCCACAGGCCGTCCCCCCACGCTGCGCGGCCATAGCCGTTGACGATGGGTTCGGCGAGGGCGAGCTCGCGGCCGATCATGCCTGAGGCGCCGAGGTTCACCCTGTCCGCACCGTCCCGCTCCCGCCGCGCGGCGATGAGGCGGCCAGCGAGCACGGTCACGATGGAGAAGGCGATGAAGATGATCATCTGCGTCTCCCAGCCGAGCGGGACGGCGAGGAGGACTGCGCCCGTGAGCGAGGCCGCGATGCCGAACCAGATGAGCGAGACGCCGGGCAGCAGCGTCTCGGCGATGAGGAGGACGGCGCCGATGATGAACCAGGTGTAGGGGCCGAGCGCCTGGAGGATGGCGATGACGGGGACCATCGGCTCAGCCCTCCCGCTCGCCGCCGCCCTCGCCCTCGCCCGCCTCCGCGAGCCGGCGCTGGCGAAGCGCCCGCTCGCGCGCGGGCTCGGGGTCGGCGCTCGCCGGGGACTGCGGCGGCGGCTCGGCGGGTGCGCTCGCCGCGGTCGCCATGGAGCGCCGCACGGCCGCCTCGAGCTCCCTCGCCGAGGGCGTGGTGCGCTGGCCGCGCGGCGCGGCGGGCGCCTCCCCGGCCGGCCGGAACGTCTCGCGCGCGATCTCGGCGATGCCCGCCAGCGAGCCGAGCGTCGCGACCGCGTCCACCGGGAGGATCAGAGTGCGCTGGTTCGGTGCCGCAGCGATGTCGCGCAGCGCCGAGACGTACTTGTCGGCGACGAAGTAGTTGATCGCCTGGATGGAGCCCTCAGCGATGGCGGCCGACACGCTCGCCGTCGCCTTCGCCTCGGCCTCCGCGGTGCGCTCGCGCGCCTCGGCGTCGCGCCAGGCGGCTTCGCGGCGGCCCTCGGCGGCGAGGATCAGAGCCTGCTTCTCCCCTTCCGCCCGTGCGATGGCCGCGAGCCGCGCCCCGTCCGCCTCCAGCACGAGGGCGCGCTTCTCCCGCTCGGCCTTCATCTGACGGGCCATGGACTGGACGAGATCCTCCGGCGGGTCGATGTCCTTGATCTCGATGCGGGTGATCTTCACGCCCCAGGGGTCGACGGCGGCGTCGACGACGCGCAGGACGCGCGAGTTGATCTCGTCACGGTTCGACAGGAGCTCGTCGAGGTCCATGGAACCCATGACGGAGCGGATGTTCGTCATGGTGAGGTTGAGGATCGCGTTCTCGAGGTCGGTCACCTCGTAGGCCGCACGGGCCGCGTCCAGCACCTGGAAGAACGTGACGCCGTTCGCGGTCACCGTCGCGTTGTCGCGGGTGATCACCTCCTGGCTCGGGACGAGGAGCACCTGCTCGCGCATGTTGATCTTCTCGCCGACGCGCTCGACGAACGGCGTGAGGATGTTGAGCCCTGGCTGGAGCGTGCGCGTGTAGCGGCCGAACCGCTCGACGGTGTAGTTCATGCCCTGCGGCACGGTCTTCACCGCCGCGACGATCACCACGAAGACGAGCGCCGCCGCCGCGATGAGATAGAGGCTGAAGCCGATGTCGAAGGGCAGCATCCGCCGTCGTTTCCCCTTGTGCGAACCTTTTGCCTTCCTGAAGTGGAGGTGCGAGGGGCGGATTGTAAGCCGGACCGTTCAGGCGGGCGGGCGGCTCGCGGTCATCCAGAGCCACGGGGTCGGAAAGGCGCGCCACTCCCACAGCGCGAGGAGGCGGTCGAGGTCGGACGCGCGCTCCATCCAGGCGGGGAGGGCCGAGGGGTCGAGGACCCGGCCGATCCGGCGGATCCGGTGGGTGGGCGCGAAGCGCTCCTCGAGGAGCTCCAGGAGGCCGGGCGCCATCCCCTCGTGGACCTCGACGAGGATGTCGGCGTGGACGAGGCCGGGCGCGCGCACCGGGTCGAGGAGGTCGCGCTCCGCCCCCTCGACGTCGCAGACGAGCGCCGTGCGCACCGTCCGGCAGACGTCGAGGTCGGCGTGGTGAGGAGGCCGCCCGTCTCGACCCGGCTGTCGACGCCGTTGGCGCGGGCGAGCTCCGCGCAGCGGGCCTGCGCCGCCAGGTCGGTGTCGCGGGCGAGGACGCGCGTTCGCGGCATCCGCCGGGCGAGGCCGACGGCGTAGTAGCCTTCCGCCGAGCCGACGTCGATGACGAGGGGATAGGCGGTCGCCACGATCTCCTCGACGACCGGGTGCAGGCTCGCCTCGTACGCGCCGAGGAGGCGGGCGATGCGCGCCCCCTCGCTCGCGCGCACCGGGTAGACCATTCCCGCGAAGGGGCCCGACTGCACGTTGACGCCGTCGCGCGCGACGAGCGTGTTCTCCAGGAGGAGCGAGCGCCACTTGGCGAGGAGACGCAGGGCCGCGTCGAGCTTCTGCGTCGAGGGCTCGCCCTCGAGCAGGCGCTGCACATCCGCGGCGACCTTGCGGGTGAGGGGTGTCGGCTTCGCGCTCATTCATCTCGTCCGGACCGCCCGGTCCGCCGCCGGGCCGGGGAATAGATCTAGAGGAGTTCCCGGTCTGTCGGTAGCGAGAGACCGCGAGGCGGCTGTCGGTGCGCCGGACCGCGAGGCGGCTGGGCGCGATCCCTGGGGCGGAGCATCCTGTCCGCGTCGTGCGGGGCGCAGGATGCCCTCACCGCACCGCAAGCGACGGTAAGCCGGAAGGACGCCTGACGGGGGGCGCGTGCGGCGGTGTGCGGCGGTGTGCGGCGCGCCGGCCTCGTGCGCCCCCGGCCTCAAAAGGCTCACGGCCTCGGGTCGTCTCGAAGCCTCGTCCCGTCGCACGGCGTCCCTTCACCGGATTGCCATGCCGCGCGGCGCGCAAGATCGTGCAAGTGTGGCGTCGCAGCGTGAGCGAGGGTGAGGGCGATGACGGCGGCGGACGGTGTGCGGCGGGTCGAGGCGGACGCGCGCGGGCGATTCGGCTGGGTCATGTTCGACTGGGCGAACCAGCCATTCCTCGTCCTCGGCGCCTTCGTGTTCGCGCCCTACTTCACGACGACCATCGTCGGCGATCCGACGCGAGGGCAGGCGCTGTGGGGGGCGATGCTCGGGGTCGTCGGCCTCGTCGTCGCCTTCGCGAGCCCCGTCCTCGGCGCGATGGCGGACGTCGTCGGACGACGCAAGCCCACGATCCTCGCCTTCAGCGTGCTGACGGGGGCGGCGGCCGCCGCCCTGTGGGTGGCCGTGCCGGGAATGGCCTCGTCGGTCGTCCTCGCCCTCGCCCTCTTCGGGGTTGCGTCCGCGGCCTCCGAGTTCGCCCACGTCTTCAACAACGCGATGCTGCCGAGCCTCGTCGACGACCAGCGGCTCGGCCGCCTCTCGGGGATCGGTTGGGCGATGGGCTATGTCGGCGGGCTCGTGGCGCTCGTCGCCGTCCTCCTCGCGCTCGTGCTCCCGGCCGAGCCGATGTTCGGCCTCGATCCCGCGGCGCACGAGCCCGAGCGCATGGTCGGCCCGATCGCCGCCGCGTGGCTCGCGGTCTTCCTCGTTCCCTTCTTCCTGTGGACGCCGGACCTTCCCCGCTCGCACGTGCCGCTCGGCCGGGCGGCGCGGGAGGGGCTGCGCCGCCTCGCCGAGACGGGCCGGCAGGGGCGCCGGCTCGGCAACATCGTGCGCTTCCTTCTCGCCCGCATGCTCTACCATGACGGGCTGACGGCGCTGACGGCCTTCGGCGGCATCTACGGCGCCGGCGTCTTCGGCTGGGGGACGACGACGCTCGGCCTCTTCGCGATCCTTCTCACGGTGGCCGCCGTCCCGGGCACATTCGCCGGCGGTTTCCTCGCCGACCGGCTCGGCGCGAAGCGCTCGGTGGTGCTGGCGATCGGCGGCCTCATCGTCGGCGCCGCGGGCGTGCTCTCCGTCGGGCCAGACAGGGTGCTCTTCGTGATCGAGGTGTTGCCGCCACCGCCGGACGGCGGGCCGTTCGCGGGGACCGCCGAGAAGGTCTTCCTCGCCTTCGGCCTCCTCATCGGCTTCTGCGTGGGTCCTGCGCAGGCGGCGAGCCGCACGCTGATGGCGCGCATCGCACCGCCCGGGATGATGACGGAGTTCTTCGGCCTCTATGCGTTCTCGGGCAAGGCGACGGCGTTCGCGGCGCCTCTCCTCATCAGTCTCGTGACCAGCCTCGCGGATGACCAGAGGACGGGGCTCGCCGTCGTCCTCGTCCTTCTGGGGGCGGGGCTCGCCCTCTTCCTGACGGTGCGCGAGGAGCGCGCGGCACCGCTCGTGCGGTGACGCCGCGCGGAGCGCCTCGCGCCGTCGCGGGGGCGAACGCAGCGTCCCGGAGCGCCGCGACGGCCGGGCGGCGGCGCCCGGCGTCAGTGGTTCTCCGGCGTCAGGGGTTCTTCGGCGTCAGGCGTTCTGCGTCGTCGGCGCGGGCTCGCCCGTGTCCTCCGGCGTCGGCTCCATCAGCTCCTCGACCGTGGCCCCCTCGCTCGCGGCGGGGGCGGCCTCCTCCTCCTCGGCGACGGCCGGCTCGTAGGGCGCCTCCTCGGACTCGCCGATGTCGTAGCCGCTCTCGCCCTGGGCGCGCAGGAGGCCGTCGAGCGCGGCGCGGGAGACGAGGTCGCAGTAGAGGGTGATGGCGCGCGCCGCGTCGTCGTTGCCGGGGATCGGAAAGGTGATGCCGTCGGGATCGGAGTTGGTGTCGAGGATCGCGACGATCGGGATGTTGAGGCGGCGCGCCTCCTGGATGGCGATCGACTCGCGGTTGGTGTCGATCACGAACACGATGTCCGGAACGCCGCCCATGGACTTGATGCCGCCGAGGTTGCGCTCGAGCTTCTCGCGCTCGCGGTCAAGGTTGAGCCGCTCCTTCTTGGTGAGCCGCATGGCCTCACCGCCCTGCATCATCTCCTCGAGATTGTTGAGGCGGCGGATCGAGTTGGAGATGGTCTTCCAGTTGGTGAGCATGCCGCCGAGCCAGCGGGCGTTCACGTAGTACTGCGCGCAGTCCGTGGCGGACTTGGCGACGGCTTCCTGCGCCTGGCGCTTGGTGCCGACCATGAGGAGGCGGCCGCCGTTGGCGACGGTGTCCGACACCTGCTTCAGCGCCTGGTGGAGGAGCGGCACCGTCTGCGCGAGGTCGATGATGTGGACGTTGTTGCGCGCGCCGAAGATGAACTCGGACATCTTCGGGTTCCAGCGGTGTGTCTGGTGGCCGAAGTGGACGCCCGCCTCGAGGAGCTGGCGCATGGTGAAGTCTGGAAGGGCCATGACGATCCTGATTTACCGGTTGAGCCTCCGCGAGCGGTGCCCCCTGTCCTGAACGGAACGGGGGACCGGATGGCACGACAGCCTTCGCTCGCGTGTGAGATGGTCGCGGACATACGCGATCGGCGGGCCGCCGGCAAGGAGGCGGCGCACGAAATGTCGGCATCGGCGGCGGGGCGGCGAGGCGGCGGCTCCGCTGCAACGCGAAGGCGGCCGGCCGGTCCATCGACGTCCGGCGGGCGCGGGCCTTCGGTGTCGCACTCGCGCCGAGGCCTCGCGTCCGCGCCGGATGGCCTGCCGCCGGGCTGGCGATGGGGCGCACCTGCCGCGACGAGACGTGCGGCAGCGTCCGCCGCGCCGACCTGCGGCGGGGCGCTGCGCGAGGTGATCCGCCAGCCGCCGCGGCGCGCGTCCGGCCAGCGGTGGGGTGACATTGCCCGCCGCCGCGACTATATCGCCCAATACCTTCCCCTCGGCGAACGTGTGCGGGGCGTCGTCCGGCGCCGTGCGACGGAGCGCGCGAGGGGAGTCGACATGCCCCGCCCGATCCATCATGAGAGGGCGGATTATCCGCGAAATCAAGCACCCGGGACAACGAGACGATGACGATCACGGCGCAGCAGGTGAAGGCGCTCCGCGAGAAGACCGGCGTCGGCATGATGGACTGCAAGAAGGCGCTGGCAGAGACCGGCGGCGACATGGAGGCCGCGGTCGACTGGCTGCGCAAGAAGGGTCTGTCGAAGGCCGCCAAGAAGGCCGACCGCGTCGCGGCGGAGGGCCTCGTCGGCGCCGCCTCGTCCGGCACGGGCGCCGCCCTCGTGGAGGTGAACTCCGAGACGGACTTTGTCGCCCGCAACGACCGCTTCCAGGGCCTCGTGCGCACCATCGCCGAGGAGGCGCTGGCCGCGGGCGGGGACGTTGACGCCCTCAAGGCGCGCCAGTTCCCCGGGACGGGCCGCACGGTGTCGGAGGAGCTGACGGAGGCCATCGCCACCATCGGCGAGAACATGACGCTGCGCCGCACGGCCTTCCTCTCGGTGGAGGAGGGCGTGGTGTCGACGTACATCCACAACGCGGTGGCGCCGAGCCTCGGCAAGCTCGGCGTGCTCGTGGCGATGGCGTCCGCCGGCGACAGGGACAGGCTCGACGAGCTCGGCCGCAAGGTCGCGATGCACGTGGCGGCGGTGAACCCCTTGGCGCTCACCACCGAGGAGCTTCCGGCCGAGGCGGTGGAGCGCGAGCGCGCCGTCTACGCAGAGCAGGCGCGCGCCTCCGGCAAGCCCGAGAACATCATCGAGAAGATGGTCGAGGGCCGCATGCGCAAGTACTACGAGGAGGTCGTCCTCCTGAAGCAGTCCTTCGTGCTCGACCCCGACAAGACCGTCGAGCAGGCCATCAAGGACGCCGAGGGCGACGTCGGCGCACCGATCAGGCTCACGGCCTTCGTGCGCTTCGCGCTCGGCGAGGGCATCGAGAGGGAAGAGGCGGACTTCGCGGCCGAGGTCGCGGCCGCTGCCGGCGTCTGAGCGCGGTGCCCCCGAAGGCGCGAAAGCCGGCGTCCGAGTGGCGCCGGCTTCTCATCAAGGTGTCCGGCGAGGCCCTCATGGGGGACGGCGCCCATGGCATCTCGCAGCCGACGCTCCAGCGCATCTCGAGCGAGATCGTTGAGGTGGTGCGCATGGGGCGCGAGGTCGGCCTCGTCATCGGCGGCGGCAACTTCCTGCGCGGCGCCAACAATGCCCTGACGGCGGTGGACCGCGTCGCGGGCGACCAGATGGGCATGCTCGCCACCGTCATGAACGCCGTGGCGGTGGCCGCGCAGCTGCGCGCCCTCGGGACGGAGGCTGTCGTCCTGTCGGCCATCGACGTGCCGGTGATCTGCGACCGCTTCACCCACCGCGGCGCGTCCCAGCACATGGCGGAGGGTCGGGTCGTCCTGTTCGCCGCGGGCACCGGCCATCCCTTCTTCACGACGGACACCGCGGCGGCGCTGCGCGCGGTCGAGATGGGCTGCGACGCCCTCCTGAAGGGCACGCAGGTGGACGGCGTCTACACCGCCGATCCGCTGCGCGACCCCTCGGCGGTCCGCTATTCCACGTTGACGCACCAGGAAGCCCTCGCCAGGGATCTCGGCGTCATGGATGCGGCGGCGATCGCCCTTGCGCGCGACAACGGCCTGCCCATCGTCGTCTTTTCGATCCAGCAGGTGGGGACGCTGCCGAAGGTCGCGCGCGGCGAGGGCGTGTGCACGATCGTCTCCGACTAGGAAGGCGAGCGGAAAGGCGGGTCGGGAAGGCGGCCGGAAAGGCGCGCGGCCCCTCCGGTCCTTGACGCGGGCCCGGCGCAGGATCACACGGGTGGAAGGCGGGGCACCGGCCCCGACGAGCGGGACGACAGTCGAGCGTTACGAGGGAGCGGCGGATGAGCGCGGTGGATCTTGACGACCTGAGGCGACGGATGGACGGCGCCGTGCAGGTCCTCAAGCAGGAACTTTCGGGCCTGAGGACAGGCCGCGCCAGTGCATCGATGCTGGATCCCATCACGGTCGACGTTTATGGCTCGACCATGCCGCTCAACCAGCTCGCGACCGTCTCGGTGCCGGAGCCCCGGCTCATCAACGTTCAGGTGTGGGACCGTTCGGTGGCCGGCGCCGTCGAGAGGGCGATCCGCGAGTCCTCCCTCGGCCTCAACCCGGTGGTCGAGGGGCAGGTCATGCGCATCCCCATCCCCGAGCTCAACGCGGAGCGCCGCCAGGAGCTCGTGAAGGTGGCGCACAAGTACGCCGAGCAGGCGAAGGTCGCCATCCGTCACGTCCGCCGCGACGGGATGGAGGAGATCAAGAAGGCGGAGAAGGACGGGATGCCCCAGGACGAGGGCCGCTCCCTGTCCGACAGGGTCCAGAAGCTGACCGACGAGAAGGTGTCCGAGATCGACCAGATCGTGGCGCACAAAGAGCAAGAGATCATGCAGATCTGACCGTGGCACACGACCCCGCCGTTTCACCGCCGGCCCCGCAGGGCGCACCGGCCGCGCCCGACGGCACGCTTCCGCGCCACGTGGCCATCATCATGGACGGCAACGGGCGGTGGGCCGGGCGGCGGGGCCTGCCGCGCACCTTCGGCCACCGCAAGGGCGTGGAGGCCGTGCGCCGCATCGTCCGCCACGCCGGGGAGCGGGGCGTGCGCATCCTCACGCTCTTCGCCTTCTCGCGGGAGAACTGGAGCCGGCCCGCGAGCGAGGTGGACGAGCTCATGGGCCTGCTTCGCCGCTACATCCGCACCGACCTCGAGGAGCTCGTGCAGAACGGTGTCAAGGTGAGCGTGATCGGCGGCCGGGACGATCTCGCGCCGGACCTGTTGCGCTTCATCGAGGAGGCTGAGCAGCGCACGGCGCACAACGACACCATGGAGCTCGTCCTCGCCTTCAACTACGGCGGGCGGGACGAGATCGTGCGCGCCGCGCGGCGGCTGGCCGAGGCGGTGGCGCGCGGCGAGATCGCGTCCTCCGCCATCGACGAGGCGGCGTTCTCCTGCGCCCTCGACACGGCCCGATGGCCCGACCCGGACCTCGTCATCCGCACGAGCGGCGAGTTGCGCGTCTCGAACTTCCTCCTGTGGCAGTCGGCCTACGCCGAGTACGCCTTCCCCGAGACGCTCTGGCCGGACTTCGACGAGGCCTGCTTCGACGAGGCGCTCGTGGACTACGCGGGCCGCCAGCGAAGGTTCGGCGCCGTTCCCGAGGCGGCGGTCCAGCCATGAGCCGGCGGCTGCGAGGACGGGTGCCGGGCGAGGGGCGGGAGCGGCCACCCACCGCCCTCCGCCGCCGCGTGCGGGCGATGCGCGAGCGCTTCGTCTTCCAGCGGGAGATGCGGCTGCGGCTGATCTCGGCGGCGATCCTCATCCCCACGGTCCTCGTCCTCACCTACGTGCACGAGCTCTCGTTCGGCCTCGTTGTCCTCGTGACGGGGGCGCTCGTCCTGCACGAGTGGCTGCGCATGATCGGGGCGGGGGACATGAAGCCCCTGCGCTGGGTGGGCTGGCTCGGCCTTGCGGTCGTCGCTGGCGTCGCGTTCACGCAGCCGCCCCCGGTGGCGTGCGCCGCCCTTCTCGCCGCGGTCGTCGCCGCCGCCGTCGTGGTGTGGGGCTCGCGGCTCGACGTCGCGGTGCGTTGGGTGGCGGCTGGCATCGTCTACGCGGGGCTCGCCATCGTCTCCCTCATCGAGCTGCGCAAGGGGGCCGACGGTTTCGGCGCCGTCATCTTCGTCTTCCTCGTCGCCTGGGCGAGCGACACCGCGGCCTTCCTCGTCGGCCGCCGCGTCGGCGGCCCGCGGCTTTGGCGCAGCGTCTCGCCGTCGAAGACATGGTCCGGCGCCCTCGGCGGCCTCGTCGCCGGGACGCTCTTCGGCGCCATCGTCGCCCTCTCCCTCGACGTTCCGCCGTCGGGCTGGGTGATCCTCGCCGCGGCGGTGGTGGCCGTCGCCGCGCAGGCGGGGGACCTTCTTGAATCGGCCGCCAAGCGCCGCTTCTCCATCAAGGATACAGGAACGATCATTCCCGGCCACGGAGGCGTCATGGACCGCGTCGACGGGCTGATCGTGGCGAGCTTCGCGGCGCTCGTCCTCGGCAGCATCGTCGGTGACGGAACAGCCTCCGCGGGCCTTCTCGCGCTGATGGGGCGATGATGACGAAGCGGGTCGTCCTTCTCGGCGCCACGGGATCCATCGGCACGTCCGCCCTCGCGGCGATCCGCGCGGGGGACTTCCGCCTCGTCGGGGTCGGCGCGAACCGGGACGCCGACGCCCTCGCCACCATCGCCGAGCGCCACAGGCCGGAGCTCACTGTGGTCGCCGATCCCGCTGCCGCAGGCCCCCTCGCCGAGCGCCTAGGCCCGCAGGGCCTCGCCACCGCCGCGGGCGCCGACGCGATGGCCGAACTTGCCGCGCTCGAGGCCGACCGCGTCATCGTCGCGATCCCGGGCTTTGCGGCCCTGCGCCCGGCGCTCGCCGCCATCGACGCCGGCCGCGTCGTCTGCCTTGCCAACAAGGAGTGCCTCGTCGCTGCCGGCGAGGTGGTGATGGCGCGGGCGCGCGCTTCGGGCGCGATCGTCCTGCCGGTGGATTCGGAGCACAACGCCGTCTTCCAGGTGTACGAGCCGGCCGCGGTGCGCGAGATCCGCCGTATCGTCCTCACCGCCTCGGGCGGCCCCTTCCGCACGGCGAGCCGTGAGCAGATGGCCGCCGCCCGGCCCGAGGACGCCCTCAAGCATCCCAACTGGTCCATGGGCGCCAAGATCACCATCGATTCGGCGACCATGATGAACAAGGGCCTCGAGGTGATCGAGGCGCACCACCTCTTCCCCTTGGGGCCAGAGCGGATCGGCGTCGTCGTCCATCCCCAGTCCGTCGTCCACGGCATGGTGGAGTACACCGACGGGACCGTGCTCGCGCACCTGTCGAACCCCTCGATGGTGACGCCCATCGCCCACTGCCTCCACTGGCCGGAGCGCGGGCCAGCGCCGGTGCCGCCGCTCGACCTCGCCGCGCGGGGCATGCTCACCTTCGAGGCACCCGACGAGATCCGCTTTCCGTGCCTGCGCCTCGCCCGCGAGGCGCTCGTCGCGGGGAGCGTCGCCACCAACGCCCTCAACGCGGCGAACGAGGTGGCGGTGGCGGCCTTCCTGTCCCGCCGCATCGGCTTCCTCGACATCGCCCGCGTCGTCGAGGACGTGGTGGAGGCGGTCGCGCGCGAGGCTCACGCCGCCGACAGCCTCGAGGCGGTCGAGGCCGTCGACGCGCATGCGCGGCACCTCGCGGCCTTGTCGCTCACCGCCTCAGCGACGACCTGAAAGAGCGACGCTGCCGTGGATGGCGGCGAAGGCAGCCCCGTGCGCCGGCGCGAATCGGCGAGTATTCGGACATTGGTAAAGGAGTCGTGAAGCGATGGAGTGGATCACCGCGATCGTCACGAACGCGCCGGCCTACATCCTGCCGTTCCTGTTCGTCCTCGGCCTCATCATCTTCGTCCACGAGATGGGCCATTTTCTCGTGGCGCGCTGGTGCGGTGTCGCCGTCGACACCTTCTCCATCGGCTTCGGGCCGGAGCTCATCGGCCGCAACGACCGCCACGGCACGCGGTGGAAGATCGCCGCGATCCCCCTCGGCGGCTACGTGAAGTTCGCGGGGGACGAGAACGCCGCCAGCGTTCCCGACCACGAGGCGATCGCCGCCATGAGCGAGGAGGAGAGGCGCACGAGCTTCCAGCTGAAGCCCGTGTGGCAGCGTGCGGCCATCGTCGCGGCGGGGCCCGTCGCGAACTTCCTCCTCGCCATCGCGATCTTCGCCGTGTTCTTCATGCTCCAGGGCCGGCCGTCGGCGGACACGATCATCACCGGCGTCGTCCCCGACAGCCCGGCCGCCGCCGCCGGACTCGAGGCGGGCGACTCCATCGTCGCCATCAACGGGCGTGAGCTCGGCAGCTTCTCCGATCTCCAGCGCACGGTCTCGCGCTCGCCGGGCGTGGAGCTCGCCCTCACGGTGGAGCGGGACGGCGAGCGCTTCGACGTCGTGGCGACCCCGGAGCGGCGCGAGCTCGAGGACACCATCGGCGGCACGTACGTCGCAGGCATCCTCGGCGTCCAGCGCGACGTCGGGCCGGAGGGCATTCCCCGCGAGCGGCTCGGCCCCGTCGACGCGGTCTCCGCCGGCGTCGCGGAGACCTGGTTCATCACGACGCGCACAGTGGAGGTGGTCTACGGCATCATCACGGGCACGCAGCCCGCGAGCCAGCTCGGCGGCCCGTTGCGCGTGGCGCAGGTGTCGGGCGAGGTGGCGGGGCTCGGCATCGCGGCGCTCCTGTCGCTCGCGGCGATGCTGTCGGTCTCCATCGGCCTCATCAACCTGATGCCGATCCCGATGCTCGACGGCGGCCACCTCGTCTTCTACGCCATCGAGGCCGTGCGCGGCAGGCCTCTTCCCGAGCGCGCCCAGGACGTCGGCTTCAGGATCGGGCTCGCCCTCGTCCTCCTCCTCATGGTGTTCGCCACCTTCAACGATCTTCGTCATTTCGTCTCGTGAAGGCGTTGCGCCGGCGCAACGGTGGGCGGCCAAAGGGCCGTCCACCAAGGTCGATCGACTTGTGATGGACGCCTCGCGGGATCATAGCTGACCGAGCCGCTGCGTACCGCGGCCGCCACGAACGCGAGGCACCGCTTAGTCCATGTTGTTCCGTCCGGGCCAGAAGATGCGATCTTTCCTCCGCGCCGCCGTCGTTGTCCTGGCGTTCGGTGTCCTCGCCGTCTCGGCGGCCCAGCCGGCAATCGCTGCGGTGGTGAGCCGGATCGCGATCGAGGGGAACAACCGCGTCGACGACGAGACTGTCCGCGCCTACCTCACGATCCGGCCGGGCGTGTCCTACGGCGCGGCGGAGGTGGATGAGAGCATCGCGATGCTGTTCGCCACAGGCCTCTTCGAGGACGTCTCCATCACCACCCGCGGCAACACGCTGGTGGTCCGCGTCGTCGAGAACGCGGTCATCAACCGCGTGAGCTTCGAGGGCAACCGCCGCGTCACCGACGAGATCCTCGAGGGAACCGTCGAGAGCCGTTCGCGCGCCATCTTCAGCCGCACCCGCGTGCAGGAGGACGTGCAGCGCATCCTCGAGACCTACCGCCGCCGCGGCCGCTACCGGGCGGAGGTCGAGCCCAAGATCATCGACCGTGGCCAGGGCCGCGTCGATCTCATCTTCGAGATCATCGAGGGCGAGACCACCGAGGTCGCCCGCATCACCTTCATCGGCAACGATTCGTTCTCCGACGCGCGGCTGCGCGACGTGATCCGCACGAAGGAGTCGGGCCTCCTCGGCTTCCTGCGCACCACCGACACCTATGACCCGCAGCGCCTCCAGGCCGACCAGGAGCTCCTGCGCCGCTTCTACTTCAACCGTGGCTTCGCCGACTTCCGCATCATCTCGGCGGTCGCCGACTACGATCGCGAGCGCAACGCCTTCTTCATCACCTTCACCCTCGACGAGGGCGCGCGCTACGCATTCGGTGACGTGCGCGTTGACACGACCCTTCCGGGGGTCGATCCCGAGACCCTGCGCCGCCGCGTCCAGTCGCGCACCGGGCGCACCTACTCGGCCGAGGCCATCGAGGGATCCCTCGAGGAGCTGACGCTCGCCGCGAACCGCGAGGGCTACCCCTTCGCGCAGGTCAGCCCGGTGGGCGAGCGCAACTTCGAGACGAACACGATCGACGTTGTCTACCGCGTGGAGGAGGGCGTCCAGGCCTTCATCGAGCGCATCGACATCGTCGGCAACACCACGACCCGTGACTACGTCATCCGCCGCGAGTTCGACGTGTCGGAGGGCGACGCCTTCAACCGCATCCTCCTCGACCGGGCGGAGCGTCGCCTGCGCGCCCTCGGCTTCTTCGAGACCGTCCGCATCTCGACGACGCAGGGGAGCCGGCCCGACCGCGTGGTGGTGACCGTCTTCGTGGAGGAGCGTTCCACCGGCAAGGTGTCGTTCGGCATCGGCTACTCCACATCCGACGGCATCGTCGGCGACCTGTCTGTGGAGGAGCGCAACTTCCTCGGCCGCGGCCAGTACGTGATGGCCTCCATCGGCGGCGGCGCCAACACGCAGACGGGCGAGTTCTCCTTCACGGAGCCGTTCTTCCTCGGTCGCCGGATCTCCGCCGGCTTCGATGTCTACACCCGCGCCCGCCAGGAAACGTCGAGCCAGTCCTTCGACTCCACCGAGACGGGCGGCGGGGTTCGTTTCGGCCTGCCGATCACGGAGGACACGTCCGTCCAGGTCTTCTATCGCCTGTTCCAGCGCAACGTGGACGTGGACCCCGCGGATTGCCAGGGCGCCACCCCCACCCTCTCCAACGCCGTCTGCGACTCCGACGGGGAGAGGCTCACCTCGCTGATCGGCACATCGCTGATCTTCAACACCCTCGACGACCAGTTCAATCCGCGCGAGGGCATCTATGCCCGCGCCACCGCGGAGTTTGCGGGCGTCGGCGGCGACACCAACTTCCTGCGCGGCACTGGCCAGCTTCGCGCCTACCGCGAGATCGTCCCGGCCTACGGCCTGACCGGCTTCGTCAAGCTGGAGGCGGGCGCCATGGAGGCGCTCGACAGCGACCTGCGTATCCAGGACCAGTTCTTCCTCGGCGGCTCGGTCGTCCGCGGCTTCGACACGAACGGCATCGGCCCGCGCGACATCGCCTCGGGGGAGGCGCTCGGCGGCCGCTACTACGTGGCCGGCACGGTGGAGGCGTTCTTCCCGATCCCGTTCCTGCCCCCGGAGGCCGCCCTCCAGGGCGCAGTCTTCGCGGACGCCGGCTCGCTCTGGGGCGTCGATCCGGATATCGTGGCGCGCAATGGCGGGGCCGGGACCATCGTCTCCGACGACTTCGACCTGCGTGCATCAGGCGGCGTCGGCATCCTGTGGCGCTCGCCGTTCGGTCCGCTGCGCGCCGACTTCGCCGTGCCGTTCATGGAGAACGACTCCGACGAGACGCAGATCTTCCGCCTCTCCGGCGGCACCCAGTTCTGACGCACCGCTCCGGGCGCCGGGGCCATCGCGAGAGGCCGGAGCCGGTCTCGGCTCCGGCCTTTCGCCATCCGGCGAGGGCGCCTGCGGGTGTTGCGCCGCCGGCGGCGCCGGTCCATGGAGAGGCGCCGAGCTCCCCGACAGGATCGCGACGCCCCGATGACGAGCCGCTTCTTCCCTCCCGCCGAGCCGCAGCAGCTCGGCAAGCTCGCAGACGCCGTCGGCGCCAGGGTCGATGAAGCCGCCCGCGCGCGCATCGTCTCCGACGTGATGCCGCTCGACACGGCAGAGCCCGACCACGTCTCTTTCCTGCGCGACGCCAAGCACAAGCCGGCGCTTTCGGCGACGCGCGCTGGGGCGGTGTTCGTCGACCCGCGCCACGCCGACGCGGTTCCGGAGGGGACCGTGCCGCTCCTGACGCCACACCCCGGCAACGCCTTCGGCCTCGCCGCGGCCCTCTTCCATCCCTACGCCATGACGCCGCGCCCCTTCACCACCCGCACGGGCGGCGAGATCGCGCAGACGGCCGTGATCGAGGATCCCGACGGGCTCGAGGCCAACGTCATCGTCGAGGCGAACGCAGTCATCGCCCGTGGCGTCGAGATCGGCCGCGGCACGGTCATCGGGCCCAACGTCGTCATCGGGCCGGGCTGCACCATCGGGCGCAACACCTTCATCGGCGCCAACTCCACCATCCAGTGCGCGCACATCGGCGACCGCGTGATCATCCATCCCGGCGTGCGCATCGGGCAGGACGGCTTCGGCCTCGCCCGCACGCCGAACGGCTACCGCAAGGTTCCGCAGGTGGGCGCCGTCGTCATCCAGGACGACGTGGAGATCGGCGCCAACGCCACCGTCGACCGCGGCTCGCGGCGCGACACGGTGATCGGCAAGGGCACCAAGATCGACAACCTCGTCCAGATCGGCCACAACTCGGTGATCGGCTGCCACTGCGTCATCGCCGGGATGGCCGGGATCTCCGGCTCCGTGACGCTGGGGGACTACGTGACGCTCGGCGGGCACACCGGCCTGCGCGACGGGATCACCATGGGTGACGGCTCGTCCCTCGCGGGCATGTCCGGCGTTGGGGAGGACGTTCCCGCCGGTGCCACCTGGGCCGGGCTTCCCGCCACCGACGCGCGGCGCTATCTGGCTGAGCGCATGGCCATCGGCCGCCTCATCCGGAAGAAGCCGGGCGCTTCAAATCCGTGAGGGTCACGACTATGGTGGCGCGTCGTTGGTGATCGGGACGGAAGTCGGCGCAATGGATGGTGGAAGCGGCCTCGCCGAGGCGAAGAAGTCTTTGGGAACTGCCGAGATCGCGCAGGTGCTCCAGTACCTGCCGCACCGCTACCCGTTCCTGATGATCGACAGGGTCATCGAGATCGACGGTGACAACTCCGGCATCGGGATCAAGAACGTCACCATCAACGAGCCGCAGTTCCAGGGTCACTTCCCCGGCGCGCCGGTGATGCCGGGCGTTCTCCTGATCGAGGGCATGGCGCAGACCGCCGGCGTCCTGTGCGTCGTCTCGCAGGGCCTCGACGCGCCGAAGCTCGTCTACTTCATGACCATCGACAAGGCGAAGTTCCGCAAGCCCGTGGTCCCTGGCGACGTCGTGTCGTACCACATGACGAAGGAGCGGCAGCGCGCCAACATCTGGCGCTTCCACGGGGAGGCGCTCGTGGACGGCAACGTCGTGGCCGAGGCGGACGTCAGCGCCATGATCGTGCGCGACTGACCTTGCCCGTCCACCCGACGGCCGTCGTCGACCCCGCCGCCCGCATCGGTGAGGGGGTCGAGATCGGCGCCCATGCCGTCGTCGGTCCCGACGTCACCCTCGGCGACCGCGTCATCGTCGGCCCCAACGTCGTCGTGCTCGGCCGCACGGCCATCGCACAGGACACGCGCCTTTCTCCCGGCGTCGTCATCGGCGAGCCGCCCCAGGACCTCAGCCACAAGGGCGAGCCGACGGAAGTCGTCATCGGCGCGCGCAACGTCCTGCGCGAGCACGTGACGGTGAACGCCGGCACTGTGAGGAGCCGCGGGCGCACCGTGATCGGGGACGACAACTTCCTCATGGTGGGCGTCCACGTCGGACACGACTGCATCGTCGGCAACGGGACCGTCCTGTCCAACAACACCCTCCTCGCAGGCCACTGCGTCGTCGGCGACCACGTCGTCGTCGGCGGCGGCGCGGCCATCGTCCAGCGGGTGCGCATCGGCGCCTACGCCTTCGTGAGCGGGCTGTCGGGCGTCACGAAGGACGTCGTGCCCTACGCCTACGTCATCGGCCATCGCGGCCGGGTGGACAGCCTCAACCTCGTCGGCCTCAAGCGCCGGGGCTTCGACCGCGCGGCGATCCGCAGGCTCCTCGCGGCCTATGCCATCCTGTTCGAGGAGGGGCCGGTGTTCCGGGATCGCCTCCACAGGCTCGAGCGGGAGATGGGCGAGGACCCGCTCGTGCGCCGCATCCTCGACTTCGTGGCGGAGGGGGAGGGGCGGCCGATCCTCCACCCCCTGCCGAAGGGCGTGGCGGACGCGGACGCCGAGTTCCTCGAAGCCGGCCTGTGACGGCGCCGCTCGCGATCGTCGCCGGCGCGGGCGCGCTCCCGTGGGAGGCCGCGCAGGCCGTCGCCCGCCGCCGGCCGGTCATCGTCTTCGCCATCGACCGGGAGGCCGATCCCGGCCCGCCCGGCATGGAGATCCACCGCCTCGGCTACGGCCAGATCGGCCGCATGCTGAAGACGATGCGCGAGCGCGGCTGCCGCGAGCTCCTCTTCCTCGGCGCCATCCGCTCCCGCCCGGACTATCGCCGCATCCTCGGCGACGTCGAGACGCTGAAGCTCGTGCCGAAGATCGTGCGCGCCGTCGTCGGCGGGGACGACACGGTGGTGCGCAACGTCCTCGCCCTGTTCGAGGCGGAGGGTTTTCGCATCGTCCCCGTCGCGGAGGCCGTTCCCGAGCTTCTCGTCCCTGAGGGCCGGCTCGGCCGCCACGCCCCGAACCCGTCCCACGAGGAGGACATCGCCCTCGGCATCCGCTTCCTCGACGCGGCTGCCCAGTTCGACATCGGGCAGGCGGTGGTGGTGGTGGAGGGCCGCATCGTCGCCGTGGAGGGCGCGGAGGGGACAGACGCGATGCTCGCCCGCTCCGCCGCCGTGCGCACCGAGAAGCGGGTGCGCGCCCGCCGCGGGTCGGGCGTCCTCGTCAAGCGGGCGAAGCGCGGCCAGGACATGCGGGCCGACGTTCCTGTCGTCGGCGCCGCCACGGTCGCGGGGGCGGAGCGGGCCGGTCTCGGCGGCATCGCCATCGAGGCGGGCCGCACCATCCTCGCCGAGCGCGCGGCGGCCACCGCCGCGGCGGACCGCGCCGGCCTCTTCCTGGTGGCCCTGTGAGCCGTCCCCTGCGGGTCGCCATCATCGCTGGCGAGGAATCGGGGGACCGCCTCGGCGGCGCGCTCATGGAGGCGCTTTCCCGGGAGCGGGACGTCACGTGGCTCGGCGTCGGCGCTGAGGACATGACGGCTGCGGGCCTCGCCCCGATCTTCCCCCTCGACGAGATCGCCGTCATGGGGTTCGATGCCATCGTGCGACGCCTGCCGAGCCTCCTCGCCCGTATCCGTGAGGCAGCCCGCGCGGTCGTCGCCTTCGCGCCCGACGTCCTCGTCATCGTGGACGCGCCGGAGTTCAACCACCGCGTCGCCCGCCGCGTGCGCCGCGCGCTTCCGGGGGTGCCGATCGTCAACTACGTGAGCCCCACCGTCTGGGCGTGGCGGCCGGGGCGGGCGAAGGCGATGCGCGCCTACGTCGATCTCGTCCTCGCACTCTTCCCGTTCGAGCCGGAGGCGCATCGCCGCCTCGGAGGGCCGCAGTGCGTCTATGTCGGCCATCCCCTCTACGAGGACCTGCGCGGGCTCGGCGGCGGGGAGGGGGACCGTCTTCTCGTCCTGCCGGGCAGCCGGCGCGGCGAGATCGACCGGCTGATGCCCCTCTTCGGCGAGGCGCTCGCAGTCCTGTCGCCGGCGCTTCCCGTCCGCCTCCTCGCCGTCGCGCGCCACCGCGCGCGGATCGAGGCGCTCGCCGCCTCCTGGCCGGTGACGCCCGAGATCCTGAGCGGCGCGGCGGCGAAGCGGGAGGCCTTCGCCACCGCCCGCGCTGCGCTCGCGGCCTCCGGCACGGTGACGCTGGAGCTCGCCTCGGCGCGTGTGCCGATGGTGGTCGCCTACAGGCTCGACTGGGGCTACCGGCAGGTCAAGCGCCTCCACCCGATCCTGCCCATCGTGAAGGCGCCGTCGATGGTGCTTGCCAACATCGTCATAGGCAAGAACGCGATCCCGGAATTCCTGGAGGAGGCGGCGACCCCCCGGGCTCTCGCCGGCGCCCTCGCCCCGCTCCTCGAGCGCGCCAGCCCGGAGCGGGCGATTCAGGACGCGGCCTTCGACGATTTCGCCGACGCGATGCGTGTGGAGGGCTCGCCCGGGCAGAACGCAGCGCGCGCCGTTCTCGACCTCCTCGCCCGCCGCGGCGTCGCCTGATCCCGCGCCCATGGAGCCCCGGCCCCGGGGTCGGGAGCTTCATGGGTGGAGGCAAGTGCGGACGGGCGCCGGCCGGTCGGGCCGAAGCATCGAAAGACCGGGCTCAGGACGTTCGGCGGCGGAAGGCGACGGCGGCGGAGGCGGCGACGATCATCGCGGCGCCGGAAAGCGCGATCGGCGCCGGCACGATGCCGAAGACGAGGAGATCGAGCGCGAAGGCGAAGACGAGCCCCGTGTACTCGATGGGCGCGAGGCGGGAGACCTGCCCCCGGGCGAGCGCCTCGCAGAGCGCCACCTGCCCGAGCCCGCCTGCGACCCCCGCCCCCACGAGCCACAGAAGCGCCTCGCCCGAGACCGGCGCCCAGCCGAGGGCGATGCTCGGCAGCGTGAGCACCGTTGCGATGGCCGAAAACCAGAAGGCGATGGCGCCGGGATGCTCCGTCGCGGTGAGGTCGCGGATCTGGACCCTCACGAGCGCCGCGAAGAGCGCCGCCACGAAGCCGGCGACGACGCCCGTCGCGACCACCATGTCGAGCGACGGACCCTCCACGGCGGGCAGGAGGATGAGGAGCGTTCCGCCGAGGCCGAGGAGCACTGCGCCGATCGTGCGCAGCCCGGCGCGCTCGCCGAGGAGCACCAACGCCGCCGGCACCGAAAGGAGCGGTGCGAGGAAGGCGAGCGCCGTCGCGAGGGCCAGCGGCAGCCGCGCCACGGAGGCGAAGAAGGCCACCATCGCGATGCACCCGAGGGCGCCGCGCAGGAGGTGGCCGCCCGGCCGCCGCGTCGCGAGGGCGCCGGGAAAGCGGCCGAGCGCCATGAGGTAGAGGGCGATGGGCGCGACTGCGAGGAGGCTCCGCCAGAACACGATCTGACCGAGCGGCAGCGTCTCCGACGCAAGGCGCACGCACAGCGTCATGACGGCGACGAAGGCGACCGCGAGGAGGCGCAGGAGGATCGCCGGGAGGATGCCGGCAGCCTCGTCCGCCGGGCCGGGCGCCCTCAAGGGAAGGCGCGCCGCGCGGCGTCGGCCTCCTCGACGGCGGCGACGAAGGCCATGAGGAGCGACGGCACGAGCGCGCCCGCGCCGTCCCGGAGCCCCGAGCAGACGTCGAGGCCGAAGGGGCGGACGTGCCGGATCGCCTCCGCCGCGTTCGCCGGGCCGAGGCCGCCCGCGAGGAACACCGGCCGCGCCGCCGCCTCGACGCAGCGCGCGCTCACGGCCCAGTCGTGGAGCCGCCCGGTTCCGCCGAGCTCGGAGGCCGAGGGGCGGCCCGAATCGAGAAGGAATGTGTGCGGCCGGTCTGCGTAGGCGGCGACGAGGTCGAGCGCCGCCTCATCCTCCACGTGGATCTCCTGGACGCGGCGCAGAAAGGGCGCCATCGCCGCGAGCGCGTCGTGGTGCCCTGGCGGGACGTGGCGCACGATCTGCACCGTGGTCGCGCCGCAGCGCTCCGCGTGGGCGAGGATCGCCTCGGGCGTCTCCTCCGACGTGAGGAGCCAGGGGGCGACGGAAGCGGGGACGGCGGCGGCAACGCGGCGGGCGGTCTCGTCGTCCACCGGGCCGGGGCCGGTGGGCATCGGGCCGACGAGGCCGACAGCGTCCGCCCCCGCGGCGACCGCCAGCGCCATCTCCGCGACGTCGCGGATGCAGCAGATCTTCACGCGCGTGCGGCGCATCATCCCCGGCGCCTGTCGCGCCGCGCGGGCGCTGTTGGCGGGGAGGCGAGGAATGTCTCAGGCGGGCTCATGGGCGTCCTGGGCGCGGGCGGCTCCGGCCGGAGCGTGCGCGGCGAAGAGCGCCGGCTCGGCAGGCCCGCGTCTCCACCCGGATCCTCGTTATGCGCCCCTCCTGCGCCCGCGTCCATCTCCCCCGGCGTCGAGGCGCCGACGGCGGGCGCGTCCCGCCCGGGTCAGGCCGACGGCGCCGCCCCGTCGACCGCCCCGTCGATGGCATCGTCGAGGCGCGGGAAGCCGCCGGGAGTCTCCGCATCATCGCGGAAGCGGCTGAAGAGCGGCAGCGGCTCCCCCGTCGGCAGGCCGAGCGCGTCGCGGAACACGATGATCGTGTTCCGGCCGGCGTGCTTGGCCCCGTAGAGCGCAGCGTCCGCCATCTTGCACCAGACGGACACGTTGGCGATCCCCCGGTTCAGCGCCGAGACGCCGAACGAGCCCGTGATCTTCAGCCCGCGCTCCTCGCCGAACGACAGCGCAGCGATCCTGAGGCGAAGCCTCTCGAGCTTGCGCACGGCGCGGTCGAGCCCGTGGTCGGGGAGGGCGATGCCGAACTCCTCGCCGCCGATCCGGCCGAAGAAGGCGTCCGGCCCCAGATCCTCCCGGCAGGTCATCGCCACCACCCGGAGAACCTTGTCCCCGGCGGCATGGCCGAAGCGGTCGTTGAGGGTCTTGAAGTGGTCGAGGTCGAGGAAGGCGAGGACGGACTTGCGGCCGATCTGCGTGTGCTCCTCGTGCATGCTCCTGAGGCGCGCGAGGAAGGCGTTGCGGGTGAGGAAGCCTGTCAGGTCGTCCTGCGAGGCGCGAAGGTGGAGCTCGATCTCCCGCACGGCGCACGCCGCGAGGTTCTCGATGAGCCGGCGGGCGGTGGCGTCGAAGGTGCGCGGGCGCGTGTCGGCCGCGAAGATGGCGCCGACGGGCCTCTCCTGGAGCATGAGCGGCGCGGCGAGGAGGGCGCGAATGCCCGGCTGGCCGGCGACGCAGGGGTCGTGACGGTAGAGCGGGTCGTTCGCGGCATCCTCAACGACCGTGGTGGAGCCGGTCGCGAGGACGGAGGAGAACAGGGGACCCTCGCACGGCAGCCCCGTCGGCCTGAACCCTGCCTCGGCGAAGGCGCGCCGCTGGCCGCCGTCGACGATGGAGACGGCTGCGACCGGAACGTCGAGGGAAAGGCGTGCGAGCTCGGCGAGATGGTCGAATGCGGGCTCGTTGTGCGCCTCGACCACGTCGGCCCAGCGGTGTGCCGAGACCCCGCCCGCCTCCCGTGTAGCGTTGCCGTCCATCGTTCCGCCTCCGCCGTCCGGCACACCGGTGGTCCCGGCATCCTGTGGAGCAGGGATAGCGTCTCCCGCCTCCGCCCTTCCGCGAGCTTCGGATTAGCCGCACGCACCTCCGTCGCGCGACCCTCCACCAAAGGTGAGGACACTATCCCGCCGCATCCTCAGCGCCTGTCCGCCCGCGAGCCGCCGGCGAGGGCGATGACGGCGATGATGATGAGGCCCGTGAGGACGAGCCTCACCCCCGCGCCGAGCCCGAAGGTGTTCAGCATCGTCACGAGCAGGAAGAGGAACAGCGCGGCGCCCCAGAGGCCCGGAACGTTGGCGTAACCGCCCGCGACGGAGGTGCCGCCAATGACGACGACGGCGATGGATGCGAGGAGGTACTCCGCCCCCATGTCGAGCGCCGCCCCGCCGGAGAAGCCTGCGAGGAAGTAGCCGCAGGACGCGGCGAAGGCCGAGCACATGACGTAGGTGCCGAGGCGCACGCGCGAGACGTCGAGCCGCGCGAGGCGCGCCGCCCGCGCGTTCTGGCCGATGGCGATGACCGTCCGGCCGTAGACGGTTCGGTTGAGGACGACGTGCATCACGGCGGCCACCGCGATCACGAGGATGGCGAGCACCGGCATCCCGAGGACCTTCGCGGTGGTGAACTCCGCGAGCCACTCCGGCGGCTTCACCCTGAGGCCCCTGTTGTACCAGATGGCGGCCGACTGGATCACGAAGCTCGACGACAGTGTGGCGATGATGGGCGGGATCCTGAGCAGGCGGATCAGCGCGACGTTGAAGAGGCCGACGACGAGGCCGACCCCGAGCGCGACGAGGTAGCCCGGCAGGATCATCCAGTCGGCCCCGTCCATCACCTTCATGGAGACGGTGCCGGCGAGCGTCATGGTGGCGGGGATGGACAGGTCCACGTTGCCGGGTCCGAGCGTGACGACGAACATCTGCCCGATGGCGACGATGACGAAGAACGTGGCGAAGGTGAAGGCGACCGAGAGAACCTCCGGCGCGCCCTGTCCGCGGGTGAACGCGGCGGTCGCGAGCCAGACGGCGACGGCCGCGGCGAACGCGAAGATCCACGGCTGGCGGGCGAGCGACTTCAGCGCGTTCACCGGTCGGCCTCCGCCCGTGCGATGAGCGCGCGCAGCGCCAGGATGAGGATCAGGATCGCCCCCTGCGCGCCGATCTGGAAGTCCGGGTTGAGCCGCAGGAAGGAGAGGAAGGAGGCCGCGAGGGTGAGCGTCACCGCGCCGACGACGGCGCCGACGGGCGAGACGCGCCCGCCGGTGAACTCCGAGCCTCCCAGGATGGCGCCGGCGATGGACAGGAGCGTGTAGCGCAGGGCGATGTTGGCGTCCGCCGAGGTGGTGAGCCCGACGAGTGCGAGACCCGCCAGCGCCCCGAAGAGGCCGGCGAGCATGTACATCGCGACCTTCACGCGCAGGAGCGACCAGCCGGCCCGCTCCACCGCCCGCGGGTTTCCGCCGGCGCCCCTCAGGACGGCCCCGGTGGCCGAGCGCATCAGGAGGACGTGGACGAGGAGGCCGATCACCACGCAGGCGAGAATGGGGAAGGGGACGAACGGCGGCTTCCACGTCATCAGCGCGCGGATCCAGTCCGGCGCGGCACCGCCCGGCGTCGGCAGGATCAGGATCGCCGTTCCCGCCCACACGAAGCTCATGCCGAGGGTGACGACGATGGAGGGAAGGTTCCTGAGGTGGATGAGCGCTCCGAGCGCTCCGTAGGCGAGAATGCAGGCGAGGAGCGCGAGGAGGCCCAGCACCGGCGTGGCGTCGAGGAGCGTCGCCGCGATGCACGCCGTCAGCGACACGTAGGCGCCGATCGATAGGTCGAGGTCGTTGACACACAGGATGAACATCTGCGCCAGCGTCGCGAGCGCGATCGGGACGGCGAGGTTGAGGAGGAGGTCGAGCCCGAAATAGCTCATCGTCCTCGGCTGGAGCCAGAAGATCGCCGCGAGGAGCAGCGCCAGCGAGATGGCGGGGAGGGCGCCGCGCAGCAGGCGGACGGCGGCTGGGTTCACGGCACGGTTTCCGGGCGGTCAGGCATCGTGGCGGAAGGAGGCGTGGAGGACGGCCTCCTCGGTGAGGGCGGCGCGGGGAAGGTCGGCGACGATCTCGCGGTCGCGGAAGACGTAGGTGTGGTCCGCGATGAGGAGCTCGTCCATCTCCGTCGTGTACCAGAGGAAGGTGCGGCCCCTGTCCGCCTCCTCCCGCAGGATGGCGTAGACCTCCTGCTTGGTGCCGACGTCGACGCCGCGCATGGGGTCGTCCATCAGGACGATGTCGGCGTCGGAGGCGAGTGCGCGGGCGAAGAGCACCTTCTGCTGGTTGCCGCCCGACAGGGACAGGAGCGGGTTCCACACGTCGGGCGTGCGGATGCCGATCCTCTCCCGCCATCGCTCGGCGAGCGCGCCCTCCTTGCGGGTCGACAGGAGCCGGCCCTCCTTCAGCGCGGCGAGCGAGCCAATGCCGAGGTTCTCGGCGATGGACCAGAGGGGGAAGGCGCCGTCGCTCTGGCGGTCGCCTGCGACGAAGGCGACGCGGCCAGCCACCGTTCCGGCGCGGGACAGGCCCTGGGCGCAGTCGAACACCGAGAGGAGCGCCGCGGTCTGTCCGTGGCCGGCGAGCCCGGCGAGGCCGACGATCTCGCCCCGGTAGGCGACGAGGCGCTCGCCGCGGCCGACAGGCATGTCCACCTTCGGCTCGCCGGTGCGCTCGCGGGGCGCCGACGCCGCTACCTCGCCGGCCGCGACGGAGCCCATGGCGGCGACGAGGGAGTTGCGGTCGAACTCCCCGGCGATCCGCTCGGCGACGACGCGCGCGTCCTTCATGACCACCACCCTGTCCGCGATCTTCAGCACCTCGCCGAGGAGGTGGGAGATGAAGACTGCGCTCCCGCCGGCCTCGACGAAGCGGCGGATGTGGGCGAGGAGCTGCTGCGAGACGGTCTGGTCGAGGGAGGATGTCGGCTCGTCGAGGATCACGAGGCGGACCGGGTCGGCGGTCACGCAGAAGGCGCGGGCGATCTCCACCATCTGCCGCCGCGCGATGGACAGGTCCGACACCATCGCCGTCGGCCGGATGCCGTGGCGGGGAAAGATCTCGTCGAGCTTGTCGGCGATGAGCCGGCCGGCGGCGCGCCGCCAGCCGAGCCCGCGGATGGAGGGATGCTCCACCCGGGCGTTCTCCGCCACGGTGAGGTTCGGGCAGAGCGAGAGCTCCTGGAAGATGCACCGCACGCCAGCCTCGCGCGCGCGGGGGATGGACCACCCCGCCGAGGCGTCCCGCCCCTCGACGAGGATGCGCCCGGCGTCAGGCGCGAGGGTGCCGGCGAGGACGTTCATGAGCGTCGACTTGCCGGCGCCGTTGTGGCCCACGAGGCCGACGCAGGTGCCGGGCGGCACCGCGAGCGAGACGCCGCGGAGCGCGGTCACGGCGCCGAAGCGCTTCTCCACGCCCTCGAGCCGGACGCCGGAAGGATCGGAGGCGGTCCCGCCGCCTCCGCTGCCGCCCCCGCCAGCGCTCCCGTCGGACCACATGCGCGCGCGGGTCAGTTGGCGGCCTTCGCCTCCTCGATGACGGCCTTCGCGTCCTCGAGCGTGTACTCGACGTTGGCGACGCCGCCGGGCTCGGTGCTGGCGAGGTTCTCCTCGAGATTGTCCTGGTCGATTCGCAGGAAGGGAACCGTCATGTCCTTCGGCACCTCCTCGCCGGCGAGGATCTGCTGGGCGACCCAGAAGGCGAGCGTCGAGACGCCGGGCGCGATGGAGACGCTCATGGTCTCGTAGCCGCTGGCGTCCTTCTGCTCCTTCCACCAGGTGAGCTCGTCGTGGCGGTTGCCCATGATGATGATCGGCATGTCACGGCCGGCGGCGCGGAAGGCCTGTGCCGCGCCGTAGCCGTCGCCGCCCTGCGTCACCACCGCGGCGATGTCCGGGAGGGAGGGGAGGATGCCCGCGACCGCGCGCTGCGCCACGTCCTGCGCCCAGTTGCCGTGGACCGAGCCGACGATCTCGAACTGCGGGTTCTCCTCGACGCCCTCGTGGATGCCGCGGGAGATGGCGTCGTCCACGAACACGCCGGCAAGGCCCCGGATCTCGAGGAGATTGCCGCCGTCGGGCATCTTGTCGGCGAGATAGAGCACCTCGTCCTTGCCCATCTGCTCGAAGTCGACGGCGATGCGCCAAGCGCACGGCTCGGTCACGATGCCGTCGAACGAGACCACCGTGACGCCCGCGTCGCAGGCCGCGCGGACAGCGCCGTTGAGGCCTTCCGGCGAGGCGGCGTTGAGGACGATGGCGTCGTACCCCTGGAGGATGAGGTTCTGGATCTGGGCCGCCTGCTCGGTGACCTGGTTCTCGGCGGTGGTGAAGGCGTCCGCCGCGGCGACGGTGCCGTCCTCCACCGCCTCCGACGTCACGCGCTCCCAGGAGCGCAGCATCGCCTGGCGCCAGGAGTTGCCGGCATAGTTGTTGGACAGGGCGATGCGCTTGTCCGACGTGTCTTGCGCGGACGCGGGGGCGAGCGCTGTGGCGGCGAGGAGCGCCGTCGCGATGGTCGTTGTGCGGATCATGTTTCCTCCGGTTGTCTGGCTCTTTCGGCCTGGTCACCGTTCCTGGACGGTGCCGAGTGTCAGGAGGAATATCACATCGGCGGGCGGCCACAAACGGTGCCGCGCCCGCCGTCAGCTCTCGCGCTTCTTGCGGCAGTAGAGCTCGAGGCGGTGGCGCACGACCTCGTAGCCGAGTTCCTTCGCGATCTCCTGCTGGAGCCGCTCGATCTTGTCGGAACGGAACTCCACCACCTCGCCGGTCTCGACGTCGATGATGTGGTCGTGGTGGGGAACGTCCGCGGTCTCGAACCGGGCAGGCGTGCCCTCGAAGGAGTGGCGGTGGACGATGCCCTGTGCCTCGAGGGCGGCGAGGGTGCGATAGACTGTGGCGAGCGAGACGGTCTCCTCCACGGCGCGGGCGCGGCGGTGGAGCTCCGTGGCGTCGGGATGGTCCTCCGCCTCCGAGAGGACCTTGAGGATCGCGGCGCGCTGGCGCGTGATGCGCACGCCGTCCGCGCGCAGGGCCTGCTCCAGATCCTCTGCCGTGGCGGGTTCGTGCGTCATGGCGCGGAAACTAAGTGTTCCACAGTGGCCGGGCAAACTGTTTCGGCAGCATCGCTGCACGTCTCCACGCGCATGTGCGCCGCCTTTCCCGCGGCCTTTCGTTTCGCTATCGTCCGCTCGGCGCGCGAAAGGAGACAGAATGGTCGCCGATCACGCAACCGTCGCGGCGGACGTCATCGCGCGGCAGGAGGCGATCCTCGCCCTCGCCCGCGCGGAGGGCCGTGTGACGGTGGACGGCCTCGCCGCGCGCTTCGGCGTGACGCCGCAGACGATCCGCAAGGATCTCAACGTTCTGGCGGCGCGGCGCGTCCTCGCCCGCGTCCACGGCGGGGCGGTCATCCAGTCCGGCACCGCCAACATGGAGTACGAGAAGCGAAAGCAGATCGCTGCCGGGGAGAAGGCGGCGATCGGGCGGGCGGCCGCCGCCCTGGTGCCCGACGAGGCGTCGCTCTTCATCAACATCGGCACCACCACCGAGGCGGTGAGCGAGGCGCTCCTGTCCCGCCGCGCGCTGATGGTCATCACCAACAACATCAACGTCGCCAATAGGATGCGCCTCTTCCCCCAGTTCGAGGTGGTGGTGGCCGGCGGCGTGGTGCGCGGGTCGGACGGTGGCATCGTCGGCGAGGCGGCGGTGGACTTCATCCGCCAGTTCCGCGTGGATTTCGCGGTGATCGGCGCGTCGGCCATCGACGCGGACGGCGCGCTCCTCGACTACGACTTCCGCGAGGTGAAGGTGGCGCAGGCGATCATCGTGAACGCGCGCCACGTGATCCTCGTCGCCGACGCCACCAAGTTCTCCCGCGCGGCGCCCGTCAGGATCGCGCACATGAGCCAGATCCACACCTTCGTGACGGACGTCTGCTCGGATCCCGTCCGCCGTGTGTGCGACGAGGAGGACGTGAGGCTGATCGAGGCCGCAGGACCGGGGTGACGGACGCCGGGGTGACGGGCGCCGGGGTGACGGACGCGGCGGCGCGCCGGTGGAACCGCGCGCGCATGCCGGCGCTGTCCCGGGGACGCAGGCGCGGGAAACGGCGACCGCGAGGACCGCGCGGGGAAGAGGGCAGGGGGGAAGGCGATGACCGGGACGCGTGTCGCAGTGCTCGGCGCGGGATCGTGGGGAACCGCGCTCGCCAACGTCGCGGCGCGCGCCGGGAACGTCGCGACGCTCATCGCCCGCGACCCGGAGCTCGCGCGCGCCATCGCGCAGACGCGGGAGAACGGGCGCTATCTCCCCGGCATCGCCGTCGAGCCCTCGGTCGCCGCCACCGCCGACGCGCCGCCCGCCATCGCGGCCGCCGACATCGTCCTCCTCGTGACGCCCGCACAGCACCTGCGCGCCTCCCTCGAGGGACTCGCCGGCGCCGTCCGCCCGGCAACCCCCCTCGTCATCGCCTCGAAGGGGATCGAGCGGGGGACCGACGCGCTCCTCTCGACGGTGGTGGAGGAAGCGGTGCCCCACGCGGTCCCCGCGGTCCTCTCGGGTCCGAGCTTCGCGGCGGACGTCGCGAGGGGGCTTCCGACCGCGGTCACGCTCGCCTGCCGCGACAGGGCCGAGCGCGAGCGCCTCGCGACGCGCCTCGCCCTTCCCGCCTTCCGCCTCTATCCCACGGACGACGTCGTCGGCGCGCAGGTGGGGGGCGCCGTCAAGAACGTCCTCGCCATCGCCTGCGGCGCCTGTGACGGTCTCGCCCTCGGCGACAGCGCCCGCGCGGCCCTCACCGCCCGCGGGTTCACGGAGATGGCCCGGCTCGGCGCCGCCATGGGTGCGGAGCTCGACACGCTGGCGGGCCTCTCCGGCCTCGGCGACCTCGTCCTCACCTGCGGCTCGCGCCAGTCGCGCAACTTCTCCCTCGGGCGCGAGCTCGGAGAGGGGCGGCCGCTGGAGGAGATCCTCGCCGGCCGCCGCTCCGTCTCGGAGGGCGTCCCCACGGCGGCCGCTGTCGTCGACCTCGCGCGGCGCCACCAGGTCGCGATGCCGATCTCGGAAGCCGTCGCCGACGTCGTCTCCGGCCGCGTGACCGTGCGCCAGGCGGTGGGCGCGCTCCTCGCCCGCCCTCCGCGGGAGGAGGGCGTCCACGGCCGCGCATGGGGACCGGCGGGAGGCTGACGCCCGCCGCTGATGGCAGGACCGACGGCTGGCCGATGCCCGCCGTGCATGGGAGGACCGACGGCGGGCCGACGCCCGCCGTGCATGGGAGGACCTACGGCGGGCTGACGCCCGCCGTGCATGGGAGGACCTACGGCGGGCTGACGCCCGCCGTGCATGGGAGGACCGACGGCGGGCTGACGCCCGCCGTGCATGGGAGGACCTACGGCGGGCTGACGCCCGCAGCGCATGGGACGACCAGCCGGCTGACGCCGCGGTTCGGCCGCCGCTCTCGTGTCATGCCGTCATCATCATGGCATCATGGCCGGCTAGACCGCGCATTACCGCAAATCCGCGACCGCCGTGGCGGCGCCAGCGCGGCGCCCGGATCGCCGACGACCTCCCAGCGCAGGGCCCGAACGGAGCCACGCCAGGTGGACCGAACAGCAACGAGGAGCCCATGACGATGAGACCGCTCGCCCTCACCGCGGCGTTGCTCGCCTCCACGGCGATCAGCGCCCACGCCGAGACGTTCAACAGGATCGCCTCGTTCCCTGTGAACCTCAACCTCCCGGAGGGGATGGACCCGCTGACGGAGACCTCGCCGGAGATCATCGCGGCGACGCCCGACGGCATGATGCTCGTCTACAGCGACTCGCCGCTCGGCGCGGTCGGCTTCGTCGACCTCTCCGACCCGCGCGATCCCGCGCCCGGCGGCGCGGTCATGGTGGATGGCGAGCCGACGGCGGTGGTCGTCTCGGGCGGCCACGTGATCGTCGCCATCAACACCTCCGAGAGCTTCACCGAGCCGTCGGGCCTTCTCAGGGTCGTCGACATCGAGACGCGCGAGGTGTCCGATTCGTGCGACCTCGGCGGCCAGCCCGACTCCATCGCCATCGCGCCCGACGGCACGTTCATCGCCGTCGCCATCGAGAACGAGCGCGACGAGGATCTGGGCGACGGCGGCCTTCCGCAGCTTCCGGGCGGCAACGTCGTGATCGTCCCGCTCGCCGAGGGGCTGCCGGATTGCGAGGGGCTGATCGTCGCCGACGTGACGGGCCTCGCCGACGTGGCGCCCGAGGATCCCGAGCCCGAATTCGTCGACATCAGCGTCGACGGCAACATCGCGGTCACGCTGCAGGAGAACAACCACATCGTCATCCTCGACCGCGAGGGCGGCGTGGTGAGCCACTTCCCGGCGGGCTCCGTCTTCCTCGAGAACGTCGACACCGAGGAGGAGGGCGCGGTCACCTTCGCCGGCACCGTCAGCGCGCCGCGCGAGCCCGACGCCGTGCAGTGGCTCGACCCGGAGCACATCGTGATCGCCAACGAGGGCGACTGGCTCGGCGGCACCCGCGGCTTCACCATCTTCGACATCGACGGCAGCGCGGTCTTCGAATCGGGCGCCTCCTTCGAATACGCGGTCGCGGCCATCGGCCACTATCCCGAGGGCCGTTCGGGCGACAAGGGCGTCGAGCCGGAAGGGCTCGAGGTCGGCATCTTCGGCGACACGCAGTACATCTTCGTCCTGTCAGAGCGCGGCTCGGTGGTCGGCGTCTACGAGGACTTGAGCCACGACCGGCCCCGCCTCGCCGGCCTGCTCCCGTCCGGGATCGGCCCCGAGGGCGCCGTCGCGATTGCCGCGCGCAACCTCCTCGTCACAGCCAACGAGGCGGACCTCGGCGAGGACGGCGGCCCGCGCGCCCACGTCATGATCTACGAGTACCAGGAGGGCGCGGGGCAGTATCCGACGATCTCCTCGACGCCGAGCGAGCTGGCGCCGATCGCCTGGGGCGCGCTCTCCGGCCTCTTCGCCGATCCGGAGCGCCCGGGCGCCCTCTTCGCCGTGAACGATTCCTTCTACGCGCTCCGGCCCTCCATCTACGTGATCGACGCGGCCGTGGTGCCGGCGGAGATCGTGGCGCAGATCCCCGTGAACCGCGCGGGCTACCCGGCGCAGAAGCTCGACCTCGAGGGCATCACCGGCGACGGCGAGGGCGGCTTCTGGCTCGCCTCCGAGGGCCGCAGCGACCGCCTCGTCCCCCACGCCCTCTACCGCGTGGACGAGACGGGCGAGATCGTCGAGGAGGTGGCGTTCCCGCCCGAGCTCCTCGCCGGCGAGCGTCGGTTCGGGGCCGAGGGCGTCACCCGCGTCGGCGACGTCCTGTGGATCGCCATGCAGCGGGAATGGGGCGACGACCCCGACGGCACGGTGAAGCTCGTCTCCTACGACACGGCCACGCAGGAGTGGGGCGCCGTGCGCTATCCGCTCGATCTCGTGGAACGCGGCTGGATCGGCCTCTCGGAGATCACAGCCCATGGCGACCACGTCTACATCCTGGAGCGCGACAACCAGATCGGCGGACGCGCGGCTGTCAAGCGGCTCTACCGCGTGCCGCTCGCGCAGATGGAGCCCGCGCCCCTCGGCAGCGATCTTCCGCTCGTGGAGAAGGAGCTCGTGCGCGACCTTCTTCCGGACCTCGCCATGTGGGGCGGCTACATCGTCGACAAGGTCGAGGGCTTCGCCATCGACGTCGACGGGACAGGCTTCTTCGTGACCGACAACGACGGCGTGAACGATTCCTCCGGAGAGACCCTGTTCTGGGCCGTCCCGGAGATCGCCGGCGCCGCCGCCGGGACCGCAGCGCAGTAGCCGTGCACTGCGAGGCCGGGCCGGGGCGGCCTCCGGGGCACGATCCGCCCGATCCGGCCCTGATCGAGCGGATGAAGACGTGGCCGCGCCGGTGGCTGGCGCCACTTTCCGAGCGGTCGGGTCGACCCGGCCCGATCGGAAGGCGCCGGGGCCGCCCCGATCCCCAGTGTCCCGCGACCGCCGCGCGGGGCTTGGTGCGGCCAGCCCGCGGCGCGAGGGGCGATATCGGAGCCGACCGTCTCGCGCGCACGCCCCAAATCCCGCTATGCTGTTCCCGCGGCGGCAGTATCCGCCGCGCCACGAGGGAGTCGCACATGGCCGTCATTCAATGGAACGTCTCGCGCCTCGTCCTGGTCGCTGCCGGCGGGCTCCTCGCCGCGACGGCCCACGCGCAGGAGCCGCAGGTGGAGCGCGGGCGGGCCATCGCGCAGACCTGGTGCGCCTCCTGCCACGCCATCGGGGAGGGGACGCAGGGGAGCGCCCTCGTGGGGGCGCCGTCCTTCCGCAGCCTCGGCGCGTCCGGCGCCTACGATACGGAGGCGCTCGCCTCCGCGCTCCTGCTCCCCCACCCGGTGATGCCCGAGATGCCCGTCACCGAGGCGGACCTTCGCGCCATCGCCGCCTACCTCTCCTGGATCGCCGAGGAGGAGAGGAGCGAGGCGCCGGTGGACGATGGTGCCGTCGTCGCCGGCTCGGCGGCAATCACCCCCGTCGAGAAGGGGCGGGCCATCGTGGAGGCGGCGTGCGCTGACTGCCACGCCGTGGAGGGCGCCGGCCCGAGCCCCGTCGCCGTCGCGCCGCCCTTCTCGACGCTCTCGCGCAACTACCCCGTCGCCCACCTCGCCGAGGCGCTGGCGGAAGGGATACTCGTCGGCCATCCCGAGGTGGAGATGCCGGAGTTCGTCTTCGAGCCGGACGAGGTGGGCGCCATCATCGCCTTCCTCGAGACCGTGCAGGAGCCCCGCTGACCGCGGCGAACGACGGCACGGTCAGCCGAGGCGGACGCCGAGCGCCTCGAGGTCGGCGCGCATCCGCTCGGCGTCGGTGAAGAGGCGCGCCGTCCAGCCGGCGGCCTCGGCCCCGGCGACGTTCTTCGCGCTGTCGTCGAAGAAGACCGTGGCCGCCGGGTCGAGGCCGAAGGTCGCGGCGTGGTGGTCGTAGATCGCCCTGTCGGGCTTTGCGACCCCGAGGGCGCCCGACACGGTGACCCCCCGCGCGCGCGACAGGATCGGGTAGCGCTCCACCGCGATCGGCCAGGTCTCCGTGGAGAAGTTCGTCAGCAGCGTCACGTCGTGGCCGGCCGCGATCAGCGCCTCCATGATCTCGGGCGTCCCCGGCATCTCCTCCGGCACCATCTCCGGCCAGTGGACGCGGAAGGCGCGGATCAGCGCCTCGTGCTCGGGGAAGCGGGCGATGAGCTCGGCCTCTCCCTCGGCGAAGCTCCGCCCGGCGTCCTGCTCCTGGTTCCACTGCGGCGAGCACACCTCGGCGAGGAAGCGCCGCCGTTCCGCCTCGTCCGGGATCAGCCGCCGATAGGGGATCTCCGGGTCCCACACGAGGAGGACGCGGCCGATGTCGAGAACGATGTGGCGGGGCGGCATGAAGGGCTCCGGGGCGCGACTTTCGACCTCGATAGCGCCTCGCCGCCCGCTTCTCCAGCGGTTGACGCCGCGGCCGCGATGGGGAAGCCTAGCGGCCCCGCACCGGGCAGCACGCCCCGCCGCACGAGAGCCGCCCCCATGAGCGCCCCCATCCTCGCCATCGACCAGGGCACGACCTCCACCCGCGCCATCGTGTTCGGCGGACCGGGCGAGATCCTCGGCGTCGGCCAGAAGGAGTTCGCCCAGCACTACCCGCGCTCGGGATGGGTGGAGCACGATCTGGGCGAGATCTGGGACACGGTTCTCTCCACGGTGCGGCAGGCGCTGCGGGAGGCCAGGCTCGAGGCCAAGGACATCGCCGCCATCGGCCTCACCAACCAGCGCGAGACCGTCGCCGTGTGGGAGCGCGCGACCATGCGCCCCGCCCACCGCGCCATCGTCTGGCAGGACCGCCGCACCGCCGGGCGCTGCGCGCAGCTGCGTGCGGAAGGGCTCGAGCCGACCGTGACGGAGAAGACCGGCCTCCTCCTCGACCCCTATTTCTCGGGCACCAAGCTCGCCTGGCTCCTCGACAACGTGGAGGGCCTGCGCGCACGGGCCGAGGCGGGCGAGGTGGTCTTCGGCACCATCGACACGTACCTCGTCGCGAAGCTCACCGGCGCGTTCGTGACAGACGTGACGAACGCCTCCCGCACCCTCCTCTTCGACATCGCGCGGCAGGAGTGGGACGACGACCTCATGAGGATCCTCGGCGTCCCGCGCGCCATGCTCGCGGAGGTGCGCGGCAACGCGGAGGAGTACGGCCTCACCGACCCGTCCCTCTTCGGCGCCGCGATCCCCGTGCGGGGCGTCGCCGGCGACCAGCAGGCCGCGGTCATCGGCAACGCCTGCTTCGCGCCCGGCATGGTGAAGTCCACCTACGGCACGGGCTGCTTCGCGCTCATCAACACGGGGACCGAGCGCGTCGCCTCGAAGAACCGCCTCCTCACGACCATCGCCTACCGCCTCGACGGGGTGACCACCTACGCGCTCGAGGGGGCGATCTTCGTGGCGGGCGCGGCCGTCCAGTGGCTGCGCGACGGGCTCGGCATCATCGAGCACGCCGCCCAGTCGGGCGAGCTCGCGGCGAACGCGGACCCGAACCAGGACGTTGTGCTGGTGCCGGCCTTCGTCGGCCTCGGCGCGCCGCACTGGGACGCGGAGGCGCGCGGCGCGCTCTATGGCATCACCCGCAACACGGGACCTGCGGAGCTCGCGAAGGCGACCCTCGAGAGCGTCGCCCTCCAGACCCACGACCTCGTCGAGGCGATGCACCGCGACTGGGGCGGCGCGCAGGACACCGTCCTGCGGGTCGACGGCGGAATGGTCGCCTCGGACTGGGCGATGCAGCGCCTCGCCGACATCCTCGCCGCGCCGGTGGACCGTCCCGTCATCGGCGAGACGACGGCGCTCGGCGCCGCCTGGCTCGCCGGCTCGGCGTCCGGCGTGTGGCCGGACCGGGAAGGGTTTTCAGCCGCCTGGGCGCGCGACCGCCGCTTCGAGCCCGCCATGGACGACGACGAGCGGCAGCGCCTCCTCGCCCGCTGGCGTGACGCCGTGAGCCGCACGCTCACGACGCGCTGCTGACCTGATCGCGTCGGGGACAGGCGGTAGGGCTCCCGCGGCGCCGCGCATTCCGCCCGCGGAGAGGCGCGGCGAGGGCGACGCCTGTCTCGACAGTCTCCTCGACGAGGCGATGCGCCGGGCCGGGCGCATGGTCTCCCTCGCGCGGATCGCCGTCCCCGTCGGGCTCGCCCTCGTCTTTGCCCTCCTCTTCGCCCTCGTCTTCGGCAGCGCCGTCACCGGCACCGCCCTGCTGCGAGTGGCTCGCCCGCCAGCGCCTCATTCGCTTGCGCCACCTCCCGGGCCGCGCGGGTCGTCGGGGTGGAGGAGACGGGGGCGACACTACCGGCTCATGTGGGAACGCCGTCCTCGCCGTCGTGACGGTGGCCGTCGCGGGGTTCCTGTGGTTCCACCGCGCTGGCCGTTCGGCGGTCCCGGTGGTGGGCGCGAGCGCCGGCTGAACGCCGCGCCCCTCGTTCATGAAGGCGGCGCTCGACAGACAGCGATCCGATCTCGTGCCCCGCGAGGCTGCCGTCGACACGGCGCGCCTCCCGTCGGGGCCGATCCATGACGACGGCGGTGACCTGTCCACCCTCTCGGGGCTTTCGGCGCGCGTGGATCTGAAGGTGGACGACTTGAAGGTGCGACCCTCGGGAAGATCTCGGTCGGCGTGAGCCGTGTCCGTCTCGGCGTTCACCGGCCGACGGACGTTCTCGCGGGCCGGAAGGAGGGCGTCGCCCTAGCCCCTGCCTTGACCTCGCCCGCCTGCCTCGGCCTCGCCCGCCTGCCTCGACTTCGCCCGCTGGAGCGCCGCCCGCAGTGGCGCCGAGCCCTGGCCCCCAAAGACGCCCCGACGCGATCAACGCCCGGCGGCGGATCGGGTCCGATCCTGCGAGGAAAGGAAGGATGGTGCGGTCGAGAAGACTCGAACTTCCACGGGTTGCCCCACAGCGACCTCAACGCTGCGCGTCTACCAATTCCGCCACGACCGCATCGGGCAGGTGCGCGAGGTAGCATCACCCGCGCCGCCTTTCAAGCGCCGGTCGGAGCCTCTAGATGGATTTTCGTCGGGCCGGCGTGCCGGCCGCCGAGCGGGAGACGATGATGGCTGCTGTGGCCTGGGCGATCTCGGACGAGCCGGTGGGCTACGAGGCCGCCGTCGCGGCCATGGAGGCGCGGGCGGCCGCCATCGCCGCGGGCGAGGCGCGAGAAGCCGTCTGGCTCCTCGAGCATCCGCCGCTCTACACCGCCGGCACCAGCGCCCGGCCGGAGGACCTCGTGGAGCCGGACCGCTTCCCCGTCCACCGTACCGGCCGCGGCGGCCAGTATACCTACCACGGCCCCGGCCAGAGGGTCGGCTACGCCATGATGGACCTGCGCGCACGCGGGAAGGACGTGCGCTGCTACGTCCACCACCTCGAGGGCTGGATCATCGACACGCTGAAGGCGTTCGGGGTGGACGGTGAGCGGCGGGAAGGGCGCGTCGGCGTATGGGTGCGCCGGCCGGACCGCTCCGGCGAGGACAAGATCGCGGCGATCGGCGTGCGCGTGAAGCGCTGGGTCACCCTCCATGGAGTCTCGCTCAACGTGGAGCCGGACCTTTCGCACTTCTCGGGCATCGTGCCCTGCGGCGTGCGCGAGCACGGCGTGACGAGCCTCGTCGCCCTCGGCCGCATCGTCACCATGGAGGAGGTGGACGAGGTGATGCGCCGCACCTTCGAGGCCCGCTTCGGCGAGACGGTGCGCGCGGCCCCACCTGTTCCGGAGCCCGCCGCTGTCTGAGCGAACGAGGACGGGCGGACCGGCGTCCTCATGGGGTCCGGCCCGCGCGGCCGGCGCCCGTTCGGGCTCGGACCGGGCCGGACAAGAGGCGCGAGGCGTCAGGCGTCGGGCGTGCGAAGGACGACGAAGCCCGTCACCGGCGGATCGTCCGCCACGTCGAGCCCGATCGAATCCACCCGCGCCGCCGGCGGACCCTTGCGGCAGGCCTCGAGCATCGCGTCCGTCTCCTCGGGGCTTCCGACGACGACCGCCTCGACGCGTCCGTCCGGCAGGTTGCGCACAGTCCCCCTGAGGCCGCGCCGCTCGGCCTCCCGCCGGCACCAGTCGCGATAGCCGACGCCCTGGACGCGGCCGCAGATCAGGAAGCGCGTCGCCATTCCCGCCTCACTCGAACTCGAGGATCACGGCGTCGACGGCGAGGCTGTCGCCCTCCGAGACGTGGACGGCCTTCACCCGGCCCGAGCGCTCGGCGCGGATGACGTTCTCCATCTTCATCGCCTCGATGACGGCGAGCGGCTGCCCGTCCTCCACCTCGGCGCCCGCGACGACGGCGAGGGAGACGACGAGGCCCGGCATCGGGCACACCACCTTGCTGGAGCGGTCGGCGGCGGTCACCTTCGGCATCAGGGCCGTCAGGTCCGCCACGCGCGGCCGGCGCACCTTGACGCTCGCCCGCATTCCCCGCCAGGAGAGCGCCGTGTCCCGGGACGTGCGGTGGAGCCCCATGACGACGGGGCGGCCGTCGACGCGGCCCTCCCACACCCGCGCGCCGGACGTCTCTGCGCGCACCACGGCGTGATCGACGCCGTCCACCGAGACGCGCCACACCTCGCCCTCCGCCGCGACCGTTCCGTCGACCCTGACGTCGTCGTCGAAGATCGCCGAGAGGGCGCCGGGCTCAGGCGAGGGATGGGGGCCGAGGCCGCGGCGCCGCGCCGCCTCCCGCGCCTCCTCGGCGAAGGCGACCACGGCCATCGTCCGCCGCGCGGCATCCGTCAGCGGCGCGCTCGCGCGGTCGGGAAACTCCTCCCGGATGAAGCCCGTGGAGAGGCGGCCCGAGGCCCAGCGCGGGTGCGCGAGGAGCGCCGACAGGAACGCCCCGTTGTGGCGGATCCCCTCGATGGCGACATGGTCGAGGGCGGAGAGCATCGCCTCCGTCGCCGCAGTCCTGTCAGGCCCGTGGGTGACGACCTTTGCGATCATCGGATCGTAGAAGCGCGAGATCTCCGACCCTTCGACGACGCCGGTGTCGACGCGCACGGTGACGTCGCCGGCAGTCTCCTGCGGCATGGACAGGCGGCGCAGGCGGCCGATGGAGGGCAGGAAGTTGCGGTCGGGGTCCTCCGCGTAGAGGCGCGCCTCGATGGCCCAGCCGGTGGGGCGGATCGCCTCCTGGCGGAAGTGGAGCGGCTCGCCGGCGGCGACGCGGATCATCTCCTCCACGAGGTCGATGCCGGTGACGAGCTCGGTCACCGGGTGCTCCACCTGGAGGCGGGTGTTCATCTCAAGGAAGTAGAAATCGGCGTCCTGGCTCGCGACGAACTCCACCGTGCCCGCCGAATCGTAGCCGACGGCCTTCGCGAGGGCGACGGCCTCCGCCCCCATCCGCGCCCGCGTCGCCTCGTCGAGGAGCGGTGAGGGCGCCTCCTCGATGACCTTCTGGTTGCGTCGCTGGATGGAGCACTCGCGCTCGAGAAGGTGGATGACGTTGCCGTGCCTGTCGCCCAGCACCTGGATCTCGATGTGCCGCGGGTCGACGATGAACTTCTCCACAAACACGCGGTCGTCGCCGAAGGAGGACGCGGCCTCCGAGCGGGCGCGGTCGAAGCCCTCGCGCACTTCCGCCGCGTCGTGGGCGATGCGCATCCCCTTGCCGCCGCCGCCCGCCGAGGCCTTGATCATGACGGGATAGCCGATCTCCTCGGCGAGGCGGACGGCCTCCTCGGCGCTGTCCAGCGCACCGGCGCCGCCGGGCACGGTGGAGACGCCCGCCGCCTCCGCCCGGCGCTTCGATTCGATCTTGTCCCCCATCGCCTCGATCGCCTCGGCGTTTGGGCCGATGAAGACGACGCCTGCCGCGGCGAGCGCACGGGGGAAGGTGGCCCGCTCGGAGAGGAAGCCGTAGCCGGGGTGGACGGCCGACGCGCCCGTCCTCGCGCAGGCCTCGAGGATGGCGTCGATCCTGAGGTAGGATTCGGCGGCGGGGGGCGGGCCGATCCTCACCGCCTCGTCCGCCATCTCCACGTGGGGTGCGTGGCGGTCGGCGTCGGAGTAGACCGCCACCGTGCCGATGCCGAGCCTTCTTGCCGTGCGCATCACGCGGCAGGCGATCTCGCCGCGATTGGCCACCAGGATCTTGTCGAACATGCCTCGCCCTTCACCCGTCCGCGAGGACACTTCTACGAAACGGCTCGTGCGCAAGTCCAACCCAAACGACGACGGAAGGTGCCCATGATCAACGCCCTCGCAACGCTCCTCGGCTTCCAGCTCGTCGGGGAGGTGCTGGCGCGCATGCTCGCGCTCCCGGTGCCGGGACCGGTCCTCGGCGCGGTCCTCCTCGCCGCGGTCCTCTTCCTGCGCCCCTCGATCCTCGAAGGCGTGTCGGAGACGGCGCGGGGCGTGCTCCGCCACCTCTCGCTCCTCTTCGTGCCCGCGGCCGTCGGCGTGACGGAGCACCGCGACCTGATGGCTGAGCACGGTCTTGCCCTTCTCCTCGCCCTCGTCGCCTCGACGGTGCTCGCGCTGGTGGCGGCGGGTCTCGTGTTTCGCTGGGTGGCGCGGTCGTGAGCGACGGTTCCGTCTCGCTCCTGTGGGTCTACCTTGCCGAGCGCCCGCTCACCTGGCTCACGGTGACCCTCGTCGCCTACGCGCTCGCCGACCGCCTGGCGCAGGGGGTGAAGCGCCACCCTGTCGCGAACCCGGTGGTGATCGCCGCGCTCATCGTGATCGCCCTCCTCGCCGCGACGGACACGCCGTTCCCCGTCTACTTCGACGGCGCGCAGTTCGTGCACTTCATGCTGGGGCCGGCCACCGTGGCGCTCGCGGTCCCGCTGGTGGAAAACTGGGCGACCGTGCGGCGGGCCGCGCTCCCGATCGCCGCCGCGCTGGTGGCGGGGTCGGTGACGGCGGTGGTCTCCGCCGTCGCCATCGGCTGGGCGCTCGGCCTTCCGGCGAGCGTCCTCGCCTCGCTGGCGCCGAAGTCGGTCACGACACCCGTTGCCATGGGGATCGCCGGGGAGCTCGGCGGGATCCCGGCGCTGACCGCGGTTCTCGTCATCATCACCGGGGTGGTGGGGGCGATGACCGTGACGCCCGTTATGAACCTTCTCGGCATCACCGACATGCGCGCCCGCGGATTTGCGGCCGGTGTCGCGGCACACGGGATCGGGACGGCGCGGGCCTTCCAGGTCGATCCTCTCGCTGGCGCCTTCGCGGGGATCGGCATGGCGCTCAACGGCGCGCTGACGGCGATCCTGGTGCCTCTCGCGCTCCTCTCGCTGATGACGTGACGGCTGGCGCCCCGGTGCCGTCGCCCTTCCGCCCCGTCGCTCTTCCGCCCCGTCGCCTGTCTGCCACGTCGTCCGGCGGTGCAGCCTCGCGGCGGGCGGTCAGGCGGCGCTGACGAGGTGGGGGATTTCGTGGCCGGACAGGGCGTGGGCCGACGCGAGCGCCGGGCCGCTCGCCATCGCGGCGCCGAGGTCGAACAGGCGCTCTGCGGCGGCCCGCGCGTCGACGCCGGACGCGCAGACCTCGACGCCGCCGGCCGACAGGCTCGCGAAGGCGGCGCGCCAGACGGCGGAGAGGCGATCGCTCAGAATCGTCCCGCTCGCAGCGCCCGCGGCCACCTTCGCGAGGGCGAAGCGGCCGCTTTCCGTGAGCGCGAATGCCGAGAGGCTCATGTCCCAGTCACCGAGCGCGAGGGTTGCGCCGACGGCCTCGAGCCCGTCGAGGATCTCCCCGCCGCCGGGGCCGGTCGCGGCGGCGAGCGGGACCTCGACGATCAGCGCGCCAGGCGAGAGGCCGGCCTCGGCCAACTGGCCCGCGAGACGCATGGCGGCACCGGGATGGTCGGCGATGCGCGGCGGAAGCCTCAGGTGGAGCGGATGGCCCTCCCGCCAGCGCGCGGCCGCCGTCGCCGTCTCGCGGAACAGCGCCTCGGCGAGCTCCTCCCCGAGGCCGAAGCGCGCGGCTGTCTCGTAGAGGTCGTCGAACCGGCGGGGGCAGGGGGTGCGCACGTCCACCAGGATCTCGTGCCCCGCGAGGGAGAGGTCCCGCCGAACGACGGGCTGGAGAAGGATCGGCACGCTGCGATGGGACAGAAGCGCCTTCACGGCGACGAGATCGTCGTGCTCGGACAGGCTCGACGGCTCGTTGGCGTGGATGGTGAGGCTTCCGCGCCGCTTCGCCTTCGCGGTGTGGAGCGCCATGTCCGCGCGGCGGAACACGGTCTTCGGGTCGTCCCCCTCGACGCCGAGGGCAACGCCGGCGGTGAGGGAGGCCTGGATGTCGACGTCGCCGAGGTCGAGGCGGCCGTCGAACGCGGAGAGGATGCGGTTCGCGGCCTCCTCCGCCACGCCGACGGTGCGCACGTCGTGCAGGATGACGGCGAACTCGTCGCCGGCGAGGCGTCCGATGAAGTCCTTGCCCCGAACCCTCTGGCGCATCCTCTCGCCCGCCTCCACGAGCAGGCGGTCGCCCGTGGCGTGGCCGAGGGCGTCGTTCACCTCCTTGAATCGGTCCATGTCGAACAGGCAGAGGGCGAAGTCGCCGTGCTTGCAGGCGTCCGCCATCGCGGCGTCGAAGGCGCGGCGGTTCGGAAGGCCCGTCAGCGGGTCCGCGAGCGCGAGGTGGAAGGCTTCAGTATTGGTGCAGCCGAGGCTGAAGTTGAGCTCCCTCAGGGTGTCGTTGGAGCGCTTCAGGGCCTCCTCGAGCTTGTGCTCCACCGTCACGTCCCGCACGGCGACCACCACCTGCCGCTCGCCGGCCGCGCGGACGCAGATCGTCCTCACGTGGATGCGGTGGGGCTCGCCGCGAAGCATCGCCTCCAGGATCTGGTCCGTGGTTCCGGGGGCGTGCCGGATCGCCGTGTTGATCCGCGACAGATCGAGCGCGGGCACGACGTAGCGGTGCTTGCCGAACAGGATGCCGGCGAGGCGCCGCTCGGTGACGGCGTCCTCACGGTCGGGATCGCAGATCCAGAAGCCGAGGGCCGGCGTGTTCGTCAGGAAGTCGGCGACCTCGGGCCGTTCGGCCGCGATCGCCTGGAGGAATTCCCGGTCGACGCATCCCGTCATGGATCCCTCGCCCATTCACCGTCCCTTCGACCGGGCCGCCCGCAAGGACGGCGACCACCGGTCCGAGCGCCGGCACCATCCATCCGTCGGCAGTTCGCCTACGGCCGAAATGAGGCGGAACTTCGACCCTGCCGCAACCCCCTGCTATCTTGGGGATTAACCTCTGTCTATGCCGGTGCGGGACTTTTTACCGACAACTTGCGGTTCTCGTTAAGGCGATCATCAGGATGTGATCGGCCGGGCGGTCAGAGCGGGATGGTGTCGTGCTTGCGCCATGGGTTCTCGAGGCGCTTGTCGCGCAGGAGGCGGAGGGCGCGGGCGACGCGGCGGCGGGTGGACTGGGGCAGGATCACCTCGTCGATGAAGCCCCTCTCGGCGGCGACGAACGGGTTCGCGAAGCGCGTCTCGTACTCGGCGATGCGGGTGGCCAGCGCCTCGGCATCGTCCCTGTCCGCGCGGTAGAGGATCTCCGCGGCCCCCTTCGGACCCATGACGGCGATCTCGGCCGTCGGCCAGGCGTAGTTCACGTCGCCCCTGAGGTGCTTCGAGGCCATCACGTCGTAGGCGCCGCCATAGGCCTTGCGGGTGATGACCGTCACCTTCGGCACGGTCGCCTCCGCGTAGGCGAAGAGAAGCTTCGCGCCGTGCTTGATGAGGCCGCCGTACTCCTGCGCCGTGCCGGGGAGGAACCCGGGGACGTCGACGAAGGTGACGATCGGGATCGAGAAGGCGTCGCAGAAGCGCACGAAGCGGGCGGCCTTGCGGGAGGCGTCCGCGTCGAGGACGCCGGCGAGGGTGAGCGGCTGGTTGGCGACGAAGCCGACGGTGCGCCCCTCGATGCGGCCGAACGCAGTGATGATGTTCCTCGCATAGGCCGCCTGGATCTCGAAGAGCTCGCCGTCGTCGGCCACCTTCTCGATCAGCTCCATCATGTCGTAGGGCGCGGTCGGGCTGTCGGGGATGAGGGTGTCGAGGGAGCGCTCCTGCCGGTTCGGCGGGTCCATCGTCGGCAGCTCCGGCGCTGGCGCGACGTTGGAGGCGGGGAGGAGATCGACGAGGCGGCGCACGTCGATCAGCGCCGTGATGTCGTCGTCGTAGGCGCCGTCCGCGACCGAGGAGCGGGTGGTGTGGACCTCGGCCCCGCCGAGCTCCTCGGCCGTCACGGTCTCGTTGGTGACTGTCTTCACGACGTCGGGGCCGGTGACGAACATGTAGCTCGTGCCGCGCACCATGAAGATGAAGTCCGTCATGGCAGGCGAGTAGACGTCGCCGCCCGCGCAGGGGCCCATGATGACGGAGATCTGCGGGATGACGCCCGACGCCAGAACGTTGCGCTGGAACACCTCGCCGTAGCCGCCGAGCGCCGCGACGCCCTCCTGGATGCGCGCGCCGCCCGCGTCGAAGAGGCCGATGATGGGCGCGCGATTGCGCAGCGCCATGTCTTGGACCTTCATGATCTTCTCGGCATGGGTCCAGGACAGCGAGCCGCCGAAGACGGTGAAATCCTTGGCGAAGACGAAGACGGTGCGGCCGTTGATGGTGCCCCATCCGGTGACGACGCCGTCACCCGGATATTTCGTCTTCTCCATGCCGAAGTCGGTGCAGCGGTGCTCGACGAACATGTCGAACTCCTCGAAGGAGCCCTCGTCGAGGAGGACCTCGAGCCGCTCGCGGGCGGTCAGCTTGCCGCGCGCGTGCTGGGCCTCGATGCGCTTCGCGCCGCCGCCGGCGCGGGCCTCCTCGCGCCGCCGCTCGAGTTCGATGAGGACGTCCTTCATTACGCTCTCCGTGCCCGGCGCCACCGCGCCGCATCCGGCGGGCACATTGGCACAGTCGGGGGCACCGTTCCCAGCGCCGGCGGCGCGTTTTCGCACGCTGCCGATGCCGCCGCCGGAGAGCGCGACGTCGCCGGTTCCGCGGCGGCGGCGCACCCTCCGACATCTCGCCGCGCCGGGCCTCGCGTCGGCCCCGGCACGCGGGGCGAGGACCACCGCCGCGCCGGCCGCGGCGATTGGTTCCACCGCATCTGTGGCGGCCCGCCTCGTTACGTTCGCGCAGGCTCAATGACGGCGTTGTCGTGAGCACGCCGGAGGCGGGCCGCCGCCTGAAGGACGGCCGCGCGCCCGCTCATGGGCCGAGCCTCCGCGCGAGGCGAGAGATATCGGGAGAGGTCATGAAGATCGTTGTGCGCATTCTCGTTGTGGTGGCCGTCGTCGCGGTCGTCCTCGTCGGCGGCCACTTTGCGCTGACGGCGGCCGACGGGCTTCCCGGGCCGGTCGGGTCGGCAGCCTCCGCGACCTGCGGGCTGTGTCACGAAGGGTGACCGGGCGGTTCGGCCGGCGACGCGGCGTCAGGCGGTGGCGAGCACGAAGGCCGCGGCCTCGGCGTCACGGCGGCGGTTCGCGCGGCGCTCGGCGGCCTCCGCGTCCTCGCCCCACTCCATGATGTTCCAGTCCTCGTCCACGTGCGCCGCCGCCCATGCGTCCTCGAAGGCGATGGCGCCGTCCGCGACGGCGAGCGCCATGAAGGCGCTCCCGGTCAGGGTCGTGAGCTGGTGGAGCGCGGCGAGTGGGAGCGGCGCGTCCGGGAGGGCGGCGCGCACGGCCGGGGAGAGGCGCTCGTCCTGGCGCACCGGCATCACGCCCTCGGTGAGGACGAGGCGGACGCCGAAGCGCGCCTCGGCGCCCCGCACCACGGGATCCCATGCCGCGCGCTGGCGCCCGGCGAGGCCTTCGGGTCGGTCGGCGCGGTAGAGGACGAGGTCGTTGCCGGCGATCTTCGCGATGTCGTCCTTCACGGGGTCCACCGCTGCGGCGACGCCGTCGATGGCGGTGTTGACGAGGCGCGTCAGGGGCATCGTCAGCGGCAGAACCGTCTCGCCCTGCGCGTTCCACTCCGCGGCGACGGCCTTTGCGACGGGGAGGGGCGCTGCGAGGAGGTTCTTCGCTGGCGTGCGCACAGGGCGTCCGTCGAGCACCACGGTCGCGAGCCCGTCCTGCGGCGCGAGCACGCCCGCCTCGCGATAGAAGCGGCGAAGCGGCTCCAGGGGATGCTGCGCGCCGCCCGTCCTGCCGGTGCTCGTCCCGTCAGTCATGGGGCAGCAACGCGTCCACGATGTCGGGGAGTTCCGCGGCGGCGTGGGCGATGGCCTCGGCGCCGGCGGCCCTCAGCTCGGCCACCGCGTGATAGCCCCAGGAGACGCCGATCGCCCGCGTGCCGGCCGCCTTCGCCATCGCCATGTCGAAGCTCGTGTCGCCGATGACGACCGTGCGCGCCGCCGCGGCGCCCGTCTCGGCGAGGGACTGGAGCACCATGTCCGGCGAGGGCTTGGAGGCCGCGTCGTCGGCGGTGCGCGTCACGACGAAGCGGGCCGACAGGCTGTGGGAGGCGAGGACGCGGGTGAGGCCGCGGCGCGACTTGCCGGTGACGATCCCGAGGAGCGTGCGCTCGTCCTCCACGCGGTCGAGCGCCTCGGCGATGCCGGGAAACAGCGGCTCGTGGAGGCTTTCCTCGCTCACGCTGTCCCTGTAGGCGGTCTTGTAGGCGTCGACGAGGGCGGCGACCGGCGCCTCCGGGTGTCGGGCCGAGAGGACCGCGACCGCGCTCGGCAGCGACAGGCCGATGATGCCGCGGATCTCGGCGGCCGGCGGGGCGACGAGCCCGCTGCGCACGAACGCCTCGGTCATGGCCGCCACGATGACGCCTGCGCTGTCGATGAGCGTGCCGTCGCAGTCGAACAGGACGAGGCGTGGCTGCATGGCGATGTCCTGAGAACGGCGCGGTCGAATTCGGGCCGGGGCGCGGGCTGGCGGCGCGTGGCCTTCCGCCGCCCCCGGACGGTGCCGGAGGTATCGTGCCGGGCCGGCGGGCCGTCAAGCCGTCGCGGCGCCCGGCGCCCTCAATGCACCTTGGCGGCGCGGGCGCGGACGGTGGAGGGGACGAGGCGGTCGACGGCTTCGGGGATCCTGTCGGGGCGGTCGACCACGATGTCGGCGCCACAAAGGCGCAGGCTGTTCGCCGAGTGCGCGCCCCAGGTGACGCCCACCACCCTGGCGCCCGCCGCCCGCGCCATCAGGACGTCGAACACGGTGTCGCCGACGACGACGGTCTGCGAGATGGGGATCTGCGCCCTCAGGACCGCCACGTGGACGAGGTCGGGCGCGGGCTTGGAGGGCGCGTCGTCGCAGGTCGCGCGCACCGTGAAGGCGTCGCCGAGGCCCACGGTGGACAGCGCCCTCTCGAGATGCTCGTCGCATTCGCTCGCGACGAGGCCGACCATCGTCTCGGTGTCGCTCAGGCTCTCGACCACACACCGCATCCCCGGCACGATGCACTCCATGCCCGCCGACAAGAGAGCCTCGCGCCGGAAGAGCTTGAGGTAGGAATCGAGGATCGCCGCCTCGGGAGGATCGACGAGATCCTGGCACAGCACATGGACCATCGCGTCCGCCGACAGCCCCACGAGCGAGCGGATCGCCCCCGGAGGAGGTGGAACGCACCGGTGTTGCACGAATGCGAGGCGCATCGCAGTGGCGACCGCGCCATGGCTTTCAATGAGGGTTCCGTCGCAATCGAAGAGCACGAGACGGGATGGCATAGGCGACGGCATGCTCCGGGCTCGTTGAAGGCCGGATTGTGTCAATCTTCCAATTTTGCTGCCTTGTCAATGAAACACCGGCGCGCGCGCCGGCATTATTCTGTCGCGTCCCGCCACCGTGACGCCGTGACTCCGCGTTCACCGGGCGGAAGGATGGATAGCGGTGTGGCAGTCGGTCACGCCTTCGCGCGGTGGTCGATCACCCTTCTTGCCTTGCCCATGGAGCGCTCGATGGCGCCCGGGTCGGTGACGAGTGTGCGGATCGAGATCCCGACGATGTTCTTCACCGCCGTCGTGAGCGCGTGCGCGGCGGCCTGACGGGCCTCGTTGCCCCCGGCAGCGACGCGCGCCTCCACGTGGACCGTGAGGCTGTCGAGCCGGCCCTCCCGGTGGACCTCGATGAGGTAGTGCGGGGCGAGCGCCTCGATCTTGAGGATCTGCTCCTCGATCTGCGTCGGGAAGACGTTCACGCCGCGGATGATCAGCATGTCGTCCGCGCGGCCGGTGATCTTCTCCATGCGGCGGTGGGTGCGGGCCGTGCCCGGCATCAGGCGCGTGAGGTCGCCCGTGCGGTAGCGGACCACGGGCAGCGCCTCCTTCGTGAGGCTCGTGAAGACGAGCTCGCCGAGTTCGCCGTCCGGCACCGCCTCCCCGGTCGCGGGGTCGACGATCTCGGGGTAGAAGTGGTCCTCCCAGATGTGGAGGCCGTCCTTCGTCTCGACGCACTCGTTGGCGACGCCGGGGCCCATCACCTCCGACAGGCCGTAGATGTCGACGGCGTGCATGTCGAACGCCTCCTCGATCTCGGCGCGCATGGCGTTGGTCCACGGCTCGGCGCCGAAGATGCCGACCTTGAGCGAGGTGTCGCGCGGGTCGATCCCCATGTCGCGGAAGTGGTCGAGGATCGCGAGCATGTAGGAGGGCGTCACCATGATGACGTCCGGCCGGAAGTCGCGGATCAGCTGAACCTGGCGGTCCGTCATGCCGCCCGATGCGGGGACGACGGTGCAGCCGAGCGCCTCCGCCCCGTAGTGCGCGCCGAGACCGCCGGTGAAGAGGCCGTAGCCGTAGGCGACGTGGACCATGTCCCCGCGCCGCCCGCCGGACGCGCGGATTGAGCGGGCCATCAGCTGCGCCCAGTTGCGCAGGTCCCCCTCCGTGTAGCCGACGACCGTGGGCTTGCCGGTGGTCCCCGAGGAGGCGTGGATCCGCCGCACCTTCTCGCGGGGCACCGCGAACAGGCCGAACGGGTACTCCTCGCGCAGCGTCCCCTTGCTGGTAAGGGGGAATTTCCTCAGGTCCTCGAGCGACTTCAGGTCGTCCGGGTGGACGCCGGCGGCCTCGAAGGCCGCCCTGTAGTGGGGAACGTTCCCGAAGGCGTGGGAGAGGCTCCACCTGAGGCGCTCGAGCTGGAGCGCGGCGATCTCGTCGCGCGAGGCGGTCTCGATGGGGTCGAGCGTCGCGGGATCGGGGGAAAGGTCCAGCATCGTGGTGTCCGCTGTTCAGGTCTGGCCGGAGGGGGCGTCGCCGAGGAGGGATCCGGGGATGGTGCGCGAGAAGCCGCGGAACTCGGCCACCACGGCGCCGTCGGCGCCGCGCACGGTGACGTCCGTGATCCCCTGCCGGCCCTCGCGGTAGCGCTCGCGCGCCTCCGCCACCAGCCGCTCGTCGAGCCGGGCCGGCCTGAGGTAGGCGATCTGGCAATGGCTCGCCACGGCCCTCTGGCCCGAGGAGTTGCACGCGAAGGCGAAGGCCGAATCGGCGAGCGTGAAGATGAAGCCGCCGTGGCAGATGGCATGGCCGTTGGTCATGTCGGGGCGGACGGTCATGGCAAGGCGCGCGTAGCCGTCGGCGACCTCCTCGAGGGTCATGCCGAGGCCGCGGGAGGCGTTGTCCTCCGCCCACATGGCCTCAGCGGCGCGGGCCGCGACGGGCGCGCTCACAGGCGGCCCCGGTAGTTCGGTCGGCGCTTCTCCACGAAGGCGGCGACGCCTTCGGCGTAGTCAGGATGGCGGCCGGCCAAGCGCTGCGCGTCCCGCTCCACGTCGAGCTGGGCGTCGAGCGTGTTCGTCGCGCCAGCGTCCATGGCGCGCTTCATGGCGGCGAGGCCGTCGGTCGGAAGGCTCGCGAGGCGCCCGGCCATCCTCGTCGCCTCCTCCATGAGGGCGTCGTCGTCGAACACCCTGTAGACGAGGCCCCAGCGCTCCGCGGTCTCGGCGTCGATCCTCTCGGCCAGCATCGCCATCGCGCGGGCGCGCACAGTGCCGACGGCGCGCGGAAGATGGAACGTGCCGCCAGCGTCCGGGACGAGGCCGAGGTTGGCGAAGGGTTCGAGGAACGTCGCCGAGCGGGCGGCGACCACGACGTCCGCAGCGAGCGCCACGTTGAGCCCCGCCCCGGCGGCGACGCCGTTGATCGCGCAGACGACGGGGACGGGGAGGGCGCGCATGCGGCGCACGAGGGGATTGTAGAGCCTGTCGATGGTGTCGCCGAGGTCGGGCGGGTCGTCACCCTCGCCGCGCATGCGGTCCGAAAGGTCCTGCCCCGCGCAGAAGCCGCGGCCAGCGCCGGTGAGGAGGAGGGCGCGCACGGTGCGGTCGTCCTCCGCCTCGCCGAGCGCCGCCGCGAGGGCAGAGTGCATCGCCTCGTTGAAGGCGTTCAGCTTGTCCGGGCGGTTGAGGGTGACCAGGAGGACGGCGCCGCGCCGTTCCGTCAGTACCGTGTCCATGCGCCTTCCCCCCGGGGCAAATCTCGCCCGTGCGCCCTGCGCCACCGGCCCCGACGTGTGACAGCCTGACTTGACGGGCGCGTTTTTCCGTAACTTATTGAGGCGCCGAACGCGTTGTCAACGCGCCCGCCGCCGCCCTGGCTTTCATGCGCATCGCGGCGAAGGCAAGCGGCCCGCCGATGGGCCCCGGAGGTCCGAGTGAGCGCTCTATTCGACAAGCACCGCGAGACTCTCGAGCGCGCGGTCAGGGAGATCCGCGCCCGGGGGTACTGGTCGCCCTATCCCGAGACGCCGTCCGGCAGGATCTACGGCGAGACCGCGAAGGCGGACGGGGAGGCGGCCTTCAGGGCGATGCTGAACGCGCCCTTCGCGCTCGACCAGCCCGCGGAGGGCCGCGTCGGGCGGGAGGAGAGCCCCTACGGCTTCCCCCTCGGCATCACCTATCCCTCGGCGCCGGCGGAGACGCTGGTCGCCGCCGCGCAGAAGGCGGGGGAGGCGTTCGCGAGGGCGAGCCTCGAGGAACGTGTCGGCGTCGCCCTCGAGGCGCTCGCGCGGCTCAACGCCGGCAGCTTCCTGATGGCGAACGCCGTCCAGCACACCACGGGGCAGGCGTTCGTGATGGCCTTCCAGGCGGGCGGCCCCCACGCGCAGGACCGCGGGCTCGAGGCGGTCGCCTACGCCTTCGAGGCCATGAGCGCGGTTCCGGGCGCCGTCCGCTGGGAGAAGCCGCAGGGCAAGAACCCGCCGGTGGTGCTGGACAAGACCTTCCGCATCGTCCCCCGCGGCGTCGGCCTCGTCATCGGCTGCGCCACGTTTCCGACGTGGAACTCCTATTCGGCGATCTTCGCCAACATCGCCACGGGCAATGCCACCATCGTCAAGCCCCACCCGATGGCGATCCTGCCGCTCGCGATCACTGTGCGCACCATCCGCGCCGTCCTCGAGGAGGCGGGCCTCGACCCGAACGTGGTGATGCTCGCCGCCGACGAGCCGGACGCGCCCGCGACGATGGACTTCATCACGAGCGAGGGCGTCGCGATGATCGACTACACCGGGTCGGCGGCGTTCGGCGCGGCGGTGCGCGCGCACGCGCGGGGAAGGCCGGTGTTCACCGAGGAGGCCGGCGTGAACCCGGTCGTCGTGACCGGGACCGACAGCTTCAGGGGCATGTGCAACAACCTCGCCATGAGCCTGTCGCTCTACTCGGGCCAGATGTGCACGGCGCCGCAGAGCGTGTTCGTGCCGCAGGGCGGCATCGGGACCGACGAGGGTGTGAAGTCGCCGCAGGAGGTGGGCGAGGGGATCGCGCGCGCCCTCGACGGGCTCCTCGGCGATCCGGAGCGCGCGATGGCGATCCTCGGCGCCGTCCAGAATCCCGCCACCGTGGAGCGCGTGCGCGATGCGCTCGGCAAGGGCCGCGTCCTGCGCGAGCCGGCGCCCGTCGAGGGGGCGGGCGAGGCGCGCACCATGACGCCCGGTCTCGTGGCGCTGTCGGCATCGGACGATGCGTGGCGTGAGGAGTGCTTCGGCCCCGTGGGCTTCCTCGTGACGGTGGCCGATGCGCACGAGGCGATCCGGCTCGCCGCCGCGACGGTGCGCGAGAAGGGGGCGATCACGGCGCTCCTCCACGCCACGGACGAAGCGCTGATCGCGGAAGCCGAGGACGCCTTCGCCCGCGCCGGCGTGCCGCTGTCGGTCAATTTCACCGGGCCGGTCATCGTGAACCAGACGGCGGCGTTCTCGGACTATCACGTGACGGGGCTGAACCCTGCGGGCACGGCGACGCTGACCGACACGGCGTTCGTGACGAACCGGTTCTCCGTCGCGATGGTGAGGCGCCCGGCGGCTGCGTGATCGCACCGGCACCCGACACACGCTGCCGGGGCGCGCATGCCGATCGGTGCGTTACAGGATTGGCGTGTGCGCCAGAATGTCGTAACACGTCATCAGGCGCGCGGCACGACGCGCCAAGGGAGGATCCTATGAAGCTCGTCGCAGCCGCCGCAGCGGCACTCGCCATCGCCGTCGTCCCCGCCGCCGCACAGGACGGCGAGCCGATCCGCATCGGCTCCGTGCTGTCCGCCACCGGCCCCGCCTCCTTCCTCGGCGACCCCGCGGAGAAGACGCTCGAGATCTACGTCGACAGGATCAACGCTGAGGGCGGCGTCCTCGGCCGCCCGCTCGAGCTGGTCTTCTACGACTCGGCCGGCGACGCCAACGCCGCGCGCACATTCGCGACGCGCCTCGTGGAGGACGACGGCATCGTCGCCATGGTCGGCGGCTCCACCACGGGCACCACCATGGCCATGGTCCCGATCTTCGAGGACTACGAGATTCCCTTCATCTCCCTCGCGGGCGCCGTCGTCATCATCGACCCGGTGAAGCCGTTCGTCTTCAAGACTCCGCACACGGACCGCATGGCCTGCGAGAAGATCTTCGAGGACATCGAGGGCCGCGGGATGTCGAAGGTCGGCATGATCTCGGGCACCGGCGGCTTCGGCAAATCCATGCGCGAGCAGTGCCTCGACGTGGCGGGCGACTACGGGATCGAGATCGTGGCGGACGAGACCTACGGCCCGCGCGATTCCGACATGACCCCGCAGCTCACCAACATCGCGAACACCGAGGGGCTCGAGGCGATCGTCAATCCCGGCTTCGGCCAGGGACCGGCGATCGTGACGCGCAACGTCGCCCAGCTCGGCATCGAGGTGCCGTTCTACCAGTCCCACGGCGTCGCCTCGAAGTCGTTCATCGAACTCGCCGGGGATGCGGCCGAGGGGGTGAGGCTGCCGGCCTCGGCCCTCCTCGTCGCCGAGCAGCTTCCCGAGGACGACCCTCAGCGGGACGTGGTGGTGAACTACAAGCGCACCTACGAGGAGGCGACCGGCGAGCCCGTCTCCACCTTCGGCGGCCACGCCTACGACGGGCTGATGATCCTCGTCGACGCCATCGAGCGGGCGGGCTCCACGGACCCCGTGGCGATCCGCGACGCCATCGAGGCGACCGAGGGCTTCATGGGGACCGCGGGCGTCGTCAACATGTCGCCCGAGGACCACATGGGCCTCGACCTGACGGCCTTCCGGATGCTCGAGATCCGGGACGGCGACTGGACGCTCGTGGAGTGAGCCGGACGGGGCCTTCCGCGCCGCCGGCCTGACCAGGGACACCGCCCAAGCCATGACACGCCCTCTCCCAGCGTGCGCCATCCTCCTCGCAGCGCTCTTCGCGGCGGGACCGGCGCACGCGCAGATGCCGCCGCTGCCGGGCACGGAGTGGGGCGTTCACGACCCGGGCGGCGCCGAGCGGTTCCTGCGCTTCGGCGGCGACGGGCGCGTCTCCGGCTCGGCCGGCTGCAACCGTTTCACAGGCCCCTACGAGCGCGACGGGACGCGCCTTTCCCTCGGCCCCCTCGCGACGACGCGGAGGATGTGCCCGTCCGAGGTGATGGAGGCCGAGCAGGCGTTCCTCTCCGCCCTGTCGCGGACGGCGGGGATCGCATCGCTCGACGCGCTCGTCCTCGAGCTCGCGGGGGAGGGGGGCGAGCCGCTCCTCACCCTGCGCCGCCGCGACGTCGACTGAGGCGCCGGGCGCGGGCGGGAGAGGGACGGGCAGGGACGGTACGGGGACGATACGAGGACAGTACGACGACATGGGCGCCGAGCTTCTCCAGTTCGCCTTCTCGGGGCTGACCGTCGGCGCGGTCTACGCGCTCGTCGCGCTCGGCTTCACGCTGATCTACAACGCCTCCGGCGTCATCAACTTCGCGCAGGGCGAGTTCGTGATGCTGGGCGGCATGGCGACCGTGTTCCTCGCCGCCGCCGGAGTGCCGCTGCCGGCCGCAGCCGTGCTCGCCATCGCCATCGCCGTCGCGACGGGGCTTCTCCTCTGGGCGCTCGCCATCGAGCCCGCGCGGGGCGCGACGCCCGTCACCCTCATCATCATCACCATCGGCGCGTCCATCTTCCTGAGGGGCCTCGCGCAGGTGGTGTTCGACAAGCAGTTCCACTCCCTGCCGCCCATCAGCGCAGACGCGCCGGTGCGGGTCGGCGGCGCGGCGGTGCTGCCGCAGACCTTCTGGGTCCTCGGCGGAGGGTTCGCCGTCGTCATTCTCCTCTGGCTCTTCATCGAGCGCACGCTCCTCGGCAAGGCGGTGATCGCGACGGCGGCGAACAGGCTGGCGGCGCGCCTCGTCGGGATCGACACGGCCCTCGTCGTCGCCCTCTCCTTCGCCGTCTCGGCGGCCATCGGGGCGTTCGCGGGCATCCTCGTGACGCCCATCACGCTGACGAGCTACGACGTCGGGACCCTCCTCGCCCTCAAGGGCTTCGCCGCAGCGATGCTGGGGGGCATGGGCAACCCGGTGGGCGCGGTGGTGGGCGGGCTCCTCGTGGGGCTCATCGAGGCGTTCGGCGCGGGGCTCGTCTCCTCGCAGTACAAGGACGCCTTCGCCTTCCTCGTGATCCTCGCCGTCCTCTTCTTCATGCCGGCGGGCCTGTTCGGTCGAAAGAGCGTGGAGCGCGTCTGAATGCTGGAACGCTTCGGGACGCCCCTCGTCCTCGCCGCCGTCGTGGTGGCCGTCTGGTTCCTGGCGGATTCGGGCTTCGTGCTGCGCGTGGCGGCGCTCGTCTTCATCTTCGCCCTGGCGGCGATCGGGCTCAACATCCTCGTCGGCGACGCGGGGCAGGTGTCCCTCGGCCATGCCGGCTTCATGGGGATCGGCGCCTACGCGGTCGCTGTCGGCCCGACGGCGCTCTCGATCCACCCGCTTCTCGCCATGCTCGGCGGCGTCGCCGTCGCGGGCGTTCTCGCCCTCGCCATCGGCCGGCCGGTCCTGCGCCTCAGGGGGCATGCGCTGGCGGTCGCGACGCTCGGCTTCGGCATCCTCGTCTTCATGGTGCTCACCAACGAGAGCTGGCTCACCGGCGGCCCCGACGGCATGCCGGTTCCGCGTGTGGAGCTCTTCGGCTGGCGCCTGCGGGGGGCCGACACCTGGTACTGGATCGCCGCTGGCGCCATGATCCTCGGCGCGGTCATCGCCTGCTCGCTGAAGGCGAGCCCCACCGGCCGTGCGCTGCGGGCGCTCCACGATTCGGAGGTGGCCGCCATGACGGCGGGCGTCGACGTCGCGCGCTACAAGAACGCCGCGTTCGTGATCTCCGCCGTCTACGCGGCGGTGGCGGGGGCGCTTCTCGCCCTGTTCGACGGCTTCGTGACGCCGGACGTCGCCGGGTTTCTCAACTCCATCGAGCTCGTCACCATGGTGGTCCTCGGCGGCATGGGCTCGGTGCTCGGCGCGGTGGCGGGCGCAGCGATCCTGACAGCACTGCCGCAGATGCTCACATTCTTCGCCGAGTACGAGCACATGGTGCTCGGCCTCGTGATGATGGTGGTGATGATCGCGCTCCGCCGCGGCATCGTGCCGAGCCTCATCGCCCTCGCCTCGGGCCGGTTCGGGAGGCGCAAATGACGAGCCTTGCGGCCGAGGAGGTCGGCATCGAGTTCGGCGGGGTGAAGGCCGTCGACGGCGTCAGCTTCGGCGCGGACGATGCCGGGGTGACGGCGATCATCGGCCCGAACGGTGCGGGCAAGACGACGCTCTTCAACATCCTGTCGGGCATCTACAGGCCCGGGCGGGGCCGTGTGCGCCTCTTTGGCGAGGACGTGACCGGCCTTCCGCCCCACCGCCTCGCCGCCCGCGGGCTGTCGCGCACGTTCCAGAACCTCCAGGTCTTCTTCCAGATGACGGCGCTCGAGAACGTCATGGTGGGCGCCCACCTGTGCGAGGAGCATTCGGCCTGGCGCCATCTCCTGCCGCTCCCGGGCGTGTTCGGCGAGGAGCGGCGCAAGCGCGATGCGGCGCGGGCCGAACTCGCCCACGTCGGCCTCGAGGACGTGGCGGACCGGCCGGCGGGCAGCCTTCCCTACGGCGCGCTGAAGCGGCTCGAGATCGCGCGGGCGCTGGCGGGCAGGCCCCGCGTCCTCCTGCTCGACGAGCCTGCGGCCGGTTGCAACGCGGTGGAGACCGAGCAGCTCTCCGCCCTCATCCGCCGCCTCGCCGCGGAGGGCCTCGCCATCGTTCTCGTGGAGCACGACATGGCGATGGTGATGAGCCTGTCCGACCACGTGATCGTCCTCGACCAGGGCCGCGTCATCGCCGAGGGGCGGCCCGAGGCGGTGCGGGCGGACCCGAAGGTGCGCGCGGCCTATCTCGGGACGGAGGCGTGATGCTGAAGGTGGAGAACCTCGTCGCGTCCTACGGCCGGATCGAGGCGCTCCACGGCGTCTCCATCGAGGTGCGCGAGGGGGAGATCGTCGCGATCGTCGGCGCCAACGGGGCGGGCAAGACGACCCTCATGAAGACGATCGCTGGCGTCCACCCGGCGGCGTCGGGCCGCATCCTCCTCGACGGCGAGGACGTGACGCGCCTTGCGCCCCACAGGCGGGTGACCCGCGGCGTGGCGCTGGTGCCGGAGGGCCGGCAGGTGTTCGGCCCGCTCTCGGTGGCGGACAATCTCGCTCTCGGCGCCTTCCGCTCGAGCGGCGACGCTGCGGCGGACAGGCGGGAGATGGAGGCGCTTTTCCCGATCCTCGGCGAGCGGCGGCGACAGGCGGCGGGCAGCCTCTCCGGCGGACAGCAGCAGATGCTCGCCATCGCGCGGGCGATGATGGCGCGGCCGCGGCTCCTCCTCCTGGACGAGCCGTCGATGGGTCTTGCGCCCCTCGTGGCGCGGGAGATCTTCGAGCGGCTGAGGCAGCGCCACGCAAGCTCCGGCTTGACTGTTCTCCTGGTTGAGCAGAACGTCCAGGCGGCGCTCGGCCTTGCGAGCCGGGCCTATGTGCTCGAGACGGGGCGTGTCGCGGCCGAGGGTCCGTCGGAAACCCTCCTTGCCGACGAGACGATCCAGAGAGCCTATCTGGGGGGATGAATCGGGCGCCGTCGTGGCGCGCGAATGGCCCCCGGCAGCCCGTCGCGAGGGCGCGCGTCGGAGGCGTTGATGAGCAACGGTCAGATCGCCACGCTCGACCCGTCGCGGCGACTGCGCGACCGGGGCGCGCCTGCCGAGGAGCACCGCCGGGACGTCCTGACGGACGAGCAGCTGAGGCGTGACCAGCTCACCGTCCCGCTCGAGGAGTGCCACGCCGCCTTCGAGCGGATGAGCCTCGAGATCCGCGGCAAGACAGCGCGCTTCACGATCTTCCACGACCTCTCCGTCAGCTTCCCGAGGGGGCGGCGGATCGTCCTCCTCGGCCACAAGGGGTCGGGCAAGTCGCTCCTGTTCGAGCTCCTCCTGCGGGAGAGGCCGCCCTCGCGCGGGCGCGTCCACGTGCGCTCGCGCATCTCCTGGCCGATCCACATGGTCCAGTACTTCGAGCCGCGCCTGTCGATCCGGCAGAACCTCGTGTTCCTGAGCCACGTCCTCGGCGTCGACACCCATGCCCTCCTCGTCGCGGCTCAGCGGCTGTGCGACCTGCGCCGCCGGCAGATGGACGAGCCGGTCAAGGCCCTGCCCATCCAGCTGAAGCGGCGCCTCGGCCTCGTGGTCGTTCTTGCGGCCGACTTCGACTGCCTCCTGTTCGACACGCCCGTCCGCGGCTTCCAGTTCGGCTTCGAGGGGCGCGCCGCGGCCGAGCTCGAGGCGACGATCCTAGGATACGATTACATCTCGGCGATCTCCAACCCCCGCCATTGTCCCGAAGGGTGCGATCTCGCCTATCTTCTCTACGACGGGCGCATCTACATGTTCGAGGACGTCGCCGAGGCGCTGCGCGTCTTCGATGCGCTGCCGGTGCCGGAGAGCCCGGGAGGGCTCTATCCGCGGGCGACGCTCGCCGACGACGACGGCCCGGAGATGCGCGAGGAAGGCTTCTAGGACGCGATGACCGACAAGAACCTCGTTCCCGTCGAAGACCGGCGCCAGGCGCAGGCCGCGCGGCGAAGGCAGCAGCGCGAGGCGGCGCTCGCGGAGACGGACCGCGCACGCGCCGCCGTGCCGAAGAACGAACCCGCCGGCGTGCCCGACGTGGTGCGCCCCGTCGCCTTCGTCCTTCCCCCGCGCGCCGAGCTCCAGCCGAAGAGGACCCGCTTCGGCTTCCTCCTGAAGCTGACCTTCGCGCTCCTCGTGGCGGCGCCCACCATCATCGCCGCCCTGTTCTACGCCTACGTGGCGAGCGGGCAGTTCGCGACGGAGAGCCGCTTTGCCGTGCGCGGCAGCTCGGGCGGCTCCTCCTCGATGGACATCGGCGGCCTCGTCTCCCTCGGTACCGGCGCGGTCGACAGCGAATCGGCCGACAGCTACATCCTCCAGGAGTACATCCACTCCCGCGAGATGGTGGAGACGCTGATCGACGAGGCGAACTTCATCGCCATCTACAGCCGCGACAGCGCCGACCCCTACTATCGCCTCGACCCCGCCGGCAGCATCGAGGATTTCGTCGACTACTGGCGCATGATGTCGTCCGTGACCTACGACATGGAGACCGGGATCATGAGCCTCACCGTGCGCGCCTTTCGACCGGACGACGCGGAACAGATCACGGGAAAGGTCCTCGAGAAGTCCGAGGAGCTGGTGAACCAGCTCTCCATGCGCGCGCGCGAGGACAGCCTCGCCGCCGCCCGCCGCGAGGTGGAGATCGCGGAGGAGCGCTTCGCCATGGCCCGCCGGTCCCTCGCGGCCTACAGGGGCGAGGAGCGGGAGATCGACCCGTCCGCCGTCGCGACCACGCGGCAGACCCTCGTCGGAGAGCTCGAGGGCGAGCTCGCCCGCCGGGAGTCGGAGCTGAGGGCGCTCCTCTCCACCATGAGCGAGACGTCTCCCCGCGTCGTCTACACGCGCAACCAGATCGACGCCCTGCGCCGCCAGGTGGAGGCCGAGCGCCTCAGGATGGCCGAGACGGAGGAGGGGTCGACCCAGGCCGTGCTGACCGAGCGCCTCTCCCGTTTCGAGGAGCTGACCGCGGAGCGCGAATTTGCCGAAAGAGCCTACGTGTCGGCGCTCGCCGCCCTCGAGACGGCCCGCGTCGAGGCGCTCAAGCAGCAGCGCTATCTCGCTGTCTTCGTGCGCGGCCGCGCCCCGCAGGACGCCCTCTATCCCGAAGGCATCCGCTGGACCCTCGTCCTCTTCGGCGCCCTCTTCCTCGGCTGGGGCCTCCTCGCCCTCGTCGCCGCGGCCGTGCGCGACAGGATGGTGTGACGATGGCCTGCGGGCGCATCCCGCTCTCGCGGCCCTTCGATCCGCGGCCGGCCTCCCTGACGGCCTCCCTGGCGGCCTTCCCTGGCGCCGGGCTCAGCGGCCCGTGAGGAACGGGCGGCGCCGGCGGGATCCTGCCGGTTGCTCGGGCGGCGCCGGGGGGATCTCGAGGTCGGCGCCGCGGCCGCGCCCCCGCCGTCCCGCGGGCCGGACGGCACCCGGCCGGCGGCGGGCGAGCGCCGACGCGATGCCTCCGAGGACGACGCCGGCGAGAAGCGCCGCGAAGATCACGGCATAAAGCGGCAGCGTCACGCTCGCCTCCCGCGCGACGCCGAACGGATCGACGCGCACAGTGACGGCCTCACGGTTCACCACCGAGAGCGCCACCAGGAAGGCGCCGGACAGGACGAGGACGGCCGTGCCGACGAGCCGCACGGCTCCAAACCGTCGGCTACTCGGCGGCGTCCTTCACCGCAGCCTTCGCGGCAGGCGGACGGCCGTTCGCGGCGAGCTTGCGCAGCACGGGCTTCACCCGGGACTTCACCTTCACCGGCTTCGCCGCCGCCGGGCGGTTGGCGTTGATCCTGTCGCGCATCTCCTTCCCGGCGCGGAAGAAGGGCGCGGCCTTCTCCGCCACCTCCACCGCCTCCCCGGTGCGCGGGTTGCGGCCGAGACGGGCGTTGCGCACCCGCACGGAGAAGGCGCCGAAGCCGCGCAGCTCGACCCTGTTGCGCTGCCTCAGCGCCTCGCCGATCTCGTCGAGAACGGTGTTCACGACGCTCTCCACCTCCTTCTGGTAGAGATGAGGATTGCGCGCGGCGAGCCGCGTCACGAGCTCGGACTTGATCATTGCCCACCACCTTCATGCCCGGAGTGCGATGAAGCGTGCCAAAGGGACCACAGACCGTCAACAGAGCCGCCGGCCGGAAGCACCGGAAGATCGATTCCCGCCGCCGCGAAGACTTCCCGTACGAGTGTTCCTGCCACACGGGCCGTGATGGAGAAGTCGCCGTCGTCGCGCGTCCTGTAGGTGCGCACCGGAAGGTCCGGCGCGACGCCGCGCTCGCGCTCGAGCCAGGCGACGGCGGCATCCTCGCCGCCGATCTCGTCGACGAGGCCCTCCGCGAGCGCCTGGGTCCCGGTGAAGATGCGCCCGGTCGCGATGGTGGCGAGATCGCCCTCCTCGAGCGCCCGCCGCTCGCGCACGAGACCGAGGAAGTAGGCGAAGGAATCGTCCACCACGGTCTGAAGCGCCGTCACCGCCTCCGGCTCCACGGGCTGGAACGGGCTCGGCTCGGCCTTCAGCGCGCCGGAGTCCACCTTGTCCACCTCGACGCCGAGGTTCGCGAGGAGCTGGTCGATCTGCCCGTACTGGATGAGGACACCGACCGAGCCGGTGAGGCTCGTCTGGTAGGCGACGATATGGTCGCTCGCGAGGGCGGCCATGTAGGCGGCCGAGGCGCCGAGCGTGTCGATCTGCGCGACGAGTGGCTTCTCCTCGGCGAGCTCCCTCAGCGCCTTGTAGAGCCTCTCGCCGCCGACGGACGTGCCGCCCGGCGAGTTGATGGAGACGAGGACCGCCGCGACGTCGTCGTCCTCCCTGAGCTTCTCGATCAGCCGCATCATCGTGCGGTCCGAGACGATCGCCCCGTCGACGGGCAGGCGCGCCACGTGCTTCGGCCCGAGGTCGCCCAACACGTAGATGGCGGCGCCGACGCCGCCCGCGATGGCGAGGATGGCGAGCGCGCGCCAGGCGGACACGCGGCGGGAGAGGCGGCGGCGGTCGAGGATCGCGTCAACGTCAAGCGCCATGGCGTGCTCCGGGTCGCGGGCGCTGCGGGCCGTGGGGCGCCCGGCCGGCAGCTCTGAGTGTTCTCGGATGGGAGACGCGCGCCGCCCGTTCGTGCGGCCGCCGCTCCCGGACGCCCTTGTAGCACGAACCGCCGCCTATTGGGGCGGGGTGCCGTTCTGGGACAGGACGTCGCCCACGAGGTAGAGCGAGCCGCAGACGAGGATGCGCGGCGACGGCTCGAAGCGCCAGTTCTCCGACAGGAGGCGCAGCGCGGTCCTGACCGAGGCGACCGGCTCTGCCGACAGGTCCGCCGCCCCGGCAGCCTCCGCGAGGGCGCCCGCCTCGATGGCGGCGTCCGAGTTCGGCACGCGCACCGTGAAGACGTGCCGCACGATGCCGGCGAAGTGGCGGAAGTAGCCTTCGGGGTCCTTGGTGGAGAGCATCCCGGCGATGAGGAAGAGGGGGCGCGAGACGCGCTCCTCGAGGTCGGCGAGGGCGCTCGCCACCACCTCGCCCGCGTCCGGGTTGTGGCCGCCGTCGAGCCAGATCTCTGCGCCCGGCGGCGCCTCGTCCACGAGGCGGCCGCGCACGAGGCGCTGCATGCGGCCGGGCCAGTCCACCTCAGTCATCCCCGCCTCGAGGCTCGCCGGGCGCGCGAGGAGCTTCGCGGCGCGGGCGGTGGCGATGGCGGTGCCGGCGTTCACGAGCTGGTGGCGGCCCGGGAGGCGGGGGAGGGGAAGGTCGGCGAGCCCGTCGCCGTCCTGGAAGACGAGGCGGCCGTTCTCCTCCGCCACGGCCCAGTCCTCGCCGCCGAGGTGGAGCGTGGCGCCCCTGCGCGCCGCCTGCCGCTCGATGGCGGCCGCCGCCTCCGCCCGCTGCGGTGCCGAGACCACCGGCACGCCCCGCTTGATGATTCCCGCCTTCTCCGCGGCGATCTCGCCCACGGTCGGGCCGAGAAAGGCCTGGTGGTCGAGGCCGATGGTGGTGATGACGGACGCCACCGGCCTCTCGACGACGTTGGTGGCGTCGAGCCTGCCGCCGAGGCCCACCTCGAGGACGAGCGCGTCGGCTGGATGCTCCGCGAAGAGGACGAAGGCCGCCGCCGTCGTGATCTCGAAGAAGGTGATGGGCTCGCCGGCGTTGGCGTCCTCCACGCGGGCGAGGACCTCGGTCAGCGCCTCGTCCGTCACGAGCGTGCCGCCGGAGTCGTCACCCAAGCGGATGCGCTCGTTGAAGCGCACGAGGTGGGGCGAGGTGTAGACGTGGGTGCGCTTGCCGTCGGCGTTCAGCATGGCGCGCAGCATCGCCGTCACGCTGCCCTTCCCGTTGGTGCCCGCCACGTGGACCGTGGGCGGGAGGGCGCGCTCGGGATGGCCGAGCGCCTCCAGGAGGCGCTCGATGCGGCCGAGGGACAGGTCGATGCGCTTCGGGTGGAGCGCCGCGATGCGCTCCAGGATCGGACTTGCGGCGTCCATCTCAGGTGCCGACCGAGGTCGGCTCCTCCGCGGCGGGATTCTTCGCCTCCACGGCGGCCTCGTCGCCCGTGTGCACCGGCATGTCGTGGTCCGGTGCGGGCAGGGCGGCCTGGGCCGGTGGCGGCGTATGGGTGAGGACGCGCAGGAGCCGCGCGAGCGTCGCCTTCAGCGCGTGGCGGTGGACGACCATGTCCACCATTCCGTGCTCGTGGAGGTACTCCGCCCGCTGGAAGCCTTCCGGCAGCTTCTCGCGGATGGTCTGCTCGATGACGCGCGGTCCCGCGAAGCCGACGAGGGCGCCGGGTTCTGCGATGTGCACGTCGCCCAGCATCGCGTACGAGGCGGTGACGCCGCCAGTCGTCGGGTTCGTGAGGACGACGACGTAGGGGAGCCCCGCCTCCCTGAGCGCGATGATGGCGGCAGTGGTGCGCGGCATCTGCATGAGGGAGAGGATGCCCTCCTGCATGCGCGCCCCGCCCGATGCCGCGAAGAGGACGTAGGGCGTGCGGTCCGCGACGGCCGTCTGCGCACCGGTCACGATGGCCTCGCCGGCCGCCATGCCGAGGGAGCCGCCCATGAAGGCGAAGTCCTGCACCGCGACGGTCACCGGCTGCGTCTCGAGCCTGCCCCTGGCGAGCGTCACCGCGTCGTCGCGCCCGGTCTTGGCGCGCGCGTCGCGCAGGCGGTCCTGATAGCGCCGCTCGTCGCGGAAGCGCAGAGGGTCCTGCGGGACGGCTGGAAGCGGGATCGTCTCGTACGTGCCGCCGTCGAAGAGCGATGCGAGGCGGCGGTCGACCGGCATCCTCATGTGGAAGCCCGAGCCCGGGACGACCCAGTCGTTCTGCTCGAGGTCCCTGTGGAAGACCATCTCGCCCGTCTCCGGGCACTTGATCCAAAGGTTCTTCGGGACGTCCCGCTTGGTCCAGAACGAGGAGATCTTCGGGCGGACGACGGACGAGATCCAGTTCATGCTGCGACCTCCGTGCGGGCTCCCCGCACGCCGTCTGCGAGGGCCGAGACGAACGCGTGCGTTCTTGCCGCCGCCTCCGCGGGAGCGGCTTTCGCGACGGTCTCGACGATGGCCGATCCCACCACCACGCCGTCGGCGACGCGGGCGATGGCGGCCGCCTGCTCGGGCGTCCTCACGCCGAAGCCCACTGCGACGGGCAGCGTCGTCGAGGCCTTGAGGCGGGCGACGGCGCGCCCGACGTCCTCCGCCGCGGCGCTGCGCGTGCCCGTGATGCCCGCGATGGCGACGTAGTAGAGGAAGCCGGCGGTGTTGGCGAGGACGGCCGGAAGGCGCTTCTCGTCCGTGGTGGGGGTGGCGAGGCGGATGAAGTCGAGCCCGGCCTCACGGGCGGGAACGCACAGCTCGTCGTCCTCCTCGGGCGGCAGGTCCACCACGATGAGGCCGTCGACCCCCGCCTCAGTCGCCTCCGCGAGGAAGCGCGGCACGGTGCGGTGATAGATGGGGTTGTAGTAGCCCATGAGGACGATGGGGGTGACGTCGTCCACGGCGCGGAAGCGGCGCACGAGGTCGAGGGTCGTCTTCATGGAGCCGCCCGCGGCGAGCGCCCTGCGGGACGCGGCCTGGATCGCCGGTCCGTCCGCCATCGGATCGGTGAAGGGCATGCCGAGCTCGATGATGTCGGCGCCCGCCTCGGGCAGGCCGCGCAGGATCTCGAACGACGTCTCGGGATCGGGATCCGCCGCGGTGACGAATGTCACGAGGGCGGCGCGGTTCTGCCTGCCGAGGTCGGCGAAGCGGGCGGCGATGCGGCTCATCAGTTCGCTTTCGAAGCGCGCGCCTCAAGGGCGGCGGCGACCGTGTGGACGTCCTTGTCGCCGCGGCCGCACAGATTCATCAGGACGACGGCGTCCCGGTCCATGGCCGGTGCGACCTTTGCAATGTGAGCGAGCGCATGGGCCGGCTCAAGCGCCGGGAGGATGCCCTCCGTGCGCGCGAGAAGCTGGAAGCCGGCGAGCGCCTCCTCGTCGGTGACGGGCACGTAGCTGACGCGGCCCGTCTCCTTCAGCCACGAGTGCTCCGGCCCGATCCCGGGATAGTCGAGGCCGGCGGAGATGGAGTGGCCCTCGAGGATCTGCCCGTCGCCGTCCTGGAGGAGATAGGTGCGGTTGCCGTGGAGGACCCCCGGCGTGCCCGCCGTGAGCGAAGCGCAGTGCCTGTCGCCGTCGAGACCCTCGCCCGCCGCCTCGACGCCGGTGATCGCGACGCCGGCGTCGTCGAGGAAGGGGTGGAAGAGGCCGATGGCGTTGGAGCCGCCGCCGACGGCCGCCACCAGAAGGTCCGGCAGGCGGCCCTCGGCGGCGAGGATCTGCTCGCGCGCCTCCGCCCCGATGACGGACTGGAAGTCGCGGACCATGCGCGGATAGGGGTGCGGTCCGGCGGCGGTACCGATGAGGTAGTAGGTGTTCTCCACGTTGGCGACCCAGTCGCGGAGCGCCTCGTTCATGGCGTCCTTGAGGGTGCCGGCGCCCGCGGTGACGGGGATGACCTCGGCGCCGAGGAGCTTCATGCGGAAGACGTTGGGCGCCTGCCGCTCCACGTCCTTGGCGCCCATGTAGACAACGCAGGGAAGGCCGAAGCGGGCGCAAACCGTGGCGGTCGCGACGCCGTGCTGGCCGGCGCCCGTCTCGGCGATGATGCGCGTCTTGCCCATGCGCCGGGCGAGCAGGATCTGGCCGACGCAATTGTTGATCTTGTGCGAGCCCGTATGGTTGAGCTCGTCGCGCTTCATGTAGATCTTCGCGCCGCCGATCTCCTCGGTGAGGCGGGGGGCGAAGGTGAGCGGCGAGGGTCGGCCGATATAGTCCCTGCGCAGCCCGCCGAGCTCGGCGGCGAATGCGGGGTCCTCGCGGGCGGCGTCGTAGGCCTCCTCGAGCTCGAGGATGAGGGGCATCAGCGTCTCGGCCACGAAGCGGCCGCCGAAGATGCCGAAGCGGCCGCGCTCGTCGGGCCCTGTGCGGTAGGAATTGGGGCGTTCGCTCACGGAGAATCCTTCGCTCGGCACGGGTCTTCGGGGCTTGGGTCGGGCTGCCGTCAGGCGCGCGGCAAAGCGCCAGGCTGGGCGCGAGGCATCCACCCGTCCGAGAAAGCATGGAGATGCGCCGACGGTCAAGGCGACCGCCCGGCGCCGGCGGGTCGCGACCCTTTGCACTGCCGGGGCAGGAGCGCCTTCACCTGCCTCGCGGCCACCCTCGCGGCGGCGCAGGAGGCCGCCCATGCCGGCCCCTCATCGACGGCGTCCACGGCGCGGTGCGGCTGCGCGAGGACCGAGCCGCGCGAGGCGAAGCGGCGAGCGTGCCTCGACCGCGCCGGCCGCGCGCGGGACGGGGGAGGGGAACGGGAGGCGCGTCAGCTCCGGGCGGCGGCGACGAACGCCGCCATCTTCGAGGGGTCTTTCACCCCCTCGGTCTCAACGCCGGATGAGACGTCCACGCCGTAGGGGCGCACCTCTCTGACGGCCTTCTGGACGGTGTCGGCGGTGAGGCCGCCGGAGAGGAGAAAGGGACGGGCGGGCGCGAGGCGGTCGAGGAGGCTCCAGTCGAAGGCGCGGCCGAGTCCGCCGGGGCGCGTGGCGTCCTGCGGCGGCTTGGCGTCGAGGAGGAGGAGGCAGTCGTAGTCGCGCGCCCGGGCGAGGTCGTCGGCGGTGGCGACGCCGAGGGCCTTCGCGACAGGCAGGCCGAAGCGGCGCGCGACCTCGGCGACGCGCTCCGGCGTCTCGCCGCCGTGGAGCTGGAGGGCGTCGGGCCGCACGGTCGCCACCAGGGTGTCGAGGGTCGCGTCGTCCGCGTCCACAACGAGGGCGACGAGGAGGGCGCTCCCGCGTGCGGCATCGGCGACGTCGCGCGCCGCGGCGGGATCGAGATGGCGCGGGCTCGGGGAAAAATGGACGAGGCCTATCATGTCGGCCCCGGCATCGACGGCGGCGGCGGCAAGGTCGGGCCGCGTGATGCCGCAGATCTTCACGAGCGGGGCGCCACCCTCGGCGCGCCGGTCCCGCGGCCAGCCCCCAGCGACGGCGGCCGTGGCTCCGGCAACCGTCACGGCTTGCCCCCGGCCGTCGGCTCGCCCCGGGAGGGCGCACCGTTGCCATCGCGCTCCCGGAGGATGCGCCACGCCGTCCGCGCCGCGCTTGTGCCTGCGAGACAGGGACGCGGTTCGCCCTTGCCGCCGCGCGGCCGCGCCCCGTGAGTCACGATCCGCTGGCGAGGATGTCGGGCGCCACCTCCTCCACCTTCTCCTCGATGATCTCGCGCCGCTCCTCGGCCCTCAGCTCGTCGAGCTTGGGCATCGACATGATGTTGTAGCCCGAATCGACGTAGTGGATTTCCCCGGTCACGCCGGACGAATAGTCGGAGAGGAGATAGGCCCCCGAGCGGCCGATCTCCTCGATGGTCACGGTCCGCTCCAGCGGCGAGTGCTTGCGCTGGTAGTTGAACATCAGCCGCGCATCGGTGACGCCGGCGCCCGCGAGCGTGCGCACCGGCCCCGCCGAGATGGCGTTCACGCGGATGCCCTCGGCGCCGTAGTCCGCGGCGAGGTAGCGCACCGACGATTCCAGCGCCGCCTTCGCCACACCCATCACGTTGTAGTTCGGCATCACCTTGACCGAGCCGCCGTAGGTGAGGGTCAGCATGGAGCCGCCCCTCGTCATCAGCGCGGCGGCCCGCTTCGCCGACTCGGTGAAGGAGAAGCACGAGATCACCATCGTCCGCACGAAGTTGGCGCGGGAGGTGTCGGCGTAGCGGCCCTTCAGCTCGTTCTTGTCGGAAAAGGCGACGGCGTGGACGAAGAAGTCCATGGAGCCCCACACCTGCGCGGCCTTCTCGAACACGGTGTCGACGGTGGACAGGTCCTCGACGTCGCACTTCTCGAGGAAGGCAGCTTCCACCTGGTCGGCGAGCGGCTTCACGCGGCGGCCGAACTGGTCGTTCTGGAAGGTGAGGCCGATCTCGGCGCCCTCCGCGTGGAGCTGGCGCGCGATCCCCCAGGCGATCGAATGGTCGTTCGCGACGCCCATGACGACGCCGCGCTTCCCGGCCATCAGGCCGCCGCCCCGAGGGGGATTTCCGTCAGCCGTCATAGCGCGCGATCACCAGAGATGCGTTGGTCCCGCCGAAGCCGAAGCCGTTGGACAGGATGGCGTCGAGCGCCACGCCGTCGCGACGCTCGCGCACGATGGGGAAGCCCTCGAAGGCGGGGTCGAGATCCTCGATGTTCGCCGATGCGGCGATGAAGCCGGAGCGCATCATGAGGAGCGAATAGATCGCCTCGTGGACGCCGGCGGCGCCGAGGCTGTGGCCCGAGAGGCTCTTCGTGGCGGAGATCGGCGGAATATCGTCCCCGAAGACGTCGCGGATCGCGGCCATCTCCTTCTCGTCGCCCACGGGCGTCGAGGTGGCGTGGGGGTTGATGTAGTCGATCCTGCGGTCGCCGGCGTCCCTGAGGGCCGCCCTCATGCAGCGCACGGCACCCTCGCCGGAGGGCTGGACCATGTCGAACCCGTCCGACGTCGAGGCGTAGCCCGCGATCTCGGCGACGATGTTCGCCCCGCGCGCCTTCGCATGCTCCTCCGCCTCGAGCACGAGGACGCCGGCGCCGCCCGCGATGACGAAGCCGTCGCGGTTCCTGTCGAAGGCGCGGGAGGCGACTGCGGGACGGTCGTTGTAGCGGGAGGACATGGCGCCCATGGCGTCGAACAGGACGGACAGCGTCCAGTCGAGCTCCTCGCAGCCGCCGGCGAAGACGACGTCCTGCTTGCCGAGCGCGATCTGCTCGGCGGCGTGGCCGATGCAGATGTTGGTCGTCGCGCAGGCGGCGGAGATGGAGTAGTTGAGGCCCTTGATCTTGAAGAACGTGGCGAGCGTCGCCGAGGCGGTGGAGCTCATCGCCTTCGGCACGGCGAACGGGCCGATGCGCTTCGGTCCCTTGTCGCGCGCGATGTCGGCGGCCTCCACGATGGTGCGCGTGGACGGCCCGCCAGAGCCCATGACGAGGCCCGTGCGCTCGTTCGACACCTCGTGCGGCTCGAGGCCGGCCTCCCGGATCGCCTGGTCCATGGCCATGTGGTTCCAGGCCGTGCCTCCGCCGTGGAAGCGCATGGCCCTGCGATCGACGCTCTCCGACGCGTCCGCGGCCGGCGCGCCGTGGACCTGGCAGCGGAAGCCGAGGTCCTTGTAGGAATCGGCGAACACGATGCCCGACCGTCCCTCCTGCAGGGATGCGGTCACCTCCTGCGTCGAGCCGCCGAGGGGCGACACGATGCCCATCCCGGTGACGACTACCCGTCTCATGAAATCTCCTCGGTCAGGGAGCCTTCGGGGCCACGGGGTTTTCCGTGGGCTCTCACGACGGCTGTGCGGCGTCCTTGAAGAGGCCGACCCTCAGGTCCTCGGCCTTGTAGATGACCTCCCCGTCGGCCTTCAACCAGCCGTCGGCGATGCCCAGAACGAGCTTGGAGCGCATCACGCGCTTGAGGTCGATCCCGTACTCGACGACCTTCACCGACGGCAGCACCTGGCCGGAGAACTTCAGCCCGCCGAGGCCGAGGGCGCGTCCGCGGCCCTCCCCGCCGATCCAGCCGAGGAAGAAGCCGAGGAGCTGCCACATGGCGTCGAGGCCGAGGCAGCCCGGCATCACGGGATCGCCGCGGAAGTGGCAGGCGAAGAACCACAGGTCGTCCCGCACCTCGAGCTCGGCGCGGATCTGGCCCTTGCCGTGGGCGCCGCCCTCCTCGCAGATGTGGCTGATGCGGTCGAACATCAGCATCGGCGGCAGCGGCAGCTGCGGGTTGCCCGGTCCGAAGAGCTCTCCGCGGCCGCAGGCCAGAAGGTCCTCGTATTCGAATTGCGACCGCCGTGTGGTGTTGGTCATGGCCATCGTGGTATCAGCTTCTCGCTCGCGGTCTCGTGTCCGGCCCGGCCCGTCCGGCAGGCCCTCGCCTGCGGTGGCCGAGGCCAGAGCCCGTTATGGACGATTATCACCCGCTGGCAAGCGAGGACGTGCCGGCAGCCTCCGGCGGCGAGGAATCCGTTCGTCGTTGATCTTGGCGCGCGCACCGGCTATATCGGGAGCAGTCGGCGGGCGTGTGCACCGCGAGGATCGTGCCTCCGGGTCATCGCCGGGGGAAACCTCGGCGCGATGCATGCGTTCCATCCCGTCGGCGGGAGGCTCGACACAGGGATGGATCATGGCGGTCTTCTTCTCGCGCGAGACGACTGACGGCGCGAAGGACGTGCAGCCGGCGGGAGTCCACGTGCGCGAAATGCTGAAGGAGGCCGGTCTGCGCCCCACGCGGCAGAGGGTGGCGCTCGGCAACATCCTCTTCGGCCGCGGCCACCGCCACATCTCGGCGGAAGGCCTGCACGAGGAGGCCGTGTCGGCCCGCGTCCCGGTCTCCCTCGCCACCGTCTACAACACGCTGCACCAGTTCACCGAGGTGGGCCTCCTGCGCGAGATCGCTGTGGACGGAACGAAGACCTACTTCGACACCAACACCGACGATCATCACCACTTCTTCGACGAATCCTCCGGCGCCGTGACGGACATTCCGAAGCAGACCCTTTCCCTCTCCCGCGTGCCCGAGGCGCCTGAGGGGATGGAGATCTCCCGCATCGACGTGGTGGTCCGCATCCGCCCGAAGTCCTGACCTCCGGCCCCCGTCCGGACCGGCCCGAACATCGACGCCACCGCCAGACGGCCGGTGGCGTCTTCGTGTCGCGCTCCAGTGAAGAGGCGTATCAGCCCCGCCCTCAGAACTCCTCGCGCGGATAGACCCCCCAGAGATCCCTCTGCGGCACGACGCCCCTGAGGCGACTGATCTCGACGCGGCACCAGGACCCGTCGCATCCTTCCACCGAAGCGAGCACCAGCGGCTCGAGAAGGGCCACAGGCGCCGCGCCCGACCGGGGCGAGGGCCTCAGCGGGACGAGGTCGCCTCCCCAGGGCGTGACGAGGGCCGTCCGCTCGCCGGAGAGGAGCGCGCCGTGCACCCAGCCCTCCTCGCCGTCCGAATCGCGCACACGCCGCCAGTTGCCGAACTCGGCCACGATCTCGACCGGAAGCCCGCGCTTGCGAAACGTCCACTTCACGCGGTGGCGCTGGGACGGGCCGACGCGCACGTTGACCTCCGAGGAGCCGAGGCTCACGAAGCGCGGCAGCGGCAGCCCGCTCGGACCCGTGGAGAGGGCCTCGGCGGCGCGAACCTCGCCGCAGGAGAGGACGAGAACGAGAAGCGCTGCGACAAGGGCTGGCAGTCTCGGCGGCATTGTGGCTGTCATGGGTTTCCGTGAAGGGGCGTCGGCGGACGCCGGCAACCTGACAGCGCCGGGTTGCGCCATCGTTACCGATCTGCCAGCAACGCGAGGGGTCCGGGGGAGAGGGATGGGCGAGACCGTCATCGTCACGCGCAAGCTGCCCGACGCGGTCGAGGAGCGCATGCGCCAGCTCTTCGACGTGCGCCTCAACCTTGCCGACCGGCCCTTCACCCAGTCCGAGCTCGTGGCCGCGGTGAGGGAGGCGCGCGTCCTCGTGCCCACAATCACCGACAGGATCGACGCTGCGGTCCTCGAGCAGGCGGGCCCCCGCCTCGGGCTGGTGGCGAGCTTCGGCAACGGCGTCGACCACATCAACCTCGACGCCGCCGCCCGCCGCAGGATCGCCGTCACCAACACGCCCGGCGTCGTCACCGAGGACACCGCCGACATGACCATGGCGCTCCTCCTCTCCGTCCCCCGCCGCCTGACGGAGGGTGTGAGGGTTATCGAGGAGGGGCGGTTCGAGGGCTGGTCGCCCACCTGGATGCTGGGGCGCCGCGTGTCGGGCAAGCGGCTCGGCATCGTGGGGATGGGGCGGATCGGGGCGGCCGTCGCGCGGCGCGCGCGGGCGTTCGGCATGTCCATCCACTACCACAACCGCCGGCCCGCGGCCGCGAGCGTTGCCGAGCCCCTCGGCGCCACCTACTGGCCGAGCCTCGACCAGATGCTGGCGAGGATGGACTTCGTCACGATCCACTGCCCGCACACCCCCGCGACCTATCACCTCCTCTCGGCCCGCCGCCTCCAGCTCATGCGGCCGGAGGCGATCCTCGTGAACCTTGCCCGCGGCGAGATCGTCGACGAGTCGGCCCTCGTCGAGCGGCTCGAGAGCGGCGCCCTCGCCGGCGCCGCCCTCGACGTGTTCGAGCACGAACCCGCCGTGAACCCGCGCCTCCTCGCCCTCGCGCGGCAGGGCCGGGCCATCCTCCTGCCGCACATGGGCTCCTCCACCATCGAGGGGCGGCGCGACATGGGGGAGAAGGTGATCGTGAACATCCGCACCTTCCTCGACGGCCACCGCCCGCCCGACCTCGTCCTGCCCCATCTCGACGGCGTTCACCGGGGGGTCACGGTTTGACGGGCAGGGGTTCCACGGCGATCAAGTGAAATTGCGCGGACCGATGCCCGCGCCGGAGAAGGGGGGATCCCCATGACGTTGTCCATCCCGCCGACCCGCGCCCTGCACGTGGCGCTCGTCGCGGTCGTCGCGCTGTCGCTCGCGGGCTGCCTCAACACGCGCCGCGTCGTGACCGAACCGGTGCGCGCAGCCCCGTCCCAGCCGGTGCAGACGGCCGAGCTCGCGCCGCCCGCCACCCCCGAGGCGCCCGTCGCCGAGGAGGCGCTGCCGGAGGAGGAGACTGCCGTCGCCGCCCTGCCGGAGCCCGAGACAGGCCTCGAGATCGGGCGGACAGACCTTCTCGGCGGCTGGCAGATCGCCTCGGGCGAGGACCAGTGCCAGCTCTTCATGTCGCTCACCCAGTGGACCGGCGGCTATCGCGCCTCGACGCGCGGCTGCTCGAACCCCGATCTCGCCGGCATCAGCGCGTGGGACCTTTCCGGCTCCACAGTGACCCTCAAGTCGGGGGACGGCGGGACGCAGATCGCCTCCCTCGTCGCCACCGATCCGCAGCGCTTCTCCGGCGCCACCGCGACCGGCGCGCCGATCACGGTGTCGCGCTGATGGGCGAGCTTCCGCCGATGCTCCCCCCCGTCGCCGACGAGGACGCCTCGCCGGAGGTGGCGGCCGTCTACGCCGACATCCGCGCGACGCGGGGAACCGACTTCATCAACGCCTTCTGGCGCGTCCTCGCCCACGACCCGGCGCTCCTCGCCCGCACGTGGCACGACGTGAAGGCTGTGATGGCGCCAGGTGCGCTCGATCCCCTCACGAAGGAGCTCGTCTACGTCGCCGTCTCCATCACCAACGGCTGCAACTACTGCATCAACTCCCACGTCGCCGGCGCCCGCGCGAAGGGGATGACCGACGCGCAGCTGATGGAGCTCATCGGCGTCGTCGGCATGGCGAACGAGACGAACCGGCTCGTGACCGGCCTTCAGGTCCCCGTGGACGAGGCCTTTCTCGCGCCGCGCCGCGCGCCCGCGCCTTCCGACGGGGATGCGGCGGCCGCGGCGAAGACGCCCGCCGAGGCCACCGGCCCGGAAGAGCCCGTGCCCGCGAAGAAGCCCGCACGGGCGAAGGCCGCCAGGAAAGAGGCGCAAGCCGCGCCCGCCGCCGCGAAGGCGTCCACGGCTGCGGTCTCGACGGCAAGCCCCTCGGCTGCGAGGGCCTCGACCGCTAGGCCCTCCGCCACGAAAGCCTCCGGCGCCAGGGGAGCCGCCGCGAAAGGTGCGGGTGCGAAAGGGGCGGGCGCAAAAGGGGCGGGTGCGAACGGGAAGGCGGAGAGGCCGGCCTCCGCAGCAGCCTCCCGTGCCACGGCGAAGGACGAAAACGGCGACGGCGCGTCCGCGAAGGCCTCACCCCGCACAGGCCGCACAGGGCGGCGCAAGGCGAAGGGCGAGGCATGATCTGGCCCGACCCCCTCGCGACCTTCGTGGGGGCGGTCGTCGCCTTCCTCTTCGGCGCCGGGTGGTACGGCGCGCTTTCCAGGCCGTGGACGCGTGCCGCCCGCATCGCGCCCGACGACGCGAAGATGTCGGCGGGCCTTCTGGTCTTCACCTTCGCCCTCGTCTTCCTCGTGTCGGGTGGCGTCGGATGGTTCCTCGCCACCCTCGGCATCGTGAACAGCGTGCCCTCCGCGATGATCGTGACGGCGATCGCCTGGCTCGTGTTCGTGGCGGCACCGATGGCGATGAACCACCGCTACCAGGGCAATCCCTGGAGCCTGACGGCCATCGATTCGCTCCACTGGCTCGCCGTCCTCGAGATCGCCGCCCTCACCCACGTCATCATGGGCGGCGCACCGAAGATCGGGGTCTGACGGATCGGGGCCTGACAATCGAGCGCGTTCGATCAACCCGCGTTCACGGGACAGGCTCCAGCTCCTTGCATCGGCGCGCTTTCCGGGCGGCGAACCCGCACACGCTCCGCCCGAAATCGCCCCGGGCGACAGGCCCGGCACCGCCGCCGGGGATCAGAGGATGTAGCGCGACAGGTCCGTGTTCTTCGCGATCTCGGCGACGTTCTGCCTCACGTATTCGCCGTCGATGGTGATCGTCTCGCCGGCGCGGTCGGTGGCGGTGAAGGAGATCTCGTCGAGAACGCGCTCGATCACCGTCTGGAGCCGCCGTGCGCCGATGTTCTCGACCGTCGAGTTGATGTCGACCGCCACTTCCGCGAGGGCCTCGATCCCGTCGTCGGTGAAGGTGAGCGTCACCCCCTCGGTCGCCATCAGCGCGGAGGCCTGCTTGATGAGGCTCGCCTCGGTCTCGGTGAGGATGGCGCGGAAATCCTCCTTCGTCAGCGGCTGGAGCTCCACGCGGATCGGAAGGCGGCCCTGAAGCTCTGGCAGGAGGTCGGAAGGCTTCGAGACGTGGAAGGCGCCCGACGCGATGAAGAGGATGTGGTCGGTCTTCACCTGCCCGTACTTCGTCGCGACGGTGGTGCCTTCCACGAGAGGAAGGAGGTCGCGCTGCACGCCCTCGCGCGAGACGTCGCCGCCGACGCGGTCGGAGCGCACGGTGATCTTGTCGATCTCGTCGAGGAAGACGATTCCGTTGTTCTCCACCGCCCTCAGCGCTTCCTGCGTGAGCTTGTCCTGGTCGATGAGCTTGTCGGACTCCTCGGCGATCAGGATCTCGTAGGAATCGCGCACCGTGGTGCGGTGGGTCTTCTTCTGCCCGCCGAACGCCTTGCCGAACATGTCCGAGAGGTTCATGACACCGATGCCTCCGCCCGGCATTCCCGGAATGTCGAGGTTCGGGAAGTTCGGCGTCGCGGTGATCTCCACCTCGATCTCCTTGTCGTCGAGCTCGCCCGAGCGCAGCCGCCGCGAGAAGCTCTCGCGCGTCGCGGGTGAGGCGTTCTTGCCGACCATGGCGTCGAGGACGCGCTGCTCGGCGGCGAGGTGGGCGGTGGCGCGCACCTCCTTGCGCTTCCTCTCGCGCACCTGGCCGATGCCGATCTCCACGAGGTCGCGCACGATGGATTCCACGTCGCGGCCGACGTAGCCGACCTCGGTGAACTTCGTCGCCTCCACCTTGATGAAGGGCGCGTTGGCGAGCTTGGCGAGGCGGCGCGAGATCTCCGTCTTGCCGACGCCGGTCGGGCCGATCATCAGGATGTTCTTGGGCGTCACCTCCTCGCGCAGCTCGTCCGGCAGCTGCAGGCGGCGCCAGCGGTTGCGCAGCGCGATGGCGACGGCGCGCTTCGCCTCCTTCTGGCCGATGATGTAGCGGTTGAGCTCGTGGACGATCTCGCGGGGGGAGAAGTCGGTCATGACGTGTCTTCCGTTGGGCCCGGAACCCTCCGACGTCGTCGAGGAAGGTCCGTCCTTTGTGTCTCTTGTGCCCGCGCCGGGGGTGGCGGGGCTGTTCCTCGCGCGGTTGGCGCCTCGGCGTCAGGCGGAGCGCGGGGTGGCCGTCGTCATGCCTCGTCCAGCGTTTCGACGATGAGGCGATCGTTGGTGTAGACGCAGATCTCGGCCGCGATCGCCATGGCGCGACGGGCGATCTCCTCCGCGCCGAGGTCGGTGGTGGCAAGGGCGCGGGCGGCGGCGAGGGCGTACATGCCGCCCGAGCCGATGCCGGCGATGCCCTCCTCCGGCTGGAGCACGTCGCCGTTCCCGGTGATCACCAGCGTCTCGTGGCGGTCGGCGACGATCATCATCGCCTCGAGGTGCCTCAGGTAGCGGTCCGTCCGCCAGTCCTTGGCGAGCTCCACAGCGGCGCGCATGAGCTGGCCTGGGTACTGCTCGAGCTTGCCCTCGAGGCGCTCCAGCAGCGTGAAGGCGTCGGCGGTGGCGCCGGCGAAGCCTGCGACGACCTCGCCGCCCTTGCCGATGGCGCGGACCTTGCGGGCGCCGGCCTTCATGACGGTCTGGCCCATGGAGACCTGGCCGTCGCCTGCAACCACCACCTTGCCGCCCTTGCGGACCGTGAGGATCGTCGTGCCGTGCCACGGCGCGCGCGATTGTGACATGTCGTGAGAGTGTTCCATCGTGGCCCCGATATGGGCCGCCTGCGAAGGCTCTACAACGAGGCGGCGGCCGGCGCGGATGACGCGCCGATGGCCCGTTCGAGGAAGGCGACGAGGAGGGCGAGCTGCTCCGTCACGTCCTCGCACCCGAGGAGGTGGTCGGCAGCCTCGAAGACAACGAGCTCCACGCCAAGGCCCGCGGCCTCACCGCGGAATGACGTCCCATTCTGTCGGCGAGCGGCGCGTTGCGGAGGTGGCCGCCGCGATCCGCGAGGGCGGCGCGCTCTGCCGGGGCATCGGCTTTCCCGCCGGCTTGCGGCAATGGTCCGGCGGACCCTGCCCATCCCGGGGCGAGGGAGCGCTCGTTCCCGGCAGAGCGACAGAGGTTGTCCGCCCACACGTCCGAGGCGGTGGTGTTCGGGTCGATCAATCCTTCGCGCAGTCGCGCACCGTCATGGGCCGCAGCGTCCGTGACCTTCGCCCGGCGGATGATGCCGTGCCGAACGCTGGACGATGAAGTTCTCGAAGTCTGAGCCAGCCGAGGGCGGCAGGCCGCAGGTCGACATCACCATCCCGACGGCCGGTCTCCATCCACGTCTCGGCGAGGACGCAATTGCGGAACACGCGCTCCGCATCGTCCGATCCTGCTGGGGCGCCTTGTCCCGCGCATGTCCGCCGTCCGGTCAGCCGAGGCGGCCGGAGGCGTGGGCGAGAAGCGTGTAGAGCCTGCCGTCCTCCGACATCAGCGTGTCCCGGGTGCGGCGGCCGGTGGTGTCGGCGCGGGCAGCCTCGCCGATGAGCTGCTCGAACTCGTCCACGTAACGGTCCACGTCGGCGCGGAAGTCCCGGTCGCGCTGGTAGCGGCGGCGCACGTCCTCGAAGGTCTGCTGACCGTCCGAGGTGTAGAGCTGGCGGCTGAAGATCTGCCGCTCGCCGCGGTTGAACCGGGTCCAGACGTCGCGGTAGGCGCTGTCGTCCATCGCCCGCGCGGCACCCTTCGCGATCCGCGCGAGCGCCCCGTCGACGACGATCCTCTGGCCGGGCACGTCGGGGAGGGGGGCAGGTTCGATGCGCCGGGACGAGGCGCCCCAGCCGGCAGTCTCGCTCTCGTAGCGCCCGCCGCGGCCGTTGGTGCGCTCCGGCGCGACGGGCGTCTCCCGGCGCGGCTCGGGCGCGGCGCGGCGCTCGCTGCGGCGGTAGCCGTCGTCGGAGAGGGCGGGAGCGCGGGCGGGCTCGCCGCCGCCGGTGTGGCGGGCGACGATGGCGCCGAGCTCGCGCACCGCCTCGAGCTGCTCGGACACCGCGCGGCGCAGCGCGTCGGCGTTGCGGACCGTCTCCTCGGGAAGCTCCACCACGGAGCGCTCCAGGGCCGAGCGGGTCGTCTCGAACTCCTCCTGCACGGAGCGGGCGGACTGGCGCATCTCCAGGGTCGCGGCCTGGAACCGCTCGGCAACGCCGCGCAAGGCGTCCACCATCTCGGCGGCGAGCGCCTCCTGCGAGCGGCGCAGGCTCTCGCCGAGCCGCTCGGCCTCGGCATTGGCGCTCTCGTGCAGGTGCTCGAGCTGGGGCGCGACCGCCTGGCTCGCCTCGTCGAGGGTGCGCTCCAGAAGGATGCGGGCGTCGTGGACGCGCTCCTCCATGGAGCGGAGCTGGTCCTCCACCCGCTCGGAGAAGGAGCGCATCAGGGCATCCACGTGCTCCGACTTCGTCATGAGGTTGGCGGAGAGGTCCTCGAGGGCCTGGCGGCGCTCCTCCATGCGGGCGTCGAATGTGGCCGCGTCGCCCTCGAAGCGTTCCACAGAGGCGCCGAGATACTGGCTGTCCCGCTCGATGCGGTCGGCGATGGACGCAAGATCGGAGAGGGCGGTGTCGGCGGTCTCCCTGAGCGCCGTCGCCTGGCGAGCCATCTCCTCGCCGCTCCTGTGGGTGTCCTCCAGCGCCTCCTGGACGATGGTGCGCAGCGCCTCCCCGCGGGTGGACAGGTTGTTCTCCATGTCGGCGAGCGTGCCGCCGACGGAGGCGAGCATGTCGTGGAGCGCGGCGTTGGTCTCCTGGACGCGGCCGAGGGTTCCGCCGAGCTCGTCGATGAGCTCGCGGTGGGTGTCGCGAAGCTCCGCGATGGCGCCCGCCCCGCGCTCGGCGAGGGCGTTGAGGAACTGGTCGCCGTGCTCGTCGATGACGGCGCGCATCTCGGCGAGGGAGGCGGCGGCGTCCCGGGCGGCGGCCTGCATCGCCTCGGTGGTGCGCGCACCCTCGTCGGCGAGCTGCTCGTGGACGCGGGCCATGGTGTCGGCGATGGCGCCCCGCGTCGCCTCCGTGCGGTCGTCGATCATGGCGAGGAGCTGGTCGAGCGCCTCGACCATGGCGTCGCGCATGAGCTTGCCGCCGGAGGCCACCTCGCCGGACATGGAGGCCATCGTGTCCTCGAGCATCCGGTTGACGGCGGTCGTCTCCTCCGAGAGCTGCGAGGAGAGGCGCTCCATGGGGGCGATGATGTCGTCGCGGGTCGTCTCCACCACGTCGCGGAGCGCGGACTGGGCGCGGGCGCCCTCGGCGGCGAGCCCCTCGGCCACGCTGTCGGTGGCGTCGCGGCTCATGGCGATCACCTCCTCGATGCGGGCGGCGAAGGCGTCGTTGATGGCGGCCTGCGCCTCCGAAAGGCTCTCGGAGATGGAACGGGCGCGGGCGAGCAGCGCCTCGGAGACCTTCTCGACGCGCCCGTCGAGGGCGTCCTCCATGGCGTCGATGCGCTCCGTGAGGACGGTCGCCACCTCGCTCGCGTGGCTGGTGAGCGCGGTCACCACCATGGTGGACCGCTCGTTGAGGAGCTCCTCGTAGCTCTCCACGGCCTCCCTCAGCTCCCGGGCGACGGGTGTGCCGCGCTCGTCGAGGAGGGAGGAGAGGCGGCCGATGTCGCCGGAGATCGCCTCGCGCAGGGTGTCCATGCGGCTCGCGAAGGCGTTGGTCTCGGCGTCGAAGGCGGCCGACAGGTTGTCGATCCGCTCCGACAGGGTGCGCTCGTAGCTCTCCGCGGTGCTGCCGAGAAGCTCCTCGAGGCGGGTCGACTGGTCGACGATGACCGCGGAGTAGCGGTCCACCTCGCCCTCGAGGCCGACGCGGATGGCGTTGCCACGGTCGGCGATGAGGTCGGCGACGCGAAGGCCCGACTGGTTGATGCCGTCGGCGGCCCCGGCGCCCTGCTCGTGGACGGCGCGGGCGATCTCGGCGCCGGCGCGGGCCAGCGTCTCGGCAATCTCGCTCGTATGGCGCTGCATGGCGGTCGACACGTCCTCGACGGCCTCGGCGAGGTTGCCGCGCACCTCGTCGGTGTGGGCCTTCATGTTGGCCTGGAAGGCGTCGGTGGAGTCGCGCAGCGTCCTGTCGAGGGCGGCCCCTTCGGACAGGATCGCCTTCTCGATGCGATCGGCCGTCCCCTCGATCCTGAGCGCCACCTCGCCGCCGGACTGGGTGAGGGTGTGGGCGATGATGCCCTGCACGCTCTCGAGCCGCTCGACGAGCGCCTCGGTGCGCAGCGAGATGTCCTCCACCAGCGAGGAGCCGGAGCCGGCGATCACGTCGGCGACGCGGTCCACCTCGGAGGTGATGCGCTCGACGACGCTGTCGGAGCGCATGGCGAGGCTGGAGCCGGCGCGCTCCGTGCCTTCCTCGAAGGTGCGCTCCAGCGCCTCGCCGAAGCTGGACAGGCTCGCCTCGAACGCCTGGGCGTGCTGGATGAAGCTCTGCTCGAGCTGGGTCTGGCGCTCGCGCAGCGTCGCCTCCGTCCTGTCGGCCTGGGCGAGGAGGGTCTCCGAGAGGGCGGCGGAGGACTGGCCGAATGTGTCGGTCAGGCGGTCGCCGAGGACGCCGATGGAGGATTCGATCTGGTCGAGCTGGGCGTAGATGGCGTCGTTCATCTGCGTCGACGCCTCGGAGATGGCCCCCGTCATGCGCTCGCCGAGGCTGACGAGGCGGCCCTCCACCTCGCCGATGCGTGCGCCCACGGTGTCCACGAGGACGCTCGTCGTGCCCTGCAGGGAGCCGCTCACCTGGTCGGAGAGGGTCCTGAGGCGATCCTCGATGTCGTCCACCTGGCGGCCGACGGACCCGGCGAAGTCGCCCGATGCCGAGGAGACGACGTTCGTCACCCTGTCGGCGAGGGCGTTGAGCGTGGCTTCCAGCTGGTCGGCGTGGGTGACGATGGTGTCGCTCATCGTCGTGGAGGAGGTGACAACGACGTCGGAAAGGCGGTCGCCGAGGGCCGACAGGGTGGCGCTCACCTGGTCCACCTGGTGGATGAGCTGGTTGACGAGCTCCTCCGAGGCGTTCTCGATGGCGCTCGCGGACATGGTGCCGGACTGGGCGATGGTGGCGTCGAGCTCGCCCATCTTGCCCTCGATGGCCTCCACGAGGCGGGTCGCTGTCTCGGTCAGGCGGTCGTCCACCATGCTGGCGCGGGTGGAGACGGTCTCGGCGGCGCGCTCGGCCGAGCGGGCGACCTCCTCCTCCATGCGCGACAGGCGCTCCGTCATGGTGGTGACGACGTGGCCGGAAGCGGCCTCGACGCGGGCGTCAATCTCCTCGAGGCGGCCCTCGATCATGCCGCCGATGCGCTGCGCGGCCTCCTGGAGGGTGCCGTCGAGCTGGTGGAGGCTGCCGGTGACGATGCCTGTGAGGCGGTCCCCCGCCTCGCCCATGCGGGCCGTGACCACGGTCAGGCGCTCGCCCACCTGGCCCTCGAGGGTCTGCGCGGCGGTGACGAGGGTGGACTCGATGGTGGCGAGACGCTCGTCGACGACGGCGACCACCTCCTCGGAGGCTCGGGTGAGTGTGCCCTCGATGGAGGAGAGCTGCGCCTCGAAGGTGGCGGAGAGGCGCTCGTTCGCCTCCCCCATGGCGGCGGTGACGGCGCCGGCGCGCTCGGTCAGCGTCTCGGTGAGGCCGCTCGCTGTGGCGACGAGCGCGCGGTCCACCTCGCCGAGGCGGCCGTCGACGGTCTCGATGAGGGTGCGCGAGGAGCGCGCGAGGGTGCCGTCGATGCTCTCGACCGAGGTCTCGACGAGGCTGTTGAAGGTCTCGGACGCGCCGGAGACGCTGTTCTCGAGCCCTTCCAGCCGCTCCTCCAGCATGCCGACGAAGCGTTCCGAGGCGAAGGAGACCGACGTGTCGACCACGTTCATCCTGTCCTCGACCGTGTTCGACAGCCGCTCCGCCGACAGGGTGACCGTGGTCTCGAGGGCGCTCATGCGCTCGTTGATGGTGGCGTCGAAGGACGAGCTCGCCGTCTCGAGGGTGGCGTTCAGGACGCCGAGCTTCTCCTCCACGGTGCCCGTGAGGCGCTCGTTCACCTGGAGGATCGCGTTCGAGACGGTCTCCCCGGTGGTCATGAGGACCCTCGTGACCTCCTCGGCCCGCTCCAGCACCGTGTCGGCCATGGTGTTGCCGGTGGAGGCGAAGCTCTCCGTCATGGCGACGGTGCGGTCGGCGAGGCTGTCCACGAGCTCCTGGCCGACGCGGCCGAACTCGTCGGTGATCTCCTTCGACTGGCCGGCGATGGAGTCGATGAGAATGTCGGCGGTGGTGCGGATGGTCTCGGTCGCCGAGCCCGCCTCCGCCTGGAGGGAACCGACGAGATATTCGGCGGTGGAGCGAAGCGATTCCACGGTCTGCCCCGCCTCCGACTGGAGGCTGCCGACGAGTGTCTCGGACGCGGACTTCACGGCCGCGATCGTCGCCTCGGACTGGTCGTTGAGGGCGGTGATGAGGGCCTCGACGAAGCCGCGGACGGCCTCGCCCTGCGTCTGCGACGCCTCGGCGACGCGGCTTGCGGCCGCCTCGCCCGTCTCGGCGAGCCGCGCCTCGAGCTCGCGCGAGCGCTCCACCATCCGCTCCACGTAGCCGTCGCCGGAGGTGACGAACGATGTGAGGAGGGTCTGGCCGGAGGTCCTGATGTCCTCCGCGATGCGCCGGCTCTCGGCGTGGAAGGTCTCGCCGATCTCGCCCGTGGCGCCCTGGAGCTCGGCCTTCACGGTGGCCTCGAGGCCCGCGACGAGCTCGGCGAGGCCGGCCTTCGCGCCCTCGATCTCGTCGCGGATGCGGTCGGAGTGGGCGACGAGCATCTCCCGCTCGGCGACGAGCTCCTCGAACAGGGAGCGGATCTTCGCCTCGTGGTCGGTGTAGGAGCGCTCGAGGGTGGACACCTCGCGGTGGACGAGGACCTCGAGCTCGCTCGCCCGCTCGAGCGCCTGCTCGATGCCCTCGCTCATGCCGGCCACCTCGCGGCGGATGGCCTGCCCGATGGAGACCACGCCCTCGGTCGCGTTGATCTCGGGCTCGGTCAGGCGCTGGGCGATCTCGGTCATGGCGGAGGCGGTGACGCGCATCTCCTCCGACCGGTTGGCGAGGAAGGCCATCATGTAGAAGAGGAGGATCGGCGCAGCGGTGGCGCCGAGGACCGCGAAGGCCTGGGGCGAGGTCACGAAGGCGCCGGCGCCCTGCTCGGCAAGGCCCGCGACGGCCGCGATCACGCCGAACGCGAACCAGCCGACGGCGGCCATGGTGGCGACGGCGTAGGCCGTGACGCCGCGGCGGCGGCCGCTCGCGAGGGCGGCCTCGAAGCGGCCGCGGTCGTCGTTGGCGGCGGCCTGCTGCTTGGCGAGCGCCCTGTGGCGGCGGCGGCGCGGGGCCGGCGGCGTCGCGTCCTCCTCGTCGTTGGCGGGCGCGAAGGGAGCGGCCGGCCCGTCCGCCTCGTCGAACGGGTCCGCCGTGGCGCGGCCCTCCCGGGCGCTGGTCCCCGTCCCGTCCTCCCTCAGCTGGTCCTCGACGCCGGGGGCAAGGTCCACCCCGCCGTCGTCGGACGTGTCGTCGAGGTCGAACTTCAGCGCCTCCTCGACGGCGGACAGGGCCGCGTCGGACGGTGTGGAGCCGGAGTCCCTGGAGGAGCGGTGCGGGTCTGTCGCCATGGCCGTTGCCTCGATCGTACGCTACGCTTGCGCCGGCCTTGCAAACCGGCGCGACCAAACTCGCGGCCCGAGGCCGCATTCGTCGAGCGGAGGACACGGTCCGCCGCAGTCAGCCGTTAATATTTCGCTAATGCCATACTCGCCATGGGCGAACAAGGAACGTCGGCCCGCTCAGGCTGTTAGGGTTAATTCCGTTAACCCTTGCGTCGGCGAAGGACGCGGCGCCCGCTCCCTTCCGGGACCGGCTCCTCTGCGGCCCGATCCTTTGTGCGGCCCGATTTTTTGTGAAGCCCCATTCTTTGTGCGGCCCGGCTCCGCACCCGCTCCTCTGCGGCCCGGCTCCGCACCGGCTCCTGTCCGGCCCGATTTCCATGCGGCCCGGCCCCTCTCTGCGGCCCGCCTGCGGCGGGGCGGCGTGGAGGGTGCGCGACCCTGTCACCCGCCTCCCCTCGCTTGACGGGGGCGGGCGATTCGTTATGTCGCTCGCATCATCCTGCGAGGACCCATGGCAACGCTCACCTTCATCACACACGCCGGAGAGACGCACAAGGTGGAGGCCGCCCCCGGCACCACCGTGATGGAGGCGGCCGTCCGCAACATGATTCCCGGCATCGAGGCGGAGTGCGGCGGGGCCTGCGCCTGCGCCACCTGCCACGTCTACATCGACCCGGAGTGGAAGGCGAAGGTGGGCGGCGCGTCCCCCATGGAGGAGGACATGCTCGACTTCGCCTTTGAGGTGAGGGACACCTCCCGCCTTTCCTGCCAGGTGAAGGTCACCGAGGAGCTCGACGGCCTCGTGGTGCGCGTGCCGGAGCGGCAGAACTGACCCGCCGCCCGCCCCGCGCGGACCGGAGGGGCTGAGGTGCCGCACTTCGAGAACGGAGGCGTCCTCCTCGACTATCTCGACGAGGGGGAGGGGCCTGTCGTGGTGCTCGTCCACGGCTTCGCGTCGAATCGCGCCGTCAACTGGGTGAACACCGGCTGGGTCACCGCCCTCGCCAGGGCCGGCCACCGCGTCCTCGCGCCCGACAACCGGGGCCACGGCCGCTCCGCCAGGCTCTACGAGCCGGCCCTCTACACGGCGCCCACCATGGCGGGCGACGTGATCGCACTCCTCGATCACGTCGGCGTGCGCCGCGCCGTCCTCATGGGTTATTCCATGGGCGCCAGGATCTCGGCGTTCGCTACCCTCGCGGCGCCGGAGCGGGTGCGCGGCCTCGTCCTCTCGGGCCTTGCGAGCGCCCTCGTGGACGGGATCGGCGGGGAGGAGGCGATCGCGCGCGCGCTCGAGGCGCCCTCCGCCGCCGCGGTGACCGAACCCCACGCCCGCGCATTCCGCGTCTTCGCGGAGCAGACCGGGAGCGACCTTCGGGCGCTCGCCGCCTGCATCCGCGCCGCCCGCCAGAGCCTCACCCGCGAGGATGTGGGCCGCATCGCGGCGCCGACGCTGGTGGTGGCCGGCGAGAACGACGACATCGCCGGCTCGGCCGACGTCCTCGCCGCCATGATGCCCGTCGCCCGCGCTGTCACGCTTCCTGGCCGCGACCACATGACGGCCGTCGGCGACCGCATCCACAAGGCGGAGGTGCTCGCCTTCCTCGACGCACTCGACGGCTGACGGGCGGGCGTGCCGTTGGCGGGGGCCGTGGCGATTGCCGGGAGCTGCCGATCGGCCTATCTGTGGCGTACTGTGAAGCGCCGGGGCACCTTGAGGAGGCGGCCATGAGCGAGGCGGCGACTGTCATGTCCCACGACCCCGTCTGGCGGCGCGTGCGGGAGGAGGCGGAGGCGATCGCACGGCGGGAGCCGGCCCTCGCCGGACTCGTCCACGCCGGGGTCCTCGACCAGCCTTCGCTGGAGGATGCGGTGGCCGAGCGCGTCTCGAACCGCCTCGCCGATCCCCAGCTCCACGCCACCCACATCCGCAACGCCTTCCGCGACGCCCTCGACGACGATCCGTCCCTCGCCGAGGTGATGCGCGTCGACGCCGTCGCCGTGTTCGACCGCGACCCCGCGTGCGAGCGCATCATCGAGCCGATCCTCTACTTCAAGGGCTTCCAGGCCATCATGGCGCACCGCGTCGCCCATTCGCTGTGGACGCGCGGGCGGCGGGATTTCGCTCTGATGCTCCAGAGCCGCACCTCGGCGGAGTTCCAGGTGGACATCCACCCGGCCGTGCCCATGGGCCGCGGCATCTTCATCGACCACGCTACAGGCGTCGTCATCGGCCAGACCGCCACCATCGGTGACGACGTCTCCCTCCTCCAGGGCGTCACCCTCGGCGGCACGGGAAAGACCGGCGGCGACCGCCACCCCAAGATCGGCTCGGGCGTCCTCGTGGGCGCGGGCGCGAAGATCCTCGGCAACTTCGAGATCGGGCACTGCTCGCGCATCGCGGCCGGCTCGGTCGTCCTCTCCGCAGTTCCGCCCAACGTCACGGTGGCGGGGGTTCCTGCGCGCATCGTGGGCTCCGCGGGCTGCCCCGAGCCCGCGCGCTCCATGGACCAGATCCTCGCCGACCTCGACGCCACCGGCTGATCCGGCGAGCGAACGGTCGGGCCGATCGGTCGGGCCGATCGGTCGGGCCTATCGGTCGGGGGGCGACGCCGGGACGGAGCCCCGGGCAAGGCACCCGCGCCGCGCAGGGCTGGTCCGCGGCTCGCATCGCGCGGCCCCTGGCGGTTGATCGCGGGCCCCTCATCGGGCAGCGTGCCGCCACCCGCCGACACGCCCGTCCAGCCAGGCATCCACCAGCGGACGGCCCCGACTGCCGGCCCCGACTGCCGGACCCGACCGCCGGCACGACAGCGACATGGAGACGAAGGTGAAGAAGACGGAGATTTCCAAGCTGGAGGCGTACCTGCGCCGCACCTTCGGCAACGACGACATCCAGCTGAAGGCCCCGCCGGGGGCGGACGATCCGGCGCGCATGATGATCGGCACCGACGCCGTGGCCGAGATCTGGCGCGACGAGGACGAGGGCGAGCTGTCCTGGAGCCTCGAGGCGACGCTCGACAACGCCAGCGTGAAGGAGCTCGAGGGGAACCTGCGCGAGCTCTTCTTCAGCCGCGACCTCGTGGTGAAGCCGCGCCCGCGCAAGGACGATTCGGTCGAGATCCACATCGGCGACGAGTTCATCGGCATCGCCTTCCGCGAGGAGGAGGGCGGCGACAGGATCTGGAAGTTCAACATGGCGATCCTCGAGCTCGACGTCGAAGGCGCCTGAGATGCCGCTCTACGACCTTGCGGGCGCGCGGCCCGAGATCGACCCCGACGCCTGGGTCGCGCCGACGGCCGTGCTGATCGGCCGCGTCCGTCTGAAGCGCGGCGCCTCCGTCTGGTGGAATGCCGTGCTGCGCGGCGACAACGAGTGGATCGAGGTGGGCGAGGGCTCCAACGTCCAGGACGGCGCCGTCTGCCACACCGACCCCGGCTGCCCGCTCACCATCGGCGCGGGCGTGACGGTGGGGCACAACGTCGTCCTCCACGGCTGCACCGTCGGCGACGGCGCCCTCGTCGGCATGGGGGCGACCGTCCTCAACCGCGCGGTGATCGGCCGCGGCGCACTCATCGGCGCCGGCGCTCTGGTGCCGGAAGGCAAGGCGATCGCACCCGGAACCCTTGCCGTCGGCGCCCCCGCCCGCGTCGTGCGGGACCTCACGGAGGAGGAGATCGCCGGCATCGCGAAGGGCTCGGAGGGCTACGTCGCCAACTGGCAGCGCTTTCGTGACGCTTGTCAGCCGATCTGACGGGGCCACCTGCGCAGGCATGACGAGACCATCGCCCCGCCGGTCCCGCGGCCAGGGCTCCGACGGGACCCCGAGGCCATGACCCACGTTCCCCGCATCCCTCCGAGAGAGGACGAGCCGCCCGAGGGCGGGGAGGAAGATCGGCGCGAGAGGCGCCGTCCATGGGGCGGCCGGGCCGGCCCGGCTCCGCCGCCGCATCCGGCCGATCCGCCCGGGACGCCGCCGCCCGCCTGGCCCGCCGTCGACCGCCTGCCCCCCGCACGGGAACCCGCCTTCATGCTGCCGGGCGCCGTGGTGGCGATGATCGCGCTCATCACCGTCGTCCAGGTGGCCTGCTCGACCCTGAGCTACCTCCAGGACCTTCAGGTCCTCGCCTGGTTCGCCTTCATCCCGGTGCGCTACGCCGAGACGTTCGTCCAGCTTCCCGGCGGCATCGCCGCGGACGTGTGGACGTTCGCCACCTACGCGCTCCTCCACGGATCGTGGATCCACCTCATCACCAACGCCGTGTGGCTGGTCGCCTTCGGCGCCGCCGTGGCGCGCCGGTTCGGGGGGCTGCGCTTCTGGGTCTTCTCTGCGGCGGCCGCGGCGGGAGGCGCTGCGCTCCACCTTCTCGTCCACTGGGGGGACCCGGTGCCGGTGGTGGGGGCGTCTGCGGCGATCTCCGGCCAGATGGCGGCAGCGGCGCGCTTCGTGTTCGACGCGGGGGGACCTCTGCGCCTGCGCCAGGGGCCGGGCTCCGGCGACGCCGCCTTCAGGCGCCCAGCCCGCTCCCTGGCGGACACGTTCCGCAACAGGACCGCGGTCGTCTTCATCGCGCTCTGGTTCTTCATCAACCTTGCCGTCGGGCTCGGAAGCTCGGCCGCGGGAGGCATGGCCATCGCCTGGGAGGCCCACCTCGGCGGCTTCCTCGTCGGCCTTCTCACCTTCCGCTTCTTCGACCCCGTGCCCCGCTGACCGGCCGCCGCGCGCGAAGGTCGCCCGCCCCGGTAGGCAAGCCGGTCCGATTGTGGGAAGCTTTCCGGCCGAAGAGTCCGGGACGCCGCCTGCCCTGAGGCGACGCGGGGTCCGAAGGGCTGGACGAGGAAAAGCCCGGTGCGGCACCGACGGCGGAACCATGCGCCGACCCGCGCCGGAACATCGGCCGAGAGCCCGCGCCACGACGGGCGGGCGCCAACGCGGGGAGACGCAGATGACCGTGAGGGCAGTTCTTCGGGACAAGGGCGACGAGATCTTCTCGATGCCGCCCACAGCGACCGTCCAGCAGGTGGCGGAGGAGCTCACCAGGCGCCGTGTGGGCGCGGTCGTGATCCTCGACGGTGACCGCCTCGTCGGCATCCTGTCGGAGCGCGACATCGTGCGAAGCATCGCCAGGCGCGGCGAGAAGGCGCTCGAGATGTCCGCCGCCAGCGTCATGACGGCGGAGGTCGAGACCTGCCGGCTCGACGACCCCATCGACGACGTGATGCACCGCATGACCGGCAGCCGCTTCCGCCACATGCCGGTGGTGGAGGAGGGGCGGCTCGTGGGCCTCGTCTCCATCGGCGACGTCGTGAAGCGGCGCATCGACGAGGCGCTGCGCGAGCGCGACGAGGTGACCGCCTACATTCACTCCATCTGAGGCGGGCGGTCTCGCCCCGCGGGGAGGAGCGCCCCGTCCGGCCCGAGCGCGCGATAGAAGCAGGAGCGCGCCCCCGTGTGGCATGCGCCGCCGTCACCGCCGACGGCGACGCGCAGGATCAGGGCATCCTGGTCGCAGTCGACGAGGATGCGCCGCACGGTCTGGATCTGGCCTGAGGTCTCGCCCTTCTTCCACAGCGCCTTGCGCGAGCGGCTGTAGTAGTGGGCGACGCCGGTCCTCAGCGTCTCGGCGAGGGCGGTCTCGTCCATGTGGGCGAGCATGAGGATGTCGCCCGTGGCATCGTCCACGGCGACGGCAGTGACGAGCCCGTCCGGCCCGAAGCGGGGGCGGAAGGTCGCGCCGAGCTCCTGCTCGGCCTTGTCCCCGGCGGGGGGCGGGAAGGCCGCGGGGGGCGGCGTCGTGTCTTCTGTCTGCATGGCGCGCGCTCTATATGTCGCCCGCACGGAGGGGGGCCAGATGCTGAGCGATCTCTACAACGAAAAGCTTCTCGGCTTCGCCGCCAACATCCCGCGGCTCGGCCGGCTCGACGCGCCCGACGGCACCGCGACGCACCGCTCGCGCCTGTGCGGCAGCCAGGTGACGGTGGACGTGAGGATGGAGGGCGGCAAGGTCGCGGACTTCGCCCACGAGGTGAAGGCGTGCGCCCTCGGCCAGGCCTCGTCGGCCATCATGGCGGCCAACGTCATCGGAGCCACCGTCGACGAGCTCGAGGAGGTGGAGCGGCAGATGACGGCGATGCTGAAGGAGGGCGGCCCTGCGCCCACCGGCCGCTGGGAGGACCTCCGGTACCTGGAGCCCGTCCGCGAGCACAAGTCGCGCCACCCCTCGACGCTGCTCACCTTCGGCGCCACGCTCGAGGCCGCCCGCAAGGCGCTCTCGGCCGAGGCGGCGTGAGGCCGCTGTGAGACCGGTGGCCGCCACGCTGCGCGGCCTCATCTTCGCCTATCGCATGATCCTGTCGCCCGTCATGGGCCGGCAGTGCCGCTATCTGCCCACCTGCTCGGAATACGGCGACGAGGCGATCCGGCGCTACGGTGCATGGGTCGGCTTCTGGCTCACCCTCGCGCGGGTGCTGCGCTGCAATCCCTGGGGGCCTGCGGGCTTCGACCCCGTCCCCGACCTTCCCGAGGACGCGGCCCGCCGACCCTGGCGACACGCCCGCTGGACGGGCCGTCACATGGCGCCGGAGAGCCGCCTCGACCGCTGACGGGTCGGGGTTCCGACGCTGCGGGCGCCCGATCCTGCAGCGCGTGCGCACCGCCCCGCCTCGCCCGGCGCTGCGCGCGGCGCACGAGGGGCTGATCCGATTGCATCGGCGCGCGCGTCCGCCTATGTCGCGCTCAGCTTACCTGCATCCGTGGGCAGCGAGTGGGCGGAGAACACCCGATGATCACGATCACCTTCCCGGACGGCGCGTCGCGCGAGTACGCCGAGGGCGTCACCGGCGCGGCCATCGCCGAATCCATCTCGAAGTCGCTGGCGAAGAAGGCGGTCGCCATGACCGTCGACGGGACGCTGTGCGACCTCGCCGACCCCGTCGAGCGGGACGCCACCGTGCGCATCGTCACGCGCACGGACGCCGAGGCCCTCGACCTCATCCGCCACGACACGGCCCACGTCCTCGCCGAGGCGGTGCAGGCCCTTTGGCCGGGCACGCAGGTCACCATCGGTCCCGTCATCAAGGACGGCTTCTTCTACGATTTCCAGCGCGACCCGCCCTTCACCACCGACGATCTTCCGAAGATCGAGGAGAAGATGCGGGAGATCATCGCAAGGAACGCGCCCTTCACCAAGGAAGTCTGGCCGCGCGAGAAGGCGCGCAAGGTCTTCGAGGAGATGGGCGAGACCTTCAAGGTGGAGCTCGTCGACGCCATTCCCGAGGGGGAGGACGTCAGGATTTATCGGCAGGGCGAATGGTTCGACCTGTGCCGCGGGCCGCACATGGTCTCGACGGGCCATGTGGGCGACGCCTTCAGGCTCACGAAGGTCGCGGGCTCCTACTGGCGGGGCGATTCCTCGAAGCCCGTGCTGACGCGCATCTACGGCACGGCCTGGCCCGACAGGAAGGCGCTCGACGCGTACGTCACGATGCTCGAGGAGGCCGAGCGCCGCGACCACAGGAAGCTCGGCCGGGAGATGGACCTCTTCCACTTCCAGGAGGAGGCGCCCGGCGCGGTGTTCTGGCACAGCAAGGGCTGGCGCCTCTTCTCGCGCCTCATCGACTACATGCGGCGTCGCCAGGATGCGGCCGGCTACGAGGAGATCAACACGCCGGAGCTCCTCGACCTCGCCCTGTGGGAGAAGTCGGGTCACGCCGAGAAGTTCGGCGAGAACATGTACCTTTCGGAGATCAAGGACGACCGGACCTACGCCATCAAGCCGATGAACTGTCCGGGTCATGTCCAGGTATTCAAGAACGGGCTGAAGAGTTACCGCGACCTGCCGCACAAGGTGGCCGAGTTCGGCAAGGTGCACCGCTACGAGCCGTCGGGCGCGCTCCACGGCCTCATGCGCGTGCGCGCCTTCACGCAGGACGACGCCCACATCTTCGTGACGGAGGACCAGATCGCCGAGGAGTGCCTCAAGGTCAACGATCTGATCCTGTCGATCTATTCCGACTTCGGCTTCGACGACGTGGCGATCAAGTTCTCCGACCGGCCGGAGAAGCGGGTCGGGAGCGACGAGGTGTGGGACCGCGCGGAGGAGGCGCTGCGCTCGGTGCTCGAGCGGACCGGCCGGCCCTGGACGCTGAACAGCGGCGAGGGCGCGTTCTACGGCCCCAAGCTCGAGTACGTCCTGAAGGACGCCATCGGCCGCGACTGGCAGTGCGGCACGCTCCAGGTGGACTTCAACATGCCGGGCCGCCTCGGCGCCTTCTACATCGGGGCCGACGGTGAGAAGCACGTTCCCGTCATGCTCCACCGGGCGCTGTTCGGCTCGCTCGAGCGCTTCCTCGCGATCCTCGTGGAGAACACCGCCGGGCACCTGCCGCTCTGGCTCTCGCCGCTCCCCGTGGTGGTGGCGACCATCGTGTCGGAGGTGGACGACTACGCCCGCGAGGTCGCCAGGCGCCTTTCGCAGGCGGGGCTCGTGGTGGAGACCGACCTTCGCAACGAGAAGATCAACTACAAGGTCCGCGAGCACTCCGCCGCGAAGGTGCCGGTGATCCTCGTGGTCGGCGCCCGGGAGAAGGAAGAGGGGACGGTCAGCGTCCGCCGCCTCGGCTCGCGCGACCAGCGGACAGTGGCGCTCGAGACCATCGTCGCAGAGCTCGTCGAGGAGGCGACGCCGCCCGACATCCGCCGCGAGCGCGCCCGCCGCGCCCGCGCCGGCCGCCCGCCGGAGCACCGCATCGACGTCGTCGAGGTGTTCGAGGGCTTCGTCGTCAACGACGCGGCGGAGGGGCTCTCCACCAACGTCTTCGACAGCCGGGAGGAGGCCGTGGAGACGGCGCGGCGCATCCTCCTCGAGCGTGGCGGCGGCGTCCTGTCCATCTCCACACTCGCCGGCGTGACCGAGCGCATGGTGGTCGAGCCTGCGGAGGCGGCCGAGTAGCGGCAGGACAGGCGGCGGAGGGCGGCGGCAGAGGCGGTGCGGCGGCGGAGGCGAAGGCGGAGGCGGCTTGCCTTCCGCCGGCCGGTCGCCCAAGGTGGGCTGTCGAACGGCACCGCGAGGAGACCCGTGATCTCAACCGCCGCCCGCATCGGCCGCGCGGTCATTGCGGCGCTGTCACTCGTCGTCATCGCGACGTCCGCGATGGCGCAGGACGGCGAGGCGTGGCTGAGGACAGCCCTCACGGAGGTGCGCAACCTCCAGCTCCAGCCCGAATGTTTCGCTGGCCTCCAGGCACGCAGCATCCATGTCCTCGGCGTCGCCGATTCGGCCGCCATCCTGGACGAGGCGAGCCAGATCGAGATCCTCGGCCAGCTGAGCGCGATGTTCTCGCGCGAGACGCGGCTGCGCGTCACGAAGGCTGACACCTTCTCCTTCATCGCGACGAGCACCCTCGACAGGGGCCCGCAGCGCCAGCAGGAGATCACGGACCTCATGCACAGGGCCGACCGGGCGGACATCACGCTCGTCGTCCAGCCCTACCGCGCCCACGGCGGGCGGGTGGACGCGGAGGTGCGGCTGTGGGCCCGCGGCGGCGAGGACCAGGAGGTGCGCTGCACCCCGTCCTTCCTCGTCTCGATCCCGGTCGCCGATCCGCGCTGCGTCGACGCCTTCGAACGGGCGATGCAGCTCGGAACGTCCGCCGCGCTCGAATCCTTCCTCCTGTTCTTCCCGGACTGCCCGCAGGTGGGAGAGGCCCAGCAGGCCATCGCCCTCAAGCGGAACGTGGAGCGGCAGACCGCCTGTCAGGACGCCTTTTCGGACGCCGTGCGCGCCAACACCGCGGAGGCCTTCGGCGCGTTCATGGAGGAGCATGCGGACTGCGGGCTCGCCGGGACGGCGCGGGAGATGCTGGCGCGGCTCGAGGCGGAGGAGGCGCGGCGGGCCGAGGAGGCGCGGCGCATCGAGTCAGAGATGCGCGAGGCGCGGCGACGGGCCGACGAGGAGGCGCGGCTGCGCGCCGAGGCCGAGGCCGCCGCCGAGCGCCGCCGCCAGGAGCTCGAGGAGGCGGCGAGGCGCCAGCGCGACATCGAGGAGGCCGTCCGCCGCCAGCGGGAGGCCGAGGAGGCTGCGCGCCAGCAGGCGCTCCTGCGCCCGCCGCCGACCCGGTGGCAGCCCGCGCCCACCTACTGCTTCGTCCACGACGTGCGCCCGCCCGACGACTGGCTGGCGCTGAGGACGCAACCTTCGACCCGCTCGGGAAGCCGCCTTCGCAAGCTCCCCTCGGGCACGCGGCTCGAGATGCTCGGCGAGCGGAACGGCAACTGGCATCGCGTGCGCATCGACGACGGGACCGTCGGATGGGTCTCGTGGGCGACGGCGCGCTGGATCCGGTGCTGACGCGCGCGGGCCACGCGCACCGCGCGGCGCTCATCGGGGCGCTCTGCCTTCTCGCGCCGCTCCTCGTCCCGCCCCGGCCCGCCGCGGCGTCCCCTCCTGCCGCGGCGTCCCCTCCTGCCGCGGCGCCTGAGTGCCCCGCGGTCCTGTCCGGGGCGACGCGCCTTCTCGCCGTCGCCACCCGCGGGATGGGGCGCGCCGAGGGGCGGGCGCGGCTCTTCTCGCGCGATGCGCCCGGCGCCGCCTGGCATGCCGACGGTCCCGCCTTCCCGGTGAGCGTCGGCCGGAACGGGCTCGGCTGGGCGTGGGACCAGACCGCGCTCGCTGCGGGCGGCGAGCCGGTGAAGCGGGAGGGCGACGGGCGGACGCCGGCGGGTGTGTTCGCCGCGGGGGCGCCGTTCGGCCTCGCGCCGCGCCCCGTCGGCGGCTACCTCAGGATCGACGCGCCGCGCTCAGCCTGCGTCGACGACACCCGCAGCCCCCATTACAACGCCATCGTCGACGCCGACCTCGTCGCGCCGGGGCACAGCTTCGAGCGGATGTGGCAGATCGGCCTCTACCGCCAGGGCATCGTCGTGGCGCACGCGACGAGTGCGGCGCTCGGCGGAGGCTCCTGCATCTTCCTGCACGTCTGGCGCGCGCCCGGCCGGCCCACGGCGGGCTGCGTCGCCATGGCGGAGGCGAACGTGACGCGCCTTCAGGACGCCTTCGACGGCCGCCACGCCGCCATCGCCATCGTGCCCGAGGGAGCGGCCGCCCGGCTCGAAGGCTGCGGTCTCCCCGAACCCTGAAGGGGAGGGGGCGACCCGGGCCGCCCCCCCTGTCGCCTCACTCGGCCGCGAGGAGCTCCCGCACGTCGAGGAGCACGAACTCGTTGTCCTTCGCCGCGTCGAGCTGGCGGCCGGAGGAGAACGGCAGGTTGTTGTCCGTCGCGACGATGATCCGGTTCTCGTCGTGGAGCATCACGTTCTCGATGGTGAAGAAGGGCATCGTGAAGCGGCCCTCGAGGTCGCGGTCGGCGACGGTCTCGAGGCGGGCGAGACCGTCCGGGTCGGCGATGTCCATGAGGTCGACGAAGCCGACGCGGCGGACGCGGCCGTCCTCGTCGATGGACGCCGTGTCGATGAGGACGACGCGCTTCACCATGGCGGGGTTCGGGAAGCAGTCGGCCGCAGGCTCGCCCTCGCAGCGCAGCGACGGGTCGCCCTCGCCGTTGTCACGCTCGATGACGAGAGCGCGCGTTCCGTCCACGAAGTTGAAGTCGCCGATGGCCGTCGCGCCCTCGTCCAGCGGGAAGAGGAAGCGCTCTCCGGTCCAGGCGCGCGCCTCGGGATCGAACTCCATGACCTGCGTGACGCGCTCGCCGGGCTCGCCGGTCTCGTCGAGGAGCGGGCGCTCCAGCATCGCCCACAGCATGCCCGTCTCCGGGTGAAGGGCCATGCCCTCGAAGCCCGCAGAGCGCGGCACGACGTAGTCCTTGCCCGCCTCGGCCGGGATGCGCAGGGCCGGATGGTCGGGACTGCGGATCTCGGCGCCCTCGAGGAGCGTCGGGTAGACGCCCGTCACGCGCCCGTCCAGCGTCGCGGAGATGAGGAAGGGTCCGAACTCCTCGCCGATCCACACGGTGTCGCCCACCACCTGGATGCTCTCGAGGTCGAAGTCGGCGCCGGTGAGGTAGCGCTCGTCGGTGCCCTCGTAGGTGATGCGGAAGGGGACGACGCGGTCGGGGTCGTGGAGGAAGACGGTCTCGCGCACCTTGACCTCGCCGGTCTCGAAGTCCGGCATCACGCGGTGGAAGAAGAGGAGCGAGTCGGAGCTGTTCGCCTTGGAGCCGAAGCCGTTGTCGGTGAGGGCGTAGATGGAGCCGTCCTCGGCGCGGTTCATGGCAAAGCCCGAGAGGCCCTGAAGCGGCTGGCCGATGAAGGGGTAGTAGAGGCCGGTGCCGCGGCGGCCGTGGAGGGCGCCGGTGTTGCCCTCGACGCTCATCGGCGTGTCGACGCGGTCAGGCCCGGCGGCGTACTTGCCGGAGATCCAGGCGTCGCGCGGCGCGTCGGCGGGCGGCGGCAGGAGGGTGAGAGCCGGGATGAAGGCATGACCTGCGAGCGTCGCCGGAAAGACCGGCTCGTCCGCGAGGGCGGGGGCGGTGAGAAGCGCCGCGACGGCGGCGGCTGTGGCGAGGCGGATCATGGGAACCCTCATCAGGATGTCGGAGCTTTCCTGCTACCTGCGCGCGTTGACGGCACGATTACGCTTGTCCGACAGTTTCGCGACGCTCGCCCGGCCCGGAACTCCCTGATGAAGAAGGCGCTTCCCTGCCGCTCGGGCCTTCGCGTGTGTGCGGACCGCCTCGGCACCATGACCTTCGGCACCGAAGGGGGACCGCGGGCGGACGGGGGCGGAGCCGGGCCATGTGCGACCCCTTCGCGGACGCTCGCGGCAGCGTCGTCGACACGGCGAACGCCCCGTGCCCCGGCGCATCCGGGCGGCTCCTCGGCGCGCTCGTGGCGGACGGGAGCGGCCCGGGCGCCGTCGCGCGGCCTTTCCGACCTTCATGGTCAGGACGAACGCGAGCGCCCGGAGCGAGAAGCGCAAGGATCGCGTCCGGGGACAGGGGGGCGCTGGCGGACGCCATCGCCTTGTGCGACGGGCCGACGCGGCGAACGACGATGTCCGTCCCCCATGAGCGGCCCGCGTCCTGCTTCCCTCGGCGGGGCGCGCTCCCTTAGTCTCGGGCCGCGGGACATGGAGGATCGGATCGTGCAGATGCGGGCGGAAGCCGTCGCCGGAAAGGCGGCGGATCAGAGGAGCCACGGGACCGTCCGCGTGAGGCTCGGCGACGGGGGAGGGCGCGCGCGGCTCGCAGAGGCGTTCCACCAGGGCTCGGCCAAGCTGCGCTTTCCGCTCGCCACCGCGGGGGAGGTGGAGGCGATGATCCTCAACACCTCCGGCGGCCTCACCGGCGACGACACGTTCACCGTCACGGCGACCGCCGAGGCCCATGCGCTCACCCTGACGACGCAGGCGTGCGAGCGCGTCTATCGCAGCGAGGGTCCTGCCGCGCACGTGACCCAGAGGCTGTGCGCCGGTCCGGGCGCGATGCTGCGCTGGCTGCCCCAGCCGACGATCCTGTTCGACGGCGCGCATCTCGTCCGCAGCACCACGCTCGACGTCGCGGGGGACGGCGAGGCGACGCTTGCCGAGGGCCTCGTCCTCGGCCGCGAGGCGATGGGGGAGAGCGTCGCGCGGCTCGTGGTGCGGGACAGGATCGACGTGCTGATCGACGGGCGGCTCGCCTTCGTGGATGCGCTCCGGCTCGACGACGGCGCGCTCGCGCGGGCGCGCACGCCGGCGGGGCTCGGCGAGGCGCGCGGCGTCGGCATCGTGGTCCACCGTGGCCCGGAACCTGCACGGCTTAAGGCCGCGCGCGAGGCCCTCGCGGATGCGCCGGTCCTCGCCGGGGCAAGCCGTGTGGGGGGCCTCGTCGTGGTGCGCGTCCTTGCGCCGTCGCACACCGCGCTTCAGGATGCGATCGCGCGGGCGGTGACGGCGCTTTCGGGGGCCGCGCCGCCGCGCGCGTGGCGGCTCTAGAGCAACCTGCGCCCGGGCCGGGCGCGGGATGATCAAGGCAGGGAAGACACAGGAATGAACCTTTCGCCGCGTGAGAAGGACAAGCTCTTGATCGCCATGGCCGCCGAGGTGGCGCGCCGGCGGCGGGAGCGCGGCGTCAAGCTGAACTACCCCGAGGCGATCGCCATCATCTCGGACTTCGTGGTGGAGGGCGCGCGGGACGGGCGCCCGGTGGCCGAACTCATGGAGGCGGGCGCCCACGTCATCGGCCGCGACGAGGTGATGGAGGGCGTCGCCGAGATGATCCACGACGTGCAGGTGGAGGCGACGTTCCCCGACGGGACCAAGCTCGTCACCGTCCACGACCCGATCCGGTGATGCCGAAATGCGCAAGCCGCGCCCCTCGGTGCGCCCGACGCCCCGGCCCGCTCCGATCCATCCGACCTGGCGCAGCGCGCGCTGCCACGAGGTGAATTCATGATACCCGGAGAGATCATCCCCGCCGAGGGCGAGATCGAGCTCAACGCCGGCGCCGAGGTGGTCGAGATCCGCGTCGCCAACACCGGCGACAGGCCTGTCCAGGTGGGCTCCCACTACCACTTCCACGAGACGAACCCCGGCCTCTCCTTCGACAGGGAGAAGGCGCGCGGGATGCGGCTCGACATTCCGGCCGGCTCGGCGACGCGGTTCGAGCCGGGGCAGGAGCGCACTGTGCGCCTCGTCCCCCTGTCGGGCGCCCGCGTGGTCCACGGCTTCAACGCGAAGGTGTCCGGCCCGCTCGGGTGACGGCGGCTTCGCCCAGAGTGTTCGCACAGAGAGGGAGTGAACGGACGATGTGTGGCCATCATGTGATCGAGAGCGTGCGCGCGCGCATGCTGAGCCGGCGCGGTCTTCTCCTCGGCGGCGCCGCGGCGGGCGCCGCGCTGGCGGCGGCGCCCCTCGCGGCGACCCCCGCCGCAGCCCGCACGGCCGGCGGGACGCTGACAGACCTCACCCACACACTGTCCGCCGACTTTCCCACCTTCGTCGGCGCGCCGGGCTTCACCAAGACCGAGGTCGCGAACTTCGCCACCGGCGGCTACAACATGTTCGACCTTGCCATCGCCGAGCACTCCGGAACCCATCTCGACGCGCCCATCCACTTCTCGGCCGACGGGCAGACGGTGGACGAGATCCCGGTGCGGAACCTCATGGCGCCGCTCGTGATCGTCGACATCCGGGGCAAGGCGGCGGAGGATCCCGACGCGCAGGTGACGCCGGACGACATCCGCGCCTTCGTCGCCGAGCACGGGGACATTCCGGCGGGCGCCGTCGTCGCCATGAATTCGGGGTGGGCGGACCACGTCGCGACCGGGAAGTTCCGCAACGCCGACGACGACGGCGTCATGCACTTCCCGGGCTTCCACGTGGAGGCCGCGCAGATGCTCATCGAGGAGGCGGAGGTGGTGGGCATCGCCGTCGACACGCTGTCGCTCGACCACGGCCCGTCCGCGGACTTCGCCACCCACTACGCCTGGCTTCCCACGAACCGCTGGGGGCTCGAGTGCGTGGCCGGCCTCTCCGCGCTGCCCGCGACGGGGGCGACCATCGTCGTCGGCGCGCCGAAGTTCCATGGCGGCACGGGCGGCCCGACCCGCGTGTTCGCCCTCGCCTGAGGTCTGTCGTCGCCGCCACTGCGGCGGCGACGGCGCCACATGGTGGCAGGTGACGGATCGGCGGCCCGGAGCGGTGTGCTCCGGGCCGCCGTGCCGCTCCGGCGCGTCAGAAGACGAAGTCTTCCCCGTCGATGGTGAGCTTCACCTCCTCCACGTTCGCGAGAGTCATGTTGAGCGCCGCGATGTGGCCGTCGAAGTCGCCGCCGCGGGCTTCGAGCTCTGCCTTCAGCGCGTCGATCTGGTGGGCCGAGACGTCCTTCGGGTCGATGACGACGTGAAGCGTGTCCTTGCCCGCGCCGCCGTCGAACCTGTCGTGTTCGGCAAGGTTCTCGTTCGTGAAGTCGAACTCGAACGTGTCCTTGCCGGCGCCGCCGTCGAAGTGTGTCGCCTTCGCGCCGGTGACGAAGACGTCGTTGCCCTTCCCGCCGAAGGCGTTGCCGCCGGCGTTGAGGGTGATCGTGTCGGCGCCGGATCCGCCGTCGACGTGGTTCACCCATCCGTTGCCGATGAAGATGTCGTTGCCGGCGCCGAGGCTTGCGAAGCCCGTGCCGCCGACCTCCACGAGGTCGTGCCCCGACCCGGCGTCGATGGTGTTGACCCTCCCCGTCACCAGGAGCTGGTCGTTGCCGCCGCCGAGGTCGGCCATGCCGACGTTGCCGGTGCCGGAGATGAAGTCCGTCTTGTTGCCGCCGGTGAGGCTGCCGATCCACCCGGTGCCGAAGAACATCGTGTTCTTCCCGTTGCCGAGGTCGACGCTGTCGGCACCGGCGCCTCCCTCGAAGAACACGAGGTCGTCGCCGGCCCCGGTGTCGAGGCTGTTGATCCAGCCCTTGGAGATGACCGTGTCGGCGCCGCGGCCGGTGGACACCGTCCCCGCGCCGTTCTCGAACGTGAAGTGGTCGTTGCCGTTCCCCGAGAAAACCTCGTGGACGTACTGGTCGAAGACTTGGTTCATGACGTTTCCCTTGCGAGCGCCGCTTGACCCGATCGCCGGGGACGATCCTCATCGGACCGTCGGCGGCTCGTCGAATTTCTTCGTCCTCGCCGCCGACCCTTTGCCCCTTCGATCGCGGCGCCTGCCTGATGTCGTTCGCCATCCTGCAGTCACAAGTCGAAAAAGTCAGCGGAAAGTCGGGGATCGACTTCCGAGTGACGAACGTCACCGACCCTGAAAACAAGTTGTGACGCAGATCACATTCATGAGGACTTGAAGGCCTCTTGCTCGTGCAGCGCGCGTGCGGGCGATCCGTTGACGGGCGGTGGAGCGCTGACGATGATCCTGCCGCAGGGATCGTGATCGTCATGGGGACCGTCTTCGCCATGTGGAAGCTCGCAGTCATCGTCCATCTCGTCGTCGGACCCACGGTCATGGGCGCGCTCGTCGTCGCCGCCCTTCTCGTGCCGGACTTCGCGAACGGGCGCGGCATCCTGACGGCAGCCGTCGTCGGCGCCGTCCTCTCCTTCCCCCTCAGCGTCTACGTCGCGCGGCGGATGCTGGCGGGCGAGACGAAGGTCTGAGCCCGGCCCGACGGGTGGGGCGGAAGGCGCTGGACGGCCTTCCTCTGGCGCACGGCTTGCACGGGCGGGGGCGCGAAGGCCGCCGGGACGGCAGGCGCGCGCGGCCGGCCGGCGCCGCCGGCCACTTGCCCGCGGCGGCCGCGTTCGCGCACCATGCAGCCCGACCGGCCGTCGCAGAAGGCGGCCGGCCCGCCGACCACAGCCCCCGCCCGAGGAAGCGCCCATGCCGACCCGAATCTCCCGTCGCGACTACGCCGCCATGTACGGCCCCACCGTGGGCGACAGGGTGCGCCTCGCCGACACCGAGCTCTTCGTGGAGGTGGAGCGCGACCACACCATCTACGGCGAGGAGGTGAAGTTCGGCGGCGGCAAGGTGATCCGCGACGGGATGGGCCAGTCGCAGGCGACGCGGGCCGAGGGCGCCGTCGACACGGTCATCACCAACGCCCTCATCGTCGACTGGTGGGGGATCGTGAAGGCCGACGTCGGGCTGAGGGACGGCAGGATCGCCGGCATCGGCAAGGCCGGAAACCCCGACACGCAGCCCGGCGTCGACATCGTGATCGGCCCCGGGACGGAGGCGATCGCGGGAGAGGGCAAGATCCTCACCGCCGGCGTCATCGACGCCCACGTCCACTTCATCTGCGTCCAGCAGATCGAGGAGGCGCTGGCGTCGGGGATCACCACCATGATCGGCGGCGGCACCGGCCCCGCCACCGGCACCAACGCCACCACCTGCACGCCGGGGCCGTGGCACCTCGCCCGCATGATCGAGGCCGCGGACGCCTTTCCCATGAACCTCGGCTTCGCGGGCAAGGGCAACGCCTCCCTGCCGGCGGCCCTCAAGGAGCAGATCGCTGGCGGCGCCATCGCGCTGAAGCTCCACGAGGACTGGGGAACGACGCCGGCCGCCATCGACTGCTGCCTCACGGTGGCGGACGAGGAGGACATCCAGGTGATGATCCACACCGACACGCTCAACGAGAGCGGGTTCGTGGAGAACACCGTGGCGGCCTTCAAGGGCCGCACGATCCACGCCTACCACACGGAAGGGGCGGGCGGCGGCCATGCGCCCGACATCCTGAAGGTGGCGGGGCTCGCCAACGTCCTTCCCTCCTCCACCAACCCGACGCGCCCCTACACGGTGAACACCATCGAGGAGCATCTCGACATGCTGATGGTGTGCCACCACCTCGACAAGCGCATCCCCGAGGACATCGCCTTCGCCGAGAGCCGCATCCGCAAGGAGACCATCGCGGCCGAGGACATCCTCCACGACATGGGCGCGCTCTCCATCATCGCGTCCGACAGCCAGGCCATGGGCCGCGTCGGCGAGGTGATCACCCGCACCTTCCAGACGGCGCACAAGATGAAGGTCCAGCGCGGCCGCCTGCCGGAGGAGACCGGCGACAACGACAACTTCCGCGTCCGCCGGTACATCGCGAAGGTGACGATCAACCCGGCCATCGCCCACGGGATCGCCGCGCACACGGGTTCGGTGGAGGTGGGCAAGCGGGCGGACCTGTGCCTGTGGCACCCGGCCTTCTTCGGCGTGAAGCCGGACCTCGTCCTCATCGGCGGCACCATCGCGGCGGCCCAGATGGGCGACCCCAACGCCTCCATCCCGACGCCGCAGCCCGTCCACATGCGCCCGCAGTTCGGCGCCTACGGCCGCTCGGTGAGCGCCTCCGCCGTGACGTTCGTCTCGAAGGCCGCGGCCGGCGTCGACTTCGGGACGCTGAAGGAGACGGTTCCGGTGGAGGGCATCCGCGGCCTCGGCAAGAAGGACATGAAGCTGAACGACGCGCTGCCCGTGATCGAGGTGGACCCCGAAACCTACCGCGTCACGGCGGACGGCGAGCACCTCGTCTGCGAACCCGCCGAGGTGCTTCCGATGGCGCAGCGCTACTTCCTCTACTGAGGCCGGGCTCCCCCGCCTGCGGGGACGTGTTGAAGGTGAGGGCGGCACGGGCTTCCATGTGGCGAGCGCGTGAAGGCGGCCGTTCCTGTTCGCCATCCACGCCTGCACGTCGATCTGGTGCCATGGCGTGGTGGCCGTGTCGGCCGATCTCGCGCTCATGAGGTTTCGCCTGCCGGACAGTCCAAGCAGTCCGGCGGGCCGGGCCGCCCGGGTCTGACGGTCTTCGCGTGACGGTCTTCGCGTGACGGTCTCCGCGTGATGCGCAGGAGAATGAGGAACATTTTCCTCCGGGTGAGATTGCTCCGCAGCCCCGGCGAATTGGCGCCGGGCGAGCGGAGAGCCGGCCGATGTTCTACACGGACTACAAGCTCCAGTATCCCGTGCGCGTCGAGACGCCCGACCCCGCGTTCGCCCGCGCCCTTCAGCAGGCGATCGGTGGCGTCGAGGGAGAGATCCGCGTCGCCGGCCAGTATCTCTTCCAGGCCTGGGGCATCCGCGGCCCGAGCAAGTACCGCGAGATGCTCCTCAACACGGCGGCGGAGGAGCTCGGCCACATCGAGATGCTGGCGGTCGCCGTCGCCAAGAACCTCGAGGGCGCGCCGCTCACGCTCCAGGAGGAGATGGCGCAGGACGCCGCCGTCGGCTCCGTCATGGGCGGGCGCAACTTCCGCCAGGTGCTCTCGGCCGGGCTCGCCGCGCTGCCCGTCGACGCCGACGGCGTGCCCTTCGACTGCTCCCACATCTACGCGTCGGGCAACGTGGCGGCGGACATGTACGCCAACGTCACGGCCGAATCGACGGGCCGCCTCCTCGCGACGCGCCTCTACAACATGACCACCGACCCCGGCATGAAGGACATGCTCGCCTACCTCATCGCGCGCGACACCATGCACCAGAACCAGTGGCTGGCGGTGCTCGAGGACATCTCGACCCGCGAGGCGCAGCTTCCGATCCCGAACACCTTCCCCCAGGAGCTCGAGAACCAGGACTACAACTACGTCTACCTCGGCTTCACCCAGGACGGCGCCGAGCCGCCGCGCGGGCGCTGGTCGGAAGGGGCGTCCATCGACGGCAACGGCACCTTCAGCCAGCGGCCGATGGAGCCCGAGGGTGGCACCTGGGACATGGGCGCGCCGGCACCCGGCACCTACCCGCAGGCCGGCCAGATCGCAGCGGACCTTCCGGGGCTCGACCGGGAGGAGCAGCCATGAGGACCCGCAGGACCTTTCTCGCCGCCGCGGGCGGGGCCGGCGTCTCGATCGCCGCGGCCGCCGGAGCCGGGATCGCTGGCGCACCCTCCGCGCGGGCCGGGGAGCGGGCGATCCCGCTCCTCTCCACCTACGTCGCGGGCGCTGGCCGCTACGGTCTGCCCCGCCGCCTTCCCGCGCCCGGAGAGATCCTCTCGCTGCGCCGCGAGGCCGGCGGCGTGCGCGATCCCCGCGCCGTCGCCGTGTGGACCGGAGGCGGTGTGAAGCTCGGCTACGTCCCGCGCATCCACGTGGAGGCGCTCGCGAACCTCATGGACGCTGCCGTCGTCCCGGTCGCGCGTGTGGTGTCGGTGTCGGGTCCCGCCGCGCGGCCGGACATCGCGCTCGCCGTCGCCCTGCAGCGCGCCGTCTGACGCGCCGCTCCTTCGGGACCGGCCGTCCGGCTGCCCGCTCCGGCGGCGCACGGCGCGCCGGACGGGCGGGCTCCGCGGCGCCATGATGCGGCCGAGACATGCCGACGGCACAGTGATGCGCCAGGGCCGAACGCCTCAATCCGCCCCGGCCCAGCGCCGCGCTCGACGACGGCTTTTCCGGTGCGGCGCTGGGCGGGGGGCGGGCGAATGATCCACCGCGCCGGCCAGGCGGCGCGGGACGCGAACCGCAGGCGGATCGGCGTCGGCGCCCTTGCCCTGCCGGAATTCCTCGTCGAGACCGGGGCGGTCGCGGTGATGCGCTGGCCTGGCGTGCGCCGGCAACGAAAGCGGCCAGCGGCGCGTTCAAGGCCTTTCCAATTGGAGGACCGCGCCATGAGCGACGACCCGAAGCGCCCGCCGGCCAGGGAGCCGGACAGCGAGCCGGAGAAGCCGCTACCGAAGCGCCCGAGCGACGACGCCACCTGGTCCGACGACGAAAAGCTCGACGAGGCGCTGGAGGAAACCTTCCCGGCGAGCGACCCGCTCCCGCCCCCGACCCGGCCCGGCCGCGACGACTAGGACGGGGAATCCGAGCCCCTGGTGCACCGAGGTGCGTCGGGCAGGCTCCGGAGCATGGCTCGGATCGCGAGCATGACGTGCGTGCATCGCGGGCTGGCGCGATCTGCGATGGATCAGGTTGCCCCGGACCTGCCATGAATGCGCACCGGCCTGGCCGGGAGAGCCGGCCGGGCCGTTGCCGTCGCTCGCCGCTCGTGCGAGCGTGGCGACGGCACGACTGGGGGGAGCCGGTGATCCGCGCGCACACGCTGACGAGCGACAGGGGGAAAGAGGCGGTGGAGGTCCGCGTCCGCCTCGGCTTCGACGAGCGCCACCGCCGGCGCCTCACCGTCACGACACTTTGCGGCGAGAGCGTTCTCCTCGACCTCGCCGAGGCGACGCGGCTGAGGGACGGCGACCGCATCGCCATGGACGACGGCCGCATCCTCGTGGTGGAGGCCGAGGCCGAGCCCGTGGCGGACATCCGCGCGACGGACGCCCACGCGCTCGCGCGACTCGCCTGGCACCTCGGCAACCGCCATACCCCGACGGCGATCCTGCCCGACCGGCTGCGCATCCGCCGCGACCACGTCCTCGAGGCGATGGTGGAGCGTCTCGGCGCCACTGTCGTCCACGCAGAGGCCCCGTTCGACCCCGAGGTCGGCGCCTACCACGACGGCGGCGGCCACGGCCACCACCATCACGGCCACCACCACCACGACCACGATCATGACGAGGCGCACGGTGGTCACGCCCACTGACGGTGGCGCTGAGGCGGGACCTGACGGGGCGGCCCTCTCCCTCCTCCTCGCGTGGTTCTCCCCGTCCTTCCCCGTCGGCGCCTTCGCCTATTCCCACGGCATCGAGCGGCTCGAGGCGGACGGTGCCGTGAGGGACCGCGCCTCCACGGAGGCGGCGGTGCGCCTCGCCCTCACCGACGGAAGCGGGCGGACCGACGCGATCCTCCTCGCCCACGCCTTCCGCGCGGCGAGCGCGCGCGACGAGGCGGCGCTGGAGGAGATCCGGCTTCTCGCCGTCGCCCTCGCGCCGACGGCCGAGCGTCACACCGAGGCGATCCGCCAGGGCAACGCCTTCGCCGGCCTTCTCGATGCCGTCTGGCCGGGTGCCTTCGCCCTGTCGGAGCGCGGCGACATGCCCGTCCCGGTGGCGGCCGGCGCGGCGGGCGCCCTCCACGGCGTGCCGCTCCCGCCGCTCGCGCACGCCTATCTCTCGGCCTTCGTCGCCAATCTCGTCTCGGCCGCCGTCCGTCTCGTGCCCCTCGGGCAGACCGACGGTCAGCGCATCACGGCCGCACTGATGCCCGTCGTGGCGAAGGTCGCCCGCGAGGCTGTTGAGGCACCGCTCGAGGACGTCGGAGGCGCCGCAATCGGCCTCGATCTTGCCTCCATGCGCCACGAGTGTCAGGAGGTCCGGCTGTTCCGGTCGTGAGAAGGAAGAACGACGATGGCGCGCACTGAGCATGGTCCGCTGAGGGTCGGAATCGGCGGCCCGGTCGGGTCGGGCAAGACGATGCTGATGGAGCGCCTGTGCAAGCGGCTGCGCGACCGCATCGACATCGTCGCCATCACCAACGACATCTACACCAAGGAGGACGCGCTCATCCTGTGCCGGGCGGAGGCGCTGGCCGAGGAGCGCATCATGGGCGTCGAGACGGGCGGCTGCCCGCACACGGCGATCCGCGAGGACGCGTCCATCAACCTCGCCGCCATCAAGGAGATGCGCGGCCGCTTCCCGAAGTGCGACCTCGTCCTCGTGGAATCGGGGGGCGACAACCTCGCCGCCACCTTCTCGCCCGAGCTCGCCGACCTCACGATCTACGTGATCGACGTCGCGGGGGGCGAGAAGATCCCGCGCAAGGGCGGCCCGGGGATCACCCGGTCGGACCTCCTCGTCATCAACAAGATCGATCTCGCCCCCTTCGTCGGCGCATCGCTCGACGTGATGCGGGAGGACACGAAGCGCGTGCGCGGCGAGCGGCCCTTCCTGATGACCAACCTGCGCGACGGGGAGGGCGTGGAGGAGATCGTCGCCTTCCTGCGGGAGAAGGGCGGCCTATCGGTCTGACCCTTCCATCGGTCGACTGATCCGTCGGTTGACCGGCGGCGCGGCGCGGGTCCATCGACCGGCAGTCGCGCCGCTATGGGAGGATCCGTCATGCCGCACCTCGCCCCGCTCGCCCTTGCCCCGCTCGCCCTTGCCCCTCTCGTCCTTGCCCTCGCGCTCGCCCTTTCCCTCGCCGTCGCCGCTCCCGCACGGGCGGGGATGCCCGCCGCGGACGGTGAGCCGGACGCCGCGGCGGCCGCTGCGGAAGGCGGAGCCTCGGAGGCCGAGGGCATGGTCCTCGCCTGCGGCGACGTCACCGTCCGCTTCGGCATGGCGAACGGCCGCGCCGTCCTCGAGGTCGAGGGCCGCACGATCCCCCTCGTCGAGACCGTCTCGGCCTCGGGCGCGCGCTACGAGGCGGAGGGCGATCCGTCCACCGTCTTCTGGAGCCGAGGGCGGGAGGCGATGCTGGAGATCGCCGGCGAGCGGCTTCCTCCCTGCGTTGCGGCCGAAGGGCCTGCCGCGGCGGCCGAGGAGCCGGGCCGACCCGCCGCGGAGCCGGGCCAAGCCGCTGAGGAGCCGGGCCGAGCCGCCGAGGAGCCCGCCGCGGTGCCCGACGCCCTCCTCGGCGACTGGGTGGTGACGAGCATCGGCGGCGACCCTGTGCTTGAGGACGCACCGAGCGCCACCATCGCCTTCGCCGCCGACGGCGGGATCGCCGGGCGCGGCTCGTGCAACCGCTACATGACCGGCTTCGAGGTGACGGGGCAGACGGTCGTGATCGGCCCGCAGATCGCGGTCACGCAGATGGCCTGTCCGCCGCCGATCCTCGACCAGGAGCGCCGCTTCCTCGATGCCATGGCCGCGGTGCGCGCCTTCTCCATCGAGGACGTGGACACGCTCGTCCTCTCCGGCGGCGAGGAGATCGTGGCGCGGCGCGCGACCGGGGAGGACTGACGGTCACGCTGTGCCGACGTCGAGGGCGAAGCGCATGACGTTCTCCTCGCCCTCGCGCGCGTAGGAGAGATCGCGCGCCATGGAGCGGACCATCGGAATGCCGAGGCCGCCGATCTCCCTGTCCTCGAGGGCGAGCTCGACCTCAGGGGACCCGCGCGACAGCGGGTCGAACGGCCGGCCGTCGTCCCTCACCTCACCGTGCACGCTGTCACCGTCGGCGGTGGCGCGCACCTGCACGGTCCCGGCCTCGGGGCCGACGCCGTCCATGAAGGCGCTGGTCACGAGCTCCTCGAGGACGAGGTTGAGCGCCGTCACCGCCTGCGGCGTCAGGGCGTGGGCGTCGGCGAGCTCGTCCACCGCGGCGGCGAGGCTCTGAATGTCTTCCTCGGACCGGAGGACAAGGGCGATCTCGGCGCTCACAGGCGACTCGCGATAAGAGACTGTTCGGATCGTGCGGGCCGTCCCGCGGGGCAGCCGGACGAGTTTCCTGCCACGTGGCGTGCCCGCACGGCAAGATCGGCGGCTCGCCTCTTGACGCGTGTCAATGTGCGGATGCGCGTGTGTGCTTCCATGTCGCGACCAGATCCTGCCCCGGAGGTGACCCCATGGCGTTCCGAACCATTCTCGTCCACGCTCAGTTCGGCGACGTCGGGCGGCAGCTCGTCGATGAGGCGGTGCGCTTCGCCGAGCCGCGCCAGGCACACGTCGTCGCCCTCGTGGTGGGTGTGCAGCCGACGACGCCCTACGCCACCATGGTCGACGTCCCGCTCGACGGCTATGTGGAGGACGTGCAGAGGGCGCGCGAGGAGGTGCGTTCCGAGACCGACAGCCTGTCGCGCCACCTCTCCCGCTCGGGCATCTCCTTCGAGGTGCGCGGCGCCTCCGTGCCGCCGGGTATGGTGGGCACCGAGTTCGCCCGCCACGCCCGCTATGCCGACATCTCCCTGTTCGGCAAGCCCGACGACAGCGGCCTCTGGCACCAGACCGTCGACACCACCCTCTTCGAGAGCGGCAAGCCCGTCCTCATCTGCCCGCCGGGCGCGAAGCTCGACCCTCTCGGCAAGCGCGCGGCCCTCGCCTGGAACGCAGGGCGGCAGGCGGCCCGCTCGGTGGCCGACGCGCTGCCCCTCCTCGAAGCGTCGCAGGACGTGCGCATCGTGATGGTGGACCCGCGCGTCGGCCCGTCCGATCATGGTGAGGAGCCCGGCGCGGCGATCTCCAAGATGCTCGCTCGCCACGGCCTCAAGGTCACGGCGGAGGCGCTCGCGAAATCCGGCCGCACCTTCGCCGACGCCTTCCTCGCCCACGCCCGCGACATCGACGCCGATCTCCTGGTCTGCGGCGCCTACGGCCATTCCCGCTTCACCGAGATGCTGTTCGGCGGGGCGACGCGCGACCTCATGGAGCGTGCGGACAGGCCGGTCTTCATGTCCCACTGACCGGGCGCGTCGCCCGCCGCGAACGGTCCTTGACGCCCCGCCTTCCCGGGCCGATCGAGGCGCTGGAATCGAGGCGCTGGCGGAACCGGGGAGGCAGCCATGACGGACGACACACTGGCCGGGCGGGAGCTCGACGAGCTCGAGGATCTCGCCTCGGAGTTCGCGCGCATCGGCGGAGCGGAGATCATGGCCTCGCTCGAGCGCATCATCCACGTCGCCTACAAGGGAGAGGATCCCGGCGTCATGGACGATCCCGTCTCTGAGGTGGACAGGCACGTCGAAACCCTCGTGCGCGCCCGCATCGCGCAGGCTCACCCGGACCACCACGTCATCGGCGAGGAGTTCGGCGCCCGCACCGACGTGGAGCACCCGATCGTCTGGGCGATCGATCCCGTGGACGGGACGGCGAACTTCGTGAACGGGATGCCGCTGTTCTCGGCCTCCATCGGGGTGCTCCATCACGGCGTGCCCGTTGCGGGGGCCGTGTGGTGCTCCACGAGCCACGCGTTGCGGCCGGGGGTCTTCTCGGCCCGGCGCGGCGGCCGCCTCTCCTTCGACGGACGGCCTGTGGAGCGCCTCCCCAACCCCGCGGTGCGCCGGCGCATCGTCGCCCTTCCCCGCGCAGGGGACACGGTCGCAGGGTTCGAGGGGCGCACGCTGGGGTCGGCCGCCATCGAGTGCGCCTTTGTGGCGGCTGGCCTTCTCGCTGGCGCGCGCTTTCGCGCGCCGAACGTGTGGGACGTCGCGGGCGGGATTCCCCTCGTCGAGGCCGCCGGCTGCGCTGTCGAGGTGCGGGACGACGCGGGCCTCTGGCAGCCGCTCGACGGCTTTCACCCCCGCGGCGGGCTCGGCAACGCCGCGCTCGCGAACTGGCGCAAGCCGGTCGTCCTCGGTGCGCCGGACGCTGTCGCCGCCCTGATCAGGGGCGACTAGGCTCGGGAAAAAAATCCCTTCATCCATTGATCAGCGTCAAGACGACGCGGGTCGTTATGCGCTAATGTGCCCGGGTCCTACGGTTGGTGAGGATCATGACCATGAACTCGAAGGAACTGTTTCCCTGGTCGCGGGGCCGCAGCCTCTCGGCCGACCCCTTCCGGGCCATGCGGGAGAGCATGGACGAGATGCTCGCGCGCTTCGGAGCCATGCCGTCGACGGCGGCATTCGGCTTCGGCGCCCAGGACGGCATCGGCGTTCCGCACGTCGACATCGCCGAGGAGGACGGCGCGCTGGAGGTGACGATGGACCTCCCGGGCGTTTCCCCCTCGGACATGGACGTCTCCATCGAGAACGGCGATCTCGTCGTGAGCGGCCATCGCGAGGAGGAGAAGACCGAGGGCGGCAAGGACAAGTCCTTCCACCGCGTCGAGCGCTACCGCGGTCGCTTCGTGCGGCGCATCGCGCTGCCGGCGGGGATCGACGAGAGCGCCGTCGAGGCGCGGCACGGAAACGGCGTGCTCAAGGTCCGCATTCCGAAGCTCCCCGAGGCGGCGGCGAAGCAGAAGCGGATCGAGATTCGAAGCGACGGGGCCTGACGGGCCGCGACATCGCCTGCAGCGCGGCGGCCCGGCGCGATCCGCCGGACCGCCGCCACCAACAGGGTCGCGGACGCTTTCATTCGAGGAGTTCCAAGACGAGCCCGAGGGTTCGCGCCGGGGCGCATAGTGTCCACTCTCCGGGTCTCTTCGTCACGCGGCGAGGGTGAGGGAAGAATTGGCGTCGTGCGCCATGCGGTTTCACGGTCCGCACAGAGAAGCCGCCCGAGAGCGCGGCTGCGCGACCAGCTCCTCCGGCGCGAACGTGTGGAACGCCCTTCGCCGGGCGGAAGATCGTCATCGCTGCATGGCCGGCAGGCGGGAAAGAATCCGGTTTTTCTTGCCTTGTCCCCAGGAGCGTCGGAAAGTCGGGAGCGGGCAGCGATGGAGGGTGTGATGCACGAGGTGGTCGGGCGGAACGTGGCGCTCGTGGGGGACATCGGTGGCACGCGGGCACGCTTCGCCCTCGCCGATCTCGACGGGACGCGCCTGCGCGGCTTCACCTCGTTCGAGGTGCGGGACTTTCGCACCATCCGCGATGCTCTGAAGGCCTATCTCTCCGGCGAGGGCGTGCGCCCGCATGTGGTGAGCCTTGCGGTCGCCGCCCCGGTGACGGGGCGCCAGGTGAGCCTCACCAACGCCGACTGGACCTTCGACCACGGTGACGTCTGCCAGGCGACCGGCGCCGCGCGGGTCCGCTTCGTCAACGACTTCGAGGCGCTCGCCCGCGTCCTGCCGGACCTCACGGCGCGCGACGTCGCGACGCTGGTCGACGGCGCCTACGAGCCGGCGGCGCCGCGCATCGTGCTGGGGCCGGGCACGGGCTTCGGCGTCGCGAGCCTCGTGACGACGCGCAATGGCCGCGTCGCCGTCGCGGGGGAGGGCGGCCATGTCACCTTCGGCGCCACCACGGACGAGGAGCGCACGATCCGCGACCACCTCGCGCTGCGGCACGGCCACGTCTCCGTGGAGCGCGTCCTCTCCGGGAGCGGCATCGAGGCGATCCACGAGGCGCTCGGCAATCCACGGCTGCCCGTCGCCGAGATCGTCGCGAAGGCGATGGCGGGGGAGGCGGCGCCGCGGGCGACCATCGACGTCTTCGCGAGGCTTCTCGCGCGCGTCGCCGGGGACATGGCGCTGGTCCTCGGCGCCCGGGGCGGGGTCTACATCGCCGGCGGCATCGCGCCGCGCATCCTGCCCGCCCTCGACAGCGACACGTTCAGGAACGCCTTCCGGGACAAGGGGCGCATGGCGGCCTACCTCGACGGCGTGCCGGTGAGGGTGATCACCGCACAGGACGCCGGGATCCGTGGCGCTGCCGCCGCCGCAGGCGACCCGTTCGACGACAGCGAGCCCGCCCGCCATCTCGCCGGCTGGGCGCACCACTGACGGCGCCGGGCCCTTCCGGCCATCGGCAGCCATCCGCCTTCCGAGGGTCCCGCCACTCGGCGGACTTCTTCCAGGCCGGCGGGGACCATCCGGCGGCGCACCGTGGACGGCACGCACGGCCCTGACGGCCGCCTGACGGGGCGGGTCAGGGCGTTGCCGGGACGGGCCTGCGGCCGACGGCGCCCGTGACGATGGCAAGGCCGAGGAGGAGGAGCGCCGCGCCTGCGATCTTGCCCGCAGTCAGCGTCTCGCCCACGACGGCGGTGGCGAGGAGCCAGGCCGTGAGCGGCTCGGCAAGCGCGAGCGTCACGGCGGTGGAGGGCGCCACGTGGCGCAGGCCCCAGGTGTAGAGGGCGTAGGAGACGCCGGTCACGACGACGCCGAGGAAGGCGAGCTTCGGCCAGCTCTCGGGGGTGAGCGCCCACGCCGTCGGCAGGACGAGGAGGAGCGGCGCGAGGAGGAGCGCCGCCACGGAGAAGGTCGCCGCCGCGATGCTGGCGGACGGCGCGCTCTGGCTGATGCGGCTCGTGATCAGCGAATAGGCGGCGTAGGACGCGCCGGCGAGGACGCCGAGGGCCATCCCGGCGGCCGTGGCGTCGGTCGCCGTGCCGGAGAGGACGAGGAGCGCGGCGCCGCCGATGGCGAGCGACTGGCCGAGGAGCTGGCGCGGCGAAGGCCGGCGGCGCGCGAAGACGATCTCGAGGAGTGTCGCCCAGACGGGGGCGCTGCCGATGGCGAGCGCCGTCCCGATCCCCACCCCCGCGCCGAGCACCGCCATGAAGAAGGCGACGTTGTAGAGCGCGATGGCCGCCCCCGCTGCGACGATCGAGGCGGGCGGCAGGTCCGCGAAACCCATCCGGCTCGGGCGCTGCGCCGCGGCGAGCACGAGAAGCGCCGCAGCGCCGACGAGGAGCCGCAGCGCCGCCACCACCAGCGGCTCGCGCTCCTCGGGAAGGAGCGCCTGCGTGGTCCCCGTGGTGCCCCAGAGCATCGCCGCGACGATCACTGCGAGGACTGCGGCGAGACGCACCGTGGACGATGTCGGCATCGGGACCGGCAGATTGCCCTGCGGGAGCGGGGGGCGGAAACGCGCCTCGGGCGGGAGCGGCCCGCGGCGCGACCCGCCGCCGCCTCAGCGCGCGGGGGGCTGGACGCGCAGGTAGCTCACCACCCGGTCGGCGCCTGCGAGCCCTTCGGCGGCCACCTCGGCGGCCTTCAGCTCCTCCTCGGTGGGGACGGTGCCCCACAGCACCACCTTGCCGTCGCGGATGGTGACGCCCGTGTCGGAGCGCGGCAGGCCGAGCTCCACGTGGAGGCGGTTCAGCACCTTGCGGCGCAGGTCGTCGTCCACCGGCGAGGGCTCGGCCTCCGGCGCCGTGACGAGGCCGCGGATGATGTCGGCGCGGGAGACGATGCCCGCCACCCTGCCGTCCCGCGTGACGACGATCCGCCGGATGTGGTGGCGGGCGATCATGTCGGCGAGCTCGGAGAGGGGCGTTGCCTCGTCGGCGGTGACGGCGCCGGTGTTCATGACGTCGGCGACGCGGCCCGAGTGGCTCTTCACGTAGGCGGCGAGCGCCTCCGGGTCGCCGACGGCCGGGTGGCGCCGCCAGGGCTCGTCCGACTTCAGCTCGACGCGGGCCATGAGGTCCCCCTCGGTGACGACGCCGAGGAGCGTGCCGGCGCCGTCCACCACGGGAAGCCCGCTCACGCGGTGTTCCAGCATCAGCCTGACCGCGTCCTCCACCGTGTCGTCCGGGCCGACCGTGACGACGTCGACGCTCATGACGTCCCTCGCCCGCATGGTGCTCGCTGCTCTCACGGAGATTCTCCCTCGCTCGGCGGGGCCTTGATAGCGCGCCCCAGCCCGGCTGTCCTCCCCTTCGAGGGCGCCGGGCCGGTGGCCCGTCATTCCGCGGCGCTGGCCCGCGTCTCGCCGCGCTCGGCCTCGGCCACGATGCGCTTCACCGCGACGAAGCTGTCGGGCGTGACGGAGATGGAATCGATCCCCTCCTCCACCAGGAAGGCCGCGAACTCGGGGTGATCGCTCGGCGCCTGGCCGCACAGGCCCACCACCGCGCCCGCCTCGTGGGCCGAGCGGATGACCGTGGAGATCATCCACTTCACCGCCGCGTCCCCCTCGTCGAACACGTCCGCGAGGGTCTCGTTGTCCCGATCGACGCCGAGGGTGAGCTGCGTGAGGTCGTTGGAGCCGATGGAGAAGCCGTCGAAGCGCTTGGCGAACTCCTTGGCGAGGATCACGTTGGACGGGATCTCGCACATGACGAACACCTCGAGCCCGTCCTCCCCGCGCACGACCCCGTTCTCGGCCATGACGGCGAGCACCTTGTCGGCCTCGGAGACGGAGCGGCAGAAGGGTATCATCACGGCGAGGTTCCTGAAGCCGAGCTCCTCGCGGGCGCGGGCGATCGCCTGGCACTCGAGGGCGAAACCCGGCTTGTAGGCGGGCGAGTAGTAGCGGGACGCGCCGCGGAAGCCGATCATCGGGTTCTCCTCCTTCGGCTCGAAGGGGGCGCCGCCGACGAGGCCGGCATACTCGTTGGTCTTGAAGTCCGACATGCGCACGAGGCAGCGCTTGGGGTGGACCGTCGCGGCGAGGCGGGCGAGGCCGCGGGCGAGGCGGTCGACGAAGAACTCCGGCTTGTGGTCGTAGCCCGCGGTGATCGCCGCGATCTCGGCCTTCGCCGCCTCGTCCGTCAGCTCGTCGTACTTCACGAGCGCCATCGGGTGGACGCGGATGTGGTTGGTGACGACGAACTCCATGCGCGCAAGGCCGATGCCGTCCGTCGGAAGGCGCGACCAGCGGAAGCCCGCCGCCGGGTTCGCAAGGTTCAGCATCACCTTGGTCTTCGTCTCGGGAAGGTCCCCGAGGCTCACCTCCTCCACCGAGAAGTCCGCCGTCCCCTCGTAGACGCTGCCGACGTCGCCCTCGGCGCAGGACAGGGTGATCGCCTGGCCCGAGTGCAGCTCGTGGGTGGCGTTGCCCGTGCCGACGATGGCGGGAAGCCCGAGCTCGCGGGAGACGATGGCAGCGTGGGAGGTGCGCCCGCCGTGGTCGGTGATGACGCCGGCCGCCCGCTTCATGATGGGAACCCAGTCGGGGTCGGTATTGCGGGTGACGAGGATCGCCCCGTCCACGAACCGGTCGAGGTCCTTCACGTCCTCGATGAGGCAGACCTCGGCCGCCACCACCGAGCTGCCGATGGCGAGACCCTCCACGAGGGTGCGGCCCTTGTCGCGGATGACGTACTGCCTGATGGCGCCGGTGTCCTCGCGCGAGCGCACCGTCTCAGGTCTCGCCTGGACGATGAAGAGGTCGCCGGTGCCGCCGTCCTTCGCCCACTCGATGTCCATCGGGCAGCCGTAGTGCTCCTCGATGGTGGCGGCCCAGCGGGCGAGGGTCAGGATCTCCTCGTCCTCGAGCACGAACGAGGCCTGCTCGCGCTTCGATGTGGAGACGGTGCGGGTCGGCCTGTCGCCCGAGCCGTAGATCATCTTGATGGTCTTGGCGCCGCGGCGCTTCTCGATGATGGGCTTTGTGCCGTCCGTCCCGAGGAGCGGCTTGAAGACGGCGTATTCGTCCGGGTCCACCTCGCCCTGGACGACGGTTTCCCCGAGGCCGAAGGCGGCGTTGATGACGACCACCTTGTCGAAGCCGCTCTCGGGGTCGATGGAGAACATGACTCCAGAGCCGCCGATGTCGGAGCGCACCATCATCTGGACGCCGACGGACAGGGCGACCTTCAGGTGGTCGAAGCCCTTCGCCTCGCGGTAGGCGATGGCGCGGTCCGTGAAGAGGGAGGCGTAGCAGCGCCTCGCGTAGTCGAGGACGCCCTCCCGGCCGGTAACGTTGAGATAGGTCTCCTGCTGGCCGGCGAAGCTCGCGTCCGGCAGGTCCTCCGCCGTGGCGCTCGAGCGCACGGCGACCGACACGTTCTCGTGTCCGGCGCGGCGGGAAAGCTCCCCGTAGGCGTCCGCCAGTGCCTCGGCCATGTCGGCGGGCCACTCGGCGCCGACGATGGCCTCGCGGATCCTCGCGCCGGTCTGCTGGAGCGTCGCCCGGCCGGACTTCATCCGCGCGAGGCTGTCCCTGATGAGGTCGTCGAGGCCGTTCTCCGTCAGGAAGCGGCGGAAGGCGTCCGCCGTCGTGGCGAAACCGCCGGGGACGGCGATCCCCTTCGCCGAGAGCTCGGCGATCATCTCCCCGAGCGATGCGTTCTTGCCGCCGACGCGGGCGACGTCGCCGCGCTTCGCCGTCTCGAACCAGACGATTGTGTCGTGCGCCATGAGTATTTCCTCGCCAGGCCGTGTTCTTGGTCGGTGGGAACTGGTGCCTCACCCTGTGGCCGGGCGAATGCCGTCAGCCATGATTTCTCTCAAGTCGCTGCCTGAATTTTGTGCAGATCTAGCGGATCATCTCCGGCGTGACGGCGTGGATCGGCTCGCCGTGGTGCTCGAAGGAGGACGCGTTCGCCATGGTCGTCTCGGCGATGGCCGTGAGCGCCTCGCGGGTGAAGAAGGCCTGGTGTCCGGTGATGAGGACGTTCGGGAAGGTGAGGAGCCGGGCGAACACGTCGTCCTGGATCACCTGGCCGGAGAGGTTCTCGAAGAAGAGGTGCCCCTCCTCCTCGTAGACGTCGATGCCGAGCGCGCCGAGACGGCCCGACTTCAGCGCCTCGATGGCGGCCGGCGTGTCGATGAGGGCGCCGCGGCTCGTGTTGATCAGCATCACGCCGTCCCGCATCCGCGCGAAGGCCGCCGCGTCGATGACGTGGTAGGTCTGCGGCGTGAGCGGGCAGTGGAGCGTGATGACGTCCGACGCGGCGAGGAGATCGTCGAGCGCGACGTAGTCGACGCCGAACTGGTCGAGGGCGCCGTTGGGGGAGGGATCCACAGCGAGGACGTGGCAGCCGAGCCCGTGGAGGGCGTGGCACAGCACCGTTCCGATGGCGCCCGTCCCGACGACGCCGACGGTCTTGCCGTGGAGGTCGAAGCCGAGGAGCCCGTCGAGGGAGAAGTTGCCCTCGCGGATGCGGTTGTGCGCCCTGTGGATCTTGCGGTTGAGTGACAGCATGAGGCCGAGCGTGTGCTCGGCCACCGCGTAGGGCGAGTAGGCCGGGACGCGGCCGATGGCGATGCCGAGACGGTGCGCCGCCGCGACGTCCACGTTGTTGAAGCCAGCGCACCTCAGGAGCACGAGCCTCACGCCGTTGGCGGCGATGGCCTCGAGGACGGCCGCGTCCACGACGTCGTTGACGAACACGCAGACCGCCTCGTGGCCCGCAGCGAGCGCCGCCGTGGTGGTGTCGAGGGCGGGCTCCACGAACGTCAGCGCGTGTTCGGCGCCCGCCTCGGCCAGGAAGGCACGGTCGTAGGGCTTCGTCGAGAAGACGATGATCTTCATCTCACGTCCTTTCGGGCGTTGCGGCGCGTCACTCTGCCGACGCGACGTTCACCACGCGGAAGGTGCGCATCACCCCGTCGTGCTCGCGGATCGAGACGTACTCGCCCGGCCGGAAGGCGTGAAGGCCGAAGCGGTAGCCGGGCTCCTCGTCGCCCTCGTCCTCGGGGTCGTAGTCGAAGACCCACTCGTCGTCGTCGTGGTGGACGAGGTAGCCGAGCTCGGTCGTCTCCCCGTCCCAGAAGCGCGTGACGACGCAGCGCTGGCGCACGTGGTCCCACGCCGCCGGATCGAGCCGGCCGTTCTCGTCGAGCGGGGCGATGAACACGTAGCCGCGACGGCTCGAGCCCTGTGGGGCGTCCTTGTCGCGGGCGAGCTCCAGGCGGATTCGGCTCAGCATCGGGGTCATTCTCCAGGCGTCACGGACGATCGGCGTCCCGCTCCGCCATCCTGCCGCGAAGGCGGCGGGCTCGCCAAGGGCAAAGGCGCCCGGCGGTGCCGGGTGCGGGGGAACCGGCGGTGCCGGATGCGGGGAAGGGGACGGGTCTCAGGCGATCCGCTCGGCCCTCACCTCGGGAAGGAGGCGCTCCACGTCCTCGATGCGGCAAAGGTCGGTGTCCGGCGTGAGGATCGCGGCGGCCCCCGCGGCCGTGCCGACGACCGCCGCCTCCTCGAGCGACTTGCCCGAGACGAGCGCGGCGAGGAGGCCGCCCACCATGGAATCGCCCGCGCCGACGGCGCTCACGAGCTCCACCTCCGGCGAGCGCAGGAAGGTGACGGGTCCCTCGGTCACGAGGAGCGCGCCGTCCGCGCCCATGGAGACGAGGACGTTCGAGGCCGCGCCGCTCCCGGTCACGGCGCGGGCGGCCGCCACGATGTCGTCCCGCGTCGCGAGGCTGCGGCCGGCGACGTTCTCGAGCTCCACGAGGTTCGGCTTCACGAGGAACGCGCCGCGGCAGCAGGCGAGGGCGTCGCCGGGACCGTCGATGACGAGGCGCGCGCCGGAGGTGCGGGCGGCCTCCGCGAGGGCCGGCAGGAAGCCGTCCGAAAGCCCCGGCGGAAGGCTGCCGGAGTGGACCACGTAGGAGGAGGAGGACAGCCCGCGCACGATGGCGAGGACGGCCGCTTCCTCCTCGGGGCGGATGGTGGGTCCGGGGAAGACGAAGCGGTACTGGTCGCCGTTGCGCCTGTCGGTCACGGTGATGCTCTCGCGCGTCGTCCCGGCGATCTCCACGGGCCGCACCTCGTAGCCGTCCTCCCGGGCGAGCTCCACGAGGCGCTGGCCGTTCGCGCCGCCCGCGGTGAAGACGGCGACCGTGTCGACGCCGAAGCGATGGGCGACGCGCGAGACGTTGATGCCGCCGCCGCCCGCCTGCACGTGGGGCGTGTCGCATCTCAGCTTCGCGGTCGGCTCCACCAACGGGGCGGTGGAGGACAGGTCCACCGCCGGGTTCATCGTGATGGTCGCGATGGCCGCCACAGGGTTGATCCGTCGTTGATGTTGCGCCGCGACACAGGGGCGGCCGCGTTCGTCCGGCTCCCGTGCGCCCGGAAGGTCGTCCGGGATCGCGCTCGCGTCAATGCCACGGGGGGCGAGCCACGGGGTTGACCCGCGCGGCACCCGCCGACACTCATGCCGGCGTTCGAGGCGCGCCCCGGTTCGCGACGTGCCCCTTCGGCCGCCCCTCTTGCGGCCTCCTCTCGCCACAGCAACGGGACGGGATCGAATGCCCCTTCTGCGAAGCCTTCTCACGATCGTCGCCCTGTCGCTTCTGATCGGAGCGCCCACCGGCGCCGCCATTGCGCAGGTGCACGATGCGCCCGACGCGCTGGCGGCCGAGGCCGCACGGCCGGGGATCGCCGAGGCGACCGTCCTGGCGCAGGCCACCGGGGAGGCCACCGGGGAGGCCACCGGGGAGGCCACCGGGGAGGCCACCGGGGAGGCCGCCGAACGGGGCGAGGCCGCCGCCGGTGACGCCGACACGGAAGGCGGAGCGCTGCCGGAGGCGGAGGCTGCCGCCTCCCGGACCGACGCGCAGGAGGAGGCAGGCACGCAGACGGGGCCTGCCGAGCGGAGCGGCGCGGCCGCCTCGCAGGCGCCCGCCGCCTTCGACTGGGACATGATCATCCAGCCGATCCGCACCGACAACCCGAGGCGCACCGTGCGCAGCATCGTCCAGCTCGTGGAGTATCTGGAGACGTCGATGCGCGATTATCGGGCGGAAAAGACGGGGGAGAACCTCGAGCGGCTCGAGATGAACATCGACCGCTTCCTGTCGCTCATCGACCTGTCGGCCGTCCCGCCAGCGGCGCGGCGCGAGGTGGGCATCACGACGATGACGCACCTTCTCGACATCATCGGCCGCGTCGGTTTGCCGCCGCTCGAGGAGATCCCCGGCGAGGAGACCTTCGAGGAGGAGGGGACGGCCGTCTGGCGCATCCCGGAGACGCCGCTGCGGATCGTGCGCATCGAGGAGGGGCCGCGGCAGTACGAGTGGCTGATCTCGGGCCGCGTCGTGGAGTCGGCACCACGCTTCGCGCAGAGCATCGAGGCGCTGCCCATGGAATCGTCGCTCCCCATCAGGAGCTGGAGCGAAATGTGGCCGCAGCTCACCGGCTGGATGATCCCGGCGGCGGTCGTGCGCGCCGTGCCCGAGGAGCTGCGTGTCCTGTGGCTCGACACGCCGGTGTGGAAGGTGATCGGTGTCTTCGGCACCACGTTCGGGGCGCTGGTCCTGCTGTTCGTCCTCAACCGCGCATTGCAGCCGTTCGCGCGGGGCGAGGGGCGGGTCGCGATCCTCGTGCGCTTCGTCTCGCCGCTGGCGGCCCTCGGAACCATCCTCTTCCTCGACGCCTTCTTCGAGAACCAGCTCAACCTCACGGGCGACTTCTCGGCGCTGACCAAGCTCGCAGCCTCGGCGCTCTTCTACGTGGGCCTCGCCTGGGTGTTCTGGTCGGCCGCGAACGGGGTGTTCGGCTGGGCCATCGCCTCGCCGAAGATCTCCAACGACGGGCTCAACGCATCGCTCCTGCGCCTCGCGGCGCGGCTCATCGGGCTCGTCGGCGCGGTCATCATCGTCGCCATCGGTGCCGGCAACCTCGGCTTCCCGGTCTACAGCCTCATCGCCGGTCTCGGCGTCGGCGGCCTCGCGGTCGCCCTCGCGGTGCGGCCGACGCTCGAGAACCTCATCGGCGGCATCGTCCTCTTCGCGGACAAGCCTGTGCGGGTGGGCGACTTCTGCACATTCGGCGGGCACATGGGCACGGTGGAATCGATCGGCCTGCGCTCCACGCAGATCCGCGCCCTCGACCGCACGCTGATCGCCATCCCGAACGCCAAGTTCGCGGACATGGAGATCACCAACTGGGCGCGCTGCGACCGGATGCTGATCCACGAGAAGTTCGCGCTGCGCTACGAGACGACGCCCGACCAGCTCCGCTTCACGCTCGTGCGCATCCGCGAGATGTTCCACGCCCATCCGCGGATCGACCCGGACACCGTGCGCGTGCGCCTCACGGGGTACACGAACGCCGGGTTCGAGATCGAGGTGCGCGTCTACGCCGTCACGCGGGAGTGGAACGACTTCTTCGCCATCGTGGAGGACGTGCTCCTGCGCATCTACACGATCGTCGACGAGGCCGGCTGCGGCATCGCGCTCCCCTCGCAGACCCTCTACGTGGCGCGCGATCACGGGCCGGACGCGGAGAGGGGGAAGGCGTCCGCGGAGCGGGTGCGCTCCTGGCGGCGCACGGGGAAGCTGCCGTTCCCGCGCCTGTCGGCCGCTCGCATGGCCGAGCTCCAGGGCACGCTCGACTATCCGCCCCGCGGCTCTGTGGAGACCTGGTCCGGCGGCACGCCGCCCGATGCGCCGGAGACGGCCGCCGGCGAGTTCCTCTCCGCCCCGCCGGAGCAGGAGCGCGACAGGGAGAAGGAGGAGGAGAAGGCGCGCTGACGGGGCGCGTCGCCCTTCGGCCCATCCCTCACGTCGGCCACTTCGACGTCCGCATCGGGCGGACGAAGCCGGACCGCCATCAAGAATTTCTTGATCTGGCAGGCTGCGCGCCGCAGGCGGGCATCCTGACGGCGACG
>Ga0076929_100160_pt1 | contig 121070 bp, 115 predicted proteins | sample HotLakConUCCSL28_FD_87104 | JGI IMG/M metagenome (GOLD analysis project Ga0076929, IMG submission 87104) | Hypersaline microbial mat communities from Hot Lake, Washington, USA - Hot Lake Consortium UCC-SL28 (version 3) (version 3) | ecosystem: Environmental > Aquatic > Thermal springs > Hot...
GATGTCATTCGCTCGGTCACTGGATGGGAGTTCATCACCAATGCTGTATTAAGCGCATCCTCAAATTAAATTGGTATAATGCGTTCTTGCTGAAAGAGAGCGATCGCAATTTCTGTGCGTAAATCGCTTTCAGAAACTTGGATTTCGTCAGGTAAGTCAATTGTGATTTGCATGGCATAGCCCAGGGGCATCGCACATTGTTTTGTATCAATCGTACTTGACAAATAGAACATAAGGGATGGTAAGCACTGTTATCGCCAATGCCGTCCAACCGCCATCATTGTGGTGGAATAATTGAGTTCTCCGACAACGAGGGAGTTCGTCAGATGGCCCAAGGCTTTGGCAAGCGCGTGCTTAAACCGCAAGAACAGCGAGAAGCGAAGATCCTCAAGCAGAGTGTCTTGAAGCATTTTCAGGATTTAGAAGACCCCCGAGTGGAACGGGGTCAACACCACCCGCTCATCTCTCTGGTGAGCATTGCCATTTTAGCAACCTTGGCGGGAGCCGATAGTTTTGTGGCCATCGAGCGCTATGGCCGGGCTAAGCAATCGTGGTTAGAAACCTTTTTAGAGTTACCCTATGGGATTCCCTCCCACGATACCTTTGGTCGGGTGATGGCGATGCTGTCACCGGAGGACCTGGAGAAGCGGTTTCTGGCCTGGGGCAGTGGCATCAGTGAGCGGCTTGGGGTGGAGTTGATTCACATCGATGGCAAAACGGTGCGGGGCTCCTATGACCGGGAGGGGCACCTGAAGGCTCTGCACAGTGTGAGTGCCTGGAGTAGTGAGCATGGGCTGATGCTGGGGCAGCAAAAGGTGGACGCCAAATCCAATGAAATTACGGCGGTGCCGCTGCTGCTGAAACTCCTGAATCTGAAGGGCACGATTGTGACCCTGGATGCCATGGGCACGCAAACGGCCCTGGCCACTCAGATTAAGCAGGCCGAAGGCGACTATGTGCTGGCGCTCAAAGGCAATCAGGGCAGGCTCCATCAGGCGGTAGAACAGTGGTTTGAGCAGGCGGAACAATGCGGTTGGCAGGACATCGAGCATCAATTCACGGAAACCCTGGAGTCGGGGCATCACCGGACAGAACATCGACAACTGTGGGCCGTGCCCATCACGCAGTTGCCCCCCTTGCCCCGCCAATCCCAGTGGTTGGGCTTAACGACGGTGGTGATGGTGCGCAGCACTCGGGTGCTGTGGAACAAAACCACGACTGAGGTGCGGTTTTACCTCAGCAGTTTAGCCCCGGATGCCCAGCGACATGCCCACGTCATTCGCTCCCATTGGAGTATCGAGAATAGTCTCCACTGGGTCTTGGATGTCACCTTTAATGAGGACGCCAGTCGGATTCGCCAGGGCTACGCCGCTGAGAATATGGCGCTGCTCCGGCGTCTCAGCGTAAGTCTGCTGAAGCGGGAACCCTCCAGGATGAGTTTGAACATGAAGCGCTATACCGCCGCCTTGGATAATAACTTTCTGCTCAAGATCCTGGCGGCCAGTGCCCCTGAGTAGAGAACATTGTCAGCCCCTGTTTTGACTCTTAAGGAGGTGAGTTAGTCCACAGACAGCCTGAGGATGCTTCCCCGTCCCGAATTCAGACACCGGGACAACACCATGATTTGAATAGATTAAATTACGATTGGTTCTGCAACTCGTGATAACTGCACTCAAACAACGTGCGATTACCCTGACTATAAATGGTAATGAAGGCTTAAGTTATCAGGATGCACAAAGCCAGATAGCTAATAACCAATGGGATATTGTGTTCGCGACTTCACCCGTTGTCTCAATTTTTTCAGCGGATAGTGGCTATACCTTTGTTGCAGTCATGTTTCCTGATTCAGACGTTTATCAATCGGGCTTATTTGTTCACGTAGATAGTGAGATTCAATCTGTTGATGACATTACATCTCAGCACACTCTAGCTTTGGGAGAATTTGGCAAATCTGCCTCTAGCTTCTTTATGCCCATTTACGACTTATATGGGAAGTCCGTTAGTGTAAATACGGGCAATCGGGGTAGTAAGATTGTCGAAATGGTAAAAACTAGAAAGGCAGATATTGGTGCCGCAGCCATTTCTAATTTTGGTGATGCAAGTAGATCTAATGATCCGGAATTGAGATATATTCATCAGAGCCGCAATATACCAAGTTCGGCGGTTTACTTATCTCCAGAATTGGCTTTAGAAGATAGAGAAGTCTTAAAGCATATTTTAATGGATGCCCCCGACGAGGTGAAGGAGTTCGAGAATTCTAATTATGGAGAAGGCGAAGAACCTAATTACGATTACTTCAGGGGGATAATTAAAACAGTTGATCAAGTGCTAATATGTTCTGATTTTTCGAGTAATCCAGTAAACCTTTTTTGTCCAGAAGGCTTTGAGCCCTATGTTGTAAGAGGCGAAATGAACGGTTGGAGCGCAAGGGGAAATAATTTAACGTTAGTTGTGTCTACATCAGATGGTGAAATCTACAACGTAGTTATAGATAGGCTGACTCTAGAGGAAGCCATAGCGCCTAAAAAGATAAATGACCTCCAGGGATGGCTCGTAGAAACTAGGACACCAAATTCCCCTGTTTCTGATTCCAGCCAAGTTCCTACTATTCCAATCACTCAAATGACTCAAATCAAGTTTCTAGATTCGTCCTTGGCAAATAACGTGTTAGCTTTCTAGGAAGTAAAGTTTCTGAAACCATTTTGCTAGCCGAATATCTTGCACCACATCCCCCTTCATCCACTTCACCGAACTGTAGACATAAACCCCAAACTGTAGACAACTGTAGACGGGGTGTCTACAGGCTCAAATCCTTGCGGGGATAGCATTTGAGCTAAAACTGTAGACAAGTAGACACTTTCCTATTTTTCCAAATTTATAAACCTGTCTACAATGTCTACAGTTTGCCTAAAACCCAGATATATCAATGCTTTCAGCTGTAGACAGGGCGTCTACAGTTTGCCCTGATCTGTCTACCGTGTCTACAGTTGCTCGCCACCGCAAACGCTGCGCTTTACCACTGGTCTCACCATAGCCCATGGCCTCCAGTTCTCGAAAATGAGACCGAATGGTCTCCGAAGTCGCCTTCCGTAAACTGCGCTCAAAATTTCGCACATCTCGGGCCGTCAGCCACCCGCGCACTCGCGAGAGCTGGATGAGCTTGGCATAAACCGGTTCCAATATCCCAAACGCAGTATCTCCCTCCGCATAAATGAGCTTCACCTGGCCCATGAACCACCGCACCAGTCTGATGACAGATCGAACAGTCTGCACGGACACCTCTCCCTCAGGTTGCCTCCGTTCCACAGCGGCATTCAGGCAGTGAAGAATCAGGGCCAGTCGTGCAGTGTAGCCCTGCATCTTGGAGTAAACCGCCTGCAATCCCTGATGGGACTCAGTAATCCGCAGCTGATCCAGCTGGTCATACCAGTCGGCGAAGGTTTGTTTAGCTGCCGGGGTCAGCCGGTAACACCGGGACGGAAATCCTTCGAGCCGCTGATAAATGCCATAAAGCTGCTCCGAAATATTGTCTGGTTGGGTCTGCCGGGGAAAGGGGGCAGGCTTCAGGGGCAGAAAACACCACAGAAACCGTGCCCACTGGCCATTAGCATCGGAAAAATCTCCCATCATCTCCCGCAGAATATCTGGCTGAATCGTACCCGTAATGCTGAGGCTGGTGCGCGGCAAGCTGATGCGCACCCCGCTGGCCCGGTCTACCTTCAATCCAGACCCATCAAATGCCGTCAGCAGCGACTCCTTATCATTGCCTCGACCGTTGCGGTACTGGTTCAGTCCTTTGAAGAGCCCGGCCAGCTCATCCGGTGTCACCAGAATGCCCCGCTCCGGCTGCTGGGCCTGAATTCGGGCGATGGCTTCCCGCGTCGCATCAGAAGTGTGATATTCCCGTGGCAGGGGTCTCCTCGGTTTGGTGCCTCGTTCGTCTGCTTTGGTCTGCTCCCACTCCCGCAGGTCCACCTCATAGGCGGCAATTTCATAGTCATAGTCCTGATCCGCTTCCGCTTGCAGTCGCGACAGTGGTCCCAGAATCTGCCGCTGGATGGGGCTTGTCTTGCTGCCCGAAGGCGCGACTAATCCTGTAAATAGAATTGGAGGGGCATAAAAGCCCATCCCCGCATCGATTTCCAACTCCGTGCCAATCCGCAGCAGAGACGCTGCCACCGGCAGCAGGGTCACCAGCATCGCGGCTGGGGTGGCCCCAATCCAAACAGAGATCCGCTCCAGCCCCTCCGCCAGTTCAGGATGCAGGTACTCCCTCAGGTTCAGCTGATAGTCGCCGATCTTCAGCAGCTGATGGATTTCCGCCATCCGCTCTCCCCGTTCCTGCCGCTGCTCCAGCTCTGCCCGGAGGGGTTTGACCAGGCTCCAGATATCCTTCACCGCCAGGTTGCTGGCCCGATGCCACTGCAACACCTGGGCCGATAGCGCCAGTTCTGAGGGATCCGTCGCCAGGTAATCACGCATCTGCTCTTGCAGAGTGGCTACGTCCAGCGGTTTTGGGGTGGCAGGTTCGGGAGGTGTCAAGACTCGTCGTTCTCCCACCGCTGCCCGAATCTGATTGGCCGTAGCCCCACTGGCAATCCAGTCGGCCACATCCAATCCCCCATGCTTCGGTAAGTTCTGCCAGGCCAGACTCTCGGGGTAGGGGTAGCACCACTGAGCAGCCGGAAAGTCCTGGGCAATATCCTCCATATGGGCCACCCCCATCTGGTCCCGGTCGGGGCACAGCACCAGGCGAGCCTCCTGCAAGTCTTTAAAATAATCCCCATAGCTGCGATATTTTTTGGAGCCGCCCAGCGTCGTGGTAGCCGGAATCCCAATATTCCACAGGGCATCGGCACAGCTTTCTCCCTCTACCATCCAGATGGCTTGACCGGCAGCCATCGCCCGGCGCACCTCCTGATAGCGATAAATTGGCACCTGTGCCCTGACCGCTGGCGTCAGTCCTTTGACCCACTGATGCCCATCCCAGTGGTACTGAACAAAAAACTTGCTGCCGGTGCCCCGGTCTACCCGCGTCACCTTGACCAGGGGCTGTCCATCCCGGCTGGGATAGAAATAGTCCTGCCGTCGCTGAGGCCGAACCGGCTTTTTGGGTTGGGACGATGCCGGGAAGTACTGCCCCCAAAGCCCATCGGCAGTGGCTCCACGATAGACATAGCCGCTGGCCTGCCCATCCTGTTCGATATGGGTATGGCAGAAGACGACTTCGTCATTCCACCGGCAGTCGGGATCTTTAGTGCGGCCACAAACGGGGCAGGGGCGATTGCGCCCGGAGTATACATACGGTGCCATAGTCAGCTCCTCACGAAGGGAGCCGGACTCATCAATGACCTGCCACAAGAATTTCATCGGCCACAGTACACGATTGCACTGGACATGGCCGATAGGTTTGCTATAGTTAAAAGCACATATTTTGTAGCAGGTTAATTGAAGAAGTCGTTCTTGCAAAACCACTTCAATATCTTGATTAACCAGGCTCGAAATTTAGTACTGAATCAAGATGCACCCTGACTGTGAAGCGGTTGGGGTGTTTTTTCGTGCTTCAAGATTTGGGAAAAAGCTTCCAGAACGCCATCAACAGGTTGATGGAAGTGTAGAAAGATGAAATCTATTCAATTGTCGTTACTTTCGTTTTGAGGCAGTTCGCCGAGGAGTTTTATTCTGGTTACTCAGTAAACTTGCCTGGTAGATATCAATGGCCCGTTGATGGGCTTCTGGATCGTGCCGGTTTTGCAACCAGTCCTTGATTAAATCCAAGTTGTAACGGATGCATCGGCTATTCAACCGGACCCAATGAAGTCCCTCAATGAGAAGCCCCTGTACTCGATAGCGTCTCAAGGTTGTGCCGCTGAGTTTTAGGGACTGAATGGCCTCCTGCTTGCTGACAAATTGAGTCATAATTCACGTTTCCTCGCTTATACCGTTGAGGCCAAATCTCATGGGGAGATAGGCCAAGTTTACTGGCAATAACCTGTTCGACTCGCCGAGATCGCTGCCGTGTTAAAGCATGGGACACTGCCGAAGGGCCAATATCAAGTTCTTTCGCGATACTGGCCAGGGTCCATCCTTGCTTCCGAAGAGCTGCTTTAATATCTTCTATGTGCATAGCGATGTTTACTCCATCAATTAATGGATGAAGATAGCAATAAAAAACACGCACGTCAAGAGTTATGATTTGCAAGATGGACGACTGACGGCTATGGAAGACTTATCCCCAGAAGACAGGCAAGCGGATACGGCTGACTTGAGTACATTCCCGGCTCGGTTGAAGCAGGCGATGGGGAATTCCAGCATTCGAGGTTTTGCTCGCGAGTGTGGGTTCTCTGACACCGTGTTACGCCAGTACCTGAATGGACAGAGCGAACCAACACGCCCTGCATTGCTGGCTATTGCACGCACTGCGAAAGTTAGTGTGGAGTGGCTAGCGGCAGGACAGGCTGCAACTCAGGCAGGAGGGAACCGTGAGCAATATGTTTATAAAGAGCCTCTGGCCTTTGAAACCAAATGGTTGAAGGAGCAGTTTCCCGAAAGCTACGACTGCCTTTTGCTAACCCAGGTTCCCGACACGAGTATGAGCCCAACTTTGCAACAAGGAGACCTTATCCTGGTTGATACCAACGATCGGGATTTGGAAACAATTCACCACGGCATCTATCTGCTGAAGCTGGATGACCGAATTTTGGTCAAGCGATTGCAATATGTGGCGGGGAAAGTGCTTAGAGTCTTGAGCGACAATACGATGTATGAGACGTTTCAGGTTTCATTAGAGGAAAAACTCACTGGCTTAAGTTTGATGGGTAGGGTGGTTTGGTCTGGGCAAAAGCGTTGAGGAAAACACTCTGCCGCTGGGTATGTCCAGACCAAAAGTATCAATCAATCTACCTCGGATTTCCTAAAATTCTGGCACTTCAAGCTTCCGTTTTTTCCCGGCATAGTGCTTGTAAATCACTTCAGGAGAATTCCCAACCAAACGGGCCACATCTTTGGCATCTAACTTCCCCGTTTCTAAGGCATGGGTAATGAAAGTATGCCGAGTCTGGTAAAGTTTTCGATACTCAATTTTGAGCCCCTTGAGGACTGTTGACCAGGTGCGATTGCGGAAGTTATTGATGTCGATGGGCTTATTTTTAGGGGAAGGAAAGACTAACGTCTCGGGAGTAGCATCCTCGGGCTTAATCGAGCGCAACAGTTTCTGTAATGAGGGATTGCAGGGAAAGACTCGCTGTTCTTGAGTCTTGAGTCCTTTGCGAATGCGCCGGCCCGTTTCAGTCATGATGATGGCTTGGGAAAACGAAATTTGTTTAAAGTCATGGGAAATATTTTGCCATTGCAAGGCTGCCGCTTCTGAAGGACGGCATCCCGTCGCAAACAAAAATTTCACCAGGGGAGCATACTGACTATGCTTGTAGGCCGAGCGAGTTGGGCAAAACTGATCGGTTTCAATCGCGTTAATGATGGCATCCCGCTCCTGGAGCGAGAACGGATTAATATCGTTGAGACCATCTGTCGCGACTGACTTAGGTTTCTTAATTTTGATAGCCATCCCGCTGAACGGGTTCTCGGTAATTAGGCTGGCTTCAATCGCCCAATCACAACAGGCCGATAACCGGGTGATAAATCGCTTACCGGCATCCAGGGGAATGTTGGCCAGAACATAGTCGCGAATGTCCGTTGCCCGAGACAGATCATGGGTCGGCAGACGATGGACGTATCCCGTAAAGGTTCCATAGGTCGAAACCATGGTGTTGGGGGAACATTGGGGACGCTTGAATTCCACAAACTGCTCCCACAGTTCGACTAAAGCCCCATCAGACTCGATGGATGCGGTCTGCTTGGCTTGGGACTGAGGTCGGTACTTATCTAGAGACTCATCAAAGCGGTCGAAGGCAATATCGGCTTCGATGATCTTGGCTTTCGCCTCCGCCACTTTGCGATTGGTTCTGCTATCCGGCAAACCAAGACTCAGATAGTGTCGCTCACCCGCATAGGTGAACACCAGCTGCAGCCGATCATTAGATGACTTAACTTGAACGGTTCCTTTAGAGGCTTTCGGTTTTCTGGGGGTGTTCGTCATGGGCATCACCTTGAAATCAATACATGGATACCACCCCGAGGTGCCAGAATTTTACCCCAAACTTACCCCAATAATTTGCTCAAACTGGTACAAAATGACCCAACCACTACCCCAATTTTTCGAGATTTTGAGGTTGAAACAAGTACATCAAGAACGTGAAGAGCCCTGAAATAAGTCGATTTCAGGGCTCTTCAGAAAAAAGCGGGTGAACGGACTCGAACCGTCGACATTCAGCTTGGGAAGCTGACACATTTCCTTGATATACAAGGCTTTCAGGCAAGAGCTTTTAGGCTTGTACCAATTCTATACCAGTTTTCAGCCTGCTGCTGGGTACACAGTCCAGAAGGCTGTCGCTCTATCATGGGCCAGCGCTGTGTGATCCCCATTGGAGGGTTGAACAGTCATTGATAAGCTTTAGGGCATCCCTATGTGATGCCCATGAATCGTCCACTTCGATTAACGAAACCCCCAGATAGCATCGTCACAGCGACAATCGGCCTGTTAACTCAGGAGCACGCCGGGCAAATCGATGACATCTGGGCAGGCATTCTGCGGGAGACACAGCAGCCTGACGCCAGTTGGGACTGGGCCTATAAGTTACGACTGGCTGTCAATGATGATCGCTACGAGGCCTACGGCATCGAGTTTGAGGCGTTACTTCAAGGTGTCATCTTGCTCGAAACGCAATGGCACCGTTCCTGGTTACCGCAACGGTTTCCTCTGGTCTATGTCGAATACTTAGCCTCTGCGCCATGGAATCGCCGATTACTCGAAGATCCTCCCTATCTGATTGGGGTCGGACGGGCACTCGTACTCTTTGCCCGTCAGCGCAGTGTGGAGTTAGGTTACGGTGGGCGTGTCGGTCTACATGCGCTACCGGGCGCGGAGGCTTTCTATCGACGTTACAGTATGCCGGACTACGGCTCCGATCCGGACAAAGAGGGATTGGTATACTTCGAGTACGCCGCTTTAACGATCTAACTCATCCAATCGCTTATGAATGATGCCATCCTGGCTGAGCAACTGAGAAAAACGGGCAACCTGATGGACCTGCTCAATGACGAGGCTTGGGTTCGGGAAGCAGATGCCGATCACGCCAGTGAGGAAGGGACGGTTGAGGCTGGTCTGGGCCTACAACCGTATGTGGAGTTCCTCAAGGATGCTTCGCCGGAAGCTTTGCAGCGGCAGCGGTGGTATGTGCGCGTGCTATCCATCTTGTTGCCGGAGTTGAAGAGGTGGTTGGAGTCGTGGCAGCTTGGGCGGAGTCTAGAGGCTGTCTACATGGAGGCGCAAAAATGCTTATACGGTCACTTAAGGCATCTCACCCCCGAACAAACGGCCTGGATTGAGATGCTGTTGGCAGAGGGAGAGCAGGCGGTACCCAACGAACAGAAGGTGATTCGGGCTGAGGCGATCACTATGCTCGCCCAGATGTTCACTACAGAGGACTGGCAGGCGATCGCGTATGCCGCCTCCCAAACAATGACGAAAGACATTCTACAGATAGGGCAAGAAGCGGCAGCTCCCACTGTCACTATCTAAACCTAAGCTATTCAATAAGGTTGAGAACGGCTTGGTGCTTTTCTATCGCAAGTAAATGGAGAAGGGTGTGAATCTGCTTTGTCCCGAACGAAGTTCAGAAAATCTTCTAATCCCTTCTGCCCCTCGATTATAGCGGTTCTCAATAAACCGTCCTACCAATTTCCTACCGCAATCGGCCCAGAGGTTTGCCCGGCAATGAGGATGGACGAGCAAAGGCAGACACTTTTTTGGGGATTGCTCCCGACAGCTGGTTCTAGGATCGCAGCGCGTGTCGGTTAGCTATCTACTGATTTACAGAACTGGCTGCTAGGGCTTGCACCATTTCCAGCGGTACCTGTTCAGCCCGAATCAATGACAGGTTTGCCTTTAAGCTGGTGACCTCCCCAGCACAGATCGCGAAGAACTCGCCGACCTGTTGATTGGCCAGCTTGCTAGTCACGTCTGTCTTGGCTTCGCTGAGCATAGGCTTCAGCTTGTTGAGGGCGGTGTTTTCCTTCACTTTGCCGACAAACCAGGACGAGATTTGATCTCGACACCGGTAATCCAGATCGCCGGGGCTTTGGGTAGCAAGCAAAATACCCAGCCCAGCGGAGCGGGCTCGCTTGAGCAGGCTTTCCATCGGCTCTTTGGTCAAAGGTTTGCCCTGGGCAGGTAGGTACAGATCGGCCTCATCAAACAACACTACCGCCTGGAACTCGCCCGAGGGATGCCGCTGGGCATAGCGGTTGAGGTTGAGCAAAAACTGCGATGGGATATCGAGCGATCTAACCAGTTCCACCCCGGCATTAGGATTGAACCATAGCCGACCAGATCGCCCAAGCAGTAGATTTGGTTAGCCCTATGAGGATCAATATCAAAGAGCACCGCGTTCAGTGGCTCGTCGTTGCTATGAATGCAGGACACAACGGCGAGTTGCATACGAAAAGAGCTTCCTCTACAGGATCTACGGCGGAGTCTAAAGCTTGGTAACGTTAGTAGTACTGGGCTAGGGCCGCGTCAGAAAGGCAGCCGTCAAGCAGGGTTTGAGCGATCGCCTCTTGCTCCAGCCCCCAGCCCATCACTTTAGTACCGCTAAAACGACAGGGTCGCTCAGTGGACAGATTCAGCTCGTTATAGTCCATAACCTGAAACCGATTTCTTACCCGATACCTGATACCTACCACCCTTTACCCCTTCTGCCTGACAAGCCGCCAACCGCTGTCGCAGGTCATCGGCATCCAAATGGCGGCCAATGAAGACGATCTGGTTGCCGGGGGTAGCGCTTTGCCAGGGTTCTACGTTGAGGGTGCAGCGTTTGCCGCTGAGCTGAAAGATGTGCTTGTTGGGGCTTTCGTTGAACCACAGCAGCCCCTTGGCGCGAAACACGTCACTGGGTAAAGTTTCGAGGAACTGCTCGAACTGGCGCAAGGCAAAGGGGCGATCGCTGCGGTAAGACACCGACACAAAGCCGTCGTTTTCTAGATGGTGGCTGTGGTGGTCGTGCCCCTGATGGTCATGCCCATGGTGGTCATGCCCGTGATGATCGTGGTCATGACCATCGTGGCCGTGCCCCGCAGACTCTAGGGGAATCATGGCGTCGTAGGCCATAGGGTCATTGAAACCTACATCCAAAATCAGCGGCAGAGGCACGGCGGCATTCTGGCAGCGGATGATGCGGGCACCTTCCTTCAGGGTTTGGATATGGGACTCTAGCTTTTCCGCCACCACACCTGGAACCAGATCGGTCTTGTTCAGCAGAATCATGTCGCTGTAGGTGATCTGCTTGAAGGCAACTTCGCTATCAAATAGATCAGGGGCAAAAGCTGAGGCATCGACCAGGGTAATGACGGAGTCAAGCCGGGTGAGATCACGCAGTTCGGTGCCTAAAAAGGTGAGCAAAATGGGTAAAGGGTCAGCAACACCAGTGGTCTCAATCACCAGGTAGTCGATATTTTCGCCTCGTTCGAGCACGTTGTAGACCGCCTCTACTAGGCCGTCATTGATGGTGCAGCAGATGCAGCCATTGCTGAGCTGCACCATGTCTTGATCAACGGAGACTAAAAGCTGGCTGTCGATATCGATATCGCCAAATTCATTGACCAAAACCGCAACCTTGAGGTTCTGATTATTGGTCAGAATGTGGTTGAGCAGTGTAGTTTTTCCGCTGCCCAAAAAACCGGTAATGATGGTGACGGGCAGTCCCCGTTTGGGGATAGCTGGGGATGCAATAAAAGCTGTCATTGTCAAAGCCTCAGGGTGAACAACGAACTGAAGACACAGGAATCATGACCTGCAAGGTATGGCAGGGAATATGGTCAGCCAGCAATGTTGAAATTCCATCACCGCTGTAGACCTCTAACTGAGCCTGGGGAACTGCATCAAACAGCAGGGCGTTGCATAATCAAGGTATGAATTAGGGGTAATCTGCAATGCAATGTCCTGAGTGCGGAGCTACTCATATCCGTAAGAACGGCAAGAAAAAAGGCAAACAAAATCACATCTGTGTCGAATGCGGTCGTCAGTTTATCGACCACTACGACCCGCCCAGAGGCTACTCCGATGCGTTCAAGCGTGAATGTCTCAGAATGTATGTCAATCAGTCTGGCTTTCGGACCATTGAGCGGGTCAAAGGGGTACATCACACCACAGTGATGACCTGGTTGAGACAGGTTGGGGAATTACTGCCGGATGCTTACGACCCCGAGACGGTGCCTGAGGTTGGAGAACTCGATGAGTTACAAACCTTCGTGGGCTCAAAAAAAAACAAAATTTGGATCTGGACAGCTGTAAACCATTTTGAACCGGGGATTCTGGCGTGGACTATCGGTGACCGCAGTGCCGCCACCTTTGAATCCGTTTGGGTCGTAGTCAGTCTCTGGCAATGCTTCTTCTATGTTACGGATGAGTACAAAGTTTATCCCCAGTACATTCCAGACGGCGACCAGATTGTCAGCAAGACCTACATGACTCGGGTTGAGGGAGAAAACACGCGACTCCGGCATTATCTCGCTCGATTGGCCCGCAAGTCATTGTGCTATTCCAAGTGCGTAAATATGCTGAAGCACTCCATCCGTTTGCTACTCCACTATCTCAAATTTGGGGAGGTGCCCGTCCCAGCATAGATTCATACCCTTATTCAGCAACGCCAACAGCAGCCATGCCCCTGGAAACACGACCCGCTCAAAGTACCAGTCGGCGATATTGGTAATGCGAATAACTTGAATGGCTGGGGTTTCATTGCGGTAGCCACAGAGAATGGCTTGGGCTTTGGCGATGGGTAAGGCATCTAGACTTGGCATGATGACAGGTTGCTGAATGGCAACGAGATAAGGGACTGATCGGGGCGTGGGCACGTGGGTTGGGCATCGTTGGCGATCGCTAAACCGTCGATAGCTTTGCCCTGGGCAACACAATCGCGACGAGAAAAATCGCTAGCTGCATGGTCACAATGGCCGGCCCCGAAGGCAGGTTCAACAGGGCTGAAAGCACCATGCCTAGCACCGCCCCCATCGCCCCCAACACCGCCGACAACATCACATACCCTGCAAAGGTGCGGCTGAGCATTCGAGCCGCACAGGCCGGAATCACCACAAAAGCACTAATCAGCAGTACCCCGATCGCTTTGATCGACGCCCCTACCACCAGGGCCAGTAGCATAATAAAGACGGTGCGATGGGCTGAGGCCGCAATGCCACTGGCGATTGCAAGGGGCTCGTGTAGGGTGAGAAGAATTTGCGATCGTAATGTCAGCCCCACAAACACCACGCACACGACCAGCAGCACCGTACTCACTACCAGATCGCCTTGGCGCACCGCCAAAATATCGCCAAACAAAATGTTGTTAATGCCCCCCTTGTACTGCCCTACAAAGGTCAGCAAAATCACCCCAATCGCCAGCGATGACGAGTAGACAATATTCAGCAGCGCGTCCGTCCACAGTCGGGTACGCTCCAATAAATAGGTGACGCCTAACGCAAACAGCACCGCAAACGGCAGCAGTACCGAAGATGGACTCAGTCCCAACAGCAGCCCCAAGCTGATACCCAGCAGTGCCGAATGCCCTAGGGCATCGCTAAAGAACGACAGCTGCCGCAGAATCGTAAAACTGCCCATCAGGCCACCCATCAGACCCGTGAGAACGCCGCCCAACAGCGCGCGCTGCATGAAGGGAAGTTGGAAGAGTTCAATAACGCGGGTGAGGTCGGACATGGGGGAGCGGTTTGCGGTTTGCGGTTTGCGGGGGAAAGCGGTTTGCGGTTTACGGGGGGAGGCGGTTTGCGGTTCGGGCCGTGCACCGTGCACCGTAAACCCTTCACTTTGCCCTGCGAACCCCTAATGATGATGCCGATACCGCACAAACTCCGAGCCATACACCGCCACCAAATTGTCGGGGGCTAACGCATAGTCCGGGGTGCCCTGGCAGCGGAGAAATCGGTTGAGGCAGAGGACGCGATCGCAGTGCTTGCGGACCATATCGAGGTCGTGGGAAATTTGCAAAATGGCCCAGCCCTGCTCTTGTTTGAGTTGGTAGAGCAGCTGGTAAAAGTCTGACTCGCTGCGCACGTCTAGCCCAGCGGAGGCTTCGTCGAGAATCAGCAGGCGGCGGGGGCGCACTAGGCAGTAGGCGAGCAGGGCTCGCTTAGTTTCACCGCCGGAGAGGCGGCTGATGGGCTGGCTGCCCAGGTGCAGAGCATCAACTCGCTCTAGGGCTCGGCGAACGGCCAGACGGCGCTGCTTTTGGTTGGCCCAAGGCAGTTTTAGCCCCAGATCATCCCAGCCCAGGGCGACTAACTCGTTGACGGTGATGGGTATGCGGCGATCAAACAAAAAGTTTTGGGGCAGGTAGGCAATCTGCTGGCGCACCTTGGGGCTCAAGACCCCTCGGCGGCTGAGGGGGTGGCCCAGCCAAAACACATCCCCCGATCGTCGGGGCAAGATGCCCAAAATCGCCTGAATTAGCGTGCTCTTACCGGCTCCGTTGGGGCCAACGATGGCAGTGTCGGTGCCCGCTTCAAGGGCAAAGGAGACGTCCTGCACGGTGGCGTAGGTGTCGCGGTACACCGTCAGCCCCTCAACGGCTAAGACTGCTGTGCTCAAGAAACCTCCTAAAACCGCAGACCTACAGCCTGAGGCACTACAGCCAACGGTTTTGGCCACAGCGGCAGCCAAGACTGTTGGGTGGAGGCCTCAAAGGAATCCGCCAGATTTGCGGCATTTTGGCGCATGGTAGTGAGATAGTAATCGGGTTGTACCGACTCGGGGCCGCCGACTTCAAGAGGGTTGAATACCCCCACCTGAACACCCAGATCCTTGGCAATGGCGTCAAAGGCATTTTCCCCAGCAGTAGGTTCAGCCAGAATCGTTTTCAGGCTCGATGCCTCGACAGTATCCATCACCCGCTTGACATCCTCGGGGGCAGGGTTAACTGTGGGAACATCCACTAAAAACTCGGCATCCAGACCATAGCTCTCGGCAAAGTAGGGGGCAAAGTCGTGGAAGGCCACAAAGGTCTGCCCGGTGAAGGGAGCCAGTTGTTCCGTAATTTCGGCATCTAAGGCTTCAAGGTCGGCAATAAAGGCCGCCGCATTAGCGGTGTAGATCGCTTCGCCCTCGGGGTCTACGGCAATCATGCCGTCGCGAATATTTTCGACCTGTTGAATGGCCCGTTTGGGGTCGAGCCAGATGTGGGGGTTAAATTCGCCGTGGTCGTGGTGTCCGGCTTCGGCAGGGTCAGCAGCAGCAGCGGTGGCGTTGTGCTCATCATCGTGGCCTTCTTCCGCCTGGTCGTGATTATGATCATCAGCTTTGCCGTCACTTTGACCTTCAACAGCCTCGTTAGAGATCACCGCAATGCCCTCGCTAGAGTCGATTAGCACCAGGTCAAGGTTCTCGGCATTGGCGATCACATCCTCCAAAAAGAACTCCATCTCCAGGCCGTTTTTCACCAGCACATCGGCATTGGCCAGTGTCTGCACATCGGCGGGGCTAGCTTGAAAATCGTGGGGGCTGACGTTAGTCGGCACCAGGGGAATGACCTCGGCGCGATCGCCAACCACCGCATTCGTAAACTGCGTGATTGGCAAAATAGTCGTCATCACTATCAAGTCGGTAGCGATCGCACTATCGGGCGCTTCAGTGTTGGCAGTGTCTGTAGTGCCTGAAGCGCAACTACCCAGGGTAACGGCAACGGAAGAAGCCAGCAGTAGGGCGGTTCGGTGGAAAGGAAAGAGGTGGGGCATGGGAGCCTCCTTTGTGGGTGTGAGGGTGGATGGGTTTTGGGTAGATGATCAGTGGTCTTTACTCATCCACCCAAAACCCTCGCTGCATCCTTGGCGAAGTAGGTCAAAATCACATCCGCTCCGGCGCGTTTGATGCTGGTCAGGGTTTCAAGCATGACGGTCTGTTCCTCAATCCAGCCCTGGGCGGCGGCGGCTTTGACCATGGCGTATTCGCCGCTGACGTTGTAGGCGGCGACGGGTAGGTTTGTGTGCTGTTTGATGCGGCAGATCACATCCAGGTAGGCCAGGGCGGGTTTGACCATGACGATGTCAGCCCCTTCGGCGATATCGAGATCGACTTCTTTGAGGGCTTCGGCGGTGTTGGCGGGGTCCATTTGGTAGGTCTTTTTGTCGCCAAACTTGGGGGCGCTCTCCAGGGCATCGCGGAAGGGGCCGTAGTAGGCGGAGGCGTACTTGGCAGAGTAGGCGAGAATGCCGACGTTGATCCAGCCTTCGGCATCGAGGGCTTGGCGAATGGCCCCAATGCGACCATCCATCATGTCGGAGGGGGCGACCATGTCGGCTCCCGCTTCGGCCTGGGCCAGGGCTTGTTTAACCAGTACCTCCACGGTTTCGTCGTTGAGAATTTGGCCATTCTGCACAATGCCGTCGTGGCCGACGCTGCTGTAGGGGTCGAGGGCCACGTCGGTAATCACCAGCAACTGGGGGAAGGCCTGCTTGATCGCGCGCAGGGTTTGGGGAATTAGCCCGGTGGGGTTATAGCTCTCGGTACCGACGTTGTCTTTTTGGGCGTCGGGAATCAGGGGAAAAAGAGCGATCGCACCCAATCCCAGCCCCACCACCTCCTGAAGTTCCTCCAGCAGCAGATCTAGGGAATAGCGAAAGCAACCGGGCATGGAGGGTACTTCCTGCTGCTGCCCCGCCCCCTCCATGACAAACATGGGGTAGATCAAGTCATCTACAGTCAAACGGGTTTCGCACACCATTCGGCGCAGCCCCTCGGTGCGGCGCAGGCGACGGGGACGGTGTACCAGAGGTAGTCGGACACTTGTCGCAGTCTCGGCGGCAGGGGCATCAGCCATATCTGCCGGTGGAACAGGTGAGGGAGACAGAACCATAGTCTTGCAATATGATAATGATTATCATTCTTGAGCATCCTACCCCATCTTGCTATGGATCGCGACCATGATTTTGAAACAAGATGCTGAAAATTCTGTTGAAGCCACCTCAAAGGGGCTGCCAAAACCGCGCCTAACCACGGGGCAACAGTCAGTGTTAGACGCCTTGCAACATCAGCCCCAGGCTTTGTCAGCCCAGGCGCTCCATAGCCTGATGCGCCGCCAGCAGCCCATCGGTTTGGCGACAATCTACCGCGCCTTAGATGCGCTGAAGCTGCTGGGGCTGGTGCAGCACCGGGTGACGCTGACGGGGGAAACCCTGTACAGCGCCGTGGAGCACGACCACCACTACCTCACCTGCTTGCAGTGCGGCGTCTCAGTGCCCGTCAATACCTGCCCAGTGAAGGAACTAGAAGCGCAGCTCCAAAGAACCGGGTCGTTTCAGATTTGCTACCACACGCTGGAATTTTTTGGGGTCTGCGATCGGTGTGAGGTGTGAGGGACGGTTTACGGTTTACGGTTTGCGGTTTGCACCGTATACCGTGCACCTTGCACCGTCCCCCTACCCAAATCCCTTCCCCGTCATTACCCGCGCCCATACCATGACCTCACCCCCACAGCCCCCCGCCGCCAAGTACTTGCCCTGGAGCGACCAGGCCAGGGTCGAAAACCCGTCGGCTGCTCCTTCGAGAATTTGGGCCGCCTGAGTAAACTGCTGCCAGAGGCAAACCCATCCATCTTCAGCGGCAGTAGCCAACAGGGTTGACTGGGGCTGAAACGCCACCGCTGTTACCGGAGCGCTATGCAGATCCAGCACATGGGATGTCCAGCCCTCGGCGGCATCCTTGGCTTTAGCCCACACCACGACACCCTCGGCGCTGGCCGAGGCCAGCAGTGGTGAACCCGCCTGGGCAGACCAGGCCAACTGCCGCACCTTGCCCGGAAAGCCCTGCATTTGCCAGGGGTAGGGGTTGTCCCACTCCCATACCAGCAGGGTGCGATCGTTGTTGCCCGAGGCCAGGTATTGCCCGTCGGGAGAAATGGCGATCGCACCGCTAGCCCCCCCGGTTTCTCGAATCTCTGGATCGTCGTACCAATCGTCTCGCCGCCAGGTCTTCACGCTCAGATTCCCGGCCAGGGTTAGGTAGTCGCCGCTGGGATGCCAGGCCAAATCTAGTACCGACGACGCCTCATACGCTGGCGTTGCTACCACCGATTGATCGACCGCATCCCACACCTGGGCATAGCGCCCCAGGCTAAAGGCCAACTCTGGTAAGCGGGGGTGCCACCGCAGGCGATCGACCCAAACTCTGGGGTTCTCTAGCTTAGTCAGCAATGCAGCTGAGTCTGCCTCCAACCGCCAAATCGACACGGTGCCCGCTTGCCCCCCTGCCGCCAGAAACGTTCCATCAGCGGAGAATGCGATCGCATCTACCGACGCCCCATGCTTTTCTTGCAGCACCATCGATACCCCCGTCTGGGCGTCAAACACCACCACCTCCCCCGACGCCGAGCAGGCCGCCAGCCGAGAGCCATTGGGCGACCAGGCAAGGGCGGTCACGTAATCAGCAAGGAGAGTTTGCCAGGTGGGGTTGAGGAGGGGTTTTGGCATGGGGAGGTAGGGAGTGAATGGGTGGATGGGTAGGGGGTAGATGGGTGGATGGGAGCGGTATTCACTCATCCACTCATCCGCCTCTTCACGCCACCAAACACTCCCTAAACGACTCCTCCAACCCCATCTCTTCCAAATTTCGCCCGATAAAAACCAGCTCATTTTTGCGCGTTTCATCGGGTCGCCAGGGGCGGTCTTGGCGACCTTCAAACAGCATGTGAACGCCCTGAAAGACGAAGCGGCAGTTTTCGCCAGCGATGTTGAGAATGCCTTTCATGCGGAAGATATCGGTGCCGCGATCGCGCAGCAACGCCCCTAGCCACTGGTTCAACTTGGCCCCATCCACTTCACCCGCTTCCACCAGGGCGATGGAGGCTACGGTTTCGTCGTGTTCGTGGGCAGTCTCGCTAAGAAACTCAGGGTCAATTTTGAGGGCGTTGCTCAGGTCAAAGGCGCTGACGCCAAGGATAGCGTCCATGGCAATTTCGGCGTCATGGGTGCGGTGAATAGTGGCGATCGCATTCATTCCCCGAATCCGCTGCTCCAGAGCCACCAGCTCTTCCTCCGTGACCAGATCAACTTTGTTTAGCAAAATCACGTCGGCAAAGGCAATTTGCTCCAGGGCCTCGTCGGCCTCCCAGTGCTGGGCAATGTGGGCCGCATCCACCACCGTCACCACTGCATCGAGGCTGGCCTGGGTCTGCACCTCGTCATCAACAAAAAAGGTCTGAATCACTGGGGCAGGGTCAGCTAGCCCGGTGGTCTCGATTACCAGGTGGTCGAACTTGTCGCGGCGCTTCATCAGGTTGGCGATGATGCGAATCAGATCGCCGCGCACAGCGCAGCAAATGCAACCGTTGTTCATCTCAAAGATTTCTTCGTCGGCGTCGATCACCAGCTGGTTGTCGATGCCCACCTCACCAAACTCGTTGACGATCACCGCCACCTTCTTACCGTGCTCGTGGGTGAGAATTCGGTTCAGCAGCGTGGTCTTGCCAGCCCCCAAATAGCCCGTCAGCACTGTAACCGGAACAAGGCGTTGCACCTCAGCAGCAACCATAGTCACACCTCGCTTCAAGAATGATAATCATTTTCATATTATAGGGCGAGGACGGATTTGAGGTGCAAAGTTGAGTGTTTGCCTACCCCCTTGAGCCGTAGACCGTGAACCTCTATTTTCCTAGGTGCTTTTGTAAAAACGGTCTCAGGCTCTCCAGCACCACTTCAGGATGTTCTTCATGGGCAGCTAAAGAGCCTGGTACCATCGCCCACTGCATGTTGACCATCGCTTTTAGTATCTCCATAAGCTGAAAATCGTATTCTTGCGTTGAATAGTTGCCTGCGCGCGCAGCTAGTCGATCTGGCTTGCGCCGATGCAGCTGGAGGGCAATTGTCCAACGCTGCGCTGGACAATTTTTGGAACTTTTCACGAAAGATTTGCTGAGAGATTGTGATGCTGCTATGCGGCGCAGGGTAACTAGTCTGGGCAATTGTGAGGTAGGAACTGTTAGGTTAAGCTAATTTATTACCAGCAAGCCTAAAGTCATGAACTACTATAGCTCCTCAAATTGGCTAAATTTACCTGAGTTTAATGTAACCATATTCTCTTTTTTGCTGTCTTTCTTTTGGGAAATTCAGCAAATGTGGTTTTACCAAATTCCGGCTGGATACTCCCACTTCGATATAGTCAGAAACTGCACCCTAGCTACAGTCGGAGATGTCGTAATTATGATAATTGCCTTTTGGTCTGTCGCAGCTCTATCGAAGTCTCGTCAGTGGTTTCATCACCCAAGCCGTAGCCAAATGAGTGTTTTCATCCTTGTGGGAGTGGTCATCACCGTTATTATCGAAGCCTTAGCTACTGGCCCCCTCAATCGGTGGACCTATGCCGAGTCCATGCCAACAATTCCGGCTTTAGGCACTGGGTTAGTGCCATTGTTGATGTGGTTTCTAGTGCCTCCGCTCGCCATTTGGTTTGCCAGACGTCAAATTCGACCTGTACGGTCATAAAATGTCAGAGCCAATCGGTGTTTCGTTCGAGACTTAAACAAAGCGAAGGATAACTAATACTGCTCCAGATACATGGTGAAGTACACAACCGCTAACCTCTCTAGGATAGTAGGGTGTGACATTTTTTCATAATTCAAATGTGTTTAAAAACCAGGGTCAATGTTGTTTAGGCCTCTGTGCCCTAGATAGGGATTGTGATTGGGTAATCTGCTATTTCATCTGTATCTCATGTTTAGGTGGCAAACTTAAAAGCAGAGGTTGTGCCGACCCCGTCAGCGCGTTCGAAAGCGAGCAACCGCCTTTGTGATGAAAAAGAGGCTTGACATCGAGTGCATCCAAACAAGTCCGCATGAAAGAACTCAGGCAGGAGTTAACCGCATTGCTTTATGACGAGATCGATCGAATGAGGTGAAGATCCTGGAGGGAATCGAGAAAGCGGCGCGTGGGCATTGGTTAAAGTCTGTGGGGCCAAAACTCGGCCATTTTTTATCCACACAAGCAGCGGCACAACCCGAGGCCGTTAGCGAAGCGTCACCAGCAGCAGCATTGGCCGATTGAGCATTAGTGAACAGCGCTCTATGCGATCTTTAATTTGATGTATTTTTGGCGGGATTCAGCTTGACCTTTTTGGGAGGTTTTTTCTGCGCAATTCATTGATTGCCCAATTAAAGCTGCAAGTTTCATCCTGATTTCATTTTTCTGTGGGATGTTTGGGAGACTGACGGCATTTTTCTCCAAAGATTGTAATTGAGTGGCTCAAGGGCACGTCTATGACCGCTATCTCCAATCGTTTGTATATCGCGGCTAGAGGGCGATCGCTCCCCCGACTGGCTTTGCTGATGCTGTTGCTAGCTCCGGCTGGCGCAGCCTTTGCCCATGCTGGCCACGGGGATGAGTTTCAGGGCGGTGGAGCCGGAACACACCCAGTAGGCATTGAGGTTGATGCAGAGGTTGCTGACCGCATTGGTTTAATTGTCGAGCCGGTAAAACGCCAGGTGTTGGCCTTTGGAGTGAAGGCGACTGGCCAGATCGAAGCCTCGCCGGGGAGGCAGGTGTCGGTAACTAACCCAGTCGGTGGCACGGTAACCAAGCTGCTGGTGGAGCCAGGGCAACAGGTGGAAGCGGGCCAAGTGCTAGCGGTGATCACCAGCGGGGAGTTGGCCGAATTGCGGGTGACCGCTTTGGAAAACTCCGCTGAGCGCCAGGGAAATGTGCAGCAGGCCGAGGCTGATTTGCAGCTAGCCCGACAGAGTTATGAGCAACAGCAGCAGATTGCCCTCAGGGCGATTGAAGCGGCCCGGACGGATGTGCGAGTAGCCCAAGAGCAGTACGATCGCGACTCGGAACTGGCCGCGCAAGGGGCGATCGCCCGCCGCGAACTATTGGCTTCTGAGGCGGGCTTGGCAGATGCTCAGCGGGCTTTGGTAGAGGCCGAAAGCCAGTTGGAGGTTCTCAGTGCTCGCACGGGGGTGGCGCAGGCCCAGACCGCCCTCAACGTCGCCCGCTCCCGCTCTCAGCTCAGCTCACAGACCTACCAAACTCGGTTGCAGCAGCTTGGTGCCACGGCTAACGCCGACGGCACCATCACAATCAAAGCGCCGATTGCAGGCACCATTGCCGATCGCGACGTCACCTTGGGGCAATCGTCGGAAGATGCGGGTGCCGTGCTGATGACCATCGTGGACAATCGCACGGTATTGGCCACCGCCAACATTTTTGAAAAAGACCTCTCCCAGGTATCCCCTGGGCAGCGGGTGCGAATCACGGTGGCCAGTCTGCCCGATCAAATCTTTGAAGGGCAAATTACCACGGTGGGGTCAGTGGTCGATGGCGAAACGCGGGTCGTACCTGTGCAGGCTGAGCTAGACAATGCCCAGGGCACCCTCAAACCCGGTATGTTTGCGTCCCTGGAGGTGCTCACCGAGAGCACTGCCGAGGCGGTGATAGCCATTCCCCAATCGGCGTTGGTCGAAGCCAACGGCCAAAGCCTGGTGTTTGTGCGCAACGGCAACGCCTTTGAACCGGTTGAGGTCACCTTGGGGAGAACGGCGGGCGATCAAGTAGAGGTGCTCAGCGGCCTGTTTGAGGGTGATGAAGTCGTCACCCAGCGGGCTAACCAACTCTATGCCCAGTCGTTGCGGGGCGGAGGTGCTGAACCAGAAGAAGAAACCGCAGCCCCCGCTGAGGCGGTTGCAGCCACGGGCATTCCCTGGTGGGCGATGGGACTCGGCAGTGGTGCGATCGCCATGACCACCTTTGCTGCCGGAATCTGGTGGGCCAGGCGACAGCGTCCGACCTATGCCCTAGCGATCGGCGACGAAGCGGTTTCACCTTCAGCACAAGGGCATCCTCGCTACGGCACTGGGCCAACCCTGGCTGCTCCCCTGGTCGAAGAGGGAGAGCCGTCGCACAAGTAGATACAGATGGTGGGCATTGTCCACCCTACAACGGCCATGGTGAGCCACCTGCCCTGCCAAATTTTGAGCAACAACAATGCTAGATAACATTTTGAAGTGGTCGATCGCCCAGCGGTGGCTGGTGGTCATCGGGGCGATCGTGGTGACGTTTTTGGGCATTTATAACCTCACCCAAATGCCGCTGGACGTGTTTCCAGACTTTGCGCCTCCCCAGGTTGAAATTCAAACCGAAGCGCCGGGGTTGGCCCCCGAAGAGGTAGAAGCGCTGATTACCCTGCCCATCGAAAGTGCCGTCAATGGCACCCCTGGGGTCGAAACCGTGCGGTCATCCTCAGCGGTCAGTATTTCGGTTGTTAAGGTGATTTTTCGCTGGGGTACCGATGTCTACCAAGCCCGCCAGCTGGTCACCGAGAGACTCCAGCAGGTGCAAGAAAAGCTGCCCGAGGGAGTCGGCATTCCCCAGATTTCGCCGATTTCGTCACCGATTGGCACGATCTTGATGTATGCCTTTACGGCGGAAACGACGCCTCTGATGGAGGTGAGGCGGTTGGTGGATCGCGATGTCACCAACCGCCTCTTGGCTGTGCCAGGTATTTCTCAAGTGATTGCCTACGGTGGCGACGTGCGCCAGTACCAGGTGCTGGTTGACCCAGACCGACTGGTGGCGTTTAATGTGTCGCTGCAAGAGGTGGCCGAGGCTACTGAGGCCGCTAACGTCAATGCCGCAGGTGGATTTCTCAACACCCCCGACCAGGAGCTGATTATTCGGGGTGTAGGGCGGCTAGACTCGATTGAGCAACTGCAAGAGTCGGTGGTAGCCGCCCGAGATGGCCGCCCCGTTAAGCTGCAAGATGTCGCTGATGTTCAAATTGGAGCTGCCCTCCAGCGGGGCGACGGTAGCGTGGGGGGCCAGCGGGCGGTGATAATGGTGGTCAACAAGCAACCGCTGAACGACACTCCTACGGTGACCCGAGCCGTGGAAGCTGCCATGGAGGAGCTAAAAGCGGCTCTACCTGAGGATGTCGTCGTCACTGAAACCTTTCGGCAGGAAAACTTTATTGAGGCGTCGGTCGAAAACGTTCTGGGTTCCCTGCGAGACGGCATCATCATCGTCTCGGTTATTATCCTGCTGTTTTTGATGAACTGGCGCACGGCGGTGATTACGCTGAGCGCCATTCCGCTCTCGATTTTGGTGGGCATGATCATTCTCAATGCCTTTGGCCAGGGCATTAACACCATGACCTTAGGCGGGTTAGCGGTGGCCATTGGCTCAGTGGTCGATGACTCGATTGTGGATATGGAGAACGCCTATCGCGGGCTGCGCAAAAACCAGCTGGCGGGCAGCCCAGAACATCCCTTTAAGGTGGTTTATGACACCTCTGTAGAGGTGCGGGTGAGCGTTATTTTTTCCACCGTCATTATTGCTGTGGTGTTTGCCCCCATCTTTAGTTTGACGGGGGTAGAGGGTCGGATTTTTGCCCCCATGGGGGTGGCCTACCTGGTGTCGATTGTGGCCTCTACCCTGGTGGCCATGACGCTCTCCCCAGCGCTGTGCGCCATCTTGCTTGCCCGCCGCCCGCTGCCCAGCGATGAGACTTGGGTTACCAGGACATCTCAACGGCTGTATCAACCGGCTTTGCGGTTTGTAATGGCCCGCGCCAAGCTGGTGCTGGCCATTGCCGTGGCGTCGTTGGTGGCATCGATGGTGGTGTTTTCGAGTCTGGGACGGGTGTTTTTGCCAGAATTTCAGGAGCCCTCTCTGGTGAATGCAATGTTGCTGTATCCAGGGTCGTCGTTGGCGGCCACCAACGAGGCGGGTCTGGCGATGCAAGAGGCGCTGAAAGACGACCCCCGCTTTGCGACGGTGCAGATGAGGACGGGGCGGGCACCGGGGGATTCCGATGCTGGCGGGGTCAATTTGGGTCACGTAGATATCGAGCTGAGCAAAGAGGGATTGCGCGATCGCGAAGCCTCCATCGAAACCATTCGAGAGGAGTTTGCCCGCATTCCCGGCATTGCCCCTAGCGTGGGCGGGTTTATCACCCACCGCATGGACGAGGTGCTCTCGGGGGTGAGAAGCGCGATCGCCGTAAAGATCTTTGGCCCTGACCTCGACCAGCTGCGCACCATTGGCAGCGATGTGGAAGCCGCCATTCGCGATATTGATGGCCTGGTGGATCTGCAACTGGAGCCCCAGGTGCCCATTCGCCAGGTGCAGATTCAGTTTGATCGGCCCGCTGCGGCCCGCTACGGCCTTACCGTGGGGCAAATCGCCAGCGTTGTCGAAACGGCCCTTAACGGGCGAGTGGTGTCTCAAGTGCTAGAGCAGCAGCAGCTCTTTGACCTGCTGGTTTGGCTCCAAGATGACGCCCGCAACAACCTGGAGGCGATCGGCAATCTCTTGATCGATACTCCGGTAGGCCAAAAAATTCCCTTAGCCCAGGTAGCTCGCATTAACTACGGCACCGGGCCAAACACAATCAACCGCGAAAATGTCTCGCGCCTGATTGTGGTGTCGGCCAACGTGTCCGGGCGCGATCTGGGCTCCGTGGTTGATGCCATTCAAGACCGGGTGAGGGAAGCGGTGTCACTGCCTTCGGGTTACTACATTCAGTACGGCGGGCAGTTTGAGTCAGAGCAGCGGGCCAGCCGCAACCTGCTGGTGTTTGGCGGGCTGGCGATCGTTGTGATCTCTGTGCTGATGTACTTCGCGGTTAAATCAGTGCTGGGGATGGTAATGATTATGGTCAACCTGCCCCTGGCCCTGGTGGGGGGCATTGCCTCCATTGCCCTGGGGGGCGGCGTGGTGTCGGTAGCGTCGTTGGTGGGGTTTATCACCCTGTTTGGGGTGGCTACCCGCAATGGCCTACTGCTGGTTGACAACTACAACACCAAGCTGGCCCATGGCATGCCCCTGCGCGAGGTGATTGTCGAAGGCTCCTCAGAACGGCTAGTGGCTATTTTAATGACGGCACTCACCTCGGCCCTGGGCATGGTGCCCCTGGTGCTGGGCAGCGGCGCAGGCAAAGAAATTTTGCAACCTCTAGCCGTGGTTGTCCTAGGCGGGCTATTCACCTCGACGGCGCTGACGCTGCTGGTACTACCAGCGCTCTACTCGCTGTTTGGGCGGCATTTGGTTCCCAAGGTGGCGACCCCTTTGGCGTCTACCGAGTTTAAGCCTGAGCCCCGAGATACTGCTCTGGTGCAGTAACAGCATTTCAGTTCGCAGCCCCAAGGTTGCCTCCTGAGCAACCTTCTGTTTTCTCTTTGTAAGGAATACCGTTATGACCGTTAAGAAAACCCTGACCTTTTCCGTAGTGGCCCTTGGCCTGGCTCTAACCCTAGGGGCCTGTGGCAGTAGTGGAGAGCAAAGCAGCGCTCCCGCAGACACAGAGGCTGTTGCCGAGGCACCCGCTGTTGAAGCTCAAATGGCTCCCGAACCCTCCGCTGAAGGTGATGGGCACACGCAGGTCTCCCAGGGAGGACAGGTGGTTGAGTCTGGCCCTTACCACCTAGAACTAGTGACGGCCAACGAACCCACTGGGGTGCATCTAGATTTCTTTTTGCAAAAGGGCGACACCCATGAGCCGATCGCCGATGCCAAGGTCATGGCCCAAATTCAGTCCCCCGACGGCACTCAAGAGTCTATCGAGTTAAGCTATGACGCCGATGGCGCACACTACACGGCCATGGTGCCCGTCACAGCTGCAGGAGACTATAACGTAGCTATTTTGTCTGATATCGGCGGTGAAAAGGTGAATGGACGATTTACCTTTGCCAAGTAGCACCAACCTTGTGCTGAATCACCCCGATGTCAAGCAGATTGTAATCGGGACGACTGGCCAATTACCTGGCTTGGATTTGGAAGTGAGCGAGTAAGAGTTTTAGACTACGGAATCAGCCTGACCCGGTGGGGCCAGGCTGATTGCATTTCTACTTGCGATTAGGCGGGCTGAATATAGCAATGCCCATCATGCCTAGATCTTCGTCCCTTCGTTTTCAGGCTGACATGCTTGACGCCAATCGCCTCTCAGACTTGATTGAAAAAGTAAGGAGAATAACTACTATCGATTTCTATGCTGGCTCTACAAAATTCCACCATTAGCCTGGATATTCTGCCCTGTAATCCAGTGGGCATCCTCGCTGACAAGGAAGGCTACCACATCCGCTACGTCGTTAGGTTGGCCGAGGCGTCCTAGCGGTGTTTGCTGAATGAGCTGATCTACGGCTTCCTGCGGCATGATTAACCCATCGGTTTCGGTTACGCCAGGAGAAACTACATTGACAGTGACCTGTCGATGGCCAATTTCCTTAGCAAGGGCAAAGGCAAATCGTTCGCCTGCTGCTTTGCTAGCGGCGTAGATTCCACCAGTGGGTACCGGCATCATTGTGCCGCCGGTAGAGAACTGCACAATGCGCCCACCATCTTTGACCCGCTTGGCCGCCTCTCGCAGCACGTACATCGCACCACGGGCATTGACAGAAAAGACTTTCTCAAAATCTTCATCGGTCAGGTCACTGTGGGGTTTAAATACCGACGTACCCGCTACATTCACCACGATGTCGATTGGCCCAAACTGGGCCTCGGCCCTGTCAAAGAGCTGCACTACGTCATCCCGGTTGGCGACGCTGCCCTGAACGGCGATCGCCTGTCCCCCTGCGGTGATGATCTCCTGCACCACTGCTTCAGCCTTCTCTGGGGCCGAAACATAGTTCACCACTACCGATGCCCCTGCTTGACCCAGCTTTTGAGCGACGGCCCGGCCAATACCTCGGGACGATGCTGTTACGATCGCAACTTTTCCAGAAAACTTTGCCATTGCCTGAATCCTCACAAACTGCATTTGGGATGATTTCACTGTAGATTGTTGCTCAGAAAAGATTAAGCTGGTTTTTTGGAATAGATTGTTCCCCTCATGCAACAATCTTTGGAGGGCTTGCGCTATAAGCTCAGGGGCAATGGATAACCTCAACGACATTTTGATCTTTACCAAGGTGGTCGAACAGGGCAGCTTCACGGCGGCGGCTGAACGGCTAGAGCTACCGAAGTCTTCAGTGAGCCGGGCGGTGTCTCGATTGGAGGAGCGACTGGGGGCTGAGCTTTTACGGCGTTCTACTCGCCAACTGCGGCTGACAGAAATTGGACAGCGTTACTATGATCACTGTCGTCGCATTGTGCAGGAACTGGAGGAGGCCAATAGCGTCGTTGCCAGCTACCAAGCGCAGCCCTCTGGGCTGATTCGCATTACCGCGCCTTACATTTTGGGGCAGGCTTTTTTGGGAATGGTGCTAGCCGAGTATATGGCCACCTACCCTGACGTTACCTGCCATGTAGAACTGTCCAATCGTCGCATCGATTTGATTGAAGAGGGGTTTGATGTCGCGATTCGAGTGGGCGAACTGCCGGATAGTTCGTTAAAGATGATTCATCTAGGACGGGCAACGGCGGCTCTATTTGCCAGTCCCACCTATCTCCAACGCCACGGCAATCCCCAGACGCCGGAGGAGATTGCAGCCCATGTTCTTCTCGACAACGCCCAAACCCCGGTCAAGGTTTGGACACTCCACCGTGGCTCCGACCAGGTCAGGGTTGCTGTTTCACCGCGAATAGTATGCAACGACACGGTCATTTTGCTAGAGCATGCGATCGCCCATCTGGGCATTGCCGTGTTGCCCAAATTTATTACTCGGCCAGCCATCGAGCAGCATCAGCTGAACCCTGTTCTAGCTAATTGGTTGATCAAGCAGGTGGATATCAATGCTCTTTATCCGTCTTACAAAGGCATTTCGCCCGCAGTTCGGGCATTCACCCATTTAGCTCAGCAACGCTTTAAGCAAGTTCTAATCGACCCATGAAATCTCCCCACAACAGTCCCTGAGACGAATGGAGCAAAGATTTTCGGTAAGGGTTCAAGGATCTCTGTCGCCACACAACGTCACCGATCCGCGCGGTGACGCTGCGACGGGCGAAGCTGGCCCACGCCCGCACTGGCGAGGGGAAGCTTAATGGTAAAGGTGCTGCCCTTTGAGACAGCGCTCTTAACGTGAATGCTGCCGCCATGAGCCTGGGCGATCGCCAGTGCGATCGACAGACCCAGCCCCGCTCCGCCGCTCTGGCGCGATCGATCTTTTTCAATGCGGTAAAAGCGATCAAAAATTCGAGGCTGATCGTCGGGGTGAATGCCCACCCCCGTATCTTCTACGGCAATCAGGGCGTGCTTATCCACGGCTCTGAGGCGGATGGTGACTTTGCCGTTGGCCGGGGTGTGCTGTAGGGCATTGCTGACCACATTCAGCACCAGACGGTAAAGCTGCTCTTCGTGACCAATCACTGTCAGAGGCGGGGCCGCAGGCTGATCGAGCCAGAGGTAAATGCCCTTAGCGATCGATAGCGCCGCCATTTCCTCCTCAATATCGCTCAGCACGTCTTGCAGGCAGCAGGCAAAGCCAGGCGCTGTGGTTTGAATATCGAGCCGGGAGAGCAGCAGCAGATCGCTGACTAAGCGGGTGAGGCGATGGTTTTGGCGGGCAATCACCTGGAGGGTATCGCGGGCTTCGGCATCGGAGATGTCTGGCAGTCGAATCACTGACTCGGTGGTGGCCTGAACGGCAGAGAGGGGGGTTCTCAACTCGTGGGCGGCATCGGCAGTGAACTGCTGAATATTGCGGTACGACATTTGCACAGGCTCTAGGGCTACCCCCGCCAGCCACCACCCAGCGACCGCAGTGAGCGCCAGAACAATCGGTAGACCTAACGCCATATTCCAACGAACCGTGGCAAGGTAGGCGGCAAAGTCATTGAGCGAACGACCTACCACCACCCGACCCACCAGTTGCTGATCATCAAGGGCATACAGGGGCAAAATAATCTGGCGGTAGGGCTGCCCCGACCCATCGCGCAGGCTTTGCCAAAGGGAAGCCCCATCGGGGCTGGGCAGTCCTAGGGGATAGTCGCCAGCGGTCGCAATTAATGTTCCATCAGTGCCTAGCACCCGGATATAGTAATTGCCGGAGTACAGGTCATCGGGGTGATAGTGGTTCTGGCTGTGCTCAAAGGGGGCCAGGCAGGGATCTCCTGTGAGGCAAAGGCTGGGCAGTAGGTCAGAGGACCCGCTCTCAATCTGACCTTTAGCCGTGAGCGATTTCTCTAGGTTGTCGTGAACGGCTTCGGCGACTGACTTGAGTTCGCGATCGGCGGCTACCCGATGGGCATGGGCGATCGCCTCATACATGCCCAGGGCGCTGATTGCCAGCACGACGGCCATCACCCCCGTATACCAGCCAGTGAGCTGCCAGCGGCTGCGGCGAAACAGTCTATTCAGCTTTAAACCGGTATCCCATGCCATAGACGGTTTCGATCATGGAGTCATAGCCATACTGCCCCAGCTTACGGCGCAGCAGCCGCACCTGGGCCGCTACCACGTTGCTGATCGGTTCGGAGCCAAATTCCCACAGCTGGTTGAGCACCTGCTCTTGGGTGAGAATCTGGTCAGGGTGCTCCATTAAATATTGCAGGAGCTGAAACTCTTTTTGGGTCAGCTCGATTGCCTGCTCAGCGGCGGTGTCGCTGGGCAGCAGGGCAATTCTGCGATCGCAGTCTAGCCGCAGTGGCCCAACTTGAATTTGAGCGGGCCTAAAATCAGCGGGGCGGCGTCTCAAGGCCCGCAGTCGGGCCAGCAGTTCGTCCATGCTGAAGGGTTTGACCAGGTAGTCGTCGGCTCCAGCATCGAGCCCCGCGATGCGATCTTCGATGCGATCGTTGGCGGTCAGCATGAGAATCGGCAGCGCATTTTGCCGCGCCCGTAACCAGCGACAAATCTCCAGCCCCGTTAGCCCTGGTAGCATCCAGTCAAGTACTCCCAACACGTAGGTGACAGTGCTGCTCTCCAAATAGGTCAAGGCTGCATCCCCAGACTGCACCCAGTCCACCACGTAGGCTTCTTGAGTCAGCGTGCGCTTAATCGCCCGCCCCAGGTCTGGCTCATCTTCAACCAACAAAATACGCATTGTATAATTGCTCAGGCTACCGGAAGACACGATCGCAGCAAGTAGCTGCACCACATCACTTCCAAAAAAATACCACCCGATAATGAAACCACAATGAAATTAATCACGGCATAGCCGTCACTACCATCAATCCCCATACCAGTCCAAAGCGTACTTTCTTTGCTTGCTGAATTCTAAAGCCTGTAGCATTGAGTAAATGATGAAATTCAGCTTGGGTGTAACACTGCTGATGAGCTGGGTCGAAGAGCTGTAGAAAGGCATCGCATATCCGACAAATAAGGTAATCTTTACACCAATCCAAAATGACTACCTTGCCACCCGGTCTCACAACGCGCTTTATTTCTTTTAGGACAAGCTCAGGATCATCAAAGTAATGAAATGAGTTGGCGGAAACAACGATATCAAAGCTGTGGCCAGCAAAGGGTAGGTCTGAAGCAGTAGCTAGTTGCAAGGAGACATTTGGATAGGATTTGAGCTTTTGATGCGCGATCGCTAACATCTGCTCAGAAATGTCTATCCCTGTGATGAACTGGTTTGGGCTGTCTTGCAATAGCAATCGCTCAAACTCTCCCGTCCCACAGGCTAGGTCGAGCACCCTGGCTTCCGCTGGAATCATGGCCCATTGCTTTAGAAACCGCAACGTTTTCGTGATGTAATGCTGCCAGCGGCGATCGTACACTGATGCCAATTGGTTGTATTGCTGCCTGACAGTTGATTCACTCATCTATATATCCTCAGCATTACCTTGGGCTTCTTAGAGATAGTAGACCTGGAGAGAAGCCGGGTCACGATATTGCCACTTCAGTAAGTGAAGGGACACTTAAAGAAACCCGGCTCTCTAAAATAATTGCCTTAGATTAGGCAGCAGCATGGACAGGAGTTTTGCCATTAAGGGAGCCTGCCTCAGAGCGCACCTCAATGGTGCCAAAGTTCATCTTCATGCCGCACATAAACTCGTAATCGCCTGGTTGGGTAGGCGTGAATTCCACTGGCACCGTTTTGCCTTCGGGGAGATCCACCGCAATGCCAAAGTCAGGAATCAGCAGTTCGCTGTAGCAGCCGCTGGGGGTATCGCGCCGAAAGTCGAGCCGCACAGGCCGACCCGCTTCGACAACAATGCGATTGGGTTGATAGCCCTTTGCTGCTATCACCGTAGCCGTTTGAATGCCCTCAGGGGTGATCGTCGCCTCCGTGGCCTCTGACAATAGATCGGGGGCTACCGTGGGGGCAACGGGGGAATAGTGTTGAGGAGCGGTAGGTTCGGCTATGGCTTCAGAGGAAATTGTGTCTCCGTCCTCGGCTACCACTTCGACGGTGCCGCGAAACATATTCATGCCGCAGGCAAACTCGTAGCGACCGGGCTGGGTAGGCGTGAACTCGATCGCCGTCGTCTGGTTCACGGGCAGCGCCTGGGCAATGCGAAAGTCGGGGAAGCGCACCTCTTCGAGGCAGCTGCTGGGGTCTTTGCGGTAGAAGTTGAGCCGCACCCGCTGCCCCGCCTGCACCACAATGTGGCTGGGGTCGTAGCCGCCATCGACGGTGACGGTCACCTCTTGCACGCCGCCAGTAGTGGTGGCTTTGCGAGACTTGGGCTTGCTGAGCAAGAACCACCACAGCTCTAGGCCGATAAGGCTGAGGCCCGCCCCGGTAACAGCGGCTCTCGACCACAGGGGCTGCTCAATGCGCTGGAACTGCCCGGTTGGCTCGGCAGCGTGATCGGTCATAGTGTCATGGTTGACCTGGGCGGAGGTGCCGCTGGCGAGAGTGAGGGCGAGGCCCAAACTGGCAAAAGTGGTAAGGGGAATGTGTATGAATTTCATGGGGATGCTCCTAGGCAATGGCGTTAATAGCAAGTCCTGACAGTGCGCCCAGTAAGAAACCGAATCCGGTGAGTAGGGCGAAGGAAGAAGATAAGTGGGTCATGGGAGGAGTCCTTTTTATAGAATCCATTTGAGATCTCTATGCAGCGGCTGCAAGCCGCTTGAGCATTAGCCTAACGAAGCATAGATTGAGCTGCGTGGTGGCATTAGCCAAGGTTCTCTCAAAGTTCTTGACCAAGCTCTTGCAGCGTTCCATCCAAGCATTAGAACGCTCCACAACCCAGCGGGCGGCCACAGGCACAAATCCCGTCTGACCTGCCGCCGCTTTTTCGGCTTTGGACGGCTTCGGCGACCGCTCGAACTTAATCTTTCGCATAATTTGCGGATAGACCGTTTCGAGGGCCTGTCGCAACGCGTCCGGATGATAGCCGTGGTCTACCAGGATAGTGATCTTGGGGATATTGACGGGCTTTGAGCGGAAGTAGTCGATATTTTGCGTCAGCAGTTGAATCAACCCAGCGTCATCGGACAAGTTCGCGGGTGTGCAGAGGGTAAAAAAGGGAAATCCAAGGGTATCGACGGCTAGATGTCGTTTGATGCCATTCGTCGCTTTGTAGAAGCAGAACCCTTTGGAGTCCACACTGGCGTTGCAGGTATTCTTGACGGCTTGTGAGTCAATGATGATTAACGTGGTCCATTTGGGCTTTTTTTAACCTGAGTGCGCACCTGCTCATGCAGAACTGTCATCAGTTTCTCAATCGTGCCCGACTCCCGCCATTGCTTGTAGTGCCAGTAAACCGTTGAATAAGGGGGCAGGTCCTTGGGCAAGTCTTCCCAATTGCAGCCATTCTTGAGGCGGTAGAGGATTCCATCAATCAGGTCTCGGTAACTCCACTCCAGGGGTCTGGTTTTGTGCTTCGCGGGCAAGACCTCAGGCAACAGAGGCTCAAGGATTTCCCATTCCGCATCGCTCAGACTGCTTGAATAGGCCATAGTCACTGGGGGTAGACGTCTCCTCAATTTTTGCGTAATTGCCAAAAGATCTCAAATGGGCTCTATAAGCGGTGAAGGGCGGGGAGAGGGGAGCTAGGGAGTTTTGTGTTCTCGATGACTCGATTACTCAATTACCTCATCCCCCCGTTGCTCCATCACCCTTGCAGCTTGGGCCGAAAGTTCCGCAGCCGTAGCGCATTCGTCACTACCGACACGGAGCTAAAGGCCATGGCCGCTCCAGCAATAATTGGGCTGAGTAGCCAGCCAAAGATGGGATAGAGAATACCCGCTGCAATGGGGATGCCCGCAACGTTGTAGATGAAGGCGAAGAACAGGTTTTGGCGAATGTTGGCCATGGTGGCGCGGGAGAGCTGAATGGCGGTGACAATGCCGTGCAGGTCGCCGGAGATCAGGGTGATGTCGCTGGCGGCGATCGCCACATCCGTCCCTGTACCAATCGCCATGCCCACATCTGCCTGGGCCAGGGCGGGGGCGTCGTTGATGCCGTCGCCCACCATCGCGACAATCTTGCCCTCCCGTTGCAGGCTTTCGATCTGGGCCGACTTTTGGTCGGGGCGCACCTCGGCAAACAGGCGGGTAATGCCGACTTCGCGGGCGATCGCCTCGGCGGTGCGGCGGTTGTCACCGGTCAGCATCACCACTTCCAGCCCCATCCGTTGCAGGGTGGCAATGGCGGCGGCAGAGGAGGGTTTGACCGCATCGGCGATCGCCATCAGCGCTTCGACTTGGCCATCCACCGCCAGCCACACCACCGTGCGACCGAGGGATTCTAGCTGGTCCCACTGGGTTTGCAGGCGATCGGTAGCAATGCCCAATTCCTGCATCCAGCGGTGAGTGCCAATCTGAACTCTGCGACCCTCTACCAAGCCCTGAACTCCGCTGCCTGCAACGGCTTCAAAGTTTTTGGCATCGGTCAGGGTTGCGCCCTGGGCCTGGGCATACTGGGCCACGGCCTCGGCCAGGGGATGCTCGGAGTTGCGTTCCAGCGAGCCAGCCAGCGTCAGCAGGTGCAGTTCGGTGGCGGTGCCGTTGAGGGTCACGTAATCCGTCACAGTGGGTTTGCCCTGGGTGATGGTGCCGGTCTTATCCAGCACAATGGTTTTGATGTTGTGGGCCAGCTCCAGGCTGTCGGCCCCTTTGATCAAAATGCCGTTCTCGGCCCCTTTGCCCGTGCCCACCATAATTGAGGTCGGCGTGGCTAATCCTAAAGCACAGGGGCAGGCAATAATCAGCACGCCCACGGTGGTGATCAGTGCCATCGTCACGTTGCCCATGATGTTGTACCAGACGATGAAGGTGAGAATGGCGATCGCGATCACCGCCGGTACAAACCACGCCGTCACCTGATCCGCCAATTTTTGAATCGGCGCTTTCGACCCCTGGGCCTGCTGCACCAGCTTGACAATCTGCGCCAAGAACGTATCTTTGCCGACGCGGGTGGCGTGAAATTTGAAGCTGCCGGTCTTGTTCAGCGTGGCCCCAATCACCTCGTCGCCCACAGTTTTCTGCACAGGCACGCTTTCCCCCGTCACCATGGCCTCATCCAGGGTGGATGCACCTTCGACAATTTGGCCATCCACCGGGATTTTCTCCCCAGGGCGCACCAAAATCACGTCGCCCAGCACCACCTCAGCAATGGGAATGTCGTACTCTCGGCCCTCACGAATCACCCGCGCGGTTTTGGCTTGCAAGCCCATCAGTTTGCGAATGGCCTCGGAAGTTTGGCCCTTGGCCCGATTTTCCAGCAGGCGGCCCAGCAAAATCAGGGCAATAATTACCGCAGCGGCCTCAAAATACACATCTGGGTTCAACCCCTGGTCAATGAACCACTGGGGATAGATAGTGGGAAACAGCGAATAAAGAAACGCGGTGCCGGTGCCCACCGCCACCAGGGTATCCATGCTGGCCGAATGGCGCTTGAGCGCTTTCCAGGCGTTGATAAAAAAGGAATTACCGGCCCAGAACAGCACCGGAGTAGTTAGCACCAGCTGAAACCAGGGGTTGTGCAGCCACATGGGAATAAACGGAATCGGTAAGCCCAGCATCATCGGCAGCGAGCCGACCACTAAGATGCCTCCAATCACCAGGCTAAACACAGCCTTGCGGGTGAGCTGGCGGTTTTCAGCCTCTCGTTCTCTCCGTTCAGCATCGTCTTCGGCGGTCAGTGGGTCGTCGCTGAGGGGTTGGGCGGTGTATCCCGCGTCATCTACCGCCGCCTGAATGTGGGTGAGGTTGGTCTGGTGGGGGTCGTAGGTGACAGCGGCTTGCTCAGCGCCAAAGTTGACGCTGCACGCTTCTACCCCAGGCACGCTGCGAATGGCGTCTTCAATGGTGCTGGCACAGGCGGCACAGCTCATGCCTCGCAGTTTTAAGAGTTGGTTTTGCATCGATATCCTCCTTATCAGGATCAATGGCTGGTCAGAATCAATGACTGAACGGCAGAGCTAGGCAACGGTATAGCCAGCGTCGATAATGGCCTGCTTAATGACGGTCTCGGTGACGGTGGTGGTAACGTTGACCTGCTTGGTTTTGGAATCGGCGTTGACCTGGGCGGTGCTGTCAATTGTTTGAATGGCTTGGGTGACAGCCTTGACACAGGAGGAACAGGCCAGGTTAGGAACGGTAAATGAAAGGGACATAACAAACCTCTAAACGCTGTATGGGTCTATCTTGGAGCTTCCAGTGCGCTGGAGAGTCAAGGGGGTAAGCCAAACAATTTATGAAGCGGTTGATTATTCTTTTTATTCAGTCTTGAAACGACAATGAGGGGCATAAAGACTATGCCCCTCATTACGTTAGCTGTCAGTTTTTATAAGCTTGTATCTGTGCTACATGGACAAGCTCCAAGCCAGCGTGGATCAGGCCATTGCCATGCTCATGCGGCGGCAGGTTTCTGCACAGCGGCGGCACATCTCGGCGCAGGCCTGCATTTGGGCATCGTCGCCCATGCTGGCGCAATCTTGGGCGCAGCGATCGCACACCTCTGCACAAGCCCCGCAAAAATGAGCATGTAGGTCGGAACCACGCAGCATAAAGTTGGCGCTGGTTTGGCAGCTCTCCACGCAGTCCATCATCAGGCGAATGTGGGATGGCTCAGCGTGGTGACCGCCCTGCTCCAGGCAGTAGGCGATGGTGTTGAGGCACATGCTGTGGCAATCGAGGCAGTTCTGAATGCACTGCTGCATCTCATCATTTATGTTGTGTAATTTGAGTGTTTGAATCGGCATAATCAACCTCTCTAGACGTTCAAGATCCTGGCCATTTCAGTCTTCTCTAGCTTAAAGAGAGAGTGAAAATAACCAAATCTAGCTATTGAGAGAGATTGCCAAATTCGATATCTCATACCGTCAGCGGCTCAAATTTCATCCTGATTTCATTTTTGCTTGGCACACTTCTATATAGCCAAACACAAACTGCGCAGACAATTGAAGGTATTGAGATGACATTGAAACTAGCTGCGATCGCCCTGCTCAGTCTTAGCGCCGCTGTCGGCCTACCCGCCTGCGCTAACTCCCGAGACGCGGCGGTTGAGCCAGCCACCGAAACCGCCCAGATGGATCACGGCGGCATGGGCCAGATGGATGGCGGCATGATGGATCACGGCATGATGGATCTTGGCCCCGCTGATGAGAGCTTTGACCTGCGCTTTATCGACGCCATGATCATGCACCACCAGGGCGCGGTGGTCATGGCAGAGGATGCCCAACAAAACTCCACCCGTCCTGAAATTCAAACCCTGGCTAGCGACATCATTGCCGCTCAAGAGACTGAAATTGCTGAAATGCAGGCGTGGCGGCAAGCCTGGTATCCCGATGCTCCGGCAGACCCGGTCATGTACCACGCTGAGATGGGCCACATGATGCCCATGAGTGAAGATATGATGTCAGCCATGATGATGGACATGGATCTAGGCACTGCCGACGATGAGTATGACCTGCGCTTTATCAACGCCATGATTCCCCACCATGAAGGAGCGCTGACGATGGCGCAAGAGGCGCTGACAAAGAGCAGCCGTCCTGAAGTTCAGGAGTTGGCAGAGGCCATCATCGCCAGCCAGCAGGTAGAAATCGACCAGATGACCCAGTGGCGGCAAGACTGGTACGGACAGTAGGTAAAGGGCGATCGCTAACCCCAGACGCCAGATCAATGCGCATCATACAATCCCCCCAATGCCGCCTCCAACAGGTGCGCTGGGGGGATAACTTTCTTGCCAGCAAGAGATTACTAAGCCGAAATTTGAATGTTGCCCATCATGCCCAGGTCTTCGTGGTCGAGGATGTGGCAGTGGAAGACGGTTTTGCCCGCAAAGGTGCGGAAGGGTACACGAATGCGCACTGTTTCGCCGCCCTTCACTAGAACCGTGTCTTTCCAGGCGCGGTAGGGTTCGGGCTGTCCATTGCGGCTGATGACCTGGAACGGGTTGACGTGTAGGTGAAAGGGGTGATCCATCCGGTCAGGGTCAACGTTGGCTAGTTCCCACTCTTCCACGGTATCGAGCTGGGCCTCGATGTCGATGCGCTGGGCATCGTAGGGTTTGCCGTTAAACCAAAACTCCATATCCATCCCGTGGCCCATGGTCATAGACAGCTCGATGCGGCGTGTGACAGTCGGTTCCGGCAGCGTTTCCACCGTGCCCAACTGTTGCGGTAGAGGCAACGCCGCAACTGAGCCGCGATAATTCAGGGTAGCCAAGGGTTGAGGGTCTGCCGATGGGTCACTGCCACCGTGCATCATGCCGCCCATGCCACTGCCCATCATGCCCATGCCGCCCCGGTTGTAGGGCAGGTTGAGTAGGCGGTACTCGCCCGATTGTCGATTTCCTTGGATGAGCACGTCTGCTCGTTCGCCGGGGGCGAGGAGGAGTTCTTGAAGTTCGATGGGGGATGCGATCGCCCCGCCATCTGTGGCAATCAACTGGAACGGGTGCCCCTCTAGCTGCAATCGATAGAAGCGGGAGGCCGACGTATTTAGCAACCGCAGCCGCAGTAACCCGCCTTGGGGAATGTTCAAGCCGGGATTAACCCGACCATTCACCGTCACCAACGACCCTTCTCGCCCCATCATTAGCGCCATGTGGTTAGGCGCAGGGATATTGCCAGCCCGGTCAATCTCAAAGTCTTTGAGGACAATGAACTCTTCCTGAGCGGCCTTCACTTCTGGGATCTCATCTAAATCGCCCCGAATGACGAATAGACCCGCCAAGCCCCCAAAGAGTTGTTCTGCTGCGTGGTGGTGGTGATGGGGGTGATACCAAAAGGTGCCAGCGGGATGATCGGCAGGTATGGTGAATTCGTAGGTGAACGCTTCGCCCGGAGCCACGCTGAGGAACACGTTATCGCCTGTGCCCTGGGGGGTGATGTGCAGCCCGTGGTAGTGCAAGTTGGTGGGCTGATCGAGCTGGTTGTGCAGCCGAATGCGGACGGTATCGCCGGGGCGGACCTCTAGGCGGGGGCCGGGGCTTTGGCCGTTGAAGCTGAGCAGGTTGGCGGTGCGATGGCGCGACGCCGGTCCTGAAGGACCATCACCTACCTGCACTGGGCTCACCGCAGCGGTTAAATCTACCTCTAGCAGGCCATTTTGGCTGGTATAAATATCAGGGGCAGCGACCGCAGAAAATCCATTAGCAACAGGACGATTCCCAGCCCAATGGAGGGTTGCCGCACTGCCAATGCCAGCCGCTCCGAGGGCGATAAAATGACGACGCTTCATGGTCTTTTCCTTTTCCCTAGGGGAGGGTAATGATTGGTTGAAATGCCCGTCAATGCAGCGTGACAGGGGTTAAAAAGCTTGATGACTCTATGCTAGAGACTCCAGTGTGCTGGAGTGTCAAGGGGGCGTTGATAAGTTCACAAACCTGGGCTTGCTCTATCGGAACGCCTTGATCACGCGCTGTTGCACGTTGCCGATCGCAATATAGAGCACCGGTACCACAAACAGCGTGAGCACCGTCGCCACCAACATGCCGCCAAAGATAGCCGTGCCCAACGATTGGCGACTGGCCGAGCCTGCCCCCGTGGCCACCATTAGCGGGTAAATGCCCAATAGGGTCGAAATCGCGGTCATCAGAATGGGGCGCAGCCGTTCCTGGGAGGCCTGCACCGCCGCTTGGGTGAGGGATAGCCCTTCGTCCCGCAGCTGGTTGGCAAACTCCACGATCAAAATGGCGTTTTTGCTGGCTAGCCCAATCAGCATTACTAGCCCCACCTGGCAGTACACGTCGTTATACAGCCCGCGCATCGACTGGGCCGCCAGCGCCCCCAACACCGCCAGGGGCACCGCCAGCATAATCGTCAGCGGATCGACAAAGCTGTTGTACTGCGCCGCCAGCACTAGAAAGACAAAGAAAATTCCCAGCCCAAAGATGATCGGCGCTTTGCCTCCTGACTCCAACTCTTCTAAAGAAATGCCCGACCACTCAAAGCCCAGGTTGGGGGGCAGCACCTCGGTCGCTAGCTTCGCCATCGCCTGCATCGCCTGCCCAGAGCTGGTGCCGGGAGCCGCTGAACCGTTAATTTCGATCGCGCGGTGCAGGTTGTAATGGTTGATAATTTGGGGGCCGGTGGTGCGGGTAATGGTGACCAGGGCGCTGAGGGGAATCATTTCGCCCGGTTGCGATCGCACATACAGTTGCCCAATGCTGTCGGGGTCGGCGCGGAAGGTGGCATCGGCCTGCACATAGACCCGATAGGTGCGGCCAAAGGCGTTGAAGTCGTTGACGTAGCGGGAACCGAGGTAGGTTTGCAGGGTGCTGAAAATTTCTTCGACGGGGACTTGCAGGGCTTCGGCGCGATCGCGATTGACCTCCACCTGAAGCTGGGGCGCGTTGGCCGTGTAGAGGCTAAACACCCCTTGCAAGCCGGGGGTCTGGTTGGCCTTCGCCAAAATCGCCCCTTTCATCTGGTCCAGTTCGTTAATGTCTGAGGTGCTGCTGTCGCGGTCCTGAAGCTGGAACACAAAGCCGCCGACGCTGCCCAGGCTGGGGATGGTAGGCGGATTGACTGCAATTACTGGCGCTTGGGGAATGCCCATCAGCGGCATCCGCACCCGGTTGAGAATGCCCGTCACCGACTGCTCCGGCTGCCGCCGCTCCTGCCAGGATTTGAGCGGCGCAAACAGAATGCCCCGGTTGGGGGTGTTGCCGTTGAAGCCCACCCCGCCCATGGCAAAGGTGCCCTCTAGCTCCGGCACCGCCAGCAACTGCTGCTCGGCCTGGGCCACCACCTGCTCGGTGTAGTTGAGGGAGGTGCCATCTGGCCCCTGCAAAATGCTGATGAAATAGCCCTGATCTTCTTCCGGCAAAAACGCCTGGGGTACCTGGGTGTAGAGCCATCCCGTCGCCACCAGCAGCCCCACAAAGCCGACCAGAACGGCGCTCTGCCATCGCATCAACCGACCCAGCCCCCAGTGGTAGCTGCGCTCTAGCCCGGTCAAAAAGCCGTTGATGCGGCGGTAGATCCAGCCGAGAGCGCCAGTTTGGCGGGGCTGTGCCCGTAGCAGCAGCGCGGAGAGCGCCGGGGTAAGGGTGAGGGCATTGAAAGTAGAAAGTGCGATCGCAAAGGCAATCGTCAACGCAAACTGCTGGTAGAGCTGCCCCGCCGTACCGGGGAAAAAGCCCACCGGCACAAATACCGCCATCAGCACCAGCGAGGTGGCAATCACCGCGCCCACCAGGTTGCGCATAGATGCGATCGCAGCCTGCATCGGCGACAGCCCCTCCCTTTGAATCAGGCGGCTGATGTCCTCCACAATCACAATCGCGTCATCCACCACCATACCCGTCGCCAGCGTCAGGCCAAACAGCGTCAGGCTGTTGAGAGAAAAGCCAAAGAGTTTGACAAAGGCGAAGGTGCCCACCAGCGACACCGGAATGGTGATCGCTGGAATCACCGTGGTGCGCCAGTCTTGCAGAAACACAAAGATCACCAGCACCACCAGCACCACCGCCTGCAACAGCGTGATAATCACTTCTCGAAACGACGCCTCCACAAACCGCGACGAGTCGTAGGGAATCTCGTAAATCAGCCCTGGGGGAAAGCGTTCCGCCAGCCGCGCCATCTCCGCCTTCACCGCCTTGGCAATGGCCAGAGAGTTGCTGCCGGGGGTTTGCAAAATTTGGTACCCCACCGCCGGATGGCCGCTGTAACGGGCAAAGGTGCTGTAGCGCTCGGCTCCCAGCTCGGCCCGGCCCACATCCTTGAGCTTGACCAGATCGCCTGCCGCCCCCGCTTTGAGCACCACGTTCTCGAACTCCGCTGGGCTGCTCAGCCGTCCCAGGGTTTGCAGATCGAGCTGGTAGAGCTGGCCGTCAGGGTTGGGCGGTTGACCAATGCTGCCTACCCCCAGCTGCACATTCTGCTGGCGTAACGCTGTAATCACATCCTGGGCGGTGAGCTGGCGGCTGGCTAAGCGATTGGGGTCGAGCCAGAGGCGCATGGCATAGCGCCGCTCGCCAAAGGGAACGATGGTGCCCACGCCGGGAATTCGCCGCAGGGCATCGAGCACGTACAGGTCGGCGTAGTTGCTGATGAAGGTGTCGTCGTAGCGATCATCCTCGCTGTAGAGAGCCATCGCCAGTACAATCGAGCTAGACTGCTTCGACACCTGCACCCCCGTTTGTCGCACCGCCTCCGGCAGTTGGGGTTCTACCTGCAACACCCGGTTCTGCACATCCGAGGCGGCCACGTCGATGTCGTACCCCTGGCGAAAGGTGACGACAATGGTGCTGGTGCCGTCGTTGCTGCTGGTGGAGCTGATGTAACGCATTCCGGCCACGCCGTTGATCTGGCGCTCCAGCACGTTGGTTACTGTTTCTTCTACCACCTGGGCGTTGGCCCCGACGGCGTTGGCGGTGACGGTAACCTGCACCGGGCTAATGTCGGGGTACTGCTCAATGGGCAGCAGCGGCAGGCTGATCAGCCCCACCACCAGGGTGACCAGGGCACAGACAATGGCAAAGACGGGCTTTTTGATAAAGAAATCCGTAAACATGGGGTCACCTCTGGATGTAGTGGGGGTGTGCCTGTAAGGGTTTTTGAAGAAATGCTGATTCACGGTTGGTGGGCATTGCCCACCCTACGGTTGGTTGGAACTTTGCTTGGGCCGGAACGCACCGTTCGCGTCCGAAAATCTCAATTCTCAATAGGGCTAACGGGCGCACCGTCGCGCAGCATCAGAACCCCCGTGGTGATTACCGCTTCGCCGGGCTGTAGCCCCTCGATCACCTGGTACTGGTTATCTTCGATTTCGCCCAGTTGCACCGATCGCTGCCGCGCCACCGTGCCCGCTGTCCCAGACTCCGCCACAAACACAAAGGATTCGCTGCCCAAATGGGTCACAGCACTGGCCGGTACGCGGGTACCCTGGCGCTGACTCCAGGTAATGCGGGCCTGCACAAATTGATCGGCCCGCAGGTTGCCTTTCGGGTTGGGCAACAGCGCCTTCACCAATACCAACTGAGTCGCGGGGTCGGCATTGGGGGCAATGAACTCAACCTGGCTGGTGCCCTGGGGTTGCCCCTGCCCGTCCACCAGCTCCACCGGGCTACCGGGTTGCAGCAGCGCCGCCCGCTCCGCCGGAACGGAGAAATTCACCTCCAGAGTGTCGTTCTTGGCCAGCCCAACCAGCGCTGTACCCGGACTCACCACCTCGCCCACCTTGACGGGAATATCGCCCACCACCCCGGTAAAGGGCGCGGTGATTTGAAAATAGGCCAGCTGGGATGTCTGAGCCTGGGTTTGGGCCTGCGCCGCCTGCCAAGACTGCTCGGCCTGGGCAATGGTGGCCTGCTGGGCGCGGATCTGCTTATCCATGGCGTTCAACAAGGCACGGGCCACTTCGAGCTGCTGGGCATACTGGTCGCGCATTTGCCGAGAGACTGCACCCGCCTCGGCCAGGGTGGCAAAGCGGTTGTACTCCTGCTGGGCGTACTGCACCTCGGTTTGCTTGGCGACCCGTTGGGCTTCCAGGGCTTGCAGGCCAGCTCTGGCATTGGCGATACTGGCCTGGGCTGATTCTGCCGCTGCGGCAGCTCCAGTGACCAGGGCCTGCTGTTGCTGCGGGTTGATCTCAATTAGCACCGTGCCAGCGGTGATGCGATCGCCCGACTGCACCCGAATCTGCGCTACCTGCCCCTGCACCTGGGGGCGCAGGAGAACGGATTGGTGCGATCGCAGACTGGCTACAAACTCCGATGTTTCTGCCAAACTCACGGCCTGCACCGTCAGGGTTTGCACGGGCATGGGGGGCTGCTGCGCCTGGGCTACGGGTACCACCTCCTGCTTTTGCCACCAGCGCCACAGCTCAAAGCTGCCGCCAGTGAGCCAAAGCAGGGCAAAGATGAGCCAAAGGCGCGATCGCCACGGTCGTTTTTTGGGGCTTGCCGCTGGCTCTGTTTGAGCATCAGCGATGGGGAAATCAAACGCGTCCATAACTCATCTGGGGGTAATGGGGTTTAGTAATGCGGCTTAGGTTAATCAGATCGCTAAACATCTTCGGGGCTGGCCAGATACTGCTGCTCTAGCCAAACGCGAACGTCATTAATAGAGAGCGATCGAAACGGCTGATTGGCCAAGGAGTCTTGAATCATCCACCAGCTCTGACCGGTGCGATCGACGTACTCCCAAACTCGAGGCTCCATTTCCCCAAACAGCGCAAAAGAGAGTTCTCTAGAGGTGCGTGAAAGCCAGTCAAACAATGCTCCAATCGGTGATTTTTGCCTATTGTCAAGGGATGACTCAAGCCATTCCAGATCGCGATAAACCTTAGAACTATCGGGCGGAAACTCGTACATGGTGGACTCCTGTTGGCGGCGAAAATACTCAATATGGCATCAGCTTGGACTTGAAAATTGGCAAGAGAAAATCAACTAACCAGCTGACTTAGCGGTAATAGCTTTGCTCTAGCCAAATACGCACCTCATCCTCAGACTCAAAGCGATGGAAGTCTTGAGTCAATACGTCATAAACTCGGTAGTAGGTATTGCCGTGGCGATCGCGACCCGTAAAAATCCTCAGCTCACTGGATGGTGAAAATAGCTCTGTTACGCTACTCCAGATCCGGTGAATAACCTGTTTGAAGTTCCATCGTCTAGAGCTTTCGTCAATCACCTCAAACCAGTCATGAGAAAAACCGGAATCTGGCTGAATATCATTGGTGTTAGTAGTCATTAGTAGTTCCTCAAAGGTGGTCAAATCAACCATGGGTAAACCATACAGTTTCCAGTCAGCTGGACAGTCAAGCGCTAATTTTAAGAAATTTTTGGCAATAAAAAAGGTCTGCGATCGCAGACCTCTTAACCTAGCCAGAGCTAGGAAATAGACCTATTCATAAGCCTTTCAAACTCAGGCTATCTAAGAGCCGTAGTAAAAGCGCTCGTGAATCACCTGTCCATCTTGCCACTGCTGCACCGAAACCTGGTGGTAAGTGCGACGCCCCCATTCAGCATGGGTATAGTCTAGATACCATTCAGAGAAAATTGTGTCCTCAGTGAAGGCCACGTTCTTGAGTTTGGCTTCGTGAAAGTCAATAATTTTGGCAAAGAAGTCTTCCTCTCGGCGACGGTTTGCCTCTTTGCCAACGGTGGCGGGCTCGTCATTTTCTTGCATGACTACCGTATCAGCGTAGTATTTTTCAAAGGCTTCCATCGCGCTACCTTTGAGTACGAGTTGGCAAATATCCTCAAAAACAGCTGGCAGACTGATTTCAGTATTCACTTGAGTCGTCATAGGTTTCCTCTCAGTTAGTTTTAGACGTGAATTTCGATGTATCCCATAACCCTACGCAGGATTTTTATTCCTGACTTACTAGGCATAGCCTTACTCTAGAGCTTCCCCCTGACTGGAGTGTCAAGAGAAGATTTTCAAACAAAAAGACTGGGCCTAATCAATAGACCCAGTTCGGCAGTTATTACTTGTTGGAGAAACGATAAATTTACTAGCTTTCAATAATCGGACAGATAGCTTCGTCTGTTTGAGTGGCTATGCTCTGCCATCCAGACAGGAGCCCAGATAGCTCCTGCCTCAGCAGTTGAAGTTGCTGAATTTTTTCTTCAATCTCTGTCAACTTATCCTCTAGCTTGACTTGGATATGGGAGCAGGGTAAGTCCCCTTGATCATGCACTTCCAAAAATTCTTTGATTTCGGTCAGGGTGAGACCAAGGCTCTGAGCGCGCCGAATAAAGCCCAACCGGGTAAAGACATCTTCTGCAAAAACTCGATAGCCGCCCTCGGTGCGTCCGGCGGTTTTGAGCAGGCCAATCTCGTCGTAGTAGCGGATGGTTTTAACGGGTAAACCGCTTTTCTTAGCAACAGCGCCAATGAGTTTGGGAGGAGCTTCAGTGAGCATGGCTGACCTCATCAAGGATTAAATCTATCCTAAACTCTCCAGTCATCTGGAGAGTCAAGGGATAATTCTTCGACTCTAGCTCCAGCCTAGGTTTTTAACTCAAACTGTCCTTCTTGGCTCAGGGTTGGACGTTGTACTAGCTTTTCACGGGGTTGCATGGGCTCTCAAGCGTGTATACAGGGAAGTGAAACGGTAAATAGGCTGTCCTGGCCTATCTCACTGTCTAAGGAAAGTTGCCCCTGGTGCCGTTGCACAATGGTCTGGGCAATGGCGAGCCCCAGTCCCGTACCGCCTGTTTTGCGGGTGCGATCGCTGTTCACCCGATAGAAGCTTTCAAAAACACGGCTTTGTTCTTTAGGAGGAATCCCAAGGCCTGTATCTTTGATAGCGATGGTGGCGGTGCGATCATGGGTGGATAAACTGATGACGACTGAACCACCTGGTGGTCTGTACTGAATGGCATTGGCCATCAGGTTTGATACTAGACGATAGAGCTGCAATTCATTGCCCATAACATTGATAGGCGCATCAGGAACCTGGTATCTGAGAAGAATATCAGCATCACGATCGCGGTCGCCACATTCCTTTATTCAGCAGGGTTCTAACTGAGCAACGGTGTGGAAGTGGAGATGGCTATGGATTACCGTCATAGCTAGATGTCGTGAATGGTGATGCTGGTGATGCTGATCGTGAGTATGGTGATGGTCATGCCATAGTCCTCTCTTCCGATCAGATTGTTGACTGGGGTGGAAAACTAGGTTGACGATGACCCAAATCACTGCACCAATCAGGCTGCTGCCCAGAAAAACAGAACTGGGCAAGTGACTCACCATCCATCCCGCGATGGGATAAGCAAAGACCCACCACAGATGGCTCCAGGCAAAATGAGCCCCGTAGACTCGACCCTGAATGTCAACATCAACCCGATCAGCAATTAGGGTTTGGGTAGGAACATTAACCAGAGTTTGCCCCACCCCTGCAACAATCCATAACAGCAATAGCCCACCTAGGCTAACCCAACTTGCGGGCAAGAGCGCGAGGGTAATTAGAGCAGCCCCCAGACCAGTGAGTACCGTCTGTTTCTGCCTAGGGTTGAAGGTGCCCAATCCAATAGATGCCAGGGTTGCTCCGATACCAAAGGCGGCCATAACCCAGCCATACTCCAGCTTGCCTAGCTGAAGATTGCCCTGGACATACCCGACGGTGTTGATCAGGATAGCGGCTCCGGCGATCGCCGCCACCAACTGCATAGCCAAGGCATATCTGATCGGTGGATCGCTGAGTAAGCAGGTGGTGCCCAGGCGAATATCTTGTAGCGTTCGGCGGAATGTTCTAACCTCCTGCGGTTGTTGGGCGACCATCAGCTGCCCTGGCAGAGTAATGACCAAAATAGCAGCAATCAAAAAGGTGATGCCATCCAGAAAAAACACCTGCCGGATGCCCACAAAGGCGGCAATGCTACCGGCTAAACCGGGGCCGAGCACACCCAATAGCTGATAGGTGGCACTGGAAAGAGCGATCGCAGTGGGGTACTCCTCTTGGGTGGCAATCAAGGGAATGGTGGCAGTGTAGGTGGGTGTAAAAAATGCAGAGAACAGGTTTAGGGCCAACACGATCGCATAAATGTGCCAAATCTGGGTGACAAAGGGCAGCAGACAAACAATCACCATCCGCGCTAAATGGGTGATAACCATGATGCGCTTGCGGTCAACGCGATCGGCGATCGCCCCCGCCAGCGGTGAGAGCACGACATAGGCCGCAACTCGCAGGGTGAGCGCCCCTGACAAAATCAGCCCAGCGTTTTCACCCGCTAGTTCAAAGGCGAGTAGTGCCAGCCCTAACCAGGTCAGGGCATCGCCAACCAGGTTAATAGTTTGGGCTGTGTAGAGGCGGGCAAAGGTAGGGTTTCTAAGACATTGGAACAGCCGAGGAGCTTGAATCATGAGGTTTACAGGGCATGACAAGGCAGGCGATGACCTTTGAGCAACCACTCTAACGCATCCCCCTGGGGGGCATATTTGAGGAAAGGCTGATTGGGTTAAAAAAGGCGCGGTTTGCGGCTCAGAAAGCTAAGCAGATCGCGCCTCGAACAGAGTTCTAACCAAACTACTGCCTTAACCCGGCGGTAGAATGCGACGCCGCATTGACAGCGATCGCCACCTCAAGGGCAGTCTGCTTTCGTTTGGGCATTAGCCACTTGCCAAACTTGGCATAGAGGGCTGGAATCACCAGCAGCGTTAATGCCGTGGAGGTGAATAGGCCCCCCAACACCACAATCGCCAGAGGTTGCAGAATCTCATTGCCAGCCCCGCTGGCGATCGCCAACGGCAGCATCCCCAAAGCAGACGTGAGCGCCGTCATCAAGATGGCATTGACCCGGTCAAGGGACCCGGTGACGATCACCTCTTTGAGGGGCATCCCCTGGGCAAATTTATTGTTGTAGTTGTCGACCAACAGCAGGCCGTTGCGCACCGCCACGCCAAACAGGGTAATGAAACCGATCAACGAGGCGATGGAAATCACTCCGCCGGTCAGCGCAATGGAGGCGATGCCGCCCACCAGCGCTAGGGGCAGGTTGATCATGATGGCAATGGTGGCGGGCAGCGACTTCACCGAGAAGAACATCAGTACTGCGATCGCGATCGCCGCCAAGAGGCTGTAAATCAGCAGGCTGCTGGTGGCCCGTTGCTCAGACTCAAACTGGCCGCCGTACTGGATGAAGTAGCCGTTGGGCAACTGCACATTTTGCTGAATCTGGGCTTGAATATCGCCCACCACGCTGCCCAGGTCACGCTCGGCCACGTTGGCCGAGACCACAATCAGCCGCGACACATCTTCCCGGTTCACCACATTTGCGCCCATACCGTAATCGACGGTGGCCACATCTCCCAGGGAAATAATTTCCTCGGTGGGGGTGCTAACGGGAATGGCGCGAATGGCATCGAGATTATCGCGCGCAGATTCTTGCAAACCCACAGCAATATTGATCAGCTGCTGATTCTCTGGCACCTGCGACACGATCCGACCGTTGAGGGCGGTTTCAACAATCTCTGAAATTGCGGCCATGCTCAACCCATAGCGAGCCGCCGCCGCCCGGTCATACTGAATCTGCACCTGACGAATGGGCAATTGAGGCTCGAGCTGCAAGTCAACCACCCCTGCAATCGGCTCGATAGTGTCGCGCACCTGTTCCCCGATGCGGCGCAGTTCGGCCAGGTCGGGGCCAAAGATTTTGATGGCGATCGCACTTCTCACCCCCGACAGCACCTCATCCATGCGGTGGGAGATAAACCCACCAATATTGGGGGCTACCCCCGGCAGTGCCAAAAACGCCTCCCGCAGCTGTTGCACACTGGCTTCGCGGTCTTCCAGGGCCAGATCACTGAGTTCCACATCCACGTGGGCCATGTTGACCCCCGCCCCATCGGCATCGCCGGGGGCACGCCCAGCCCGCACCTGCACCCACTCGTAGAGGGGGTTCTCTCTTAGCGTTGTGGCCAGCGCCATACCCGCCCTATTGGTGATATCCAGCGATACCCCAGGGAACAGCACCATGGAGTTGACCAGGGATTTTTCCTGAAACTCTGGCAAAAACACCCGCCCTAGCGACGGCACGATCGCCATAGCTGCCACCAACATCGCCAACGAGAGTGCCAGAATCACTTGGGGAGCCCGCAGCGACACATTCAACAGCGGACGATAGAGCCGCTCAGCCCAGCGCGACACAAAGGTGCCTTCTTGAGGCAGAGTTTGGTTGGCCAGCAAAATGGCACAGAGCGCAGGTGACAAGGTCATGGCCACTAGGGTAGAGGCCGCGATCGAAAGCAAATAGGCCAAGCCCATGGGGGCAAAAATGCGCCCTTCTACCCCGGTCAAACTAAAGATGGGCGCAAACACCACCACGATGATCACCGTGGAAAAAATCACCGCCAGCCGCACTTCCACAGAGGTGTCGTACACCACCTGAAAGGGATGTTTGGGGTTGCCCTGGGCCTGGTTAGTACGCAAACCGCGATAGCAGTTCTCCATATCCACAATCGAGTCATCGACCACTGAGCCAATGGCCACCACTAGGCCACCCAGAGTCATGGTATTGATGCCTAGGCCAAAGGCTTTCATCAACATCAACCCAATCAGCAGCGACAGGGGAATAGCGCTGAGAGTGATGATCGCCGTGCGCCAGTTCATCAAAAACAGCAGCATAATCACCGACACGATGATGATGCCTTCAAGCAGCGAACCGCTGACATTACTAATGGCCGAGTCGATAAAGTTCGACTGGCGGAAGGTGCGGGCCATCTGCACATCGGTCGGGAAGGTGCGCTGTAAATCAGCAATCACCGCTTCCACAGCGTCGGTAACCGTAGGCGTATCCACATCGGGTTGCTTGGTGATCATTAACACCACAGCGGGCTGACCGTTAAAGCTGGCATCGCCTCGTTTGAGGGCAGCTCCGGTCTGCACCTCAGCGACATCTTGTAGCACAATTGGCTCGCCGTTCTCGACTTTCACCACCGACTGCTGTAGATCTTCAATCGACTGCACTTGGCCGATGCCTCGCACCAGTAGTTCTTGACCGCCGCCAATCAAAAAGCCGCCTGGCGCGTTGGAGTTAGCGCCTCGGGCGGCAGCGGTGACCTCGTTGAGGGCCACATTCAGCGAGGTCAATTGCTCTGGGTCAACCAATACCTGCTCTTGTCGCTCGTCGCCGCCGTAGACGGTGACTTGTGTGACCCCTGGCACCGACAAAATCTGCTGGCTAAGGGTGCTGTCTACCAGGCGGCGCAGATCCATCATCGAGATCTGGCCCTGGCCATTGAGCGTAAAGGAATACATCAAAATTGTGCCCAGGGGGGAGGCCAGAGGCGATAGCTCTGGGGTGTGGGCACCCTCTGGCAGTTGGCTGGTCACCTGTTGCAGCCGTTCGGTCACCGCCTGCCGGGCCTGGGCAATGTCGGCCTCCTGGTCAAACACCACCTGCACCATCGACAGCCCCACCTTCGACGAAGAGCGCACGGTAGTCACCCCTGGCAGGCCATTCACCGCGCTTTCGATGGGCACGGTGATTTGGGTTTCAACTTCTTCAGGCGCTAGGCCAGGAGCTTCGGTGTGAATATCGACCTGGGGCGGCGCAAACTCGGGAAACACATCCAACGGCATCTGGGTAAGGCTGAAAACGCCCCAGATGGTCACCGCAATGGCAGCGGCCACAATAAACCACCGCTGGGCAATGGAATTTTTGAGGGTCTGGTTCAAAAGTGAGTTAAACATCTAAGTAATTTCTGAGAAAAAAGATACCGCCCGTCGCACCAGCGTCTCGTTTGCATCGCAGTCCAGAGAGCTGCGCGACCATCTATTGCTGAGACATTGATGCAGAGAAACGACCCAGGTTAGTAGTCTCCTCGTTTGCCCGAATAGGTGCCATCGGAAAAGCGGCTCTTCTTTTTGCGACCGCCGCTTAAAAAGGTCATCGCCCCAGTGACTACGGCAGCCGCTGACGTTACACCGACTACAAGCCCCCAGGGAAAACTCCTAGAGGGTGCGGCGGTTTCGCTCGCCTGAGCCAGCTCACCCGCTGCGGGAACTGCTTCACTAGGCGGAGCAAGATTGCCCGCCGTATCGTGGCTGTGGGGAGTGCCCTGGGCATCGGCCTGGGCATGGGCCGCATCGGTTGCCGGAACGGCTGCGGTCGGAGCAGCTTCAGCGGTCTGGGTTTTGCGCGATTCGGCATAGAGCGATAGGCTGCCCTGGGTGACAAGCTGCTCCCCTACCGACAGTCCATCGGTGACTTCAATCAGGTCGCCCTGGGTCGCGCCGGTCGTCACCGGCACCGGCTCATAAAAATTGCCATACTGCACGAAGACAAGCTGCTGACCGGCATCATCCACCAGAGCCGTCACCGGAATCAGCACGGCAGCGCTGCCATCGGCGGCAGACTCAATAGGGTTAACCTCAATGCCCAATAGGGAGTCGGTCTCAGCCTTGACCTCGACTCGGTTGATGCCGCCTTCGGCCTGAAATTCATCACCGTGGCCCACGTGGGAGATTGCGGCTTTGGGCACCGCTAGCAACAGAACGGTGATTAGAGCGGCTTCTAGAAAAGGCTTTTGGGTGTAACGCATGGTTCCTCACTCCGAAATTTGGCTACGGTCGGTCGTAGTCTGCCAGAGACCAGATGAAATCGAGGTGAAACGGCAGGTCGTTCTGTAAGATCAACGTCGTAAACTGTGTGCCTGAGGCTATGCGAATTTTGCTGGTGGAAGATGAGGAGGATTTGGGACTGGCGATTAAGCAGGTCTTGATGGGTGAGAAGTATGTGGTGGACTGGGTGACCGATGGTGCCCAGGCTTGGTACTGCCTTGAAAACCAGTGGACGGACTACACCTTAGCCATTGTCGATTGGCTGTTGCCCGAGCTGTCTGGCCTGGAGTTATGCCAACGGCTCAGGTCACACCAAAACCCCTTGCCCGTACTAATGCTGACTGCCTTGGGCCAGCCCGAAAATCGCGTCACGGGGCTAGACGCCGGAGCCGATGACTACTTGGTTAAACCCTTTGTGATGGAGGAGCTGCTGGCGCGGCTGCGGGCAATTCAGCGGCGATCGCCCCAGCTACAGCCTCAGACCCTGACAGTGGGCCGGTTTTCCCTGGATGATGCCAACACTACCCTTCAGATAGAACATAGCGACCAGCCTGCTCAGAGCATTCCGCTAACGCTGAAGGAGTTTCAGGTACTGGCCTATCTGATGCAAAACTGCGATCGCATCATTCCCGGCAGCAAAATTCGCTATCAACTGTGGGATTTGGACGATGAGCCAGTGAGCAATGTGGTGGCCGCCCAAATTCGCCTGTTGCGCCGCAAGCTAGCCAAGCATGGCTGTACCTGCCCGATCGAGACCATTCCTGGTCAAGGCTATCGTTTTAACTCTTCCCTTTAGCCGCCCATGAATAGTCAGCAGCTCTTTCGTCGCAGTCGCACCCGCTTAGCCCTCTGGTACGCCGGGGTGATGGCGGGGATTCTTGGCCTGGCGGGGCTGGGGATCTACCGGGCGCTAATTCAGGCCAACTCGGCGGCCCTAGAGCGAGAAATTGAATCGATCGCCGGAACGCTCCACGACAGCCTAGAACCCATGCTGCCCCCGTCGGCAGATCCGACTGTTGTTTTGCAGCAAATTTTTCCTGACCTGTGTGTGGCCGGGCAGGTCTGCGCTCCCCAGCCTACGGTGATTCAGCGCCATACCATTGGCATCAGCGATCGCAGCAGCTACTACATTCGCCTGTTCGACCACCATGGCGACCTGCTGGCCTTTTCGCCTAATCAGCCCTTGCCGCTGCCCCAAACTGTAAACCCTGCCCCGTGGCAAACCCTGCAAAGCGACAGCGGCACTCGCTATCGCCAGTTCACCACCATTTTGCACAGTGCCGATGCCCATCCCACCAGTACCGATGGCCATAATCATCCCTCCTGGGGCTACATGCAAATTGGGCGCACCTTAGCCCCCTTTGATGCCGAGGTTAGACGCATCCGGTGGATTTTGACGGTGGGGTTGCCAATAGCGCTGGGTCTGGTCGCGGCCTCTAGTTGGGGGCTGGCGGGTCTAGCCATGCAGCCCATTTACCAGTCGTATCAACGGCAGCAGCAGTTTACCGCCGATGCCGCCCACGAGCTCAGGTCGCCCCTCGCCAGCCTGCTCGCAACCGTGGAAGCCATCCTGCGGCTCCCACCTGCTCAGCAGCAAGATGTTTCGCCCATGCTCCAGACCGTAGAGCGCCAGGGCCGTCGCCTCAGCCACTTGGTCGCCGACTTACTGTTGCTGACCAGCCTGGAGCAAGACACCTCCCCCAAATCGTTTAAGCCCTGCTGCCTGAATGATTTGATTGCTGATTTAACTGAAGAGCTCTCGGAACTGGCGGCGGCCTCAGACATTCACCTAGCCCATCACCTTCCCGACGCTGAGATTTATGTTTTGGGGCATGAGTCTCAACTCTACCGGCTCGTCTCCAACTTAATGGCCAACGCCATCCAGTACACCTCTCCAGGGGGAGCGGTGCTGGTAAGTTTAGAGGCTCGCGATCGCATGGCGATCATTGCCGTCAAAGATACGGGCATTGGCATTCCAGCAGCTGAGCAAAGCCGCATTTTTGAGCGCTTTTATCGGGTTGACAGCGATCGCTCTCGCAAAACTGGCGGCACTGGGTTGGGGTTAGCGATTGCCAAGGCGATCGCACAGCATCACCGAGGGCATCTCACTGTACAAAGTGATGTGGGGCAGGGCAGCGTATTCTCAGCCCATCTGCCTATTATTTATCCACCAGTCATCAGCTTAGAAGCGTAGAACAGGCGGTGTCACTCCAAATTGAACAGTTAAGGGTGAGACGTTTCAGAAGGCGATGAGAACGATAATCATCGCCTTCTGAGCGTTAGTATGCTGAAAATGGTTTTGTCAGAAGGACAAGGAGACCGTTGTGGCCGAAGCGAAGCTTTTAGATCAGGCACAGACACCTGCTAAAACACGGTACTACCCCTGGCAATGGCATGACCAGCCAGTGACCGTAGCCTACGACCTGCAAGGGGATGGGCCACCTGTACTCTTACTACCTGCCCTCAGCAGCATCTCTACCCGTGCTGAGTTTAATGCTGTGGCAGCAAGGTTGGCTCAGCACTATCAGGTAATTACCCTAGATTGGCCAGGGTTTGGGGCATCTGACCGCCCAGCCTGGCGGACCCGCCCAGCGATTTACCACGCCTTGCTAAAAGATTTTGTGCAGGATATCGTGCCAGGGTTAGCCGGGTTGGTGGCAGCTGGCCATAGCGCAGGTTACACTCTGACCCTGGCGACTGATAAAAGTGTTGTACCCCATTTGCAGGCGATCGCCCTGGTAGCACCGACCTGGCGGGGGCCACTGCCCACAGCGATGGGCAATCATCGCTGGGCCTATAGCCTGCTGCGCTGGCTGGTATGGTGCCCGGTAGTGGGGCAAGCCCTGTATGCCTTGAATGCTCACCCAGCCTTTTTGCGGTGGATGATGGGTCGCCATGTCTACAGCAATGCCGCCCACATTACCCCAGGGCTGATACAGGCCAAGCACCAAACCACCCAGGCCAAAGGAGCCCGATTTGCCTCGGCTGCTTTCGTAACCGGTGGCTTAGATCCGGTGCAGCAGCGCACCGACTGGCTAGATTTGGTGCAGGCGGTGACAGTACCTAAGCTGGTCATTGTCGGACAACAAAGCCCTCCTAAGTCTAAAGCCGAGATGGAGATGCTGAGCGCTATGGCCGGAGTGGAGTCTGCCATGGCACCAGGCTCTTTGGGCCTAGGAGAAGAATATTCGGAGGAAGCACTAGCCATTTTGCTGCCGTTTTTAGCCCAGCATTTGGGGCACTAACTAATCACGCCTTGACTGAGTCTTAAACGACAATTAGCAGGGGTGCTTCCTTTATTTGCGTGCTTTTTCAAGGAAGAATATAACGAGTCAGAATAGACATGACATCCCCAGGATTAGGGGTAGGTAGGAGCGGGCTCCATATTCCCACTTCGGCATAGCCGAGCCCATAGAGATTATGGATGGTGCTCGTAACACCCCTCGGAGAGCCAATCAGCAGATGGCGTAGCGGTTCTCGCCCAGACGGTACATCTTCTATCGCGATGGGCAAAAGCGGAGAGCGGGGATCCTTTGAATAGCTAGCCGGAGGTTGGGTCATTGTGCGTCACCAGGTGAGGAGTACTAAAGGGTCTTGAGGATACTAAGCGTTCTAGCTGTGCCTAGTGGACTAAGTCGCTTTAGGACCACGATAGTTTTCAAGTTGCCGTCAGGGCAACAAATCAATGCACAGATGACAACATCTAATCTCGTTTTCGTTTTCGCTTTCGTTCCCAAATCTCCCGGAGGTGGGAGGGTTCGTTTTCAAACTGGCTCCAAAGAGCATGAACTTCAGCCAGTCGCCGCTTATCTGCCTCGGATGGCTCGCGGCGATGCTCTCCCTGCGAGAACCAGTGAGCCACGGTGCTCTTAGAGCGCCCGCATAATTCCGCTAATTCGTCGTAGGTGACGACCCAGTACTCAAGGAACTCTTCCGGCTCCATGCGTCTTGAAATCCTAGCCTTGTAAGCCTTGAACAGTTCCCAGTGTCGTCTGGTTGGGGTTTTAGCGGCTATCATGGCAAGAGCGTGAGTATGCACGGGTGACAACTTTTAGGTCATGATACGTCAACTTAGAACTGATTCGTTAGTTTGCCTTGAGGACATTTGACAATCCCCCAGCTCCTTGTGTAGCTCCTGCCGAATGATGGCAAATCGCTGGACATCTGCCTGGGTCAGCCAAGACTCAATTTCGTAGAGCGTCTGTCCATTGTCCCGCTGGGTCCGTAACGTGAGAATCGTCTCCGGCAGGTGGTGAGCATCGCCCCTGAACTCGATATTCAAATCGCGCCCCCGCTCCACAATCGTGTAGAACTGCTTGCCCTCAAACACCCGCTGCCCCCGAGCTTGGTCGCGGCAGAACCGCTCCAAGAGCAGCACCGCCGTCCCCGCGATCTGCTCCTGGGTCTGGCGGTCAACGGGGATAGATGTTCTGGGGCGCGGCGGAGTCACGTCAAATCATTGATGAAAGGATTCAGCCCCGCCATGATGGCGGCATCGTCGCCCAAGAACTCCCGCAGTGGCTGATCCACCGGCCCTGGGTCGGGCAGGGTTTTGATGGGTTCTGCTGGGGTGGATGCCATGGAGCTATTGGCTGATGGTAGATGTCGTGAGGATAGCTTAACCAGTGGGAGAGCGGTCTTAGGTGTCGTTATCGAATCGTCGAAGGCTTCCAGTTCCGGGAGAAACCGTTCCTTGATTTCTAGAATCTGAGTCGTCAACTGCTGAATTGATCGCACAGCCTGCCGCCGAATTTCATCCTGGGGAGCCTGAACCGCTGCCATCGCAAATGGGCCATAGCAACCATTGAGCGCTGATCGCATCCGCGCATGGAGGTCGTGGCGAGACTTTCCCCGGCAGTAACCAATCACCGCCACATCCAGCTCATCCCGGCTGGAGTACTGAATCCGGGCCTTTGTTTCTGATGTTTGGGTCATTCCTCTGAGTCCTTGTCTTTGCTGCGATTGGGGAGAACTTGGCGTTACCGAGCCTGGGTTGGCTTGGCGCTGTACATAAAGGTTTTGAACAACCCATAGACATCGGCCCAGCGGACACTGGTGATCAAGTCGGGTTCGGCTGTACCATCCTGGCCCCGCAGCACGTCGGTCATTTCCTGTCGCAGGGCCTCGGCCCAGGTGATCTGCTGAGTGAGGCCTCGCTGGTCAAAAAACTGCTCCAGCTCTGGCCGAATGAAATAGGCAGCACCCCCGCCGACAATCACTTCTACTTCAGCTGAGGGCAGCCACTCCACCAAAAACTGATTCACCCGATCCAGATAGAACTCCCGAGCATAGCTACAGGCCTTAGCTAGGTCGAGGGCCTCCTTGCGGCCTGGGACGTGGAAGGTGGGGTGCTCCTGCAAAATTGCTTCCAGCAGAGCCGGATCATCGGGGGCGACACCCGGCAGCTCGGTAGCACACTGCTTCAGGTATTCCACAAACCCTGGCCCCTGGGAGGTGCTGTTGGTTTCCTGGGGCGTGCTGCCCTTCTCGAAGGTGAGGATGGAGAGATTGCGGTGGCCAAACATCAGGACGACAACGGTGGAGTCTCGAATGCCCACCCCAGCTCTAGCCAGCTGCAATCCCTTGGCCAGATAAAGCCCGGCCCCCTCTGGCTGCATCTCGATTCGCTCTAGTTGCCCAAACAATGCCCGGCCCCGAAAGCTGAAGTCGGCGATCGCCCCTAGAATCTGGGCCTTCAGCTCCTTGCGGTCTTGCCAGTATTCTTCCAATGGCAGCAGCAGACCCAGTTGAGCGGTGAACTCACAACCTAATCTGTCGGAATCCTGAGCCACCAGAGTTTTCTCGGCAATGACGCCGAGGGTAGCCAGGATTTTGTAGACGGCGCGATCGCGCTTTGGTAGAGCCAGGCCTGAGTCACCTTTTTGGGCGATCGCTAACGCCCCAATAGCATAGGCACTATTTCCCACCATCACATAGGCACTGTCCTCCGGTTCCTGGCTGGTCAGCCCACCCAACATCAGCCGGTCGAGCCGAGCCGGATTCAAACGAGCTACTTGAGGGTCGAGGTGTAGCAGGTAAGGCTGGCCCTGCCAGTAGAGACACTTGGTGGCAGAGCTGCCCATGTCGATGTAAGTCTGGATGATTGGGGTCATAGTTCGAATGCCAATAACAGCGTTTAATCAACATCTTGAAGACGAAAGAATGCCTTCCAGTTTGTTGATCGATATCTGTATTCTGAGTTGTCGTTTTTATTCACGACTTAATAACGACTGAATTGTTATTTTCAGCAAAACCCATCATGACTTTGATGACCGAAAAATTTCATTCACGACTTATTCACGACTTGATAACGACTTGCCTGTCTAGAATCCAAGACAAGCCTGGAATTACCCAGTCATTCACGACTTAATAACGACTTATTCACGACTTCTCCTTTTATAGGGTGCAAAGCCTAATCAATTGAGTGATGAATAAAAACAAACTTTGCAGCTCGCTGGACTGAACAGAACTGACATTTTCTGTGGGCTAAAACAGAGATTATTGCCCCTTGTATTCTCCCCAGGGAATGCTCCAGCAAAAGCCTGATGGGCTGCCCTGGGGGCTACGCCACTCCACTGCGTTTCGTAGCTCCGCGTTTCACACACCACGCCCAGCCCTGGGCCAGGGGGTTGCTGAAACCGAGCAATATCAGGGGTTCCAGGCATGGGAGCCAATGGTCGGTCGTTTACGCATCACTGACAAATTCACGGAAAAGCTCATGGGTAAAGGATTTAGCGTCTCGCTGCCCCTCGAAGAGGCGGCGATCGTCGAAAAAGAGGCCAATCGGCTGGGCCTGCCCGCCGCCAGCATCATTCGCCTGATGATGCGAGATGGTCAGCAGCGCCGCGAACTGGAACGGCAGGTGGATGACCTGAAGGCACGGATGGAGCTGCTGCAAGTGCAGTTTCAGGGGCTCCAGATTTTACTGGAGACTATCGCCCTAGAGCAGGCCAATGCTCGGGGGCCGCAGGCGCTGGAAAATCGCAAGGCGCTGATTCAGGAAATTCGCAAGCGCCAGGGCCTGGTAGAAGGCTAGGAGGTCAGACATGCTCAGCCTGACAGTGATCAGCGCCAACCAGGGCGAAACCTACTACACCGCCGAGAATTATTACACCAGCGAAGAGAACCAGGCCCATTCAAGCTGGTGGGGCCAGGGAACCAAGAGCCTGGGGCTATCGGGTCAGGTGCAGGGGGGCGACTTTAAGAACCTGCTCCATGGCTCTCATCCCCAGGGGCACCAAACCTTATCGGGTCGAAAGATTGACCTGGAGCGCCATCGGGCCGGGCTGGATTTAACTTTTAGTGCGCCCAAGAGCATCAGCCTGGCGGCCCTAGTCGGCGGCAATGAAGCGATCGAGCAAGCCCATCGCACAGCGGTGGCGCGCACTCTGGCCATCATTGAGGACCGCTATGCCCAAACGCGGGTGCGAACGCCAGAGGGACGGCAGGCCATTAGCACCGGCAACCTGATCGTCGCCCAGTTTCACCACGACACCTCCCGCGAGAAGGATCCGCAGATGCACACCCACTGTGTGGTGATCAATGCCACGCATTTGGACAATGGTCGCTGGCAGTCGCTCCACAATGACATCCTCTTTAAGCAACAGAAGCTGTTGGGGATGATTTACCAAAACGAGCTGGCAGTGGAGGTGCAGCGCCTGGGTTACGGCATTGCGCCCAGGGCAAATGGACAATTTGAACTCAGGGGATATCAAGCCGAAGACCTCCAGACCTTCTCCAAACGGCGGGAGCAGATTCTGGCGGCGGTGGAGGGGAATGCGACGGCCCAGGAGCGAGAGCTAGCAACCTTGATGACGCGGGCACCCAAGGGCAAGGAAATCCCTCGGGAAGAGCTGCAAGCCTACTGGCAGCAGCAGGCCCAGGCATTGAAATTGGAGCACCCTCAACCCCAACCGATGGATTGGCAGAGCCAGCCGAAGCGGGCCACCCAAGCCGGGCTCACCCACTGCGCCGAGCGAGAGGCGGTGTTCCATCGGGAGCAGGTGGAGCGCTTTGCCCTGGAAAACCATCTAGGGCAGCAGTGCTTTGATGAGGTGCAGCAGACCTTGGACACCGATCCAGAGGTGATTCATACCCATGACCAGCGGCTGACCACTCAGACGGCGGTGCTGCGGGAGTTGGAGACCATTCGCACGGTGCTGGAGGGGCGGGGGGATGTGGGGAGTATTGCCTCTCCAGCCTTAGTGGAAGCACATCTGCGCGATCAGGGATTGACCGAGGGGCAGGGGCAGGGGGTGATGTTGGCGGCCACCACCCGCGATCGCTTCATTGCCTGGCAGGGGGTGGCTGGGGCAGGGAAGAGCTATGCCCTGAAACAGTTTCGCCAGATTGCGGAGTCCCAGGGCTATCGGGTGCGGGGCTTTGCCCCCAGTGCGGAGGCGGCAAAGTCGTTAGGCGACTCGGCCCAAATTCAGCCGGTGGAAACGGTGGCGGCGTTGCTGTGTGCTCAACCGGCGGAGCCGAACCCGGCTCAGCCCGAGGTCTGGGTGGTAGACGAGGCGGGGCTCTTGAGTGCCAAGGATGCGCTGGCCCTGGTGACCAAGGCCCAGGCGCAGCAGGCTAGGGTAATTTTGGTGGGAGATACCCGACAGCTGTCGGCGGTGGAGGCGGGAAACCCGTTTAAGAGTTTGCAGCAGGCGGGGATGGCGACGGCCTACCTCACCCAGTCGTTGCGGCAGAAGAACCAGCAGATTAAGAAAGGGGTTGACCTGATTGCCGCTGGGGAAATTGCGGCGGGGGTGCGGCAGTTGAAGCCCTACATTCAGCAGGTGAGTAGTCAGGAGGCGAGAGCAGCGGCGATCGCCCGCGACTATCTCGCCCTGGCCCCAGACGAGCGAAAGAAGACTCTACTGCTGGCGGGCACCAACCAGGAGCGGCTGGCGATTACCCAATTGGTACGAGAGGGCCTAAAGGCAGAAGGAACTCTGGGCCAGAGCCTGACCGTAAAGCGGCTGAAGACAAGGGATTTGACGGAGACCCAATCGAGCTATGCCCACCATTTTCAGCCGGGGAATGTGCTGATTCCCCAAGCCAGCTACAAGCGGCTGGGGTTGGAAAAGGGGCAGCGCTACGAGGTGCTGGCGACGGATAGCCACAGCAATGGGCTGATGCTGCGGGGGCACTCTGGGGCAGCGTTACAGGTGGATCCAGCCCAGATCCGGCGGAAGTCAGTCTATGAGGTGGAGGAGATGGAGATTGCGGTGGGCGATCGCCTGCGGTGGACGCGCAATGACCATGCCCTGGGGCGGCGCAATGGTCAGGAATTTGAGGTTGTGGGGCTGGAGGATGGGCAGGTGATGATTCGCTGGGGGCGGGGGGAGGTGGGGTGTTTCGAGAGTTCGGAGCTGGCGCATCTGGATTATGCGCTGGTCAGCACTACCTATGCAGCCCAGGGCAAGTCGGCGGAGCGGGTGATTGGGGCGTTGGATCGCTATGTGGGGCGGGAGAACTTTTATGTGGCGGTGAGCCGAGTGAAGCGGGAACTGCGGCTGTATGCCTCGGAGGAGTTGGATCGGCTGATCGAGCGGGTGGAGCGATCTAGAGCGAAGGAAAACCCTGGGGAAGTTACCGGTATCAGTAGTGGCCGGTCTCAGCCCGCTGATGTGCCGCTACCAACCAATTTGGACAATTTAGTTGCTACGGCCAGTCAACAGGCAAACCTGTCTCACACAATGCGTGACAGCCGTTCCAACAGACAAGATAAAGGCTTTGAACGATAGGGAATTGGCCGAAGTTATCAGTCAGCCTCAAAAATCTGGCTTGCTTTTAGAGTTAGATCTGGAAACTCGACTGAGGCAATGGCCCTCTGCAACCCAAATACTCCAACCTCTTGATAGGTCTCACCGGCTAGCGAAAGCACCATCTGAAACAGGCGGTCGGAGACAAGAGCATTCGGGGCTTTGCCAGGGACTGCGGGTTCTCTGACACCGTGCTCCGCCAATATCTGAATGGTCAGAGCGAGCCAACCCACCCGGCATTGCTCGCTATAGCCCGCACGGCTAATATCAGCGTAGAGTGGCTGGCAGCCGGTCAGCCTGGGACAGCTCCTCACGACTCGCCTCAAGCGTTAGCTGAGAAGTACATTCAAAAAGATCCGCTGGCCTTTGAGACGGATTGGCTACGGACGGAGTTCCCTGACTCGTTTGAGCACCTGATGCTAACCCAGGTGGCCGATGACAGTATGGAGCCGACCCTGCCAGTAGGAGCGCTGGTGCTGGTAGACACCACAGATCGAGATCTGGGGGCGGTGACTCATGGCATCTATCTACTCAAGTTGGATGACCGAATTTTGGTTAAACGCCTGCAATATGTTGCTGAGAAGACAATTCGAGTTCTGAGTGATAGTGTGGCTTATGAAGCTTTCTCCCTCGTCTTGCCGAGTCAAGCCAGTGGATTAAGCCTTATGGGTAGAGTTATTTGGGTTGGCCACAAATTACATCTCGTATGACCTTTGTGATAGTTGGCATTTACTTGCGTAGGCCTGTCAGGCTGGCTACTATTCCTTCTAATTCTGCCAATCTAAAATTTTCTGCAACGCAGCATCGGCTTCTGCCTGTGTCACCTTAGGCAGTCGATTCTGAACATAGTCTTTTGAAATTCCCGTTTGATTGGCAAACTCCTCCTCAATGCCATCTAGCAACTGAGGATGGTTGTAGGTGACCTGCCAGTCGCGATCCCAAAAGATGCGGTCGGCCAACTCATCAATGCAGTTTTCCCATTCCAGCGAGTCTTCACATTCCACCTCAATGGGCAGAATGTCCTCCTCCCCCTCAAACTCAGCTTCTAAAACCTTGAGCATTCCCAGGGCGTTCAGTGTTTCCCAGATCAGCCTTCGCCAGTAAAACGGATCGTCATCCTGCTTAATACAGTCAGCGAAGGCGATTTCATCCTCCACCCGTTGGGTCAACCAGGCGAAAGGGAAATAGGCAGCTGCTTCTAGCACATTGGTGAGGGCAGGCACCGGCACCTCTGGCTTTAGCAAAGCTTCAAGGCACCGATGCCACAACACCACCCGTTGCTCAAAGCTGGCGCTGTCGAAGATGCGGTCTCCAGTGATAACCTCTACCTCGTCGAATTCAACCGCTTCCTGGCTGAACTCAACCGCCGCCTGGAGAATGTGCAGATAAAACTTAGCCTCTGCCCCCTTCAGCACACGCTTGCCAAAATTGGTGTTCCAGGTCATGACGGATAGCGCTCCTCGACAAAACCACAACCCCTAAAAGAACGTGGGCACCTCGATCTGACTAATGAGGCCAGCATAGTGCTCCAACAGAACTTTAGGATCATGGCCAGTCAGCTTGGCCACCTCAATCACCGACATCCCCTTCGCCAGCATGTGGCTAATAAACGTATGCCGGGTGTTGTACTGGGTGCGATACAGCCCGTTTTCTTGAGTCATGCCGCACTTCTTCAAAATGCTCTGCCAGGCCCGGTTTAAGAAGTTGGTCGCATCAATCGGTTTCCCCTTAGGGCTGGGAAAGACCAGCATGTCGGGCTTATAGTCTTCAGGGCGAACGGCTAACAACAGGTTCTGTAGGTCACCATTGCACGGGAAAAACCGAGCCCGATTCGTTTTGGTGGCCTTGCGCAGGCGAGCCGTACCGGTGCCCTTCCGCACCAGGGTTTCGTTAAACGTAATCCCGGTACAGTCGCGACGGATGTGCTTCCACTGGAGGCCGATGGCCTCACTGGTTCTACAGCCCGTCATAAACAAGAACTGAACATAGCCCGTGTAGTGGGCGTAGTAGCGATCGTTGCGAAAGGTACCGATAATCTGCTTAATTTCCGCCTCGCTAAAGGGAGGAACTTTAAGCGGGGGCACCGGGTGGCACATCTCCGTCAGCCCGGTAAAGGGGTTCTCCCAGCCTGCGTCCACCAGCTTATTCTGCTGCACCCAGTTGCCAAAATCATTCAGGATGATCACCTGCTTCTTAATGGTGGCAGGAGAAGCACTTTGCAGCATAAACGTGACGAACTCTTGGGCTTCCCGGCGGCCAAGGATCTTGCGCCCGAAATTGCGCACCTTTTTGGGAATCGGGTTGTACATGCTCACGATGGTGAAGGGGCTCTCTAGCCGCTGCCCCTTATCGTCCACAAACTCATCCCAATGCTGCTTAAAGACGTCGGTATAGCTCTGAGACGCCTCAGAGCCAGCTACAACCATTGGAAGTGGATCCTCAGGCTTGTATTTTTGCAGCGTGGGATCAAAATTACCGCTCAGCATGTCTAACTCGATCTGCTGGGCCTTTTGCGTGGCAACCCTGCGGTTGATGATACTGTCTGGCAAGCCAACCGACAGGCAGTAGCGCTGGCTCCGGTAGCTCCACCGTAACCGCAAGCGCTCGGAATAAACTTCGACTTTAACTTGTCCTTTAGCCATAGTTCGGAGTGGGGGTAAAGTACATCGCCTGCACCCTTGCCGTCATCTACGGTTATTCCAGACCCCATCAATCCGCTTTTCGTGCCCGGAGGTTTATACCAATTTCGTACCAGTTTTTACCCCCAAACTGCCCCAAAGTGACCCAACGTCACGGCCACTTTGCCAAAAAGTAATCAACACCTTGATGGCTGAATCCCTTTCTGGCAGAGCGCTTGAGACTGAAACACTTGAAAGCGGGTGATGAGACTCGAACTCACGACATTCAGCTTGGGAAGCTGACGTTCTACCACTGAACTACACCCGCGGGGGAGTTAAGAGTGTTGAGTTCTTAGTTTTAAGTTCAAGAGGCTGTGGGCAATTCAAAACTCAAAACTAAACATTCAAAACTCTGGCTTCCCATTATACGGTTATTTGCTCAACGTGTAAGGCTTCGGTTCACCTTCTTTGCGAATTCGCTTCCCTTTGCCTCGCTTGGGTCGGTTAAAGCGGCGGAAGAACTTCGAAATACCATCATTCAGGCCGTCGATGTAGGTAAAGATGACCGGCACTACCACCAGGGTCAGCAGGGTCGAGGTGGTAAAGCCGCCGATTACGGCAATTGCCATCGGGCTGCGGGTCTCTCCTCCAGCACCCAGCTCCAGGGCAATGGGCACCATCCCCGCCATGGTGGAGATGGAGGTCATCAGAATCGGGCGCAGGCGCGTTACCCCGGCTTCCACCACGGCTTCATAACGAGATTTCCCCTGCTGTTTCGCCATCAGGGCATAGTCCACCAGCAGAATGGCGTTCTTCGTCACCAGACCCATCAGCAGCACAATGCCAATCAGGGCGAAGAGGCCGAGGGGCTTCTGGGTAATCAATAGAGCCACCAGGGCACCACCGATGGAGAGGGGCAGTGCTGCCATTACCGCCACCGGATAGATAAAGCTGTTGTACAGCAGCACGAGCACTGCGAATATCATCAGCACCGCCGTTGCCAGGGCCAGGCCGAAGCGGGTAAACACATCCCGCATGATTTCGGCGTCACCAGAGGGTTGTTGCGTCACGCTGGGGGGAAGGTTCTGCATGGCGGGGAGCTGGTCTACGGCTTCTAACCCCTGACCTAAAGTAATGCCCTGCAGGTTGCCGCCGATGGAGATCTGCCGAGAGCGGTCATAGCGGTTGATTTGGGCAGGGCCAGTGCCGAACTGCACATTAGCTACAGCGGAGAGAGGCACCAGATCGCCCGTGTTGCTGGGGACTCGTAGAGTGGAGAGCAGGGCAAGGTCATCGCGATAGACCGGATCGATCTGGACTCGGATGGGAATTTGCCGATCGCCCAGGTCAAATTCTGCCAGATTGGCATCTGTATCTCCCAGGGTGGCCAGGGAGGCAGTGGCGGCGATGCTCTGAACCGTCACGCCCAAATCCGTAGAGCGATCCACATCAGGGATAATCAGCACTTCCGGTTTCACTAGGCTGGCGCTGGAGCTGACATCTACTATGCCGGGAATGTCGCGCATTTGTCGGGTCAGGTTATCGGAGGCCTGACGCAGAGCAACCGGGTCTTCCCCCTTCAGCAGGATGGTAAGGTCTTTGCCTTCCCCAGAAGCACCGGCACTGCGGAAGCTGATGCGGGCACCGGGGACAGTGCGGAATATTTCGCGGGCGTTCTGCTCAAATTCATTTTGGGAGACATCCCGCTCATTTTTGGGCACCAGGCGCACGTAAGCCGTTGCGGTATTGACGCCCTCGTCTCCCCCTTCTGCAGTGAGGACAGAGGCGACTGCCGGGTCATCCAGCAGGCCTTGAGAAAGCCGTTCGGTGGCGGCTTTGATATCGGTCAGGGTTGAACCGGGGGGGAGTTCGATGGAGATGGTGGAGAGTCCGGTATCGCTGGATTCAAACAGGCTGGTGGGAAGATAGGGTACCAGTTGCAGACTGCCGAAGAAGATACCGACCGCGATCGCAAGGGTCAAAAACCGATGCCGCAGGGCCGCCGTCAGCAGACGCCGATAGGGACCTGCCTGGGGACCAGCTATATAATTTGCCGCAAACTGCTGTCCATTTCCAGAGCCGTTGCCGTTGCCATTCTCGATGGGAGCACTGATGCCATTAACAGGAATAGTGGCAGGCTTGGGTTTCAGCAGATAAGCCGCCATCATCGGCGTGATCAGTCGCGCCACCAGGGTCGAGAAGCAGGTGGCCGTAACCACCGTGACGCCGAAGGGTTTGAAGAACTGCCCAGGAATGCCGCCCATGAATGCCACCGGCAGGAACACCGCCACGATGGTTGCGGTTGTGGTCAGCACCGCCAGGCCCACTTCCTGGGTCGAGTCCAGAGCCGCTTTGAAGGGGCGCTTGCCCATGCGGATATGGCGTTCGACGTTTTCGATTTCCACGATGGCATCGTCTACCAGGTTCCCCACCGCCAGGGTGAGGGCCAGCAGGGTCATGCTGTTGAGGGTGTAGTCGAATGACTGCAGCACCAGAAAGGTGGGAATGATGGAGAGAGGCAATGCTGTCGCCGTAATCAGTGTGGTACGCCAGTCCCGCAGGAAGAAGCCGACCACGACTACCGCCAGAATGCATCCCACAATTAAGGCGTCGATAGAAGATTGATAGGAATCGCGAATTTCGTCAGCGCGGGTGAAGATTTGCTCAAATTCAATATCTTCCGGCAGGGTTTCGTCCAAACGAGCCACGGCTGCAGTCACGCCTTCTTCCACCGTTACCAGAATGCTGCCGGTACTGCGGAACACCTGAAACGCCACCACCGGCTCGCCGTTGAAGAACGCAGACTGACGAATTTCTCCATAGTCCTGCCTGACCGTGCCCAGGGTGCTCAGGGGCACAGTGTTGCCACTGGGCAATACAATCCGGTAGCTGGCCAGGGCATCCACTGTATCGGCACTACCGAGGGTACGGATGGTTTTCTCCTGGTCTCCCAATGTGGCGCGACCGCTGGGCAAATTCACATTCAAAGCGCGAATCTGCTCGTTCACCTGGGTAGCCGTAATCCCCAGGGCATCCAACTGTTCGGGGTCCAGGTCAACCCGAACTTCCGGGTCAACCCCACCAATGCGCTCTACCCGCGCTACCCCGGTGACCGTCAAAATTTCCTGGCTGATGGTGCGGTCCACCAGGTCACTCAACTCTTCCACCGAGCGACCGTTCGAGTCCACCGCATAGGTGAGAATGGCCCCGCTCTCAAACTCCAGCCGCTGAACTCGGGGCTCCTGAATGCTGGCGGGTAAGTCCTGTCGAATCCGCGTCACCGCATCCCGCACGTCGTTCGTGGCCCGGTCGATGTCCGTACCCAGGGTGAAGTTGATGATGGTATTCGACGAGCCATCCCGCACGGTAGAGATGATGTCGTCAATATTGCCTAAACCCGCTACGGCATCTTCGACCTTTTTCGTCACCTGGGTTTCCAGTTCCTCAGGCCCAGCCCCCTGCTGAGTCACGGTAACGGTGACGGCGGGAAAGTCGATATTCGGGTTCGAGTCAATGCCGAGTTGCCCAAAGGAAAGCAGCCCCCCCAGGGTGAGCACCAGGAAGAGCACCAGGGTGGGGATAGGGCGACGGATGGACCAGCCGGAGATGTTGAAGGACATTTCTTAGAGAGAAAGAGAGCTAGGGAGGGAGAGAGCGAGCAATAAAGTGGGTGAGGTGGGTGAAAGGTAGGTGGGGTAGGTGAAAGGTAGGTGAGGTGGGTGAAAGGTAGGTGGGGTGGGTGAAAGGTAGGTGGGGTGGGTGAAGTAGGTGAGGTGGGTGGGGTGTGTAAGGGATTTTATTGGAGGGAATTTAGAGCGGCAAGGGAAACTTTCGTATGTACTACCTCACCTACCCCACTTACCCACCTACCTCACCTACCACTCACCACTTCCACCCGGTCGCCGTCCTGCAAATACCCCACGCCCGTCACAATCACCTGTTCACCAGCCTGCAACCCTTCCACAATTTCTACGCGGGCGGGTTGGTCACCCTGGGCGGGGAGGCGTTGGCCGGTCTGGACGGTACGGGCCTGGGCCTGGTTATCGGGGCCGAGGACGTAGACCAGGGTGTCGCCATCCTGCTGGGGGAGAATGGCGGTGCTGGGGACAACGACTCCCTGGCGCGCACTGGTGACGATGTCGCCGCGGAGGAACATGCCGGGGCGAAGCAGGTCGCTGGGGGGTAGGCCAATGTTGACGATGGCGGTACGGGTCTCAGAATCGAGGACGGGGTTAATGTCCTGGACGGTGCCCTGGAGGTCGATGCGGCTGTCGCTGCTGGAGGTAATGTTGACGGGAGCACCGAGGCTAATTTGCTCCAGTTGGGCCTGGGGCACTTCGGCTTCTAGCTCCAGCTGGTTGTTTTGGATCAGGGAGATGATGGGGCTGCCGGTGGAGGCCACATCGCCGATGTTGGCGAAGCGTTCCGCCACAATACCGGCGGCGGGGGCGCGGACGGTGGCCTGGTTGAGCTGGGTCTGCAGACGGTCGATGGCGGCCTGTTGCGATCGCACCGTCGCCGCTGCACTTTCTACCTCTGCCCTGGATAGTCCCACTGCCTCACGAGAGGTCGCCACCTCAGTCTGTTGCCGGGTCAGTTCCTGCTGGCTAATGGCACCTCGGTCTGCCAGGGACTGCAGTCGAGATAAGTTTTGCTGAGCCTCTGCCAGGGTAGCCTGGGCCTGGGCCTGGGCGGCACGACGTTGAGTCACTTGAGCTTGAGCCACGGAAAGCTGGGCCTGCTCCTGGCGGATATTGGCCTGTAGCGTCTCGGTATCCAGTACCGCCAGGGGTTGACCGGCAGAGACAGAGTCTCCCTCGCGCACCAGCATCTGACGAATCTGTAGCCCTCCCACCTGAGGAGTGACTTCTAACAAATCTATCGCCTGCACGGTGCCGTTGACGGTGAGGGTACTCTGCACCGCACCAACCTGGGCCGTGGCTGTGGTTACGGTTTGAGCGGTTGCCGTTGTGGCTACGGGGGGAGCCACTTCAGCGGGGGGACTATTGCCCCCACCGATCAGACGGGTTCCCGCCAGGGTGAGTAGAATGCCGGATCCTAGCCCGATTAGAACGCCTCGCCCCGGTAGTCTGCGGGGAGGCTCAGCGGGGGCGTAAGCTAGATCGCTGGCATCTATAGGGGCAGCATCGGGATTTTCAGGCGGAAATTTGGACACAGAATGAGCAGGAGAGGCGTCTGTCACAACAGCTTTCTTACCAATCATCAACGAAGAAACATTACGAAATGTTTCTTCCATCTTAGAACCTTAGCTCCCAAATTGCTGGGATCGCTTGTTTTATCTGTAACCTGAGCCATGCCCCCACCGGGTAGTGACTATCTCAGAATGTGTACTTACATGGATCACACCCCAGTATGGGGAAGGTTTGGTGTAATAGCAAAATACCCCAAACGGATTTGGCTACTCCTATCGTCACTGCCTTCCACCAAGTCCAGCTAGAGGTCCGCAGTTTTTCTAGGGTAAAACTCCGTCTCCGGACTTGGATATGGTTTCAAACTTACAGTTTGCATTGGTGATTATCCCCGCTCGATTGAAAAAGGCAGGTTCTGTCCATGTTTAACGCTACAGAAATTCTCATCGCTGATTTTGTAGATAAGCTGCGAGTGGGTTATCACCGCACTTATGGCGGTCAGAAACCTGATTACGAAGACATCATTGCCTGGGCGGGCAGTATGGCCCTGGAAAATATCGCCAACAGTGACGCGCTCTATCATAATGTCGAACACACCATTCTGGTGGCTCTGGTGGGGCAGGAAATTCTGCGGGGCAAGCACATTCGCGAAGGGGGGGTCACCTGCGAAGACTGGCTGCACTTCATTATTTCCCTGGTGTGCCACGACATTGGCTATGTGAAAGGGGTTTGCCGGGCCGACCAGGACCGTAACTATCTGTACGCTACGGGCAAGGGCGATGAGATGGTGTTGTTAGAGCCAGGGGCTTCTGACGCTTCCCTCACCCCTTACCACGTGGACCGGGGCAAGCGCTTCATTGAAGAACGGTTTGGCAACAACCGGCTCATCAACGCAGAAGTCATCAAACTCAATATCGAACTCACCCGCTTCCCGGTGCCGAAAGAAGAAGACCATCAAGATACCCGCCATTTCCCTGGTCTGGTGCGGGCGGCAGACCTGATTGGCCAGCTGAGTGATCCCCGGTATCTGAAAAAGATTGGGGCTCTCTTTTATGAATTTGAGGAAACCGGGCAAAACAAGTTTCTTAACTACAAAGACCCGAGCGACCTGCGGGCCAACTATCCCAAGTTTTACTGGAATGTGGTGCATCCCTACATCCAGGATGGGCTGCGGTATTTGTCCCTGACCCAGGAAGGCAAGCAAATTATTGCTAACCTTTACTCAAATGTGTTTATGGTGGAGAACGAGAAAACCGTCATCCACACTTAACCCCGGCTGCCTATGAACTGGTGGAAGAAGCTTAAGACCAACCGGCTGGCTCAATTTGGGGCCATTCTTTTAATTTTGTTGTATGTGGTCGCCATTGGGGCAGACTTTTTTGCTCCCTACGATCCCTACGCCTCCCAACCCAACGGGTCTCTGTTGCCCCCGACCAGGGTCTACCTGCGCAACCAGCAAACCGGCGATTGGATTGGCCCCCATGTGTATCCCACCACCCAGGGGCCGGTTTCCCTCGAAACGGGCGCGAGAGAGATTCAGGTGGACTTCAGCCAACCGTCCCCCATTCGCATTCTGCACCGGGATGACAGTGGCCAACTCAAGTTGTTTGACACAGCTGGCCCCGGCAAGTGGAACATCCTCGGTACCGATGAACAGGCCAGAGACCAGTTCAGTCGGCTGCTTCACGGCAGTCGAGTGAGCCTATTTGTGGGGCTCATTGGTATCGCCATTTCCTTTCCCCTGGGGATGCTGATCGGCGGCATGGCCGGATACTTTGGCGGAGCGGTGGATGCGGTACTGATGCGGTTTGTCGAAGTGCTGATGACCATACCCAGCATTTATCTGCTGGTAGCCCTGGCGGGGGTACTACCGCCGGGGCTATCCAGCGCCCAACGATTTATGCTGATTGTTTTAATTACTTCCTTAATCGGTTGGTCTGGTCTGGCGCGGGTCATTAGAGGACAGGTTCTCTCCATTAAGGAACAGGAGTTTGTGCAGGCCAGCCGGGTGATGGGAGGCCGTTCGTTTTACGTAATTACCCGCCACGTTCTGCCCCAGACGGCAACCTACGGCATTATTGCAGCTACCCTGGCCATTCCGGGCTTTATTCTGGCAGAGGCAGTGCTGAGCTTCATTGGTCTCGGCATTCAGCAGCCTGATGCCTCCTGGGGTAACATGCTGAGCATTTCCACTAACGCGTCTATTCTGGTACTGCAGCCCTGGCTGGTGTGGCCTCCGGCGATTCTAATTGTGGTCACATCCCTGGCCTTTAACCTGCTGGGGGATGGGTTGCGGGATGCGCTAGACCCCCGCACCCTGAAGCAGTAGGCCAGTCGAGCGGCTTAGGTTAGGAGGGGATGGGTGGATGGGTGAGGAAGCGGATGGATGGAAGCGTAGAAGAGGATTTAAGGAAAGGCAATGTTGCAAAGGCAAGGGGGAAAGACTCTACTGACAACCGGATTAAGCTGGCTTGGCATGAAATTTAGAACCAGAACTACCGGTGTATTCTCCAGTCTTAACACCCTCATCCAGCGGCAATATGCTCTGGCCTCTTTGCCAAAAACATTTCCCCCCCGTCTCCCCAACCCCCATCTCCCCATCCCCCCATCCCCCCATGCCGCCTCCCGCCTCCCTCTCTTGCTGGTTCTGACCCTCTGTGTCTTGCTGAGCAGCTGTAGCTGGATCAACCCCGGACCTGCCAAAACTGTCGTCGAACAGGCTATAGCCCAAAAGCTGATGGCGACTCAGGCCCTGTTGCGAACTCAGCTTCCTGGTGAATCTGAAGCCACCAATCCCTTTGCAATTGGCAGGGTGACGGTCACCTCCACCCGCCAAATTTCCCTCGACAACCAGGCGGCGGTAGAAGTAGAAGGCACCTACACTTTGAAAGGCGGCAACCTCAGCCGTGCCCAGCGTCAGCAGGTGCGCCCGTTTAATCTGTATCTACAGCAAGGGGAAGACAAAGAACAGTGGTGGTTGCTGGAGCCAAAAGCCACTGGAGGATACAGCCGTCGCCAGGTAAATTCTTAGCTTACCGTTGGTCTTTCTAAAACGATTTATACCAGGTCCAGCTCGAGATCTGGAGTTTTCTCTAAGGCAAAACTCCACTTCTGGACTTGGAGAAGATTTATACCAGGTCCAGCTCAAGATCTGGAGTTTTCTCTAAGGCAAAGCTCCACTTCTGGACTTGGAGAAGATTTATACCAGGTCCAGCTCGAGATCTGGAGTTTTCTCTAAGGCAAAACTCCACTTCTGGACTTGGAAAAGATTTATTTCCCAAAAATGCAAATTCGGGTTATGACAAGGAGGATTCAGGCTAGGTATTGGAGAATACATGCGATGCTGGAATTTATCACCCTCCCCAATGGAGTGCTGCCTCCTGTAGCGCCCTACTCCCATGCTGTGAAGGCAGGGGACTTTCTGTTTGTCACCGGGCAACTGGCTGAAGATCCCCACACCGGAGAAGTTGTGAAGGGCCCGATTGAGGCCCAGACTCGGCAGGTTATGGATAATCTGAAACTGGTGTTAGACCATGCTGGCAGCAGCTTCCAGCAGGTGGTGATGGCGCGGGTGTTTGTTACCGACTTTCGGTATTACGAGACGGTGAACCAAATTTACCAGAGCTACTTTGGTGCTGGGCCTCAACCCTGTCGCACCACCGTTGGGGTAACCGCCCTGGCTGGCTACGGTGACGTAGAGATTGACCTGATTGCCTACTGCGGTAAGTAGGCTGGGGACAGGGAAATTTAAACGCGCGAATTAAATGCGGTGTAGGGAGACAAATCTGGCACCTGCCAGGCGGCATACCAGGATTCCAGATAGGGGCGAATTTGGGTGAACAAATCCCGATAATCGTCCCGATTGGGGGAGGCCTCTAGTTGTGCCGCCAGTGCTTGAGCGACCGCCTGGAGATCAAATCCGGTCGGTTGGCCTGCCTTCAGGACGACATTGCCGTTGACCAGCACCGTATGCACATCTGCAGCTTTGGCTCGCATGAGCAAAACCTCCAGGGGATCAGCCTCAGGAGCGAGCCAGGGCCAGGTGACGGCATCCCAATCCACCAGCACCAGGTCGGCCTTAAAACCGGGAGCCAGCTGCCCCAGGGAGGTTTCCTGCATCATTAGTCTGGCGCTACCCTGGGTGGCCAGACGAAAGATGTCTTCCCAGGTGGGGGCGGTCTCCTTCATCTGGGTTTCCCGGTGCAGTCGTGCCCCCAGCCGCATTTCAGCAAACATATCTTCATCATCGCCAATGGTGGTGCCATCCATGCCCAGGCCCACGGTGGCCCCGCTGGCGGCAAGGGCGTTAAAGGGCAGCACCCCTGCCCGCAGCCGCAGATTAGAGCTGGGATTGTGGCTGATAGAGGCTCCCGTTTCCGCCAGAATTTGGATGTCTGCTTCGGTGACCCAGACCCCATGGGCCATGGAAAAGCGGGGGCTGAGTACTCCCAGGTCTTGCAGGTGCTTGATTACAGACTTGCCGTAGAACTTTGGCCCCAGCAGCTTTTCGGGCAAAGACTCGGTAACGTGGGTCTGCACGCCGGTCCCCAGGTGGGCAGCAGTGTCGGCAATCTGTACCATCAACTCATCGCTGACCCATTGCGGCCCAGGGGGACCAAACCACACCTGAACGTGGGGATGGGCCTGGTGGGCCTTGACCAGATCCCCCACCAGGGTCAGGTAGTCTTCAGGAGGTAGGGCTTCGTGCAGGGGCACCAGCTTTTGCACCTTTTGGGCCAGTACCGCCGGTAATGATTGCAAAAACAACTCATCCTGCCCCTCACCATGGACCAGATGGCTCTGGTATTTGACCCCAGCTGCCAGGGCCACCCGCATACCGGCCTGCTTGTAGGCTTTCAGGCGTTGAGACAGCAGGTGATGGCAGCTCTCTGCTGCCCCCGACATGATGGTGAAATCTACCACGCTGGTGACCCCACTGCGCAGCAGCCGGGCAATGCTAAACAAAGTCTGGGGGAGGGGATCTTGATGGCGCAGAGCCAGTAAGGAAAACAACCAGGGTTCTAAAAAGTCGTCAGAAATACCCTGCAGGGAATTGGGCACCCCGTTGCTGTGGTGGTGGGCATTAATCAGCCCCGGCATGACCGCGAACTGGTTTGATCCCATCTCAGCGGCGTTGGGATATTTTCGCCGTAGATCATCCTGACTGCCCACTTCAACAATGGTGTCTCCCTGAATGGCAACGGCCCCGTAGCTGTGGGCAGTTTGCCCGGTGAACACCCAACGGCCAACGATAAGCCGGGTTTCGGTGGATGGTGTCATGGCGGTGAGTCCTCACAGTTATCGTTAATCAAACCAGCAGCATTACTCCCAAAACTATCAAAATCAGGAACAAGAACCGCTCAAATCGCTGCATCGGCATGCGGCGGTTCAGCCACCCTCCCAGCACAACGGCAGGGATCACAATGGGTACCGATAGGGCAAACAAATGCAACACCTGCCCTGTCCATAAACCGCCTAAGCCATGGCTAATCAGCACGCCCAGCCCCGTTACCAGAAAGCAGCTCTGTAGCGTCGCCCGAAACGTTTCGGGAGGCCAGCGGTTCATGGTGGCGTACACCACCAGCGGCGGCCCTCCGGTATTGTAAGCTCCGCCCAAAATTCCTGCCGCCAGGCCAAAGGGGTAGGCCCAGGTCAGTCGCTGCCGCGCGGGCACCGGCAGCGCCAACAGACGGTAGACCCCAAAGCTAATCAAAAACAGACCTAATCCTTTAACCAGAACTTCGGCGGGCAAAGTACGCACCAGCAACACCCCCAGGGGAATGCCCACCAGGGTCGCCAGGATAAATCGCCACACTAGCTGTAGTTTGGCCGCCCGCCAGCTGGTGCTCATGACCATTACTGCCGTGGTCCAGCCTACCAGCCCGTAAAGGGGAGTGGCCACCTCTATGCCCACTACCAGGGTCAGCAGCGGCATCGAAAAGAGCGCTCCGCCGAAGCCAAAGGTGGATGAGGTCAGGGTGGCTCCGAAGAGAACCAGAAGGGTGAGGGTAGATGCCAGCATGATTAGATTCTGACCGAGAATGGCACAATCCTTACGCCTGACTCAGCTGTCAGGTTGTAAGCTATGCAAACCGGGGCATATTACCCCCGGAGCATGCCATCGAAAAAGTTGTTCCCAGAGCAGGCGGGCCATTCCCCCATAGCTGCCGATAGCCTTAGATTGCCCTGAAGCGGTTGGATGATGATTTCGCTGGCATACTTTTAACCTGACCTCCTTGACTGACCCTTCCGCAATCGCCATGGCCATGACCCTAACCCAGGTTTGGGGCGCTTTTTTAATTTTCGTGCTGTGTCCCATCATTGGCGGACTGCCCCTGACCGGATGGGTGACCCGGGCGATCTCCGGGAAGCAGCTGCGGGAACTGGGCACCGGCAATGTGGGGGTCTCTGCGGCGTTTTACCACGGCGGACGGGTGGCCGGCATTTTATCTGTGCTTCTGGAGGCGGCTAAGGGCATTGGGGTGGTGCTGCTGGCCCGGTACTACTTTCCCCATGACCCGGTGTGGGAAATTATTGCCCTGATTGCCCTGGTGATGGGGCGTTACTGGTTTGCCAGGGGGGCCGGCACCACCAATGTGGTGTGGGGCTTCATCGTCCACGACTGGGTCACCGCTCTGCTCACCCTGCTGGTCAGCGGCTTAGGCTTCACCATTTTTCGCGAACGCCAGCAGGGGCGACTGCTGGTGCTGGTCCTGTTGCCGATTTTTACCGCTCTGCGTCACACTCAGGATGGTCCATTGATTCTGGCGGTGACCTGCCTGAGTGTACTGATCGCCTGGATCTACAGCAAAATTCCCGACGACCTGGACCTATCTACCAACGAGGGACGCCTGGAGTCACGCCGTATGTTTCGATTTTTTCGGGGCGATCGCAGCCTCGTTTCCCTGGATCGCCCCCTCAAGCCCGAGCAGGTTGGCGGTAAAGCCGCCGGGCTGAGCCAGCTGTGGGCCTGGGGGTATCCCGTCCCTCGGGGCTATGTGGTTCAGGCCGGAGACGACCCCAAACCGCTGTTAGACATTACCCAACCCTCACCCCAGCAGCCCCTGGTGGTGCGTTCTTCTTCCCAGGACGAAGACACCGACCTGCTGTCTGCCGCCGGCATTTACGATTCTTTTCTCAATATCACCAGCAAAGAGGCCCTGGCCCTGGCCATTGCCCGCTGCTTTGCCGCCTATAATTCCCCCCGTGCGGTGCAATACCGGCAGGATAACGATCTGCCGGATCGGGGCCTGGCCGTGGTGGTGCAGGAGCAAATTGCGGGGCAGTATTCCGGCGTGGCCTTTAGCCGAGACCCCGTAGCGCGCTGTGGGGATGCAGTATTGATTGAAGCTCTACCCGGAGGAGCCATTCAGGTCGTTTCCGGGCAGGTGACCCCAGAGCAGTACCGGGTGATGGTGCAGCCCGACGATGTGCCCCCCATCGCCGAAAATGCCGAGGCCGATTGGCTCATTCCCGAAGCACTGACCCTGAGGGTAGAAGGCCAGGGCACTACCCCGGCCCGCATACTGCAGCAGGTGGCCTACCTGGCCCGCCATTTAGAAGTGCGTTACCACGGCATTCCCCAGGACATTGAATGGACCTACGACGGTGAACAGCTGTGGCTACTGCAAAGCCGCCCCATTACCACCCTGCAGCCTATCTGGACCCGCAAAATTGCGGCAGAGGTGATCCCCGGCGTGATTCGGCCCCTGACCTGGTCGATTAATCGCCCCCTCACCTGCGGCGTCTGGGGAGAAATCTTTGCGGTGGTGCTGGGAAACCGGGCTACGGGGCTTGACTTTGAAGCCACCGCCACCCTGCATAATTCCCATGCTTACTTCAATGCATCATTGCTGGGAGATATTTTTTTGCGCATGGGGCTCCCCCCAGAAAGCCTGGAGTTTTTGACCCGAGGGGCAAAGTTTAGCCGTCCGCCCCTGATGTCTACCCTGAAAAATGTACCGGGGCTGCTGCGGCTGCTGCAGCGAGAACTCTGGCTAGAAGAACAGTTTTACCAGGATGAAGCAACGATTTTTAGTTCCGGCCTGGCGGCGCTGGCGGCAATTCCCCGCGATTCGCTGAGCTTAGAAGAACTCTTAGACCGCACCGAAGATGTGTTGAGTCTGCTGCGGCGGGTAACTTACTACAACATCATGTCGCCTCTGAGCTTTGCCCTGCGGCGAGCCGTTTTCAGGGTGGCAGAGACCGATTTAGACCCCCGCCAGAACGCCGAAATTGCCGCTGTGGAAGATCTGCGTTCCATCGCCAATGACACCCGCTTAATTTTGTCGGATGAAGACCTGGGCAGCATCTCCAACGCCTCTTCCCTGATGGCGGCCCTGGCCGAAAGCACTGATGGCCAAACGGTTTTGGCCCAACTGGATGGGTTCATTGAAAAATACGGCTACCTCAGCCCGGTGGGTACCGACATTGCCGTTGCCACCTGGCACGAAAACCCTGGCCCTGTGAGAGAACTGCTGGCCCAGTTTGTGCTGCATCCACCCCCGAACAAGAGCAAAACCGAGCAGTCTTCGGGGGGCTCGTCTAAGACCGCCACGGTGCAGCGTCGGCTCGACCTGAAGGGGCGCATCAATACCCTCTATAACCGTCTACTGGCAGAGCTGCGCTGGTGCTTTTTAGCGATCGAATCCCAATGGCTACAGTCGGGTCTGCTACAGGCCCAGGGGGATGTCTTTTTTCTCACTTTGGATGAAATTAAAGATCAAATTTTGGCGGCATCGCCCCTACCCGCCACAGAACTCCAGGGACGGATTGCGAACCGCCAACAGCGGTTTCAGCAAGACCAGCAGATGGATATCATCCCCTATTTGGTGTTTGGCAACGAACCCCCGAACCATGACCAGGTGCTCGCCACCCATTCCCCTGATGACATTAAGCAGCGGTTCTCGGGCATTGCCGCCAGTGCCGGGGTCGTAGAAGGGCCGGTACGGGTAATGACTCAACTAGAATCCCTGGATGGACAAGAGGGGCCCTTCATTCTGGTGGTGCCCTATACCGACGCCGGGTGGGCTCCCCTGTTGGCTCGGGCCCAGGGGCTGATAGCCGAAGTGGGGGGGCGCCTCTCCCACGGGGCGATTATTGCCAGGGAATATGGCATTCCGGCAGTCATGGATGTCACCAACGCCACCCGCCGCCTCCACACGGGGCAGTGGGTGCGGATCGATGGCCAAAAGGGAACTGTAGAAGTATTAGAACCTCCCGCCAAAGGGTAATTGGTAGAACCTGTATGATCTACATTGTCAGGGCTTTGCCTGGGCAAGCCAAAACCCTGCAAAAACTCGCTCGCGCCTCTAAGCAGCACTGGGGCTATGCCCCTGACTTCATGCAGCTGTGGAACCACGACCAGACCCTGACGGCTGAGTTTATTGCCCACCAGCCGGTATTTTGCGCCGAAACAGAGGGTACCATTGCTGGATTCTACGCCCTGGAATGGACTCCCCAGAGCTGCGAACTCAAACATTTGTGGATTCACCCCGACTACATTGGTCAGGGCATGGGCACAAAACTGTTTGAGCACCTGATCGCCCATTTGCATACCAGGGGAACCAGGCGCTGCAAAATTGTTGCCGAACCCCACGCCGAGGGATTCTACCGTCGCATGGGAGCCATTCCCATCGATCGGAAACCCATGCCCAACCTCGACCAAATTTTGCCGATTTTGCAACTTAACCTTTAGAGAATAAGGGCACTTTTCACCATCAGCGGTTATAACCGAAGCAGCATTTACCACCAACCCCTATGGCGGCAGATAGAAAACTTGCCATTCCGGCTCCAATTTTTTGGGGAACTAACGCTTTGGCAGTTTTGCTGTTGATCTGCTCCATTGTCGGTCTGCTGTTTGGTGCCGATGGCTTTTATGCCGCCAATCCGGAAACTTTACCTCAAATTTTGGGCCAGGATTTAATCACCCTGGTGTTAGGGGTGCCGTTGCTGTTGGGCTGCGTCAAACTGACCCAAAAAGGTTCCCTTAAGGGGGTTTTGCTCTGGACGGGGTTGCTGTTTTACTTTGCCTACTCCTATTACTTCTATGTTGTTGGGGTACGGTTTAATACTTTGTTTCTGGTCTACATCGCCATTGTGGCCCTCAGCCTGTATGGTCTGCTAGCACTGTTGATTCAACTGCAGGGCATTGCCCTTCAGGATTACCTCTCTCAAAAGACCCCGACCCGACTCATTGCCGCGTTTTTGCTCGCCATGGCGGGCCTGTTTACCGCCCTCTGGATCGGGGTGACCCTATCCCATTTGTTTGCCCAAAGCGCCCTCAGCCCGGTTGAGCGCCATGTCATTGGCCTCGACGGCATGGTGCTGTTGCCCCTAATGTTCATCGGTGGCTGGCTGCTCTGGTGTAACCGTCCCTGGGGTTACCTGCTGGCCGCTATTTTACTCACCAAGCTGGCCGCCCTGGGGTTTACCCTGCTGGTCAACACCGGTTTATTGATGGTCTGGCAACAGTCCGTCAATTGGTTCCAAACTCTGTTATTTACAGTCATTATGGTCGGTGCCCTGATGGGCTTAATTGCGTTTCTGGATGGCATTGTCATTCCCCCAGAAGAAACCCTTCTGGAGAACGGCTCAACTTCATCACAACCTACCGAACTATAATGAGGGCTTGTGAATTGGTGCTGTTTAATCTATTGCTATGTCATCCGACAACCACCGCCCCGGTCAAAGTGCCTCCAGTTTGGAAGAAATTCGTGCCGGTCGATTGCAAAAAATCGAAGACTTGAAGCAACTTGGGTTGAATCCCTTTGCCTATCGTTGGGATGTCACTCACCACGCCGCCGATTTGCAGGAAAAATACCTTGATCTGGCCGCCGGGGAAGAAGTGGAACAGGAGGTTTCCCTGGCCGGGCGGATTACGGCCCGGCGGGTATTCGGCAAACTAGCGTTTTTTAGCCTGCAGGACGAAACCGGCTCAATACAGCTCTATCTTGACAAAAAAGAGATTCAGGCCGGCATGGCCGATGTAGATGAGCAGGCTTTTAACCACCTGAAGCAGCTCACAGACGCAGGGGACATTTTGGGGGTGCAGGGCACCATCAAACGCACCGAAAAGGGAGAGCTGTCGGTCAAGGTGCGGCAATATGCCATTCTCACCAAGTCGCTGCTGCCCCTGCCCGATAAGTGGCACGGCCTGACCGATGTGGCCAAACGTTACCGCCAGCGCTATGTAGATTTGATTGTGAACCCGGCGGTGAGGGATACCTTCCGCAAGCGGGCCTTGATTACCTCCGGCATTCGTCGGTACCTGGAAGACCGGGGCTTTCTTGAAATTGAAACTCCGGTGCTGCAGTCAGAGGCGGGAGGAGCCGAGGCCAGACCCTTCACCACCTTCCACAACACCCTGGAGATGGACCTCTATCTGCGCATTGCCACAGAACTGCACCTGAAGCGGCTGGTGGTGGGCGGTTTTGAAAAGGTGTTTGAAATTGGCCGCATTTTTCGTAATGAAGGGGTCTCAACCCGCCATAATCCAGAATTTACCAGCGTGGAGTTTTACCAGGCCTATGCCGACTACCACGACTTTATGGATCTGACGGAAGACATGATCGCCACCCTGGCCAAAGACATTCTGGGCACTTTGCAGATTACTTACCAGGGAGAAGCCATCGACCTCACCCCACCCTGGAAGCGAGTCACCATGCATGACCTGGTCAAAGAGCATACCAGCCTGGACTTCCATGAATTTTCTAGCCTGGAAGAGGCCAAGGCCGCTGTGCAAGACCTGAACCTGCACGGGGTTGAAGACTGCGATTCCATCGGTAAGCTGCTGAACGAAGTGTTTGAGCAAAAAATTGAAGCCACGCTGATTCAGCCTACTTTCTTAATTGATCATCCGGTGGAAATTTCACCCCTCTCTAAACCCCACCGCAGCAAGCCCGGAGTGGTAGAACGTTTCGAGCTATTCGTGGCTGGCCGAGAAACCGCCAATGGCTTCTCGGAGTTAACCGACCCCATTGACCAGCGGCAGCGGTTTGAGCTGCAGGCGGCCCGAAAAGCTGCCGGGGATCTGGAAGCCCAGGGGATCGACGAAGACTTTCTCACCGCCCTGGAACACGGTATGCCCCCCACCTGCGGCGAAGGCATCGGCATTGACCGTTTGGTTATGCTGCTGACCGACAGCCCCAGCATTCGCGACGTGATCGCCTTTCCTCTGCTGAAGCCTGAAAAGGGGGAACCCCAGGCAGAAGAAACCTAGTACAAAGCGCTATAAATTCTGCAACGTCCACCAGCAGGGGAGTAAGGGGGCCAGGGAGCCATACCTGTTGCATAACTTATGAACTGGAATACTGGCCCAAACAGCAACTCCCGGCCAGGAGGTCGGGAGCTGCTTCTGTATAGGGCGGTCAGTTATAAGCTTTTCAACTAGAAAGTGGGTTTCTGTATAAAAGCTGGAGACTTTAACGTTAGATCAGCCTCATGTGTGGCCTATCCACTCCCATAGTTCCCACTTTCTAAGTGAAATTCAGGATGAATAGGTGAAGTAAACCTTAAGTTTCATGAAAACTTTACAGAGATAGGGGCATACCAGGGGCAACCCCATGGAACCTTCCCAAAGTTTGAGGTCCTGCAGGGTATGCTTACGGCCTCAGGCTGACCCCGCGATGGTTCGACGTTCTGCCTGGTTTGGAGCGCACGGCTTACGTCAGACCAGAACCTCGATCAGGTACTAAATCTTCTTGCCAATGTAGAACACATAACCTTACTGGCGATGGTATCTATTTCTGGATATTCCCGATTCCAGAAGGTGTCGATTTCGGCGGGGCGCTCTTCGGTGAACCAGGAAGCCTCTGAGGCAACGATGTAGCCTCCCGGTCTTAAAAACTGACGCCATTCGTTAAGACCCCGTTAAAACCCGATGTTGTAGATGGCTCCCTCTGGCCAGATTAAATCGAGTTCTTCAGGTTGAAAGGGAAGGGCTTCCATCGAGCCAACCACACCGGTAGCCCTATCCTGCAGGTTGAGCTTTTGGACATTGGCATTGAACAGGTTAATAAAGGTCGGAAACAGGTCAACCCCCGTAATGGGGGTATTTTCTTTCCCAGAATTTTCCTTAGGCAAAGTTTTGTATCTCATATCACTTTTTTATCTTTAGCGGCTACTGTCTAATCTTGAAGGATTATCAACCCAGGGGGGGAGGTGAGTGAGGCAGACTACATCGGGCCCTAGGCCGAACCGGCTAAGATACTTAATTAAACCTTGTCCAAGTCCATACACAGAGTTTTGCCTCAGAGATAATCCACAGCCGTCGGTAGCGAATTGGACTTGGGATATCTCCAAAAAATATCTCCAAAAAGAGGGTTTTGCCCCATGAGCGCTAATTTTAGGATTTACCCGGAGGATAAACCTTGTCCTGGTTTAGAAGTGGAGTTTTGTCCTAGAGAAAGCCGCAGATTTTGGGCCGGACCTGGAATATTCCCCTGATTTAAACCCCACGGAGAAAACTATGATGAAAGGACTGGCAGGTAAAACCGCCCTCATTACTGGGGCTAGCTCTGGTATTGGCCAGGCCATTGCCATTCGCCTGGCGGCAGAAGGGTGCAACATTGCCGTCAACTACCGCAAAGATTTAGAGGGGGCTAAAACCACCGAATCTGAAGCCCTCAAACAGGCCAAAGCAGCTGGACATGGCAGTGTTAAGACCCTGTCTGTGCAGGGGGATGCCTCTAAAGAGGAGGATGTGCGTAATGTCTGCCGGTCTGTTTTTGATACCTTCGGCAGTCTGGATATTCTGGTTAACAATGCGGGCATTCAGTCCGAGTATGCCTCCCACAAAATGCCCACCGAAAAGCTAGATCAGGTGCTGGCGGTAAATCTGCGAGGCCCCTACCTCTACGCCCGCGAAGCCATTCAGCGATGGCTAGAGCAGGATCAGACGGGCACCATTATCAACATTTCCAGCGTGCACGAAATTATTCCCCGGCCCCAGTACCTGAGCTACTCCATGAGTAAGGGGGGCATGGGCAACCTGACCAAAACTCTCGCCCTGGAATATGCCGCCCAAAAGATTCGGGTGAATGCGATCGCACCCGGTGCCACCGTCACCCCCATCAACGAAGATTGGGTGGATGATCCCGATAAAAAAGCCGTTGTGGAAAGCCACATTCCCATGGGCCGACCAGGCACTTCAGAAGAAATGGCGGCAGCAACGGCGTTTCTGGCCTCCGACGAAGCCGCTTACATTACCGGGCAGACCCTTTACATCGATGGCGGTTTGACCCTGTATGCGGATTTTCGGAAACCCTGGTCGGCGTAGGAGGGAGAGAGAAAGGGAGCGAGGGAGAGAGGGAGAGAGAGAGGGAGAGGGGGAGAGAGGGAGAGGGGGGAGAGAGGGAGAGGGGGGAGAGAGGGAGAGGGGGGAGAGAGGGAAGGGCAGGGGGGATAGAAGATAGGTAGGGGGAAAGGAGATAGGCAAAAACTCAAAACTCAAAACTCAACTCAAAACTCAAAACTCAACTCAAAACTCAAAACTCAAAACTCAACTCAAAACTCAAACCCATGAGGCATGTATGACTGCAGAATTTTATCGGCTTGAGCAGGCTCGTGAGGGCCATGTCGATTGGTATAAATGGGGACCCTATCTGAGCGAACGCCAGTGGGGCACGGTGCGAGAAGACTACAGCGACGACGGCAATGCCTGGAGTTACTTTCCCCATGAGCAGGCCCGATCTCGCGCCTACCGCTGGGGGGAAGATGGTCTCGGCGGCATTACCGATAGCTGCAATCTGCTGTGCTTTGCCCTGGCCCTGTGGAACGGCAACGACCCCATCCTCAAAGAGCGGTTATTTGGCCTTACCAACAGCGAGGGCAACCATGGGGAAGATGTGAAGGAGTACTACTTCTACCTGGATAGCACCCCCACCCACTCCTACATGAAGTACCTCTACAAATATCCCCAGGCAGAATTCCCCTACAAGGACCTGGTAGAAACCAACCGCCAGCGGGACCGCTACGCCCTGGAATATGAGCTACTGGATACGGGCATCTTCGACGAAAACCGCTACTTTGATGTGTTTGTCGAATATGCTAAGGCTGACGCCGAGGATGTCCTGATTAAAATCACCGTCGCCAACCGGGGGCCGGCAGCGGCTCCCCTGCATGTGCTGCCCACCCTGTGGTTCCGCAACACCTGGTCCTGGCTTGAGTCGGGGCCAAAGTCATCCTTGACCCAGATAGCCGGGACGGATTGCGCTATTGTGCATGCCCATGTCAATAATCCCGACCTGATTCAGTACGTGCAGGACTACTACTTTTACTGCGATGCCGGGGTACCCCTGCTGTTCACCGAAAATGAAACTAACCAGGAACTGCTGTTCGCAGAACCCAACGAAAGTCCCTACGTTAAAGACGGCATTAACAGCTACGTCGTCCAGGGCAAGCAGGATGCGGTCAATCCCGCAAAGGTCGGCACCAAAGTTTCTCCCCATTACCAGCTGATGGTGGGGGCTGGAGAAACTGTCACCATCAATCTGCGTCTGACCAAAAATGATCCTGACCAGGTGGGCAATCCCTTCGGCGATTACTTCGACCAGAACTTTGCCGCTCGTCAGCAGGAAGCGGATGAGTTCTATGCCACGGTCATTCCCCCTGCGGTGATGGCCGATCCTGACCGAACTAACGTAATGCGGCAGGCCCTGGCGGGGATGATGTGGACCAAGCAATATTTCTACTACGACCTGAATCTCTGGCTGCGGGAGCGGGGCGTCACTCCGTGGACTCCGGTAGATCAATGCAACCCTGTACGTAACCGCGACTGGTTCCACATGCAGAATGACGACATTATCTCCATGCCCGACAAGTGGGAGTATCCCTGGTATGCGGCCTGGGATCTGGCTTTTCACGTCATCCCCATCAGCCTGGTTGACCCTGACTTTGCCAAAGATCAGCTGATGCTGATGCTGCGGGAAGACTACCTCCACCCCAACGGGCAAATTCCTGCCTATGAGTGGAACTTTGGGGATGTGAACCCGCCCGTCCATGCCTTTGCCACCTGGGAAATTTATGTGCGCGATCGCGAGCGCAACCAGGGTAAAGGCGACATTGACTTCCTTAAATATGCCTTCTCTAAGCTGGTGATTAACTTTACCTGGTGGGTCAACCGTAAGGATAAGGGCGGCAACAACCTGTTTCAGGGGGGCTTCCTCGGCCTGGACAACATTGGCGTGTTTGACCGCAGCTCTCCCCTACCCACCGGGGGCTATCTGGAGCAGGCCGACGGCACCGCCTGGATGGTGTTCTTCAGTCAGCGCATGCTGCAGATTGCCATTGAGTTGGCCCTGCATGACCCCCTCTACGAAGACTTCGCCATCAAGTTTTTCGAGCACACCATGTGGATTGCCGGGGCCATGGACCGCATCGGCGACCACAATGACGAACTGTGGGATGAGGAAGACGGCTTTTTCTACGACGTGCTGCGCTTCCCCAATGGCGAGGCCACCCGGCTGAAGGTCCGATCGCTGGTGGGCTTGCTCTCCCTCATGGCGGTGGCAGTCTTCCCCAGCGAAGCCTTCGACAAACTACCCCGGTTTAAGCGAGAGGCCCAAAAGTTCGTCGAGCAGCATGACGAATTGATGAGCAACATCCAGTTGCCCCAACCTTCGGGGCAGCGCCGGCGCATGATGCTCTCCGTCCTCAACGAAACCAAGCTGCGGCGAGTGCTGGCGAGAATGCTAGATGAGTCAGAATTCCTCAGCGACTACGGCATTCGTTCCCTATCCCGTTACCACCTGGATCATCCCTATGTGTTCCACCACGATGGGCAGAACTATAAGGTAGGCTATGTACCCGGAGATTCCACCTCCGGCATGTTTGGCGGTAACTCCAACTGGCGGGGGCCAATCTGGATGCCGGTGAATCTGCTGCTGTTGCAATCACTCCTGCAGCTCTACAGCTACTACGGCGACGCTTTCAAAGTGGAATATCCCACCGGTTCTGGGGACCAGAAGACCCTCTACGAAGTTGCCCAGGGCATTAGCGAACGGCTGGTTCGCATTTTTCTAAAGGATGAATCCGGTTGCCGCCCGGTGTACGGTGGGACCGAAAAGTTCCAGACCGACCCCCACTGGCAGGATTTGATTCTGTTTTATGAATACTTCCACGGTGACAATGGGGCGGGCATTGGGGCGAGTCACCAGACCGGGTGGACCGGCTGCATTGCCCGCATCATTCAAGCTCTGGGGTTCGTGACCCCGGAGATAATCCTCGACACCATGGCTCCCGGTGAGCTGACCTCGTCCCGTCGATGAGGTCGCAGTCCTCAAACTGCCCCCTTTGCTAAGGGGGGCTACCCCCAGAGGCCCTGACCACCAGCCACTGGGGAGATCCTGCCGAGGATCCCTTTGCCCGTAAGTTTACAATTATTGCTATGAGTCTCCATTCCCCAACCCACCCGCCCCAAAACATCCTCGACGCCCGCGCCCGCCTGGGAGAAGGCCCGGTGTGGGATGCCGTTGACCAAAAGCTGTTCTGGGTCGATGTCTATAACCATCGGCTTCACCGGTTCGAACCCGCCACCGGGCAAAACCGCTACTTCGACACCGGGGAAGTGGTCAGCGCGATCGCGCTGACCACTTCCCCGGGTCACCTGATCATCGCCCTGAAAGAGAGCCTGGCCGCACTCGATCTTCTCACCGGCACCATTCAGCCCCTGGTGCAGCTTGATCTTTCCAGCCGGGTTGATACCCGCTGTAACGATGGCAAATGCGACCCCCAGGGGCGCTTCTGGATTGGCACCGTTAGCGATACTCCAGAGCAAGCCGCCCTCTACCGCTATGACCCCGATGGCTCGGTGGAAATTATGGAAACCGGACTGACCATTTCCAACGGCCTGGGCTGGAGCCCTGATGGAACGACCTTTTATTTGACAGACTCCTTCCAGCACAAAATCTTTGCCTATGACTTCCATGGCAACTCAGGCACCATCACCAATCGTCGAGTTCTGGTAGATCTCGGCCAGGAGTCCGTAGAACCAGATGGTCTCACCATCGACACCCAGGGCAACATCTGGTCAGCCCTGTGGGATGGATGGGCCATCGCCTGCTTTGACCCCACCGGTCAAGAGCTATTTCGGGTCAAAATGCCTGTTCCTCGTCCCACCAGCGTCACCTTTGGAGGGGCCAACTTGAACGAGTTGTATATTACCTCCGCCTCCGTTGGCCTCAGCCAAAAAGAAGTGCAGGCCTATCCCACTTCAGGGGATTTGTTTCGCTTAATTACCGGGTCGAAAGGGCTACCGAGCTATTGCTTTGGCTATGACATCGGTCCCTGATTAGCCTTTCCCTTGCAGAGAAAAGAGGTATCAGATCACTGGCACGGCCCTCTTTCATTAACCTTCATTTAGGTCTTCACCCAAAATTTGGCTCATCTCTATGTGCCCGAATTGCATCGTCCATACTACTCAGCCAAGACACTTGAATTCCTCTCAGAAAGGAAACTGAGGCTTTTGAGAAGCTATCCTAGGATTGAAGGCAAAACTCCCCTTTTCAATCTGGATAAAGTTTAAGGTAACAGTTGCCACAAAGTTAAGATTTAAACCTTGCCAAAATTTAAACCTTGCCCAAGTCCAGAAGTGGAGTTTTTCCTCAGGGAAAACTACAGATTTCGAGCTGGACTTGGTATATTTAATAGCAAGTTTCTCCCTATCGGACAATTCTTAACTCAAATAGCCTAAAACTTTGACAAACACCGGCCTTTTGCTAGAAAGTAGTTTTATATAGCGGCTCTCACTCGAATGAAGTACCCCTCAAAGAGCCCCCTTGCCTCCCTACCCTCCGGGAAGCCGCAAGAAGCGTCTAATTAAGGGAGAAAAAGTTGAAACTTCAACATCCAGAAACTAAGGAGATCCCAAGCTCATCCAGTTCGTACTTTACTAAACTGAGAACCGCTATCAACCCTGTTCAAGTCCAGAAGTGAAATTTTACGTTAGGAATGAGGATTTTATAACATCCAATTTTTGTAGGGCAGGTATCCCGCCTGCTCTTGGACAGCCGAGACGGCTATCCCACGTTATTGCATCCCCATTCCTTAGAGAAAACTACAGATCTCGATCTGGACTTGGTATATCTGTATCAAAAGCTCACCTAAAAACGAGGTTTAGAATATGACTACTGAGCTTCAACATAACACTGAACTGAAACAGTCAACAGGCTGGGTCATTGGCTTTAGTATTGCTTTAATTGTTCTGGGTATTCTGGCCATCATCATGCCGACTTTAGGTACGGCCTTTTTTACCGCTACCATCGGGTGGCTTGCCCTGATCAGCGGGGTGGTCATGGTGGTTCAATCCTTTCGATCAAAGCCAGTGAGAGGATTCTGGCTAACCCTGATTGTAGGCATTTTCTATGCCATCGCCGGGCTCTACATCCTCTTTAACCTGGCATCTGCTGCTGTTGCCCTAACCCTGGCCTTCGGTATTCTATTCCTTGCTGAAGGCATTTTCACTATCATCATGGCTTTCACAAACCGTGTTGGCAACAGCATGTCCTGGCTGATGGTACTCAACGGCGTTATCACCCTCATCCTGGGAATTCTGGTGCTAAATAGCTGGCCTTCCAGCGCCCTGTGGCTCATTGGGCTTTACGTTGGCATTAGCCTTTTATTTAGTGGCATTTCTTTGCTAGCTGCCGGGTTAGCCACCCGCAAGGCCCTTTCTAGTTAACTCTCTTTCTAGCATTAGCTTTCAGGTCCTATGATTGCTTCGGCATCATAGGACTTTTTCTTTCGTAACTCTTAGAGTAGTATTCCAGTTCATAAGTTATGCAGCATGTATTGCTCCATAGTATTTTGGCCAGGGTCAGCCGCCAGCAAAGCCCGGATTAGCCACCATCAGTAGATCGCAAAGACTCCGCAGCCCACCCTGCGGGAAGCAAGCTACACCCCCAGCCCCTCTCCCAGGAGGGCGTAGCTTGCTTCTCGAAGAGTGGGGAGCCAGAAGTGCTTCAAAGTCCCTCTCCCACATTGGGAGAGGGATTTAGGGTGTAGACGCGGAGCGGCTTCTCGCAGAGTGGGCTGGATCTCGGCAAAAGAGCATGTTTGTGATCTACTGAGTGTTGGCCTTTGCGATGGTGTTTGCGCCCTGGCCGATGGGGCGACTCTCCCAGGGGGCCACCCTGGCCACCAGCTATAGCTCCTATGGTACCTATAAAGCAGCGGCAGCCGCTCAACCGGCAACGGCAGCTGCTGGTAAGCCCAATATCGTGGTGATCTGGGGTGACGACATTGGCCAGAGCGACATCAGCGCCTACACCAAGGGCACATCGAACTGGGCACCCTGGCCCTGTGGGGCGAGCCGTTTGTGGCTACCCGAATTCCCTGGCTGTACAACCTGCGCACTGACCCCTACGAAAAGGCCACCATTACCTCCAATACCTATTGGGATTGGTATCTGGATCACGTTTATCTGATGCTGCCGGCCCAGAAGTTTGTCGCTCGGTTCTTCTTAGGAACTTTTAAGGACTACCCGCCCCGGCAAAAGGCGGCCAGCTTCACCATTGACGATGCCCTGGAGATGCTGCAACAACAACCCCATGCCTAGGTGGCTGAGGGAATTTTGATGGAACAGGGATGAATCTGATGATTTCATTTCTGTCTATATTCGATTATTTTAGTTGATGAATGTTGGTTGTTTTTTTAAGTGAAATAAGGAGATTATGACTATGGCTAACCTCACCGTTTGGAAGTTCAATACCGTTGATGGGGCTGAAAACGCCATTGCTAAATTAATGGATCTGCAAAAGCAGCATCTGATTGAAATTGTCGATTCTGCCGTAGTCTACTGGGAACCGGGCAAGAAGAAACCCAAAACCCGTCAGGCAATCAATTTGCCCGCTGCCGGTGCCCTGGATGGAGCCTTCTGGGGCATGTTGTTTGGTCTGATATTCTTTGTGCCCATTTTCGGCATGGCGGTTGGGGCGCTGTCTGGAGCGTTGTCAGGGCATTTTGCTGACTACGGCATTAACGACCAGTTCATTAAAGATGTGCGCAGCAAAGTCACCGAAGGGACTTCTGCTCTATTTTTGATGAGCGAAAACGCCACTGTAGATAAGGTACTGGACGCCTTCAAGGGTGAGGGAATTGAGCTGGTTCAGTCGAACCTGTCTACCGAGCAAGAAGCCAAACTCAAAGAGCATTTTGCCACGGCAGTTTAGTGGGCAACTTCCCCTCCTGGGAGGGGTGCCCGGAGGGCGGGGTGGGTCAAATCTACGACCACAGATACCCTATTTACCACAGATAAGGGGCTCAATGCTGGGATTAACCCACCCCTGCCCCTCCCAGGAGGGGATAGCTGAAGTGAAATCTCAACGATCGTGCTTTATCTCGAACTCAGGTTTTTGCTGGGATTAACCCACCCCTGCCCCTCCCAGGAGGGGATAGTTGAAGTGAAATCTCAACGGTGGTGCTTTATCTCGAACTCAGGTTTTTGCTGGGATTAACCCACCCCTGCCCCTCCCAGGAGGGGATAGTTGAAGTGAAATCTCGACGGTGGTGCTTTATCTCGAACTCAGGTTTTTTTAAGATCCATCGTTTCCTCCCACTGACATCAGCTGCGTTCGCCAGAAACCCATGACCATTGTTGAACTGATTGCCGTCTTATCTAACCTGGCGACGCTGATTTTTGTAATCAGCAGCATGTTAGCCCTGGGGCTCAGCCTCACCGTTCAGCAAATTCTCAATCCTCTCAAAGATATTAATCTGGTGGTGCGGGCGCTGCTGGCCAATTTTGTGTTGGTGCCGGCACTGGCATTTTTGCTGAAGACCATCATTCCCCTGGAACCATCTCTGGGGATTGGTTTGATTCTGCTGGCCACGGCGGCGGGGGCACCGTTTTTGCCCAAGCTGGCCCAGGCGGCAAAGGCCGATGTCGCCTTCAGCGTTGGGCTGATGGTGCTGCTGATGGTGGTGACGGTAATCTACATCCCTGTGGTGCTGCCCCTGCTGCTGCCGGGGGTATCGGTGAACCCGGCGGATATTGCCCGCTCGCTGATTATCCTGATGCTGATTCCCCTGGGAATCGGGCTATTGGTTAAAGCCCGCTATGGGGAAATTGCCGCCACTTGGCAACCCCACATGGCCAGGCCTCTTCCATTAGCCTGCTGGCCGTATTCGTGCTGATGCTGGTGCTCAACTTTGACACCATGGTGGTGGCCACCGGCAACTTTGGCGATGACCCCGAGGAAGCGGTGATCGTCAGGAGCCGCATCGACCCAGCCGAACTGGCCACCATCGAACTGCTGGAATGCCTGGATGATTTTCTGGTGGGCCTGGCCTTTCTCTACTTTGCCTACGGCATCTACTCCTTATTTATTCAGCTGGGACGAAAGGACCCCACCATGCCCCGTTGGCTAAGGGTCAGCAGCATCGGTAGCCTGAAAAAGACCTTACTTGAGGTGCTGGTGGTACTCCTCACTGTGGTGTTTGTTAAAGGTCTGCTGGAGCGGCTCTCGTTTCGAGGGCTGGAATGGACCTACCTGGTGATTCCCCTCTCGATTCTGGCCATTGCCGCCAGTACCCGCCTGCTTCAGTTTGAGGAAGAAACCCCTGCAACTAAGAAGGAGGCAGACGAATGACCCCGAGCCTGGCCAATCCCATTTCGTTTGAAGAGCGCCTGGATAACTCCCCCATAACCCGCACCATGGGGCTGCTGTGGCTGCTCTCGGCAGGGTTAATTGCCCTGGATGGGTTCGACTTTTTCATCATTGGGGTAGCGCTTCCCTTTCTAAAGCAGGACTTCGGTTTAGGGGCCACCGCCATTGGTGCCGTGGCCACCGCCGCCGTTGCAGGCTCCCTGGTCGGCTCCCTCACCCTGGGACCGATTACCGACCGGGTTGGGCGACAGCTGATGCTGATTGTGGATGTGGCACTTTTTGTCATCGCCACCGCCGGCACCGCCCTGGCCTGGAATGCCGCTTCCCTGATTGCCTTTCGGTTTCTGGTGGGGGTGGCCATTGGGGCCGACTACCCCATCAGCGTGTCCTACATTACGGAAAATGTCCCGGCCCGATTTCGAGGCCGCATGGTGATTGGAGCCTTCACCTTCCAGGCGGTGGGGGCGTTGTTGGGAGCCCTGACCGGGCTAATCGTGATTCATATTTTTCGCACCCTGTATCCCGATACCGCTCAGATGGCGATTCAATACGCCTGGCGCTGGATGCTGGGGGTCGGCCTGCTGCTGGCCATCGCCGTCGCCGTTGTGCGGCTCAGCTTTAGCCTGGAAAGCCCCCGCTACTTCATCAACCGGGGGGAATATGCCGAGGCCTCGGAAGCGGCGTCTCAACTGCTGGAAACCCCCATCACCATTACCGCCGAGATGGAACCACCGCAATCCCAGGAGCAGCCAAGCTATGGGGTGCTGTTTAGTCGTCTCCACCGCCGCAGTACCCTGCTGGCCTCGACTCCCTGGTTCCTGCAGGATATTGCCACCTACGGCGTGGGCATCTTCACCCCGGCCATCATTGGTATGCTGGCCTTTGCGGATGAGACCGACTTTATGGTGCGAGAAATGAGGTCGGCCAAAGGCTCTGCCATAGTGGATTTGTTCTTAATCTTGGGATTTATCTGCGCGATTTTGTTGGTCGAAAAGCTGGGCCGCATTCGCCTGCAGATTATCGGTTTTTTGGGCATGGCGGTGGGGCTGGGCATGCTGGCGGCTTCCGGCTTATTACCCTCCGGCAGTCGGGGAGAAATTGGGCTGGTGCTGGTCGGTTTTTTAGTCTTCAATTTCATGATGAATGCCGGACCCAATTCCACCACATTTTTGCTGTCGGGGGAGGTGTTTCCGACTTCCATCAGAGCCACAGGGGCCGGATTCGCCGCCGCCTTTGCCAAGGCCGGGGCAGTGTTGGGAACCTTTGTGTTGCCGATTATGCAAACCTCCTGGGGGGTGCCGCCCATGCTAATTGGGCTGTCGGTGTGCTGTGTGGTAGCCGCTGGGCTGACCGCTATCTTCCGCATTGAAACCACCGGGCAATCTCTAGAGGCGGTGCAGGCACTGGAACTAAAATTGGAGGCTGATTCCCAAGAAATGTCCTTGAGTTAAACCTGGTCCAGGTCCCCCCTTCTCCCCTGATTAATGGGGGGTCAAGGTTAAACCCTCAACAGCCAGAATCGGAGGGATCTTGGATAATCAAGTTTGTACCTCACAAAATTGCGAACCACTATAGTCTGACCTTTTAGATGAACTAAGTTATGGAATTGGAATGGCTGCACCCCATTGAAGAATTCTTTCTGGTTATCGCCCAGGTGGGAGAGGTAATGCTGGAAGGCATCGCCATTATGTGCGTTTTAGTAGGCATGGTTTTGACTGCCCAGCTGGCAATAAAGCTCACCAAAAATCGCCGCAGAGCTGAATTTCCCTTCATTCAGGTGCGGCTAAAGTTTGGCCTCTGGCTGGCCCTGGCCCTGGAATTTCAGCTGGGGGGAGACATCCTCAATACCACCATCGCCCCCAGTACCGAGGCGCTGATTCGGCTGGCCGTCATTGCTGTGATTCGAACTTTCTTAAATTACTTCTTAAATAAAGAAATCGAAGCCCAGCTAGAAATGCGAGATAAAGCTCGGGAACACAAGCATCGCAGTGTATTTGCAACCGAAAGTGCGGAGGACAAACTAAATGCATGAACCCATGCAAAACCCTTACCCCCTCAATGTTCAGACCGAACTTGCCCGCGAGCGAAATCGCATTGCGGCGGATCGATCCTTACTCTCGTTTGTGCGCAATAGTGTGACCTTCATCAGTATTGGGGTGGGGATTGATGAACTCTTATATTTGTTGGTCCCTGTTGCTACCTACGTGAATGAATGGGGATATTTTTTGAGTCTTCTTTTGGTTGGGCTAGGGGTAATCAATTTGTATTTTGCTATCCGTGACTATCGAGGGGAAATAAAGCGACTTAAACAACCGGAATACTACTTCACCCCCCGCTGGTCTTTAGGCGGAATGACGGGACTGGCCCTGTTTGCAGTAGGGATGATTGCCTTTTTCAGCCTTGCCATGGACTATTGGGGATGATTGGGGTTGTAATTTCTGTTGTTCTATACAGCCCCATACCAGGTCCAGCTCGAGACCTGTAGTTTTCTCTAAGGCAAAACTCTACTTCTGGACTTGGACAAGGGTTAAAAACGACTTTTTATGTGAGGCCATGCAATATGCTCGACGGCTTACAGCAAAAAAATAATTGCGAAGATGCCCAGAAAACCCGTCATCACAACACCGGCGACTACGAGGCGATTCAGGTCCGTGACCAACAGCAGCACACAGTCTTCCCGCTCGATGGTTTTGATCGACAGGCGATGCTGCAGCAAAGCAATGGCCAGCAGTGCCAGACCAACGCCGATGAAGACCATGCTGGTGATGCGAGCGGTGGTTTCAGTTCCCAGAGGGCCGCCGCTGGGAAACCGCTGGCTCAGACTGCGATAAATCTGATCAATCGCAACGCCAATACTGATCAGGCTCAGGCAGGTACCAATCCAGGAATTGATGGTGCGCTCGGCAGCAGCGCGATTGCGTTCCTTGGCCAGCTCATTGGTCGTACCGAACAGCTTTTGGGATTGAGACTTACTCATAGGATTCAGGCTAAAAGGCAGAGGGGCGAAGCATCTGGATGAAAACTATTCGAACAGTCAGGTTAATTTTTTTCTAGATGCTTCGCCCCTACCCGATTTTATCTGTCCTCTAACCCTTAAATTTTCAAACCGCCATGGCTGATGCTAACTCAACTCCTAACTTTCCTAACCCAGCTACTGAACTGGCCAAAGAACGTAACCGGGCTGCTGAAGAACGCACCCTCATGGCCTGGATTCGGACATCCCTTTCGTTGATCGGGTTTGGTTTTGGTATCGACCGCATCATTGCCGCCATTCAACAATCCCTGGGGGATGCGGTGAATCCGGTGCGGCTAACTCGAATTTTGGGCCTGTCGTTTGTGGCGCTAGGAACCTTCGCCATGCTGTACGCCGCTCTGGACCATCGAGAGCAACTGAAGCGGATTCAGCGGAACGACCTGATCTACGTCCACCGGCATTCTCCCTCCCTGGTGGTGGCCTATGTGCTGGCGGTGTTAGGCACTGTGGCATTTGTGGGGATTTTAATTAGTCCGCTATTGCGGTAGGGGGGGCCGAGAACGCATCCGCGCCGCCGAAGAGCGCACCCTGATGTCCCTGGGGCTCTCTTCACCCTGGTGGTAGCCATCATCAACCACTGGCGCATCCTCAACAACATTGAGGAAGAGGAATACCAGTACACCCCCCGCTGGTCCCAGGGCTTGACGGGGGCGGTGGTGCTGCTGTTTTTGGGCCTGGCCGCATTCATTCCCCTGGCCCTGGCGGGGTGGAATTGGGCGATGATTTACCCTCGACAGCCGGGTGGTTAGACCCTGGCGGCGCTACGGGATCAGATTGACTTGAAACAGCCGGGTCTGGGAAAAGTCCGCCTCGGAGGGATGGAATTCCTCCCACCCCCGGCAGACAATTTCGTAGCTACGGGGCGGCGGAATCGGCAGGTTGCGCAGGTAAAGAAAGGAGGCTCGACCCGCTGATTCCAGCAGCAAAATCGCGTCGGTTTCGGGATTATACTGATCCACCGCCTGCAGAATGTGACCATTAATGTGGTGATGGTTCAGAATCACCGTGTCGGGGGCAGCTAGCCAGGCGTTGAGAAAGGGGGCCAGCCGCGATCGCGGCACAAAGTGGGCCTCGAAGCTTTCCCCGGTCATTCCCAGTTTCAGCGCACTGAGGCTGCACACCACCACTCCCCGCTCGCCGGATAGAAAGCCACACCAGGCGTTGTAACCCAGGGTCAGTAGGTTGGTGGCGACAAAGGCTGATTGCCAGTCAGCGTTAGTTGTCATTGTCACACCTCCCATCAGCACGGGGCTGCAGCGCAAACTCGTCCCAGCGGTTGCAGACTTGGTGATAGCAGTCGGGGGGAGAGATGGCCAGGTTTCGCAGCCAGTCAATTTCGACTGATCCATCGTGGGCGATCGCAATAATCAGTTCCCCCTCAGAACGGTAAATCTGCACCGTATCCATCAGGCGATTCACATAATCTGCCTTCAAGCCCTGCCCTTGCAGGTAGCCGGGCACTTCCACCGCTGGCAGGTAGCGAATCTCGTATTTCACCACATCGCCGCTCCAATCCACCGATGCGGCTTCGACCACCTCCACATCACAGACCACCAACCCTCGTCCCTGGGCCAGATAGCCCTGCCAGGCGGCGTGCCCCAGGGGCAGCAGATTTTCGCGAATAAAGGCGGACTGCCAGTAGCCCGAGCAGCCCTGCCAGACCTCAATCGGAAGTCGCATGGATGTCCTCCCGCACTTGCTGGGCTGCGGCCACCATGGCCTTGAGGGAGGGCACCACCTCTTCCCAGCGGCGAGTCTTGAGGCCGCAGTCGGGGTTGACCCAAATCTGCTGGGTCGGGAGGTTGGCAAGTCCTGCTTTTAATTGCTGAACCAGCTGTTCCTGGGTGGGCACCACCGGGCTGTGGATGTCGTAGACGCCATTGCCAATCTGGTGGGAATAGCCCCCCTCGGTTACCTCCTGCAGGGTGCGGTTACCGCTGCGGCTGTTTTCGATGGAAATCACGTCAGCATCCAGTCGCTCAATGTCTTTGATGATGTCGCCGAATTCGCAGTAGCACATGTGGGTGTGAATCTGCGTCTGGGGCTGGGCCACCGCCGTCGCCAACCGAAAGGCATCCACCGCCCAGGAGAGGTAGTCGCTCCAGCGTTCCACCTTCAGGGGCAGTCCTTCCCGCAGGGCCGGTTCATCAACCTGAATAATCTGTGCTCCGGCGGCTTCCAGGTCGGCAATTTCCTGCCGCAGGGCCAGGGCAATCTGAAACGCCTGGTCACGGCGAGAAACGTCGGCGCGGGGGAAGGACCAGTTGAGGATGGTGATGGGAGCGGTGAGCATGCCCTTCACCGGCTTTTGCGTCAGGGACTGGGCCACCTGAAACTCCCGCACTGTCATCGGTTGGGGGCGCGATACATCGCCGTAGATGATGGGCGGACGCACACAGCGACTGCCGTAGCTCTGCACCCAGCCGTGGACGGTAAAGGCGAAGCCCTCCAGCTGCTGGCCGAAGTATTCCACCATGTCAGTGCGCTCAAACTCCCCATGCACCAGCACATCCAGGCCGATGTCTTCTTGCAGTTTGATGCACTCGGCGATGTGGGCGTCAATCTGCTGCTGATACTCGGTTTGGGAAATGTCGCCCTTCTTATACTTCACCCGCAACTGCCGCACGTCCCTGGTTTGGGGGAAGGAACCGATGGTGGTGGTGGGAAGGGGCGGCAGCTTCACCTGCTGGTCAATTCGCATGGAGTAGGAGAGCGATCGCTCAAAGTCCTGCACCTTTAGCGTCTCCAATGCCTGCCGCACTTCCGGATGGGGCGGGTTAAACTGCTCAAACGCTTGCCACTGTTGCTGCATAGCGACTTGCTGGGTAGCGGTGTCTTCGCCATTCAGCGTTCGCGCCAGGAAGACCACTTCCTCCAGCTTTTGTTCGGCAAAGCTGAGGACGTTACACAACGCTTGGGGCAACTGGGTTTCCAGGGAGGCATCGTGGGGCACGAATTGTAGCGAGGCCGAGGGCTGCACCCGCAGGTCAGGGACACTTTTCTGAAGTTCGTTCAGCGTCGTCAGGACTGCTTCAGGGCGAATCTTCCAGACATTGCGGCCATCTACAACGCCCGCCCCCAGGGTTTTGTCCGCCGGGAAACCGTAAGCTTTCACTAACTCCAGGTTCTTGCCTCGCGTAAAGTCCAGGCTGATGCCCGCCACCGGCAGCCAGGTTACCCAGCCGTAGGCGTCACCCAGGTCATCGAAGTAGGTCACCAGCTGCATCGGCAAACCCACGCCCGCCAGGGTTGAGTAGGTCCTTTCTACCTGGGATTGCAGACTGTTAGCGCTGCTCGTCACCAGAATCGGGTCGTGCAGCTGTACCTCCCTCACGTTCAGGGCTTTGAGCTGCTGCAATAGCTCGACATACAGCGGTAGCAGCTTCGCCAGATCTGCGTCAAAGTCGCCCGTTCGCCGACTGAGACTCAGCAGGGTGATAGGACTCAGCACCACGGGCACTGCCCGATCGCCAAGCACGGACTGCGATCTCGCCACCGTTTCCAGAAAGTCCCCAAAGTCAGCCTGGGGAGCAGCGTCGCCATCAATTTCGGGCACCAGATAGTGGTAGTTGGTATCGAACCACTTGGTCATCTCCAGGGCGGGGATGCCGTCTTTGCCGCGAGCCATCGCAAAGTAGCGATCCAATCCGGTCAAGTCCTTAAAACGGGGTGGAATCAGCCCCAGGCGCACGGTCCAATCCAGCACCTGGTCATAGAGGGTCTGGTCGCCCACGCCGATGTGGTCGATACCCGCGGCGAGTTGGGTCTTCCAGCCGTGGGCTTCAATGTCGCGCACCGTAGACAGCATGGTGTCGGCATCGGCATTGCCGCTCCAGTAGGCTTCCAGCGCTTTTTTCACTTCCCGGCGTTTACCCATGCGGGCATAGCCAAGGGTCATGGTTTGAATGGTCATGAATGTGTCGTCCTGAAATGATGAGTTGTGTTCTGAAAGAAGAGGCTGCTGGCTTGGGGAAAGCGACTCTATCAGCACAGCAAAACCCTGCGCCAGATGGAGCTTCAGCAACCGGGCAAAATCGAGTATCAGGTGGCGGGGGTTGGGTCGGGCTTAGATCAAAAACCTAAAACCCTAAACCTGGAACCTGACACCTGACACCCAGAACCTAAAACCTAGCTACCACCGATCCCAATCATCGGAGCTTTGTGGGGATGCTCCTGAGACGACATCTTCGGAATTGATAAAAAGCAAAAACAGTCATCATCCGTACCTCGCAGATGTTGAAGAACATGGACAGTCATCGGCGGGCATTCTGACTCAGGAGGGGAATAGGGATTGGGGATTAGGGACTAGATGAAGCTTTTGCTCTCGATTTCTATTCCCTGTTCCCTGTTTCCTACTCACTCTTCCAATACAGCTGCGGGACAGCGGCAGATTCTCACTGCACTTTCCCCGTTTCCTCCAGGAGTTGATCCCCCCTGGAACCGATAGTGTTTCAAATCGTATCACTGAAGCAGTCGCACTGAGTCCTGTTTGAGGCGAAAATCAACATATAGTTTTCTACGTTTGATGGCATCTTCCCGAGTCAAAGTTAGCCCAAAGCCACATCCAGGAACATCATAATGACGAACCCGATGACGATGGATGCCGTTGCAATCTTGCCATGTTCAAGATGCTGCGCTTCGGGGATCACCTCATCGCCGATGACAAACAGCATGGCCCCGGCAGCAAAAGCTAACCCCCAGGGCAGCAGCACTTCCCCCAGGGTGATGATGCCTACCCCAAACAAGCCGCCTATGGGTTCCACCAGTCCGGTTGCCAGGGCAATCCAGAAAGCGGTCCATTTCGAGTAGTTCTGAGTCAGCAGGGCAAAGGCGACGGCTAACCCTTCAGGCATATTCTGCAGCCCGATACCGATGGCCAGGGCCAGCCCATTGCCGATATTGCCCCCGCCAAAGCCAACCCCAACTGCCAGTCCTTCGGGAAAGTTGTGGACCGCAATGGCCAGAATAAACAGCCAGATCCCCTTGAGTTTGAGGTAATCACTCCCGTCCGGCGCGGTAATAAACTGCCGATAGGGCAAGTTGCGATCGGCCAACCAGATAAAGCCGCTCCCCAGTAGGGTTCCGCCCACGGCGACCCCGGCGGCATAAACGTTCCCGTTACCTCCGGCACTGGCCCGTTCAATGCTGGGAATCAGCAGCGAAAAAGAGGTGGCGGCGAGCATCACCCCCGCCGCAAAGCCCAGGAGGGACCCCTGCAAACGGTCGGAGATTTTAGCCGTAAACAACACCGGAATCGCACCAACTCCGGTAGCCAATCCAGCGATGAGACTGGCGACAATGCCCAGCACCACCACCGAGGTGCCTTGCAGAAACTCCGGCAGCGGCGAGGAACCGTCCTGGGAATCTTCCTGGCGTTGGTCATCGGTCTGCGCCTCTGCAAACCACCCGTCTCTCTGCAGATTGGTGCTCTGGATACCTGGATGTCGCTCTGCTCTACTCTGCCCTGGAGACTCTGGAGCAGGGCGAGATAGTACGGGAGTGGACGCAATCCGGAGGTGATCAAACCCAGAACACAGGGCAAACTGCTCGCAGGCGGGAGCCCTATCCACCATTAGAAAAGCGTTGAAGATCAGAAACACCAGACTTCCCAAACCGGCCAGGGCGATAAAACGAAGATATTTCATGGCTCAAAGGACTGCGGTTGATATTTACGAAGAACCAGGGCACCCGGTTTACCAGGATCCCGTCAAAGCTTAAGGCATTTGAAACGTCAAAACCTGGGCCTTGCGGCTGATTTAGAACCCGCAGACTGGTGGTAGCTGTAAATCGTTAAGAGCTCGATTGCGGGGGTGCTGCTGCTCGTCGGAGTTAAACCAGTCAGTAATTGGCCATGGTGGGCAAGGTGGATGGTCTTACCCTAACGATTATCGCACTGACCGTAGGAGCAGATCTGACGGCGACTCCCACGGTTCCTTTTACCTACAGCTACTCCCTCCCTGTCAAATTCAACGATTGCCTTCCGTCGCACCGGCAGCGCCAAGCCTCTGGAGTCAGGGGAAGGCGGTTTACGGGGTCGGGTTTTGCGAAGGTTGGCCTGCGGTTGAAGGCACCCAGGGTGAGAAAACTTGCCCTGCCGGGAGTGTAGGCGCGTCGATGGTTGGGCTTTTGGGGGTAGGAAAGGGAGCTTAAGTTGGTGTTACCGATTGGGTGGTGATGGCTGGGTGGGATGGTGGGCACTGCCCACCCTACAATCACTGCCTGTACTATGCTCTATTTTCCAGCAATGTTCGAATAATGCGACGAGAAATGCGGAAATTCGTCTGTTGCAATCGAGCGATTGCATCTGCTAGTTCTATCAACCCTTGACTTGCGGCATCATCTAGAATTCCAAGGGTGCCGATAATCGGGATTCCCCGATCGCTAGCGACACGTCTTCCCAATCGTTCATCGATAATCAGCAAATCTGCTGGCAAGGTTTGAGCAAGGGTGATGGCAGCTTGTTCTCCTGGATCAAGGGCATTGAGGGTTGGATCAACCCTGGAAACAGTTTGGACTGTGAGCCAAGAAGGAGGATGGGTAATCCATTGTTGAAGGGCAGGTGGTGCCAAGGGATCAAGCATTTCCTTCCGAACTACATCGGGAATGATGATTTGCTGAAACAAGCGAGGAAGCAGATCAATCTGGTCAATCAGCAGCAAATAATTAACAGGCGAAGTATCAGAAACGACGATCATGAGGCGCTATTGGATCGATTCGCACGAAGTTGGCGAAAGGTTTCACGATCGCTCTCCAGATCTGTCTCATCGTAATGTAAATCGGCATGATGTTCCTTCAAAAAGCTATCCACTGCCCAGCGCGAGGGGAGACCCAGAATACGACCAACTTGAGCACTAGTAATTTTTTCGGTTTGATAGGCTTGTACCGCTAATGCCTCTAAAATTTCACGAGAAAGGTGATCTTGATCGAAGTATTGAAGCAGTTCTTCAGGTAGGTCGAGGGTGATTTGCATAGTTTTGACTCAGCTAAGGGGCCTAATAAAATAGGGGCAACATGAATATTATCTGTCTAAAATGAAATTGCTGCCAAATGATAGTCTTAGCAATCAACCACGGTCAATTTGTGATCTATAACGATCCGCTTTGATTCATGAAAAGCTTCCGTACATGTGTAATTTGGGAAAATCAAAGACGTCAAGGGTAAAGAACTGCTCAAAGAGCGCTTTGAACGCTGAAAAACAGGGCTTTAAGCCCGACATCCGACGTAACCACGTCTTTGCCTGCAACCAGGCATCTTCAATCGGATTTTGGCTGGGGTCGTTCGGGGCAAACTGAATGCAATGGATCTTCCACTCCTCCGGGGTTAGCCCGGCATTGACCGCCGCTAGAAACGCCCGCAACTCATGAGAACGATGGTAACTCGCCCCATCCCACAGAATCAGCAGGCGTTCATCCGGAAATTGCGTTTGTAAAAACTTGAGATAGGCAATCGTTTCAGGGGTATTCCCTTTGTCATGGGCTTTAATCAGCAGTCGCTTGCTCAACAAATCCAAGGCTCCATAGTAGGTTTGACGCTCACGCTCGTTGACGATAGGCACCTCGATTCGCTCATCGGTACGACCCCACACATACCCTTGCAAATCCCCGCTGAGTAAGTGAGACTCATCGACAAACAGGACTCTCAAGCGCCCGGCTTCTATCTCATCTCGGTAGCGTGCCAACACCCGTTGGATGTCAGCTTTTTTGCCGCCACCGCCTTGGCATCGGCCTTCGGATTGACCTTGCTCGTCTTTTTCCAACTGATTCCAGCCGCTTCAAATAAGTCGTAGTAGCTTTGCTTGGATTCGTAGACGACATCATAGTGCTCCGCTAGATGGGACTCCAACTCGCTCAACTCCCAGATTTTCTTCGTTTGCAGCCACTGTAAAACCGCTTCTTTAGCCTCCATCGTCAGATAACTCTGTCGTCCTTTGTGTTGAGGACGAAATCCGGCGAGTCCCGCCCGGTCATAGGCCTGTTTCCATTTGCTTAAGGCTCCCATCGAGACCTCCAAAATCGTGGTGATGTCCTCATAGCGATAGTCCTGGTAAATCAATTTGACGGCTAACGCTTTCTTGACTTGACGACCATCCCGCTCGGTTCGAATGAAGGCTTTTAGCTCCTCTATCGCTTTGGTTTTGGCCGATTCGGGCAGAGCTACGGGCATTGGAGAGACCTCTGTAACCTGCATTCATGATATCCCAGGTCAAAATGATCATAGGAGCACTGCGGTTGAAGGTGCCCAGGGTGAGAAAGCTTGCCCCGCTGGAGGTGTAGGCGCGTCGATGGTTGGGCTTTTGGGCGTAGGAAAGGGAGTTTTAGTTGGTGTTCCCGATTGGGTGGTGATAGCTGGGTGGGATGGTGGGCACTGCTCACTCTACTTTTACTGTCATAGCGAGGTAAGTAGAATAGAGCAATATCGCCACCCTGTTTGTCGCAATGTCAACGCAGCAAATCACGATCGAACTGCCTGAAACCGTTATTCGTCAGCTTATGCGGATTGCGGCAGCAACTCAACAATCTATTGAAACTCTGGTCGCTCAAAGTGTACTCAACAACCTTCCACCTTCTACAGAAAATGCACCGCCAGAGCTACAGGGTGAGTTGCTATTAATGCAAACCCTCAGTACGGATGAGTTGTTAGCGATTGCCCAAGCTCAAGCTGAGCCTGCCCAAAGCCATCGCCACGCTGAACTCTTACATAGAAATCAAGAGGGTCAGCTTTCTGCCGCTGAACAACAGGAACTGACCCATTTAAGACAAACTGCTGATCAACTCATGCTGCGCAAGGCGTACGCCTGGGCGCTGCTACGTTGGCGAGGTCAGAAGCTTCCCAAGCTAACAGATTTGCCAACGCCAGCATGACCGTTTCTGAGGAACTGCGACGGCAGGTTACCGAGGAAGCTAACCACCGCTGTGAGTATTGCCAGACATCATCGCGCTTGACGGGAATTCCTCTAGTAATGGAACACATTCTCCCGCGCTCGTTAGGAGGGACTGATGACAGGAGTAATCTGGCGGCCTCTTGTTACCGCTGCAATGAGTTTAAAGGCGCTAAAACTGAGGCGATTGATCCTGAAACTCAGCAGCTGATACCGCTATACAATCCTCGGACAGACAACTGGGCTGATCATTTCTTCTGGGGCAATGGGGGAACTCACGTCATTGGAACCACTGCAACTGGTCGTGCGACGGTAGTTGCCCTGAGGCTTAACAACGACAACCTTGTTACTGCTCGGCTTATCTGGATTGAGTTTGCCTGGCACCCGCCTTTGTAGGTGCCCAGGGTGAGCAAGATTGCCCTGCCGGGAGTGTAGGCGCGTCGATGGTTGGGCGTTTGGGGGTAGGAAAGGGAGTTTAACGGTGAAGTGCAGCGACGGCAGATAACCCTGAACCCAGCACCAGCAGCTTTCGCCCGTCCGCTGCCACGCAGTGTTAGCTGGTTCCTATACCTTCAAATAAACCGATCTGGATCGCTTTGGTAGGTCTGACTACTTTTGGAAGACTATCGATCACACTGGTTGCATCTACATTACCTAACTCTTTTGGCTCAATTTTATGCAAGCCCCCTCCGTATAACCTTCCCTCTTCCACAATAGAAGAAGGATCGAGATCATTCAAAGTTGTCCAAATTTCTCGAATTTTAGCAGGATATGACAAAAAGTATTCAGCTAGATTTTTTCGAGGATACAGCAGTAAATAAACATTTGGGGCAACAGCATTAGACAAGTTTAATATAAATCTGAAAGCCCGCTTATCATTCCCTTTACTTCTCCCAAGATAAGTACAAAGAAGCGGTGCTGGATCACGCTTTTCCTGTGAGTACCAAAACTTTCGATGGCGACATAGGTAACGCTTTGATACAGTTCCCTCTCCTGTTTTCAGGTATTCCCATAATTCGGGATATTTATCTTTGATTTCCCCCTCTGGCAAATGGCAGTCTAAAAGGAAAAGACGACGTTCTATTATTGGAACACCTTTCTCATCCGCTAATACTTCGTTTGTCTTCAAGTATCGCGGACTAGGTAAAATTGGCTTTATGAACTCGTCAGGTATACGATGTTTTGCTATTTCAGATTCAGAGAGGATAAAGAATTTGTTGTCGCCCGTTGCTATTCCACGCTTTATTTCAAAGATATCTGAAAGGCAAAAGTGCTCCGAATTTTCACGAATATTTAACGAGGGAAAACGAGTCCATTTCTGTTCGTGAATCAGAATTGATGAATCAATCCATTTTGAGACTTCAGGTGAAGTAAGCGAGTTTCCAAAGGTGAATAGAACTTTGTGGTTTTCAGGAGGAGGAGAATTTTTCATCCAAACTACTACGGAAGAGACCAAGGCATCATCAAATTGAACATCTGCTGCATCAAAGCGATGAATTTGTAGAAGAGTTAATTTTTCCAGAAGATAGTTTTTAATTGTCTTACCATAGTTAACATCCATGAATTCACTTGGGACAAGCCATCCTGCAATCCCATCTTCTGTCATCCACGAATGAGTAAGACATAAGAAATAACAGTACAAACCTGCTAGACCACTCATATGTAATCCGCAGGATCTGGAGACTAGATTCCGAAGTCTAATCTTTTCCTCACTACTCATATGGTGATGACGAATGTAAGGAGGATTGCAGATGATTAAGTTAAACTTTTCAGATTTTTTTTCTGGTGGTAATAGGCGAGTGTAGTCTACAAAATCCAATTTCAGGTCTGTGTTCTGCCATAACTGGCTTACACCCTCTTCATAGTAGGGATCAATCTCAAAACCTTGTGCTTTTTTGATGCTCTTTGATCCTTTGAAATTAAGCAAAGCAGAGAAAAAAGATCCCGTCCCAAAAGCAGGATCTAAAAAACTGATTTTGTCTTGATCTCCTAAAAGAGAGAGAGCATATCTAACTATGCTTTCCGCAAGCAAAGGAGGTGTAGAAAACTGACCAAGCTTATTTCGTTCACTTGGTGTTTTTTCTCTGTCTAACTGACGTTGCAGCAGTAAACGTTTTTTTTCAAAATCTATAGTTTCCAATGTTCTTATAAACCGAATCCAGCTAAATCATCAATTCTATGTTCCCAGACCCAATCAATTCCTTCCGCAGCTTCATATCCTAGATAGCCACTGTCAAAATAACCACATAAAAACAGATTGAATTTTACTTGATTTCCGTAGGTACTTCGTAGCTGAGACATTTTAATTGCTTCCTCTTTACGCCTCTTATTGACATTAGTAAAGTCTCCGGCGGATTTTGCCTCTATAAAGACTGGTAAGTCACTCATTATTGAGGACTTGGGCTTTATGACAGCATCAACAGGTATATTAATGATTTTTCCAGTTTCGAGTCTTACAGGTACGTTCATGCGAAAGCTGAAGGTTCCAGGAGGCATTGCATCAAATCTTATACCATCTTGTCCCATCAACCTCCTATACTGTCGTTCCTCTAGCCAGTTTTGGATAGCTGCTAGCTGTCTTCGCTCTTGTGCATTACGAATAATTGGATTAGTGACTGACCCACAAAGACGATCTGCGACGATTGTTGCAGCACGATAGACATCCTCGTGGGAAGGGGCTTCGGGGCGATTAAGCCAAGTGAAAATGTCTGGATCAGCCATTCTCTCTATAATTGCACCAATTTTCCGAAGTTCATTGTCTAAAGCTTCGCCCCGAAGCCTCACAGGTAATTTTTGCTCTTGCTCCATACGCTTCACGAGACTGCTTGGAACAGGCGCGAGACCAATTAGACGATCGACTGCAAGTGGTGGACAGGTTGACATCCTCAGTGTAGGAAGCACTTCAGGGTGCTTTCGGAGAATGTCAGGCGTGATGTTTGTCAAGTTTTTCGTAGCTTGAAGCGTTTTCTCAACATCCTTCGTGACCTCAATTCTGGTTTCTCGAAAAGCAGTAGGCGCAAAATTCATAAACCAGTCATTGTACATATCGACTGACTGTGAGATATCCGCTTTCCATAGGTGAGGCTTATCAAGATTAACTGCCATTCAAACAGGTGCTGTGACGTACTTGCTCCAGAGTATATTGTGCCAGCTAACAATCTTATTAGAGAGAAACTTTCCGCATATTGTCCCTATCAGGGTAGATAGGCCGAAACTTTCCGCATATTCACCTCCATCCGCCAGATCGCAAGAAACTTTCTGAATATTATCCTCGCTCAAGGTAGATAGGCCGAAACTTTCCGTATATTTTTAGACCGGGCGGGTTGCCCTCATCAGCAAATCCACACATACGCTTGAACTTTCAGCGTACATCTGGCAGATTAATACTGCGGGGAATGATTTCAGGCGGGGAAGAGAAGAGTTGCCGCTCTTCAAATCCCCTAATCATCCCGAGCTTAGCGCGGTAAGTCGAGATGACTGGGATCAATGTTATCCCCACTATCTTGCCCTTACCACTACAGGCCATCTATCTGGCCAGGGATCTGGATAGTTCCCCGTTTTCCTTTACCGAAAACGGAGATCAACCCGTCATGTGTGAACCAACCACCGGGGCAGCCCAGGCTGCTCCCCAATTCAACCTGCCCACCTTCAACCAGGAGAGCGTGCGCCATATCCTGCTGGGCGACTACAGCGCCCTGCTCGATGCCATCAACCGCATGGCCACTCTCGGCTATTGCGAGCGCATTGCCTGGAGCCAACCCCTGCCCACCGGGCGCAACGGCGAATACATCAGTGTGATGACCCGCAAGCGCACCCTGCCTTAAAGGCGGCATCCCGATGCCGACCTGCCTGAACCGGTAGGTGGGCATCGGGAATTTACAGGAAGGGCGATCTTCCACCGATTTGTCACTTTTCCTTGATACGCTGCGATAGCCCTTAGACAATGAAGATGGTTGGCGCAGCTGAAATCATCTTTCAGTCAAATTTAAAGACCAAGGAAGACTACGTTAGCCCATGCGGATTTTGCTTGTAGAGGATGACGAAAACCTGACCAGAGCCCTAGAAACCGTCCTCAACAAACACAACTACCTGGTCGATGCCGCCACCGATGGCGAAACCGCCTGGGAAATGGCTGACCTGGTCACCTACGATCTGGTGCTGCTGGATGTGGGCTTACCCAAGCTGGACGGTATTACTCTGTGCCGACGCTTTCGGGACAAAGACCCCAACCTGCCCATCATGCTGATGACCGTCCGCGATTCCGTCACCGACAAGATCACCGGGCTGGACAGCGGGGCCGACGAGTACCTGGTGAAACCCTTCAATCTGCAAGAATTTTTGGCGCGGATTCGAGTCCTGGCGCGCCGGTTCAGTGAACGATCCGACGCGATTTTGACCTTTGGCAAAATCCGCTTTAACCCCCAGGGGAGGGAGGTCAGCTGCGATGGACAGACCGTTCCCCTGAGCCGTAAAGAATATTTGTTATTAGAGCTGTTCTTGCGTCATCCCCATCGGGTTTTCAACCGCAGCGACATTGTGGACCACCTCTGGTCGGTGGACAACATGCCCACCGAAGACACCATTAAGTCCCACATCCGCCGCATCCGTTTAAAACTGCAAAAGTTAGGGGCAGAAGAACTGATCGAAACCCTCTATGGCCATGGATATCGCATCAACCCCTCCTTTATTGAGGCCGATTCTTACGAGATTTTGGTGGCCGATGACCAGGCCAACGAACTGAATGAGGCGACGGCATAAATCTGGCAGCAAATTCAAGGCAGCGTGTTCAAACAGGTGGATGAGTTGGAGAGCGCCATTGGCAACCTTGCCGCTGCCTCCTCCGATGGCGAAACGCTGCAGACAGCACAGAAAAACGCCCATCAAATTGCCGGCACCGTGGGTACCTTCGGCTATGACGCGGCTTCTTACATTGCCCGAGCCATAGAATCCCTGTTGGAATCCCCTTTCCCATGGAAATCGAAAGCTTCCCTGCAGCAACTGTTGACTATTCTACGGACTGAATTAGACCACAAGGCTTCACTTTAGGTGGTCTCTGAAAAAGAATTTACCGATATTGTGCATCCGTTGTAAGGGCGAAGCATCTGGGAGGACATTGACGGGACTTTTCCCATAGTTTGTGTCCAGATGCTTCGCCCCTCCGGTAGGTACTTTTTTTCTCAGAGATCTCCTTAGATCTTGATACTGTTTTCTTTGATTCCAGCGGAAAAGCTTTACTTATGACCTCGATGATCATCAAACTGGTTCGCCATGGCGAGTCGCTTGCCAATATAATGGGCGATGACCAGGTTTCTCTCGCTGACCACCAGATTCCTCTGACTCCCAGGGGTGTAGCCCAAGCCAGAGATGCCGGGGCACAATTGGGGGCAGACTTCCTCCAGAACGCTCTGATTTACACTTCCCCTTTTCTGAGAACTCGCCAAACTCTAACCGGAATCCTGGAAGGGGCAGACCTCGAACCGGAGCAGGTGACAACCCGTGAAGATCCGCGTCTACGGGAAGTTGAGCATGGCTATGCCGACATTAGAGAACAGCGCCCCATGATTGAAACCCATGGCCATTTCTACTACCGCTATCAGGGGGGCGAAAGCCCTGCCGACTGCTACGACCGCGTTTCAGGTTTTTGGGAGAGCTTTATCCGCAGTGTCAAAAAGACCCGGTCCCAAAAGGCGCTGATTGTCACCCATGGCTTGGCCCTGCGGGTCTTTGTGATGCGGTTTCTACATTTGACGATGGAGCAGTTTGACCAGATGGCGAATCCCCACAACGCCGACATTGTTACCATTGCCCAGGCCAACGAATTGGGAGATTGCATGTTTACTTCATATCACTACCCTGTCCTCGATCAGTTTGCACCAAATTTGCACTTTTCTTAGGTAAGCTGGCTGAGCTTTTGGAACTCCAAGGCTCATTAGCCCAAACTCATGCCCATGTCCCGTCTCTCCCGACTCCGCCGTTTTCTGCACACCAGCCTCGCCGCCGCTTCCCTTGCCGTCATTGGCGCGTTTCTGGATGCCGGTCTCCCCGACGCTGCCCAGGGTGCAGAGGAAATTCGCATCACCACCACCGGGCCACTGGTCGTAACTATATCCGTTGATTCCCTCGAAACCCTTGCTGAAACCGGAGAAGTCACCGACGAACTGAATCTCTATGCCCGCTTCCTGGGCGACGGTCTGCTGGAGCAACTGCAGACAGGGCTGTCCTTCAAGCTTCCCCTGGATGTGGTTGCGGTAGACAACGTGGCCTATTCTCCCCTCGGACAGGATGGGCTGTTCAACCTCGGCAAAGTTATACAGGCGACCCCCGGCGAAAACGGCGAAAAGGCCCCGCGGGCAGCCGTCATCAACGCTGCCGCCAAAGCCGATGCGGAGGGTTGGACCATTGTCGATGCCCTGCGGGAGTTCCCCACCCAATCCATCGACATCGACCTGATGGATTTGCTGGCCCTGCGGCGGGAATTGTCTTTGTACTTCAGCTATAACCAGGCGGCGAATCGGGCCATTCAAGCCCAGGCCCAGGCCGAAGCCAGTGCCGGGGCTGATGTGGATGTGGCGGCCCTGCCGGACCTGAGCCAACCGGGTCCCTACAGCTTCCGCGAAGACACCATTACCGTTACCAACCCCGCCGTTCGACAAACGGCAGATGGCCTGACCGTCAACTACGACTTCGACTCTGACGTTTACGTTCCCCTCGGCCTCACTGAACCGGCTCCCATCGTGATCATCTCCCACGGTTTTGGGGACGTGAAAGAGAGCTTTGTTTTCCTGGCGGAACACCTGGTGTCCTACGGCTTCATCGTCATTGTGCCGGAACATGTGGGCAGCGACCTGGCCTACCGCAAAGAATATCTGGGTGGCCTGTTGAATACCCTGCTCAGCCCGGTGGAGTTCGTCAACCGGCCCCAGGAGATTTCCTTCCTCATCGACCGGCTGGAAGAATTGACTACGGAGTCGCCAGAATGGGCCGCCCTGGCAGACCTGAACCGCATCGGCGTGGTGGGCGATTCCCTCGGGGCTTCCACCGCCCTGGCCCTGGGTGGGGCCGAAATCAACTATCCTCGTCTGCTTGACAACTGTGACCAGGAAAATATCATCTTCAACGTCGCCCTGTATCTGGAATGCCGGGCGCGGTTTTTGCCGCCCCAAAACTATGACCTGAAAGACCCCCGCATCAAAGCCGTTGTCGCTGCCCATGCCGTCGGTGGCGGGCTCTACGGTCCTGAAGGCTTTGCCCAGATTGATGTGCCGATCATGCTGGTATCGGGCTCTAACGACATTGTTTCCACAGTAGTGACGGAGCAGATTCATCCCTTTGTGTGGCTGCAGACCGACACCAAATATCTGGCCATGCTGGAAGGGGGCACCCACTTCTCCTCTAAGCCGGGGCGAGATGGAGCCGGGGGCATCTTCGCGCTGCTGGCGGGGCAAAATCGGGATGTGGGGTCTCGCTATTACAAGCTGCTCAGCGTCGCCTTCTGGAATGCCCACCTGCGGGACCAGGAAGAGTTTTTGCCCTACCTGACCGCCCGCTACGGGGAGGCCATCAGCGAAGGGCAGCCCATGGGATTGGACATCATCAGTCAGCTCACCACCGCTCAGCTCGAAGCGGCCTACGGCGGCTCGACTCCTATCCCTGTGATTCCGGCAGCTCTCGCGCCGCCTCCGGCTCCCCGCGAAGAAAGCGTTCTGGCCGAAATTGAGCGAACGGGCGTGCTGAAAATCGGGATGCGTAAAGATGCTGCCCCCTTCGGCTTCATCAACCGCGATGAGGCCTGGGACGGCTACTGCGGCGACCTGGCCCTTTCCCTGGCGGATTACCTGACCCAGGAACTGGAACTGGACCGCCCCATTGAGGTGGTAGAACTGACCTCCACCCTGAGCGATCGCTACGACCAGGTACGCAACGACACCATTCAGCTGGAATGCGGCCCCAACACCATCCGGACCGACGTGCCGGGAGTGACTTTTTCCAATCCCATCTTTATCGGCAGCGCCCAGTTCCTGATCCAGGCGGGGCAGACAGACCGGGTGAATCCGAATCTGCCGCTGGCGGGGATGCGCCTGGGAGTGCTCAGCGACTCCACGACGGAAACCTTTGTGCAGACAAACTATCCAAGGGCAAACATCGTCACCTTCTCGGGACCGGACGGACGCAAAAATGCGATTCAAGAAGTATCCCAGGGCAACCTCGATGGCTTTGTGGGAGACGGTATCCTCACCTACGCCGCACTGCAGCTAGAGGGAAGACCTATGCAAAACTTTGCGCTAATTCCTGAACTGCCCCTGACCTGTGAGTTCTACGGACTGGCGCTGCCGGATAACGACCCGGAATGGCAAACGATGGTGAACCAGTATTTGATTAGTGATGGGGAAGAAGAGATTGATCAGAAGTGGTTTGCTGACATCTATCCTGACACCCTCAACCAGGCTGACACTTGCCTGAATCAGTAGGTTACGTACCCCTTGCCATAGGTTGGAGACGATAACTCAGGCTTAGAAAGCTAATCCCCAAGCTCAATCTGACGTTTATAAGTCGCCCTAGATTTTATGTGCTGTTGCACGGCCTGACAAATCAGCTGAGCCACCCGATTTACATATTTCGTGGCGTGTACCTTTCTCTGCCCTTGCATCATCTACTTCACGGTCGGACTCCCTGCCGCCAGAATCAGGGCGATTTCTTTTTGGCTGACCCCGGCTTCAAACGCTCGGCGGCCAACTTTGAAATCTAACTCAGCCGGGTTGGAGCAGTTGACCTCTTGAGAATACTGTTGCCATATCTGCAAGTACCGCTCTGGGGTTGAAATTTCCGTAGGTGGAGATGATTTGCTGTTTTCTCCGTCAGAGGTCGAAATAGCTCCTACGAGTCTGGAAGAATCTTCGACATTGAGGGCTCCAGTCTGCTCCGTATCTCGCTGCTGTCGATTTTGTCTTCCAAACGCTTTAAGGAGTCCATCAACTGCTGCTGCAAGTCGAGTTCGGTCTTGAGCTGATTGTTCCAACTGCTCAAGGCCGCGATTAATAGTCGCAGCTGCTCCTCCAATGTCTCCCGCGCATCCGAGGAGTTCTCGCTGGTCATAATACTCTGCAACTGCATCAGAAAGTGGCTTAAGCTGCGGCTCAAGCGCTGCGGTAAGGTCGCTAAATCCTCGCTCAACTCCTGCACGTCTTGCGACCGGTGGTTTTCTTTTTGTAGAACCACCAGAATTTTGGAAGCCGAGACGAATCTGTTGGTCTACGGTCAAAAACCTAGATGTTTTTCTATGAAAACGTTCTATTCCATTGAGAATATAATGATCTCAGGCGCGAATACAAGATACTTCTCTATGGGATGAAGCTATTGCATTGATGGTAGAAGCATTCACGGTGCCGGATGAACGATCTTCATCGGCAACTAAAGCATTTCGTCTATGAATAGAAAGAACTGCATTGATGAAACAACGATCTCCGCTGCTGGATGAACGATCTCGGGGTCGAGTAGAACCTATTCGAGGTCGAGATCATTCTATTCGGGTTCGGGATGAACGTATTTTGGTGCGAGATGAATGATCTCAGGGGTGAGATGAACCTATTGCGCTGCAAGATCAATGTATTTCAGTGCGAGATCAATCTATTCGGAGGCTGGATAAACCTATTGCGCCACGAGATGAATCTATTTCGGTGCTGGATGAATATATCTCAGTGCGAGATCAACGATCTCGGGTCCTGGATAAAGCTATTCCCAAGAGACTGTCCAGAATTTTGTGTAAGGGCCAACGAGCCGATCCATCAAGTTTTCCGCAAGCCTTGTAGGGCAGGCGTCTCGCTTGCTTAGCTGGGACAGGCAGGATGCCTATCCCATAAGATTCCGAACACTCCCGGTTTTGGTTATCGTCAGAACGCTGGCACCGTTCAACCCGGTCTGCAATCGTTAGTCTTTACCCTTCGCGGCGGTAAACAGATCCTGGGTAGCAAGGTTCAAGCTGCCGATTCGGGCACTTTCCAGCCCGTCGGCTCCCTGTAACAACCGATCTTCACCGTAACCATTGGCCTGCCACTCCAGCACCAAAACGGTTTCTTCCTCCGGGTTCACAATCCAGTATTCCGGCACACCCAGATCCTGATATTGCATCCGTTTCGCCACATAATCGCGATTGCGCTGCACCTCTCCGGGGCTGACGATCTCCACCACCAGCAGCGGCGGCGGCATGGTCAGCCGAATGGTATTGCGGCGTTTCAGCAGGGCAATATGCTCTTCGCGAATTACCGTCAGGTATTAGATGACAATTACTTTGGCGGGTGACGACAACTATTTTGGCGGGTAGTACAGCGCCAGGCCGCCCCACCGTCAGCATTGCAAACCAGAACCCCTGAGACTACTCCCAGCGAATGCTGGGGGTGTGTCCAGTGACGATAGAGCCATATCAAGTCAAGGTGTATATGCAAGCGAGAAAAACCGGGGCGACGCAGGCCCAAGCGTCGGCCCTTGCCGGGATATCAGAACGGAGTGGGCAACGGATCGACGCGGGAGGCCATGGCGTGGAGCGGGGTCGCCCCCGAGACTGGCGCACCCGCTCAGACCCCTTAGACGGGGTTTGGGAAAGCGAGCTAGAACCGATGCTGCGGAAGGAGCCTCGTCTGCAGCCGACGACCTTGTATGAATACCTCCAGGAGCAGCATCCGGGTGAGTATCCTAAGGTGTTGCGCACGCTGCAGCGGCGGGTGAGTGAGTGGAAACGGCATCATGGCGAGTCCCCCGAGGTGATGTTCGAATTACGGCATGAGCCGGGGTTGATGGGGCTATCGGACTTCACCGAACTGAAAGGAGTCACCATCACCATTAACGGAGAACCCTACCCGCACTTGATTTACCACTACCGTCTGGCCTACAGCGGCTGGCAATATGCCCAGATTATCGAGGGCGGTGAAAGCTATGTCGCGTTATCGGAAGGGTTGCAAAATGCATTTGAGGCTTGTGGCGGAGTGCCCCGGCAGCACCGTACCGACAGTTTGAGTGCGGCCTACCGCAATGCGGGGAGCCACCATCAACAGCTGACCCAACTCTATGAGGATTTGTGTCAGCACTATCGGTTGGAGCCCACCCGCAACAATCGGGGGATTGCCCACGAGAATGGGTCGATAGAGTCTCCCCACGGTCATCTCAAAAATCGCTTGACCCAGCAACTCTACCTGCGAGGGAGTTTTGAGTTTGCCAGTGTCGTGGATTACCAGGCCTGTATTGCTGGAGTGCTCTCCAAGCTCAACGCCCAGTGTGCCGATAAGTACGCTCAGGAACGTCTCTACCTCCAAGCGTTACCCCGATATCGAGTGCCAGACTACGAGGTGCTGAGCGTGCGGGTGAGTTCTCGCAGCACCATCACCGTGCGTCGGATCTTATACACGGTGCCGTCTCGGCTGGTGGGGCGTCAGCTGGAAATCCATCTCTACCACAATCGACTGCGGGGGTACCTGGGCCAGAACTGTGTGGTGGAATTGCCCCGCATTCGGGCTACTGGGGGTCTGCGTCGAGGGCGTTGCATCAACTATCGCCATGTGATTGAGGCCCTTCACCAAAAGCCCAGAGCCTTCCTCTATTGCACCTGGCAACGCGAGTTATTACCCAATGAGCTGTATCGCGCCCTCTGGGACCAGATGACGCACGACTTCGAGCTGGATAAAGCCGCCCTGTTGATGGTCGAGGCCCTCTATATCGCCGCCACGCAGGATAAGGAAACAGCGGTGGCCGACTACCTCGAAGACCACTTAACCGGCGGCACCTTAAGTCTCAACGGCCTGCGGCAACACTTTAACGGCTCAGGCGAGACCGCCAACCCCTCGACCTATCACCAACATCCCCTGAATGACTATGACCATCTCCTCAACCACGCCCAACGCCACCAGTCCTTATCAAGCCCTGAGTCTGCATCTCAAGAGTCTTCGCTTATCCCACATGCTGAGTCAATGGGAAGCCCTTGAACACCAGGCTATGCAGGAACAGTGGTCCTACGCGCAGTTCCTGCTGGCCCTCTGTGAAACCGAGGTCGAACGTCGCTGGAGCCAGCGCCTGAAACGCGCTCTCAATGAGGCTCAACTGCCCAGTGCCAAGACCTTAGCCACCTTTGATTGGTCCCATCTCAAGGCCTTCAATCCCGCCCCCTTGATGCAGTTGACCACCGATTCGGGATGGCTCCAGCGGGCGGAAAACTGCTTGATGTTTGGCCCCTCAGGGGTGGGAAAAACCCATCTGGCCTGTGCCGTGGCCCGAGCCGTCGTCGAACTGGGAGGCCGGGCCAAGTTCTTTGCCGCCACCACCCTGGTGCAAACCTTGCAGCAGGCCAAACGTCAATTACTCTTGCCCAACACCCTCAAAAAACTTGACCGCTATGATCTGCTCATTATCGATGACCTGGGCTATGTCAAAAAATCCGAAGCGGAAACCTCGGTCCTTTTTGAACTGATTGCCCATCGGTATGAACGCAAAAGTCTGTTGGTTACCGCCAATCAACCCTTCAGCCAGTGGAATACGATTTTTGCCGATGACATGATGACCGTTGCCGCCGTCGATAGGTTGGTCCACCATGCCTTAATTGTCGAACTGCAGGCCGAGAGCTATCGCAAGCGCTCGGCTGACCAGCGGGCTCAAACCCAGGACGTAGCCCAAACGACTCACGCTGAGGTCGGGACTGCGGCTCCCGTCCCAGCCGAGGCCGGTAATTGTCGTGACAATTAGAACGGATCTACTGATCCCTCCTGTCGCGTCAACTAAATTTTCCCAAATCTCTGAAGTAGTACACAGGGGGCGATTTAGAGGGGGCTAACCCGCCATTCTAATTGACGCGACCCGCCAAAGTAATTGACATTTGATAGTCGAAACCATTCGACCGATACAGATTCAGGGCAAAGTTACGGGCTACGGCAAAGATTTGCGGTAATTGATGCATGCGAATGCGAGACCCATCTTCTCCCTGGGTGACATCGCGAACATGATGAACCTTATTTTCGACACCCCAATAGCCCCGAATGCGGTGCGCCAAGGCTTCGGCAGACTCGAGAAACGAGGCCACATAGTAGCGTGTTTCAGTTTCGACTCGAAACTGTCCCCCCTTCTTAAATCGACGTTCACTCTCAACTCGAATCAATGTCTGCAGACCTGGCCAATCGGGAATGTGCTCTAAGGTGGTGCACAGACTCACTACCCGGCGTTCAATCCGCCCGTGCCCCTTGCTGATCTCGGTATAACTTTCCTCAGCCCTAAAATTGGCCTGAACGCTCTTGTGCAGGTTGCCTTGATTCCCTTTCAACGCCCCCAGATAGTGATTGCCACTCTCGACAATCAGGCCACAGGTTTTTTTTGAGTGCTAATGGCATCAAAGGCAAAGACCACCCCCTTCACGGCGAGGTGCTTGATAAATTCTGGCAACGCCTTGATTTCATTGGTTTTGCGGTCAACTTGATACGGTTCTAAAATTAATCCTCGCTCCACTAAGTAGGCACTTACCAACAGGATGGCCGGATGCGGCGGGGAGTCTGGGTTATCCGTTTCAAGTTGGTAGGAACCTCGTAAGACCTTGCCATCCATCGCTAAGGTTTCGCCGGGCAACGGTTCAATCCCGAAGAATCGCGCCAAGGCCGCTGAGTAGGCTTGGTAATCCAGGCTCAGCAGCACGCGTCGAATGGTACTGTAGGAGGGCAGACGGTCCTTGGGCGGATGGAAGAGATCAATCAGCTCATGCCGGTAACTGTTCAGCCAGTCGCCGATAGCGATGAACCCTCGATTTCCAGCGGTTATAGCCAGGGTAAAGAGGGCTAAGCACAATGCCATTTGGTGACGTTTGCCGGAGGAATGGCGACCATCCGGGAGGTCGGCAAAGGCTTCTAGAATCTCGATCCGATCCGTTGCCGGGGAGGCGGGTAGACTCATGACATTCTCATAGGCTTGATATAGCCTGAAACCCTAACATATTATGGCCTTCATGAGAATGAAATGGCCCTGGCTCAGACCTACTAATTAAGTCGGCCCATGAAAGACCCTCCCAATACCTCAGATGTATAATTTCAAATTCTTCCTCAGATAGCTCTTTCAATGCTTCAGAAAGTACGGGCTCCATCTGCTCTACAGGACAATTAAGTATGTCTCTTAGCTCATCTGATATCTTCGAATGAACTGCCACTTTCTTTATGATCTGTCTTATTTTGATGACTTTTCTTGCTTTTTCTCTAACAATATTTAGGGAGACAATGCGAAACCAACCCACATAGTTATCGATTTTTTCTCCTTGCAGTATCTTTGATCTGGTACGAATGTATGTGTCGGTAAAGATGTCGTCAGCTTCGAACTCGCCCTTGATTCCCTGTTGTTTTAAGAATCTTCTAATATTGTTGATGATCACATTGTAAGTTTTAGCCTGATTACCATTTAGCCAGCTTGCTACATATTCGTTGAACTCATCCAGATGTTTTTGATTTTCATGAGTCACTGGATCACCGCCCTCGTCCTGTTTATTGTGCTGAGGTATTAAACTTCTGTCCATTGGCATCATGGGGGTAGTTGGTAGAGTAGCTATTCCCAGGGGACTGGGATAGCCAAAGCCTGATATTGAAGTCAGCACTTTGAGCCATAAACTCTATTAAGGATGTGGCCAGATACGGATGAAGTGTGACATCCTATTTTTGAATAATTGCCAGCAGCACCTCAAACCCGCTTGTAGTACAAGGTAGACGGGATTACAGCCCGTACAGCTATATTACTCTCAGGTTTGCAATAGTCTAAGCCCTTCCTTGACTTGACGGTGCAGTACCACGGGCAGCGCTTCGCAAGCTCCCACGCCGCCCTTAACCCTACGCCAAGTTACTTTCGGATGAGGCCCACCCCGTTCCCCGCCGAGGGAACAGGCAGTGGCCAGGCTCCTTTCTGCAACCCCAGTGCCTGTCCCTTCGCGCCATGGTCTTGGACAAGGGGCTATTCTAAACAAGCCTGCCTATCCTGAGATCGCATGAAAGACTTTTCCACCTTTGAGTTTGCGAGTGAGGGGTTCCCGGCTCGTACTGTTTATAAGAAAGGTGCTGGGCCTGCTGTAGTCCTCTTACATGAGCTGCCTGGCATGATTCCCGAATGCGTAGACCTGGGGCGGCGGATAGCAGCGGCTGGTTTCACGGTCCATATGCCCCTGCTGTTTGACCAACCGGATCGGTCTCTCTCAGTAGGGAGAACTTTGGGTTTAGTGGCTCAGATCTGTATCAGTCAAGAGTTCTATTGCTTTGCTAAGTATCAGTCAAGCCCCATTACTCAGTGGCTCAAGGCTCTTTGCCGAAAGGCTCACGCTGACTCTGGTGGACCTGGAGTTGGGGTAATTGGCATGTGTTTAACCGGAGGCTTCGTACTGTCCCTGATGGCTGATGCGTCGGTAATGGCTCCTGTGGCCAGCCAGCCGTCGTTGCCTATCGGTATTACCAGGGGCCATAGGGCAGCGTTGGGAGTTTCGGAGGATGACTTAGAGGCTGCTAAAACTAGGGCTGAATCGGAAGTACCCCTGCTGGCGATTCGGTTTTCTGAGGATAGGACCAGTCCTAAGGAGCGTTTTGATACCCTGCGCCATGTCTTTGGCGGTACCCCTGAGGTCGTCAGGGACGATGAGGTGATGTGCTGGAAGCGAGGGAAGGCCCTGGAGACCATTGAGAGCAATTCAGGTCCAGGCAACCCATTTGACCTATCACCCAGGGCTCATCCAGTGCTGACTCTGGAGCTAAGAGAAGCCGCAATACTATTCGGATAAGGTTCAGGTTGGTATTAGAACCGAGAAATTGAGTTGAGGTCGAATGGTTCCCCTCCCCGGATGGGAGGGTTTTCGAGCGGGGAATTTCGCCCGCGGCTTTTTCACCACCCGTGGATTACTGCGTCCCGCTCGGGGTGGAATGCGTTGTTCTGCCAACTCGGTCAAGAGCCAACTGAAAAAAAATCCCGTTCGTGAGGCTGAGCGGTCTGAAAGGCGGGCAGCGCTCGACGCAACACGCGGACACTGCCGGTAAAGCTGAGGTGTAACGGAGAGACCTGAGCCTGTTGAGCGGCTTGGGCCATTAAGCATCGCACGGACCAGTGAGCCAACAACCAGCCATAAATTTCTTGAATCACTAACCGAGGTGTCTTGGAGCGCACCGGCACTTTACGACCATTGAGGTGCGTTTTCCATTCATCGAGGGTATTTTCTGCTTCCCACCGGTCATGATAGTGCTGCGCCAACAGTAGCGCTGGAAACTGTTCAATATCGAGCAGGTCAGTGATGAGACGGGAGGTTTGAGCCTCACCGTCGGTCTCGATGGTGTATTCAATCACCCGCACTTGAATTCGGCCAATCCCCTGGTTGCGGGACTTGCGGTCCGGGGCAATCCAACTGAGATAGGAGCCATCCTCCAGCGGTTTCACCACCTCAAACTTGACGTTCGCCGGCACTCGTCCCAGATAATGGGCTCCGGTGGCCAGGGTTTCATGGACCATGCGGAACGAGTGCAACCCCCGGTCCCACATCAGCAGCATGCCTGGAGTCAGCGAGCGCAACAGTCGTCGCACTTGCACCCGTTCATGGCGACGATAGGGCGAAATCAAGGCATCGCAGAGCAGATGGGTCCCCGCCTCCACCAGAAACACCAGACGCGCTTTGGGGAACGCCGCTCGGGTGCCCCGACGACTCCCCGGATAGCCAAA
>Ga0076929_100166_pt1 | contig 118775 bp, 94 predicted proteins | sample HotLakConUCCSL28_FD_87104 | JGI IMG/M metagenome (GOLD analysis project Ga0076929, IMG submission 87104) | Hypersaline microbial mat communities from Hot Lake, Washington, USA - Hot Lake Consortium UCC-SL28 (version 3) (version 3) | ecosystem: Environmental > Aquatic > Thermal springs > Hot...
ATTAAGTGCTTGTCCAAAATTATTTTTCCTGTAAACCACCCAAAAGCCCTGCTATTACTTGACCGCATATGTAAATGATTCTGCTCAGGCACTTAAGAGGCTTTTGACAGAACTTTTCCGGATTTCTTACTGCCTTTGGCAGCTTTTCCGACAACCTGCTTGGAGGTGCCCGCATCGGGAGCGGGGCTAATGCCGGGTAAGAATTTCTCTACCAGCATGTGGCTTTCTTCCAGGAGATAGTCTAAGAATGCCTGGGCCACTACGGAAAGCTGCTTGCCTCCAAGGCTGGCCACATACCAGTGGCGCTCAATGGGAAAATGCTCAACATCTAAAATGGCAAACTCACCATTGGTACCCTCAGAAATAATGGTGTGTAAAGACAGTACAGAGATGCCCAACCCACCGGCAATCGCTTGCTTAATGGCTTCGTTGCTGCCTAACTCAAGACGAACTTTCACATCTACATTGTGCTCAGCAAAGAGTTTTTGCACGGCATAGCGGGTGCCAGAACCGGGTTCCCGCATAATGAAGGCTTCTCCATTCAGGGCCTCGATGGGAATATTGGCCTGCTTAGCCAGGGGATGATCTTTAGGCCCGATGACCACCAGAGGATTTTCGAGGAAGGGGTAAATCTTGAGGTCGGGTTGTTCGGGGGGAGAGCTAATGATGTAGAGGTCGTCTTCGTTATCGACCATGCGCTCTTGAATATTTTGGTGATTGGTCACCTTTAAGGAAATATCGATGCCAGGAAACCGCTGGCAAAAAGGTCCCAAAAGCCGGGGAACGAAATACTTAGCCGTGGTGATGACCGCCAGGCGCAACTGCCCCTGCTTCAGACCCTTGAGGTCTGAAACCGCCATTTCGAACTGGTCGAGGCCGGCAAAAATTTCCTGGCAAGTTTCTAAGAGCTTTTGTCCGGCCTGGGTCAGATATAGCCGCTTGCCGATTTGCTCAAAAAGGGGCAGACCCACAGCTTTGGTCAGTTGCTTAACCTGAATGGATACCGTTGGCTGAGTTAAAAAAAGCTCTTCCGCAGCACGAGTAAAGCTGCCGTGGCGCGCAGTGGCTTCAAAGACTTTGAGCTGGTGTAGCGTTGCGTGAATCAACGATCCCTCTCCCTGGTAAGCAAACTATACAGCAGATTTATCATTGCCCAAGCGCCCTAGAACCAACGGGACGCTATGAATCCTTACTAAATGCGAGAAACACATAAACTATAGACGAAATTCTATCAAATCGTCGACAATACTTTTAGATTTTCAATGAAGCCTTCCATCGGAAGTTGAGCCTGGAGCAGGGTAACAAGATGTTGAGGGCCTGGGCTCCCGGATCAGTCATTAGCCACTGGCTTATTCAGGCATAGAACCCCAGGATTTATACCTTGTCCCTGGGCCTGGTATATTCCCATAATCTGGCCTATGCCGAAATGGCCAGTAGGTCAGCCAGTAAAGGATCCATTAGCGTTTGCTGTTTATCGGCCAGTAGGGCTGCCATATAAGCCTTCAGGCGCTGGCCCTGGGCTGGATTGGGGACGTACACCTGATGATTAGGCCGACTGAATAAAGGGGTCGTGAGTAGGGCCTGCAGGTCTGGAGCTTCGCTATCTTCAACCCTCACGAAAGGATTATTGGTGGCTGGCAGCAGCCCCGGTGGTAGCCGTCCTTCTAGCAGGGCGATTAAATGGAGCTCACAGGCTTCGGTGTTAATGCCACGCTCTTTGAGCAGGTGCAGAATGCCGCTCAGGGGCATGGGTTGATCCGGAAACGTGCGCAGCAACTCCATGAGCAAGAACATGTCGCTGTACTGATGGCGGGTAAGATCAAGCACCTGGGGGTAACGCAACACATTCACCAGGCCATAGGCCACTCGGCTGCAGCTGGGGGGCCGGTCGCTGTGGTAAGTGTCTTGAATGATGGTGGCATTGGGGAACTTTTGCCGCAGCCAGCGAGAAATTTTGGGTAAAGAAGCACTGCCGCCGGTACAAATCACCTGGTTGATGGCCTGGGTAGTCAGCCCCACTTCACTCAAGAGCCGATTGAGATGGCCGTTGATGCGCTGAATGTAGGGCAGAATAATGCGGTCGTCCAGGTCTTTGCTGCGGATGATCCAGCGCTGATCGGCCAGCTCTAGCTCGAACTGAGGTTGGTGCTGAAGAATAATTTTCAGATGCCTGACCGCTTCTAGCAGGCTCTGCCCTAGCAAGGACGTTTCGAGCCGCTGCTGTAGGCTATAACGACGGGGCAGGTCGGGTTCGGCGATGCGGGGAAAATCGAGACCATCTAGATCAAGGTCATCCCAATGCACGTTGTCCAATTCAGGAACGGCGGCCTGCCAACTCCAGCCGTCGGCACTGGGACCACGATATTGATCGGGATTGCGAGATTGTCGGCGTTCTGCAGGATGCAGCAGATGGCAGATGATATCCAGGTCAATGGCATCGCCAGCATAGGCCATGGAGTGCAGGGCAAAGTCGTCATAGGTTAGCTGTCCCAGATCCTGCGGTAGATTAGCCAATCCCATTTCGGTGACGATGGCTCCTGCGGAAATGACCACCGTGCCACCTGACCAGTGGCAGGCATAAAGGGTCTGTTGCTGCACCGGCTGGCCATTGGGGCTGGGGGGCGGTTCTGCGGGGTCAGGTAGACCCGAGAGTACGGCTGCGATCGCGTCCTCCAGGAAGTAAACCTCGTCTGGTCGGTCCACCAGACCAGCCTGAATCACCGCTTCCCGCAGGTTAAACGGGTAGGTGTCGGGCCAGTTAGCCGGGTAGCTGACCACCACTCCCCGCAGCTGCTGCAGGGCCGAGGTAATGTCTTCGGCCTGTAGCCCTACCGCTCCCACCGCCAGGGTAGATTTTGACGCCTCAGAGGGCAGCAGGGTGGTGAGCAATTCCTCCAGGGCGGTTCTAAAGGTTTGCAGGGGCAACTGCACCTGGTCAGACCACTGCATCATGGGTTGAGGATTTCCCGTTTCCGGCGACTGCAGGGGCAGTCCCATTTTCAAAAATGGCTTTAAGGATTTCACCAAAATAGTTTCATCCTCAAGGTCGGCAGAGTCTCCTTCTTCCCAATTCACCATCAGCGCTGACGACCCCACCGACTGGACCCCGTACTCTGTCTCGGAGGATTGGGCATAGGTCGGGCTCACTGCGGCAATGGTGGGTAGTCGGAAGAACTTATCGGCAGTTGCCCCCGAAATGGTGGTATCGACCCAGTACAGGGGAAACACCTGGCCGCTACGGCGCTGCAGCAACACCGCCGAAATTCCCTGGGCACCGACATCTAAGCCCAGGAACCAGATCCCACCGGAGTCCTGGCCAACCCCAGCCTCCCTGGGGGGCTCTGCCGGTTCTGCTACGGGCACTTCAGCACCAAAGGCTTCAGCTGCAAAGAGTTCATCTCCCTGGGCAGGCAGATCTGCCATCAGGGGAAAGGTTGCTGCCGCTGTCGGCATCTGAACGGGGGGCTCTGCCTCAGGGAGCCGTTGTTCAATGGTTTGATCAGGGTCGAGCAGGGTTTCTGGCTGATCATGATGCACCTGGTGTGATGGCGACTCTGCTGCATACGGATCCTCTGCCGGCATCTCTGCTGCATAGGAAGCGAGAAAATCGTCCTCTGCCGTGATGGTCTCTGGAGGTATCAGATCCAGATCGTCACTTTCCTCGGGCTGAGGTATCTCGAGGTCAATCTCTGGTTCAGACTCGGTGGGCAGATCGGCTACAGGGGCTGGCTCGGGCAGGTCACCGGGGTAAGACAGGTCATCTGCAATATCGGTGTCTAAAGGCTCCGGAGTTGGCTCTGAAGCCACCTCAAACTCCTCAAACACGGGTTCTTGATCGCCATCGGTGAGAGCGTTCCCCAACAGGGAATCTAAATCAATAAACTCAATTTCTGATTCAAATTCCTGGGTGAGGTCATTCACCGCGTTCAATTCTTCGGAGTCTGGCTCGTCTGACTCCGTTGCGTCTACCTCTAAGGATCTATCCAGCAGGGCATCCAGATTGATCAAATCCTGCTCTGAGACCGAGCTCGCATGGGGGGAGCTTGGGGGTTCCTGGTCGGGCAGACCAAAATCAGGGATCTCCTCCGATCCTGCCATGGCCGGAGTATCGTTAGCCAGGTCGGCCAGAGTAAAAGCATCGACAGAGGGCGCTTGAGGCTGCTCAGGAACGTCTTCTGAAAACCCAGTCTCAGCGGGGCCAGAGGTTAAATCTGCCTCTGGGGCTAGGGGCGTAGAGACTTGATCTGCTGGGGCCGATTCTGGCTCTGGGTCAGTAGCCGCTACCTCTGTTTCTGCCCTCTCCTCGAATATTTCGCCATCGGCGGAAGCCTCCATGGGGATATCGGAGGTACCCAGAATGTTTTCAAGACTAATATCGCTCAGCCATTCTGTGTATTTCACCCCTTCATTCTCAGAGGTATCGCCAGAGTCGATGTTTTCTACTGCGGGTTCTGGAGCAGCCGGTGCTTCAGGATTAATGTCCCCAAACAGGTCTATGTTCTGATTTGCAGGTCCTTCCTGAACCGGCAGAGTGGACTCTTCGCCGAATATCTCTTCGCCGAATATATCAATGTCCTCAGAGCTGGTCGGCTCAACCGGAGGAGCATCCTCAAACAGGTTAAGGCTCTCCGGTGGGAGTTCTTCAGGGGCAGATTCTTCAGGGTTTGTCTCCCCAAATAAATCAAGGCCCTGGTCTGCTGCGGGTTCTTCAGGGGCAGGTGCTTCCAGGTCGGGTGCCCCAAACAAGTCAAGTCCCTGGTCTGTCGAAGTTTCCGCAGCGGTAGCCGAGGACTCTTCGCCAAATATGTCGATGCCCTCCAGGGCGTCTGGCTCAGACTGAGGACGATCCCCAAATAGGTCCAGGCCCTCAAGGGCGAGTTCCTCAGGGGAGGCGGGTGCTTCCGGGTCTGATTCGCCAAACAGGTCCATGCCCTGGTCTGCAGGACTTTCCAGATCGGGACCAGAAGACTCTTCATCGAACAGGTCGATGCCTTCAAGAGGGTCTGGCTCAACCGAGGGGGAATCTTCAAAGAGCCCAATGCCCTCGGTTACGGGGCTGGTAGGGCCGGGTTCTTCAGGACTGGCGTCGCCAAACAGATCGATCCCCTGGCCTGCTAAAGTTTCCCCACCGTCAAATTCTGAGGGGTCTGTTGGAGTTGTCGCCTGATCAGAGAGGTCATCCCCCAGGCTCAGATTCAGGTCATCTAAATTAATTGGGGGAGACGTATCATCATCGAACCGATCAATGCCCTGACCCATAGAGTCGGTCGGGTCGGGCTCAGGGGGAGGAGTGTCGCCAAACAGATCAATCCCCTCTGGTGCCTGGGGAGGGGGGGCAGGTTCTGCAGGGCTGGTGGTGCCAAACAGGTCAATGCCCTCTTGGGGGGAGTACCCGGCGGCAGCGGCAGGGAGATCTTCTTCTGCAAACACGTCTATCCCCTGACGCGCTGGGGGCGCAGGCGGTTGCCCCGGCTCTGGTGAGACGGGGAAGGGGGTTACAGACTGCGTTCCCCAGGTCTGGTCAGCCGCCGCAGGGGCGGCATCCCCAGGGCTCTCTGAATCCTGACCAAACAAGTTCTCTGCCGTCACGGGGGAGAGTGTCTCTGCTTCTGCAGAGTCAGGAAAAAGCGGATCGAGCTTAAGTTCCCCAACCAGATTTTCCAGGGTCAGGGAAGATTCGTAGGGGTCAACCCCACCCTGGGGTGCCAGTGGGGGGAGCGCTGGCTCGGGTCTGATCTGCTGCGGTTCGGCTGCAGGGGGAGGAGGTTGTGAAGGCGTTGATGAAGCCTCGGGAGTTTGACGACCAGCTGGCTCTGCCGGGGGCGAGGCGAGACTTTCCAGAGCATCTAGAGTGAAGCCTGACTCGCCGACAGCAGGTTCATCGTCTCCTAATTCCAGGTTTAGATCTGACAATAAGGCATCAATAGTTTCCTGGCTGGGGAGATCTCCGATAGGCATGGAATTATCCTCAACAGTTGATGGGGCCTCTGGCCAGAGGCCATTACTTGGGGGAAAAGCAGAGGGGGGAGATGACTCCCTTGGCCCGATGCTGGATGGGGCGGCAAAGGGTGGTTCTTCCAGGTCATTCCCAAAAGCTTCAAAGGCTGCTTCCACCGTTTCGTCTATGGCCTGGGGGGAAGCTGGCTCTGGGGTAGAGGCGGCAAAACCTTCAGCTAAAGGATCAGCGGCATCGGGTAGAGGCTCCTCTGCCATGGCAATTTCTTCAGGGCTATCGAGGTCTACCCCAAACAGGTCAACGGGCTGATTGATAGCCCTGTCGTCTGCCCCATCACGGGCGGTGTTGTCGAAGGGTGCCCCAGCATCTGGGGGGGGAGCTGCGCCAAAGTTAGCAAAGCTAGCTGCAATGGTATTTTCTGGAGGTTCTGTCGCCTGCTCAGGTTCATCGGCGGTGCCGAAACCGAGTTCGACCGGCTCTGATGGCGCGGGGGAGGGAGCATCGGCGTTAGCTGCATCGCCGAAATTGGCAAAGCTGGCTTCCACAGATTCCTCAAAATCACTGGGGGGAGGAGCCTGGGGGCCAGGGGCAGGTTCCTCCACGGCAGGCTCAGGGGCATATGTCGCCGGATCAAAGGCCGGTGCGCCGAAGTTGAGTCCAGCATCGGGCCAGTCAGATGACTCAGGTCTCTCCCCGGACTCCAACCTCGAAAGGTCTTCATTGAGTTGATCCACAATGGCTTGATCGACCTCTAGATAGTAGTTATCCATCTGAGGGAGATCACTAATTGCCAGCAGGTCCTCATCTTCGCTGGCGGCAAACAAGTCGGTTTCCCCAGTCCAGGGATTGACCTCCGTGTCGTAGAGAGCATGATTCTCTAAGCCCTCGACCAAGTTCGTGGCGGCTTCTCCAGAGACAGGCTGGGATTCCGGCAGCAGCTCATCCAGGCCGGTAATGGTGTCGGCGGCATCGTCTTCCGAGGCATCGGCGGTGGCTGCGGTCAATTGTTCGGCGGTGCCGTCACCAAATAACGTGTCCAGCGAGGCCTGATCAGCATCAATCGCCCCGTCATCCTCTCGCTCTTCTGGGTTGGGGGATGCCATGTCCAGCAGAGCGGCCAGGTTTTCCTCCTCTGACTCATCTGTACTAACGGCGGGGTCTGCTGCTAGGAACGGTGCTTCATCGCCATCGCCGGGGAAGGGGATGGCTGCCGGGGCAGCCATCCGATCTGTAGATTCTGTAGATTCTGTAGATTCTGTAGATTCTGTAGATTCTGTAGATTCTGGAGACTGGGGCGGCTCTAATTCAGCCTCGGGCGGTGGGCTGATGTTACCCGAGGCTGTTGACCTTGATGACTCAGCACTGAGCACATCGCCAAAGATACTCTGATACAGATCGTCGAGAGCCTCTTCTGCCGAATCGTCTGCTTGGGCGTCGGGTTCGACACTAGCCTCTAACGTATCGAGCCGAGGGGCATTGGGGAGAGAGACGCTGGGAGACGGGTTGGGAACGGCTTCATCCAGCTGGTCCAGCACCTCCAGGGGATCAAACCTGGCCGCTGGGGCCTCTTCCCCAGAGGCCGATGTTGGCCGGTTGTCTCGGTAGCTCGCCGTGGTAGGGGGCTCCTGGGTGGGGTCGTAGTCGACCGCCAGTTGATCGGCATCAATCTGAAGCTGGCTGATTTCGTTGTCAAGCTGCAGCAGGGTAATCTCGTCGTCATAGAGGGCTGCATCGAGATCGAGGTTATCCAGTTCTGCCAGTTCCCCCTGCTCGGGGCGAAGGGTTTGGGGAGGATTCTCTGCGGCTGCTGGCCCCTCTGAAACTGGCCCGGTAGCTGCAGCCGGGTTGGGCAGCTGCCGCGATTGGGCAGTCCGAGATGGACTCGACTCCAGATAGGCCAGGGCGTCCTGATTCATTTGCTGAGCCAGGTGACTAATCAGGGCATTGAACATCATTTCTCCCTGTTGGCCCAGGGTATGCATTTTGTTCAAGCCGTGCCCCAGAGAGTCTTGATAGCTGTAAATACTCTGCTGTAGAGAATCAAAAACGGTGCGCAACACCCGGTCTAGGCTCATCACCAGTTGGTCTGACTGGGTTTGAATTTGTTTGAGATACTCCAGGCGCTGGGTCGGGGTCAGGGGGGCGGTCTCGGCTGCCTCGGCTGCCTCACTTTGAGTCAGCAGATAGGTATTGGCCGCGGTAGACTCTAGCCGTTGCACCGACTCCTGTAGCTGCCGGGTCAGGTGGGCTTCCAGATGGCTGGTCACCTGCTGCAGCATGGCTTCCCATTGCCCCGCCGAAGGGGTCGGGGTAACCCCCGGTTCTAACTGCAGGCGCTGCTGCTGGAGCTGCCGCACTTCCTGCAGCAGTAGCTCCCGTTGTTGCTTAAGGGTGGCGACTTCATCCCGCAGGGGGGATAAAATTTGCATGGTTTGCCCCCGCAGGTACTGCATTTCCTGCAGTAGGGCCTTAAGCACCTGGCTGGACGCCACCGCGGTGGGATCAAGACCGGCGGCGGCAGGGGCCGCAAGGTCCTGTTCGTTAAGTTGAGGTTGGTTGGCTGCCGAGTCCTGGGCTGGCTGAAACTCAGCCAGCAGCTCTCTCGCCTTGGCGAGCATTTGCCGCTGCTGCTGTACGTCGTTAGACATTACCCAGGGCAAACGTGGCCCTGACTCTCCCAGGATCGCATCGATTTCGGCTAGTACAGATTCAAGTTGGTCCCGCTGCGCAGTCACGTTATCTGTTACCTTTCTCCCCAACAATGGCCAAAGTTTATGTCAGGCTGCTGAAAAAATCACCGAATGGTCTGGCAAAAAACCAAGCGTTTTTAAACTCTAATCTAACCGAATCGAGAAGTGGAGTGTCGCCTGGGGGCAAGCTCCAGTCTTCAAGCTGGACTGGGTATCGCAATCAAGTTGTGCGAACGATAAACTAGCAGCAGCCCTGATAGAACAGGATAACGATTTGGTCGTCCCGGTTGAAGAAACTGGGTTAACCTTAGGCGTGTAGCCATCGTCCTGTAGACCATAATCGTCCCCATGACCATAGTGTATAGTTCCCATGATGGAATGGTTACCGGTCATTCGCCCAGGGGGTGGGGTGGTTTGAAAAACTCTGTTACGAACAGTCTTCGTCTCCCCAGGCTATATCAATCGGGCAGCTGGGGAGAAAATGATATATTAGGAGCCTTAATTGCGTTTATTTTGGCAGTATTTGAAAGGGATGCAGCATTTTTTTGCCTGGTGAGGTTGGGTCGGCCCCCTTGCCCCCAGGGCATGGAGAACGCTCTGCCCGCTATGGGCGGCAAAAACCCTGTAGAGTAGGGTCTTTGGGCCGGGGAAAGACTAAAGGCCAGTTTTCTGCCGGTCTAGCCACGGCCCAGGGGTGCTTGCTCTTGTAGGGCTGGATTCCCTTAACCAGGGGCAATGACTCGCCACTCATCAACCTAGGTTCATTCAGATTTTTGGGGTCAAGATAATCAATGGATGCACGTTTTGGCCATCGCGATCCTCAAGATGACTTAGCTCAAGTACGTAAGGCCATGCTGTTTCAGGGCTTGCCTGAGGAGGCCGTAGAGCAAGCTACTAGCCAGGTCGTGTTTCGCAGTCATCCGGCTAGCCAGGTGATCTTACTTGAGAACGACTGGGGCTCTTCGGTCTATTTCATTCTGGATGGCTGGGTCAAAATTCGCACCTACAATCTTGATGGTAAAGAGGTCACCCTCAACATTTTGGGCAAGGGCGAACTGTTTGGCGAAATGGCCCCCCTGGATGAAGTTCCCCGCTCAACCGATGTCATTACCCTGGTACCTACCGTCATCGGCAGTATGCCCGCTACGGACTTTGTTATGTTGCTAAATACCCAGCCCCAGGCCGGTATTAGCCTGGCTCGCCTGATGGCCCGTCGTTTACGGCAGGTCAATCGTCGCCTGAGGCTGCGGGAGTCAGATAGTTTGTCGCGGGTCACTGATATTCTTTTGTTTCTGGCCGATGGCCAGGGTCAGCCAGGGGATGGGGGCATTGAAATCCCTAACCTGCCCCACCGCGAACTCAGTAGCCTCAGTGGTCTGGCCCGAGAGACAGTCACGCGAGTCCTCAGTAAGCTAGAAAAGAAGGGGTTAATTGTGCGGGATAAAGACAAAGATTTGATGAGTATTCCCGATATCGATGCCCTGGAACGTTTGCTAGTTTAGGTCTGCATGAGCCATTCCCGTCCCGATCCCGCCAATTCCTATGCCGCCCATCAGGCCGATGCCTCCAGGGGCAATGCTGCCCCGAACCCATCCGACGACACAACGTTTGAAGAACTAGAGACCTATTTGGACTACCATGCCGCGGAGCAACCCACGGCCAAGGCTCCCGCCGCCCATCATCTCAAGGCTGGTCCCCTGGCCATGGTCGAAACGGCTTTTTTAGCCAGCACCGCTGCCCTGATCTGGTTGGTGAACACCTATTTTCCGCCCGGGCCAATTCTGCGGCTGCTGTTTCCATTGCCGATGGCCCTGGTTTATTTGCGGTGGGGGCCACGGGGGGCCTGGATGTCGGCCCTGGTGTCGGGGCTGCTGCTTTCGGTGTTAATGGGGCCGCCCCGCAGTCTGCTATTTTTGATGCCCTACGCCGTGTTGGGGGTACAGCTTGGGTTTACCTGGGTGCGGGGGGCCAACTGGTATATCTCGATTGCGGCGGGGTCTTTGCTGGGGGCCGTAGGCTTTTTCTTCCGCATCTGGCTGATGTCGGTGCTGGTGGGCGAAGATTTGTGGGTTTATCTCACCAGCCAGGTGACGCAATTGCTCAACTGGGGGCTCGAAAAGCTGGTCTCCATTGGGCTGCTGGATGTGGGGATACTGGGTCAGGCCAATCTGCAGACGGTGCAGGTGCTGGCCCTGGTGATGGTCATTCTCAGCAATGTGGTGTATTTGTTTACGGTACATCTGGCGGCCTGGCTGTTGCTAGAACGCCTGGGAGCCAGCATTCCGCCGCCGCCCAATTGGGTACGCGACCTGCTAGACGAGTAGCCCCCGATGGATGGTTCAATGGTCAGGGTCTACACCCGTCCAGACCGGGGACATGCCTGGCTACGCCAGGTGCAGGGAAAATGCCCCCGCCTGGCCCTGGTGCTGGGGTTTACCGAGACGGCTCTACTACCGGGTATTTCTGCCGCCGGGGCGACCCCCAACCATCGCCGCTACACGGCCCTGGCCGATACTGAATTTTTAATCAAAGGCCCGTCGGCGCAGCCAACCTATCCTTTACCCCCCCTAGCGCAGGGGGCTTCTCCGGTTTATATTACGCGGGCAGTGGTGGCCGAGCAGGGGATTCCGGTGGACGTGTTTAACGCCGGCCTGCCCGCCACTCCGGTTGTTCCCCATATCGATCTGGCTGGACGAACAGCCCGATGTTTAACTACCGGTGGGGCCATGTCCCTTGATCTGGTGCAAGATCTGTGGCAGCAGGGGGTACACTGGGGCAAAATTCTGGCGACCTATCCAGAGGATTATTTACTGCTGACGGAATGTGTCGTGGGAGGAACGACTACCGCCCTGGCGCTCCTTACCGGGCTGGGATTTGATGCCGCAGGCAAGGTTAACAGCAGTCATCCCCGGTGCAATCATCGGCAAAAAATTACCGTTGTGCAGCAAGGGTTGGCCCGTTCCGGTTTATGGACTTCAGGCCATTCAGTGTCTCCCCTGGCGGTGGTAGCGGCAGTGGGCGACCCGATGCAGCCGGTGGTCGCCGGTATGGCCATGGCCGCCAGCAACACAAAACCGGTAATGCTGGCGGGGGGTACCCAAATGCTTGCCGTCTATGGACTGATGACGGCCCTGGCGAAAGCTCATGGCTGCCCCTGGTTGCCCCAGCAGGTGATTGTTGGTACAACTCGCTGGGTGGCAGAAGATCCTACGGGGGACACAGCAGGACTGGCAACTGAGGTTAACGCCGCCTTGGTGGGGTCGCAGCTTTCGTTTCAACAGTCCCGCTTTGGGGTGCTGCGGGCCTACGAGTCGGGGTTTGTTAAAGAAGGCGTCGGGGCTGGGGCTTGCGCGATCGCAGCTTCGTTGTACCAAAACTGGGGGCAAACCGAGTTGTTGGCCACCATCGAAGCCTTGCTTGAACAAACTCTATCCCTCACAGCGGATTCGGAGTTCTCTGGCCAGCCTGATATCGGTTCACCTAAATCATCACTATCCCCCTCTGCTGATGGGGGTGAAGCTTAGTGGGTTCTGGTCGCTAGCAGTTGTTCTTCTAGGGCGGCAATACGGTTATACGCTGCCGTCAGTTGGGCCGTTAATCGCTGAATCTGCACATCTTTCGACAGTTTGGTGTCGTTGTGGTGCCGATCTAGCTCTGGATAATTGTTATCGATCAAAATATCTTTGTGCTCAGACACGAGGTGGTCCAGGGGGCTATGCACCGGGTGCATGCCATAGCTAGTAGACGAGTCTTGAATTAACACATCACCGTCATCAAGGGTGTGAGGGTTTGCTAAAGCCAAAATATTTGAGACCTGACCATTGACCTGGTCAATCATTTGATGCAATGCGTCAACCTTATCGGTCAACATTATTACTTGTTCTTGAATAGGGTCCATACGACGCCTGATACGAATGGTTCATCCACATCCTAGAGCCAAGTCAATGACAACCGCCCTGCTTTCCTGATTCATTTAACCTTTATTGAGGGTGCTTATAAATAGTCCTTTGAGAGAAAAGTATCGCTGGCGGCTAATTTGAATACCCCTGAAGGACCATAGGCATTTGTAAACTTAAACTACGAATTCGTTACATCACTATTTTCATTAAAAGCAGTACTTAAGAAACTTTATTTTCTTTAGGAAAACAGCTATTAAACCTTGTCCCAGGCCAGAAGTGATGTTTTCCCTTAGGGAAAGCTACCGATTTCGAGCTGGACTTGGTCTATCCATCGGTTTTACTGGCTGCAAAAACCCTATAACCCCTGTCTAAGTCTACAAGGAGAGTTTTGCCTGTAGGAAAGCTTCAGTATTGGGGCTGGACTTGGTCTACCAAGGTTTTGGGACTAAATCTAAAAACAAAAAACTCCAGCAAATTTGCTGGAGAAATACTCAAATCCCTCTGAGATTCTACAAAAATGACGAATCAACCATGGCCAAGACCAGCAGCGAAATTTTACCTTAAAGAAAACTTCAGATTTCAGTCTGAACTGGGTATAACAAAGCCGCAACCAGCCCGCAATGCCCCATCCGCGAGTGCATCCCAGTTTTGCAGCCCTCACCCTAAATCCCTCTCCCACTCTGGGAGAGGGACTTTGACTCCGGCTCCCCTTCTCCCATTTTGGGAGAAGGGGTTGGGGGATGAGGGCAGACTTGCAAAACTGGGATGCACCCCCATCCGCGAGGTAAAAGCCCCAACCCATGAGGTAGAGGGAGGTAAAGGATAGATGGCAGGATTGCCTAAAACTTTTCTAACTGATCGACGCGCAACCAGATATTGGGGGTCGGGACGTGGCCAAAGTTGACCAGGGCGTAGTCGTCTGTGATTTCAACAATTTCGCCCTTGGTCTCAAACAGGTAAGAAGGAAACCGGGTATCGCTGGCCTTCGCTTCGAGGCTGTTTTCTAACTGCTCACGGATGGCCCGCACCAGATCACCACGCTTTAGCTTTGCCGCCATAGAACTGTAACCCTTCATGAACTACGTCATTCAAATTGTACGGTGTCATGCTCGCCCCCAACCGCAGCAGGGTTTTGAATGCTAAAACTTTGCGATAAGCAGAGTATGAGACATTTTCCCACCCGGTCTCCAGCTCCCCTGCTCCTCTGTCTGGAGACACCTCAGAGTTACGTCTGGCAAACAGGACAGTAGTGGGCTGAGCGCCCGGCCAATTTTAAGCGACGAATGGGGGTGCCGCAAACTCGGCAGGGTTCCTCTTCGCGATCGTAGACCCAGGCTACACCGCCATAATTGCCGTTGACGCCGTAGATATCTCGATAGTCGCTGAAGGTGGTTCCCCCCGACTCAATGCTGTGGTTTAACACCTGCACAATGGCCTCATAGAGCCGTTGGCAGCGTTTGGGGCCAATCCGGGCACAGGGGGTAGTGGGGCGCATGCCGCTAATAAACAGGGCTTCGTCGGCGTAGATGTTGCCAATACCTGCCACCAGTGACTGATCTAGCAGCGCAGTTTTGATCGGTCGCTGGCGATGCTTAAACCGTTGCCGCAGATACTCGGGCGAAAAATCTTGGCCAAATGGCTCTGGGCCCAAAGCCTGCAAACCAGTGATGATCGCTTCCATCGGCTGGCCTGGGGGAACCCACCACACCCGGCCAAAGGTGCGCTGATCTACAAATCGGAGTTCGCAGTTGCCCTTTTCGGGGGTGCTCTGCAAGAACAGCCGTACCCGGCAGTGAGTTTGCACCGGTTCTTCGGGAGATAGCCACAGCAGCTGCCCGGTCATACGAAGATGCACCCCCAGCCAACCGGCAGGGTTGCCCTCAGGGCTGACCAGTTCTCCTAACAGATACTTCCCTCGGCGGTGCCAGGTGCGTAAAGACTGGCCCGTGACTCCCCCCAGAAAATCATCCACAGAAGAAGGGTAGGCCAGACTGCGTGGTAGCAGGACTGACCCACCCTGAATGGGATATTCCAGTGTTACTCGATTGAGCCCCCGTCGAACGGTTTCAACTTCAGGTAGCTCTGGCACGTCTTAACTCTTAATTACTTTTTGGCTTTGGGTGCTGCAACCTCTTCCAACTCAGACAGGGCAAAGTTGTTAGTGTTGATGCCAGAGTAGTTTACCTTGTCAAAGCGAACCACGGCGGGATACTTAATTCCGCTCTGGTCGATGGTGGCTACGGTACCGACATCGCGATACCAGTAAGACTCTTTGCGGAGAATCCGAACTTTAGAACCACGTTGAACCATGAATAGTCCCCTCTTGAAAATATGTATTTATGGCAATGGGCCAAGCCAATTTAAGAGCTGGGTAAAAGACCCAAAATAGCTCCAGAACTGAGCTTGGGTAAGGTAACGTTCCATCTTCAACAGATTACTATGAGTCTTCAATCCTAGAGCTGGCAAGGGATTTAAGTTTTGTTGCAGGCTTTTGCTCGGATCCTCTCTTGAAATTTCGTTTGGTTCATGGAGGCTTTTACCAGCACCATCGCAGTTGAGTCTCAGGCAGACGGCCAGAGCATGCGCCATAGATCTAAGTTAGGGCAAGAATAAAACCGTAAAAGCTCCACACAGAGGGAAACACAGCCTTTTTTGACCCGACCGAATTCGCGGTTGAGCAGCCTGGAAATGTAAATAATAAATCCCGAAGCGTTAAGGGGGGATGGGCGAGATGAGTCCAGGCAACCCCCATTCATAAAATTATCTGCTCACTATTTTGTTTACATTTCTTCACATCAGGGAACTCTAAGCTTGCCTGGCAAGGCCAGGTCATCGTTAGGAGGATTTCCCACTATGCTGACCAACATTCAAAACCTGATCCATCAGACTGACGGGCGTTATGCCTCTGACCAGGAACTGCTGTTCTTTCAGTCCTACGTTGAGACCGCGTCATTGCGATTTCGTACCTATCAGAAGATTCAGGCTGCAGAAGTCAGCATCATGAATCAACTGCTGAAAGAGCTGAAAACCTATCACCCCGATATGTTTATGGTGAACGGTCAGGATCTGACCGCTAAGTGGCAACGGGACACGGTGCGGGTGTTGCGTTACGCCACCACAGCCCTACTGGTGGATGACCCTGACATGTTCAAAGACAAACTGCTGACCTGGTTTGAAACCATCATGAAAGCCTTTGGCGCCCAGAAGAGCTGTCAAATTACGTTTACAACGCTGCAACAGGTCCTTAAAGAACACCTCACCCCAGAAGAAGCCCGACTGATGTTGCCCCTGGTGGAACTCAGTCGGGTCACCCTGGGGTAGGAAACCGGAAGCCAGGGGAGGGACTGAAAGGGGAGGTGTGGCCGCCGGGGAGTGTTCGGAATCTTGTGGGATAGGCATCCTGCCTGTCCCAGCTGAGCAGGCGAGACGCCTGCCCTACAAGGCTTGCAGAAAACTTGATTAATCGGCTGATTGGCCCTTACACAAAAATCAGAACACTCTCGCCGCCGTCGTCGGGTCATCGATCCCCGGTCTTCCCCTGTTTTTGTCGCCACTTTTCCTGCCATCAATACGTTTTGTATCAAATTTTAGTTTCCATCCGTTCTCCGGCTATCGGCCTTAAACGTTGATATGGCGGGCATTTTCAGGTTTTACCCGCACCTTCAGCCAGGCCGGATATTCCTTTTACACCTGTGCTACTCGCCCGATTGCTGGGCACATTACTCCTATCAGTGAATACAGTCTTACAGGGCTTGATACACCATGGTTATGACAACTGAAGTAGCCCACCGTCTCCACCAAAAATTTCCTAAGAAGCATAACCACTATGCTCTTAAGGATTACTTTCAGTTCAACCCTGAATTTGGCACCATTACCGACTGGAACGACACCCGCAATGTGTTAACCAGCGAAGATTTCATTATTGGTCTTTTAGAAGGACTGCAAGAAGAGGTGGGAGACGCCTCCGCCGCCATCATGTATACCGTGGGGCTGGAGTGGGGCAAGTACGACTCTTTAATTTTTGAAGGTTGGTTTGAAAAAGAATTCGGCATGAGCCCCCGCCGGTCTAACCTGATGTTTTTGTTAGAAACCTGGTGGTGGCCCTACATTTCCCAGGGCTGGGGCCGTTGGGAAGTAGACATGAGCGATCGCAAACAGGGCTTTATGTTCATCAACCTGTTTGATTCGGCGGTGGCTCGTACCCTGGGGGATGTGGGTAAACCCGTTTGCCACATCTATGCCGGTCTATTTGCCGGATTTTTCACCGAAATGGTGCGCAAACAGTTGAGCTGCATTGAAATTCAGTGCTACTCCATGGGCGAAACCTACTGCAAATTCTTGCTGGGGGGCCGCGAACGAATTGACGCCGCCGCCTTCTGGATGAATGAAGGGGCTAACGCCAGAGACATTGAGAAACGCCTGCGGGCCGGGGAGGTAAGCGGATGACTTTTGCAAACTCTACCCTGGGCAATGGCCATGGAACGATATCAGTACAACCCTGGCTGAAAGACAGCGTTCGAGACTTTTTTGAAGGATTTGCCTGGACCGGTCAGGGGCGACCATCGGCAAAATCGGGGGACACCAGTGCTGACGGAACCTCAGGTTCCATCATGACTATGACCGTGAGCCGGTTTTTCGACGCCATCTCCTGGGAAGGCCAGCCCACCATTGGCGTTCCCATTGCGCCCATGGAAGCTCAACCCGAGCCTGAACCCGTCGAAGATTCCTTAACCCTAGACGGATTTTCTGACCTGTTTGGATAACTCAATTTGCCTGAGGACTGAACCATGACTTTTAAATTGGATGCCCTGTTCGAGTCACCGGACAAGCGCTACCTCGATGCCAATGATTTGAGCATTTTAAGCCAGTACGTTAGCTCTATTCCTGAGCGGGTTAGGGTTTACCGCACCGTGCGAGACCAGGAAGTTACCATCATGCAGGCAGTAGCCGATACCCTGCAGCAGCAAACCAACCAGCCCGAAGATCTAGTCGAGCGCAGCATTCGCAATGGGCTGATGGTGCTGCGTTATGTGGCCATGGCCATGCTGCTAGACGATCAGGGATTTATTGAAGAACGCCTGCGGGGATGGTTGCCCGAAATTGTTAAAGCTTACGAAACCCAGGCCATAGACCGACAGCTGTTTCAGCTGTTGGAACAGAAGCTGGCAGCGGTGCTAACCCAGCCTCAACTGCATTTAATGAAGCCCATGCTGGATCAGGCCCAGGCCATTATGCTCGACACCCGCGAGACCGTGGCCTCCCCCAGGGCTGGAGTCCGTTAACCGCTCTGGGTCCAACATTCTGGGTCCAACATTCTGGGTCTAACATTCTGGGTGGTCAGGCACGATCTCCATCTTGTCATGGGCCTGATCAACCTCTGTTCACCGTCTTAAGGGAGTCCAACTCATGGTTTCTGTCGCTGATTTACTCGTTGATGGCCGGTTACCCGGCAACTACTTTGCCCACGACCTCTACGTCAAAGGCTCTACCGAACTGGGGCTTTTAGAAAATCGTCGGGGCGACCGCCTGCTGGCCATTCCTGAAGCCCTGCTAAAAGCGATTTACAGTGGTTTAGATAAAGAAACCGGGCAGGCCTCTAAACTGGTGCTTTACAACTGTGGGCGATGGTGGGGCAAAAACTTTTATGCCCGCTTCTGCGAAGAGTTGCATGACTACTTCGATCAGCCCATGGCCGATTTGTCGATGGCAGAGTTTTTGCAGTCTCTACAGCAGTGCTGGAAGACCCACGGCTGGGGACAAATTCACCTGGATGTAACCTATCGCGATCAAGGCTTTATTGGGGTAGAAATCTGGCATTCGGCCTTTACCGCCTTTGCCCCCCAGAGCCAGACCCCGTCGGGCGATCTAGAGCGAGGCATTTTAGAAATTTTCTTCTGCCAGCTTACGGGCCGAGAACTGTCCTGTGTGCAAACCAGCTGTACCTCTAAGGGGGATGACTGCAACCGCTTTATTCTCGGGCTTGAAAAGCGTCTCGAACAGGCCGGCCCTATGGTGATTCAGGGACAGTCGCACCAGGCCATTATGCAAACGTTGATCCAGCAGTAACAGGGTAGAACGGTGGTTACAACCCGGCAAATCAGGCGATCTCACTATCGCAGTTTGGGCCTTGTGGGCCACGGGCAATTTGGCCGGGTGTATTGCGCTATCCATCGCAAAACGGGCCAGTTTGTGGCCATCAAAGACCTCCATAAAGATCGATTTCCCACCCATAAGTTCCTGCGGGAACTGCGGTTTGTAATCAGTCTGGAGCATCCCAACATTGTCACCTGCCACGCCCTGGAGCATTCCAGTAGTGGCCGGCAGCTGGTACTGGACTATTGCGAGGGGGGCACGTTACGCTCGATTCTCAATAGCGATACCCGGCTCAGCCTGGAAGAAATTCTGGGATTTATGCTGGATATTTTGTCGGCCCTGAACCATGCCCATCAGCAGGGAATTGTGCACTGCGACATTAAGCCCGAGAACATTTTGCTGCAGCTCACCCCCGGCGGCTGGACTGCCCGTATTTCTGATTTTGGCATTGCTCGCCTGAGCAAAGAAGCCCACGAGTCTGAAATGGGCCATACCGGGTCGCCGGCCTACATGGCCCCCGAACGATTCTACAACCAGCATCCCAAAGCATCAGACCTGTATGCGGTGGGGGTCATTCTTTATGAATTGCTGTTGGGGCATCGACCTTTTACCGGTACCCCCATTGAGCTGATGGTGGCCCACCTGAACCAGATACCGGATTTGCCCGACTCTCTGGCCCCAGAACTGCAGGGAATTCTGTCGAAATCGCTCCAGAAGCTGCTGCCCAAGCGCTTTAAAAATGCCAGCGAAATGCGGGGAGCCCTGGTTAAGGTGTATCAGCAGGTGAAGACCGGGGCACTTAAGGATGCTCAGGGGGTAATTGCGAGGGAGTTGCCCTCTGCTACGGCTGTGCCGGAGCTACGGTTCGTTGAGCTGCCCCATTGCATTGACGTTATGGGGGTGGTGCCACTGTTCTCTCGACTGGAGAATGGCAGAGAATTCCCCCCCCTGCAGGCCCACGCTAATTTGTTGATTACCTGCTGTGACCAGGAAGTCTGGTTTTACCACTGGTCTGACTATGTGGTAGACCCGCCCTCAACCTCACGGGGGTTTACGCTACCGACGCTGGTCAGGCAGTTTGTCTCTACGCAGAAAGGAGGGGTACTGATTACAGATACCTCTCTACATTTGCTGTCTATGAGCCACGGTTTGGGACGCATTGCGGTGACCCCAAAGCCCATGCTAGCTGCCGTAGCCGAGACCGGAAGCTGGTTTGCCCTGTGCCATAGTTGGCCTGAGCGCGATCGGGTCGAAATTAATTTGCACCAGCTCAAAGTGGGGCCTAAAACCCCGGTTCAAATTACCCCCGTAAAGGCACTGAGTGTTCCCCTCCAGGGGGGAGAACTGGTGACCGCCCTGGCCCTCGACTCGGCCCATCTGGCGGTGGTGGTGAGACAGCGATATCGCACCTTATTTCACATTGTTACCCGTCGCGGCAACTACATTGGGGCTTTAGAGGTCACCGTACCGATTCAATCTCTGGTGCCGACCTCCCGGCTTTACCGCTACATGGCGCAGGAATCTGGGCACCCCGACTCACTGCTGATCCTTGACCTGAAGCCATTTAGAATTAACCGTTTCCGGGTCGACATCGCCATCCATCAGTTATTTGAAACCGTGGTCGGCTACGGTGTATTAGACCCCCAGGGGCGTTGTTCACTCATTAATGAGGAAGGGGAAATTATCAACCGCATGGTGGGCTTGCCGGTGCCCAAAACCATTGTGCAGCTTTCTGCCAAAAAATTTTTATGGGGTGTTGAGACGAATGATACCCATCGTATCTACACCGTTGACTTAGAGCAATTGGGCCTCGATATTGTGTTTTAGCGACAGCCCAGGCTATCGCGGGTCGCTACACCGGTAGCGGCATTCACTCCATCAGCGTATTTGCACATTTGGGCAATCTGGTAACGGTCAAGAATGGCTCCAGAAAAATCGGCCCCGGCAATGGTGGCATCGGTAAAGGTGCTGCTGGAGAGAATGGCATCGGTGAAAATGGCGTTGGTCAAGTCAGCGCCATCGAAGGTGACCCGGTCGCCAAAGGTTTGAGACAGGTTTGCAGATTCTAAGTTGGCTCGCAAGAACGATGCCTTGGTGAGAATCGTCTGGCTCAGATCGGCGGCTTGAAAGTTGGCTTCTCGCATTTCTGCGGCGGCAAAGGAAGTCCCCGCCAGATACTGGCCCGAAAAGTCGCGGTAGCTGAGATCGGTATGGGTATAGTCCACCGTATTTTCCTGGGCCAGGCTCACGGTGGGGTATGCCGCCAGGGCGGCCAGACACACCATCAGGATCAATGCTCCTTGATACAGAGGAGCTAACCAGGACCTCAGACCAACCATACTGCGACGCTTGAACACAACAGCAACACTTTAACGACAACCCTTCTAATTATCTGCCATGAATTGGCCCTAATTAGTCAAGACCTTTCAGGTTACAGTCACGTTACAGAAGCTAACCTCCAGAAATTCCCATCCGTGGAGGTTAGCCAGCTCGGCTCTCCACAGGATTGAATATCCATGCCCAAGCTGTGGGCTAAACCTTGATGCTGTCTACCTCGTAATGATTCCACTGACTGTCGTACTTTTCGGCCACCAGAGGCGTCAGCATGATGGCAGGAGCCTTGCCGCTGCCGATATCGACCCGCAGGCCGGTATAGGGGCGCTTAAGGGTAGAGCCTTTGCCGGTTCTGCCTAAAAATAAGTGAGAAGTGGCCACAGTCCGATCTTCTCCATGGAAGTTTTCCTGCAGGTGGGGGCCTTCGTCCCGCTGGCGGCGCAGGCTGTAGCCGCTACCGCCGCAGATGACAAAGGGAATATGGGCATCTCCATGGCCTGTATCTTCGGTCTTGATGTATTCCATGCAGTGGGCATGGCCGTTGAGCACAAGGTTGACCAGGGGCGCACCACGGGCGATATCACCCACTTCGGCAGCGACTGCATCGAGCACCTGGCGCAGGTGCAGTCGCACGGCGAGGGTTTGGCCCTGGCACCACTTGGTCGATTCCGTCACATAGGGGGGATGGTGGAAGAAAAGAATGCGGCCCCGCACATCAGGATTTTGCCAGGAGGCGATCAGGCGCTCTTGCAGCCAGTTCAGCTGCTCGGTATCGACAACGGGTAAGGTGTTGCCGTCCAGTTGCTTATCGATGTCGTAAATTTGCTCATCGATTTGCTCCAGTTCTTCGGTAATTTCTTCCCGCCCGTCTTCATCCAGGGGGTTCATGGTCAGTTCTGCGGCCTGGCGGAGGAGGTCGGCTTTTTCGTCTTCAAGCCGTTGCCGTTGTGCCTGCAGGGCCTCTCGACTGGGGCGGTCCTCATCGGTAATTGACAGTGGTAGCGGTTGGTTGAAGGTATTGGAATCTAGAGCAAAAAAGTCGATGCCGCCATAGCGAAATTGATAGTACCGGTTGGGTACTCGGGTGTACTGTTTGGGGCGGTAGCTGAGGCAACGGGTTCCATCTAAATAGCCCTGATAATGCTCATCTAAATGCTGAGCTAACCGAAAGCCTGAAACCCCCTTCAGGTAGTCGATAAAGGCACGGGCAAAGGCATCCCCCTGGTAAGACCCATGCCAGCTCACGTCAATGTCTACGTAGGAGCGCAGGGCATAGCGCAGGGGGCCGGTAATGCCAGCGACGAGACCCAGCAGCGGCGGCAGGTCATAGTAGTCGTGGTTCCCCAAAACCGGCAGAAACGGCAGCTTAAACACCATTTTGTCGTAGGCAATGTCGTGATAGTCATCGCCCACTATCCACTCGTGATAGGGCTTGATGAAATTCTCGCGATATTGCTCGCTGGAGCCCACGAGATACACCACATCCCCCGTGTGCAGAATAAATTCTGCCCCCTGCTGGTGGTTCATCAACTGTTGAGCTACCTGGCGCTGGGGACTGCTGCTGCGATGGCGACCGGTACCGCTGTCTCCTAATACCAAAAACGAGAACTCACTGAACTCCTGAGGGGCGTTCTCCAGGGCCAGGCGAGTCTGGTCGATGCCCCGTTGCTGAAGTTCAGAGTGCTGCCAGCGCACCCGCTCCCGCATACGACGCATTTTGACAGTGATGTTGGGTTCGGAAATGAGTTTCATGGCTTTATCCTACGCACTGAGCCTAAAACCACATCAGTCTGTCGTGGGATGTCAGCCCCCATGACCTATATTTTTTTCGATATGGAACGGGCACAATAAAATCCTAAGCCGTTTTGATTAATGTAGAAGATACAGTCACGGTTTCTGAGGATGGAGCTTTCACTACTCATTGTTATCGCCCTGGCGGTTGTCGTCTTTTTTTTGCTGAGGCGATACCCCACACCAGGCTCATCCAGGTCTAGTCGGGTTCGAACCTCTACATCGCGAACCACCGATACCCGCACGGCAGACAATCGGGTGCGCGGGCAAACGCAACGGCAGTTAGTGCGCCTGGTGGGAGGCAACCGCAATGTTGCCGAACGACTGGTCGATCAGGTGCGGGTGCGGTACCCCAACCACAATGAGCAGTGGTGCTGGGAGAAGGCGATTTATGATATTCAGCGGGATCGGCGGAGTTGAGGGAGCGAGGGAGTAGGTGGGTGGACGGGTGGGTGAGGTAGGTGGAGTGGGTGAGGGAATTCAAAATTCAAAATTCAAAAAATTTGGAAGCAGCTGTAGCGTGGGTTAGGCCATCATTGAATCAGGTCGTAGTCAGTAAATTGGGCATTGGCCGTAACCCACAGGGGAGCATTTTGATGATTAAGGGAAGGGAGATTACCTCTTTAAGATAAGATTCGCCAATATGAAGCGGCTTCCTGGGGGACTTTTTTAAGCTTGATGATGCGCTGGGGGAGAAGGTAAGTGAACTGGCGGATCTCGGTAATTGGTACAGCAGGATGTGGTAAGACCACCCTATCCAGGGAACTCTCGCAAAGACTCGACATTCCCCATGTGGAGCTGGATGCCTTTAATTGGGGACCTAACTGGACGTTCGTGCCCAACGCGACGTTTCTAGAGCGAGTGGATGCTGCCCTGGAGCAGGAAAACTGGGTCATGGATGGCAACTACATTCGGGTGCGATTTGAGATCTGGAGCCGAGCTACCCACATCGTCTGGTTGGACTACCCCCGCTGGCGGGTTATGCAGCAGGTAACAACCCGGTCGATACGGCGCATTCTGAAGCGAGAAGAACTCTGGGCCGGCAACCGGGAGACCGTTCAGAAGACGTTCCTGAGCAAGGATTCCATCATTCGGTTTGCCTGGAAGAGCTACCCCCGGCAGAAGGAAGATTACGAGCAGTTATTGAGCCTGTCGCTGTTTGGGGATACAGAAATCGTCAGATTAAAGAGTCCTCGCGAAACGAGAGCCTGGCTGGAAGGTTTGACGGGATGTTAAGAGCCAACGCAGTAATGGAAGAATGGCACTGAAATAACCTAAGATCAACCCCCACAAATGGTCAAAAGCCCTGATCTACAGCAGGGTGGGCACTGCCAGCCCTGTCAAGGTGTTCCGAAAAGGGAGATTTTAACTCCATCAAACCCCCTAAAATCTCAATTATGCGTAGGGTGTGTCCCGGCCTCAGGCTCACCGTGCGATGATGCAAAATTTCTGCCTTGGCCGGAACGCACCGTTTGCGTTAAGCGAGAATCTTGATATCGTAAGCGGTGCATTGCGGCCCAAAGACAAAGCCTGTGAGGTTTCGCGCAGATGTGTGAGCCGCTAATGCACCCTACGCCGGTCGCAGCTTCAGGCAAAGTCCACATTGACAGGGCTGGGTTCTCGCTCCGGCGGCATGACAACAATTTCCCCCCGCAGCAGTTCAACCGGTTGGTCTTCAAATAATCCGGCATCAATGGCCTGGTGATAGCGCTCAACGGTCCACCTGTAAGTGGTAACGGTCATGGCAGTGGTTAGGGTTGCGCCTTGATAACTTTAAGATAAATGTCACTGACATAAGACTGGTGGGCAGTGCCCACCCTACGGCAGATCAAGGCTTTCAGCAATTTGCAGGGGTTGATTTCAGCTTAATTCAGTGACATTCAACTTTAAGATATCTCGTTTCCAGGCTCCTGCTCGGGTATGGCGTGCCAGGGGATGGGATCGGGTTATTTCGGCGTTAGATTATGTCTTTGCCTGCGCCACGAGGAAGGCGATTTGAGATCGCCACTCCACCGTTTGGTTCTGCAACTGCCGCTGGCAGATCTGTTGGATAGCGGCGATATCCTTCTCTGACAGATGTTCTGAGAGCTGGTCGTAGTAGCTGGGAGGCTGTCCATTTTTGGAGAACCAGCGCTTCAACAAGGATGGAGAAATGTAGACCTGGTTATGTATCGTTTCTAGCGCCAGTTGAACTTTGCACCCTGCTTTCTGGAATTGGCTCTCCAGGGTTTCCGCATCCCAGTTAAAGCGGGGGTCGGTGGTGGATTGGGTGATGGCTTTGTCAGCTTTTTGCCAGCGCTGGGCCAGGGCTTTAGTAAGGCTGGAAGAATCCACCAGGGCGGAAATGTGCTGGCTGTGGCGGGGAATGGTTTCCGCCACAGCGATGCTGCCGTCTTCCGCCAGGAGGGATTTGAGGGCTTGGATGGCTCGTGCGCGGTCGGTTGCTTGGCCAAGGGCGTTGCGTCCGAGGATGCGATCGCACCTCAGCCCCGGCGTCTGCCCCCACAGGATTTTGTCCAGATCCTGCAAATCTCCCTGGCACAGAATCGGACGGGAGAGTTCCGGCAATCGAGCTGCCAACTCTTCCAGGGCTGCTTTATCCTGCTGGCTTTGCACGCGGGCGTAGACACCGCCTTCGGGGACGCGACGAACCGCTTCCCAGACCAGCAATCCAGTACGAGCGTTGAGGTCGAGGATGCGGTGGTGGCGCTGAATGGGGGCGAGGGAGAAGATGCGATCGCGAATCCAGCCTACCTGTTCTCCCGCCTGGCTGATGGTGCGCTGCAGCCAGCGGTCCCGAGCTGGATCGTCAGGGCTGTAGGTGAGGGCTTCCGACAGGGCACCGCCGCCATCGACCATGGCCGCCAGTTGAGCCTCCCGCCGCCGCGCCACTTGAGTTTGGATGGAAGCCTCGTATCCCTGATTCGAGGGCTGGTAGAAAACCTGTCCCTGTAAGCCACTGGGCAGATACTGCTGCTCTACCCAGTGCTCCCGGTAGGAGTGGGGATAGAGATAGCCCTTACCGTGACCAAACCCCTCCTTATCCCGATTGGCGTCCCGCATGGCAGTGGGCACCTCCCGCTCTCGCTCCTTTTCCACCGTGGAAAGGGCATCGAAAAAGCCCATGGCGCTGTTCGACTTGGGAGCCGTCGCCAGGTAAAGGGTAGCCTGGGCCAGGGGGTAGCGTCCTTCCGGCATCCCCACCCGGTCGAAGGATTCGGCACAGCTGGTCACTACCGTCACCGCATGGGGATCTCCCAGCCCAATGTCCTCGCTGGCCAGGATGATCAGTCGCCGAAAAATGTAGCGGGGATCTTCCCCGGCATAGACCATCCGCGCCAGCCAGTAGAGGGCGGCATCTGGATCAGAGCCTCGCACACTTTTGATAAAGGCGCTGATGGTGTCGAAGTGGGCATCCCCCTCTTTGTCGTAGAGGACGGCCCGCCGCTGAATGGACTCTTCTGCCACCTCCAGGGTGATAGGAATGGTGCCGGAATCGTCGGGTTCTGTGGTTTCCACCGCCAGTTCCAGAGCATTCAACAGAGCGCGAGCGTCCCCATTGGCTACATTTACCAGGTGGTCCAGGGCTGCCTGGGCTATGTGGACAGGGCGCTCTCCATATCCCCGCTCCTGATCCTTCAGCGCCTGCTCTGCCACTCGATAAAGGTCTGCCTCCTCCAGCGGCTTGAGCTGGAAAATCCGTGAGCGACTGACCAGGGCCTTGTTGACCTCAAAGAAGGGATTCTCGGTGGTCGCCCCAATCAGGATTACCGTGCCATTTTCGACCCAGGGCAGCAGCGCATCCTGCTGGGCCTTGTTGAAGCGGTGAACCTCGTCAATAAAGAGGATGGTGCGGCGTCCGTACTGGCCACGAAATTCCTGGGCAGTAGCAATCGCTTCCCGGATGTCTTTCACCCCGGCCAGTACAGCATTAATCGCAATGAAGTGGGCGCTGGTGGTGTTGGCAATAATCTGGGCCAGGGTGGTTTTGCCGGTTCCCGGCGGGCCGAAGAAAATCAGTGACGAGAGCTGATCGGCCTGAATCGCTCGCCGCAGAAGTCGCCCCGGCCCTACGACCGCATCCTGCCCGATGAACTCATCCAGGGTGCGGGGTCGCATTCGCGCCGCCAGGGGAGCATCCCGGTCGATTTGCTGCTGGCGATTGTGGTCGAAAAGATTCATGCTGACATACTAATTCTCTATGTTGGCTGAAAGAAACAGACCATAGATATTGGTAACAAAGACACAGGACACCAAGAATATCCTGGACAAGAAATTATCAGGAAATTATCATGGAATTACTCGTCAAGCACCTTTGCCCTACGTCTTTAAATCTTCGCAACATCCATCCTCTATCAGAATTTCAACGTAGTGCCAAAACGTTTCTGAATACATTGAAAGAAACCCAGTCACCCATGGTTTTAACCGTAAATGGAAAGGCGGCAGTGGTTGTGCAAGATGCCGAGAGTTATCAATGCCTTTTAGAACGGCTGGAACAGTTGGAAATTATGGCTGGTTTACGTCGCAGTCTTGATGAGTTTGAGCAAGGCAAGGGAATCCCTCTAGACCAGGCCTTTCAAGATTAAGGTTTGCTGATAAAACAAGTTGCATCACCGATAATGCTGATATGACAGCAAACTGATCTCCCCATGGCTCCAACCATCGCCATTGAACAGCTCACTCTATATGACCTGGAGCAGCAGTTTGACCTTCAGGCAGTAGAAGACACTCAGTTTTTCCAGGAATGGCAACGGAACTTACTGCCCGCTGACCCCAGCAGAACAGACTCGTCTGGAGCGGGTCAAAGCAGCCTATGCCAACCTGGAGCGGAGATCACTGCTAAAAAATACCGTTAAACTAGCGATAGTAGCTCCTCTGCTGGACTTAGCGGGGCTATTTCTGCCACCGTTTTATGTCACCACAGAAAAAACGGTGGAGATTGTGGCTGAACAGGGAGAACCTCATCTCAAAGGGCGTTTAGATGTGCTGTTACTGAAGGATCAGCTTTGGGTGTTGGTGATTGAATCCAAGCGAGCAGAGTTTTCCCTGAAGGTCGGCATTCCCCAGGTGTTGGGCTATATGCTGGCTGCTCCTGCGTCAAATTTGCCCCTGTACGGTCTGGTTACTAACGGCAGCAGTTTCCAGTTTTTGAAACTGGTTCGTCAGAAAACGCCTCGATATGCTCGCTCAAAGGAATTTATTCTGGATCAGGATGATGGCTTAGCGCAAACCCTGCAAATTTTGAAAGCTCTGGCAACGCTGGTATCGGAAACTTAGCCGCTCTCCTGACTTGCTCTCTTTTCTATCTTCATAAACAGGCTCTCCTGTGGGTTACGGCCAATGCCCAATTTATCTGCCTACGACTTGATTCAATGAGGGCCTAACCCACGCTACAGCTGCTTCCAAATTTTTTGAATTTTGAATTTTGAATTTTGAATTCCCTCAACCACCCCCTCAACCATCCATGCCACAAAACCTTCCCGACTACGAAAGCCGCCTCCTCAACGCCCTGGCTTTTTTCCTGGGACGAGACACCGATGCTCAGGCACGTGCCTGCCTTTGCATGTATCTGCGCCAGTCGGAACCGCGCATTATGGCTCAGGTCAAGTACTATGCCCATCGGCTTTCGACAGAGTGGGGGCGCGAAGTTAGCGAATATGACATGCTCGACCTGATTGCCACGAATCCTGAAAAAGTGATCCAGGCATTGCCTAATTTGGGGGGAGTGCATCGTCCTGATGAGGTGGATGTTTTTACCGATGCCTCTGGTCAGGAAGACTGAAGATAGCCGTAGGGCAACTTTGCCAGAAGTCTCCTTTAAAAAAGGAAACCCATAAAAAAGGAAACCCAGACTAGCCTTACAGCTGCCTGGGTTCCGGTGAGATGCGGGATAGCAGAGCTTCTAGCGATCCACCGACCCCATGATGATGTCGATGCTGCCCAGGATGGCCATGATGTCGGCTACCTTTACACCTTTCAGCAGGTAGGGCAGAATCTGCAGGTTATTGAAATCGGGTGGACGAATCTTGAATCGCCAGGGGAAAGCATTATCGTTGCCTATGATAAAGACTCCCAGTTCACCCTTGCCGCTTTCCATGCGCACGTAGTGCTCACCGGCGGGAATTTTGAAGGTGGGGGCAATCTTCTTACCGGCAAACTGGTAGTCAAAGTCGTTCCACTCTGACTTGGGGCCTTCCATCATGCGCTTGGCTTCGAGGTTTTCGAAGGGGCCACCGGGAATGCCCGCACAGGCCTGGCGAATAATTTTCACCGACTCGCGCATTTCCCGAATCCGCACCTGGTAGCGAGCCATGCAGTCGCCAGCGGTTTCGTAGTGGATATCCCAATCGAAGTCGTCGTAGCACTCGTAGTGGTCAACCTTGCGCAGGTCCCACTTGACGCCAGAACCGCGCAGCATGGGACCGGAGAGACCCCAGGCGATGGCTTCGTCGCGGCTGATGGTGCCGACCCCTTCTACCCGGCGGCGGAAGATGGGGTTGTTGGTGATGAGCTTTTCGTACTCATCCACCTTGGGCATAAAGTAGTCGCAGAAGTCGAGGCACTTGTCGATCCAGCCGTAGGGCAGGTCGGCGGCGACCCCGCCGATGCGGAAGTAGTTGTTGTTGATCAGCCGCATGCCGGTGGCGGCTTCCCACAGGTCGTAAATCATCTCCCGTTCGCGGAAGATGTAGAAGAAGGGAGTCTGCGCGCCCACGTCAGCCAGGAAGGGACCAAGCCACAGCAGGTGGTTGGCGATGCGGTTCAGCTCCAGCATGATCACGCGGATGTAGCTGGCCCGTTTGGGCACTTCAATATCCGCCAGTTGCTCGGGGGCGTTGACCGTAATGGCTTCGTTGAACATGCCCGCGGCGTAGTCCCAGCGGCTTACGTAGGGCACGAACATGATGTTGGTGCGATTTTCGGCGATTTTCTCCATACCGCGATGGAGATAGCCGATGACCGGCTCACAGTCGAGTACGTCTTCGCCATCCAGGGTGACAATGAGACGCAACACCCCGTGCATGGAGGGATGGTGCGGCCCCATGTTGAGCACCATGGGTTCTGTCTTAGTTTCAATAATTGACATAGGGTTGACCCAGTAGTCTGCGTCTGCTTGAGGGACGTCTTTTGAATATCTTAATGGGAATCGTCAAAGTTTGCTGACTCAAGGCATTTGCGTTTGCTAATCGTTCAACAATTTTGGCTGATTGTTGAACCTATGTGGATTCACTTTGACTCTGCCACCATTGGCGAAGTGCCTGTACTGCCGAGATTTCATCGTCTTTGGCGGTTGCTAAGAACTCATAAAGCCGCTCTTTCGGTACCTGTGGAAAGGTTGGGCTGGTCTTTACTTCAGTGTAAACGCCTTCCCGCAGGACGTAGATTCGCCAGATTTTGCCGTTAAAGCGCCAGAACTCAGGCACCTCCAGGCTGGCATAGAACTGGTTCTTAGCGATATCAGTATGGGTGATGTCTACTTCAACAACCAGATCGGGGGGAGGATCTTCGCCGAAGTCAACGTTTCGCCCTTTTACGAGGGGCTGGTTTTGGATGTAGTAAGCATTGTCGGGTTCAGCCCCCTTTCTCAGATGGGGATAGGTCATGGTGGTAGAACCCATGGTTTTAATGCGCAGCCCCATCAGTTCCACCAGCGTCAGGATGAAGCGCTCAATCAAGCGGCCTGAGAACTCGTGATCTTCTAGCGGCACGGTGATTTCTAGAACTCCATCGTCGTAGGTGAGGCGGGAACCACGGGATTCGGGCAGGGCTTCCAGAATTTGAAGATAGCTGTCCCACGATAATCCCCGCAGCACGACGCGCTGCTCTCCAACGGGGCGCAAATCTGACCTGGGTTCTGGAGCCGCAACAACCATAGTTCAACATGGACCTCTGCAGATGTTCCTATGCTACCCATTAGAGTAAACTCAGCGAGTTCCTTAAGCGCTTTTTGAATGCCTGATTTTGACTTTCACCATATTCCCGTGCTGCCCCAGGAGGTTTTGGATGGCCTCGCCATTCAACCTGGAGGGCTTTATTTGGATGCCACGGTGGGCGGGGGTGGTCATAGTCGGCTGATTTTGCAGGCTGATCCGTCCGTGCGGCTGGTGGCGGTGGATCAGGATGAAAGCGCGATCGCAGCCGCCCGCACCAACCTCTCAGAATTCAGCGACCGGGTCACCTTCTGGCAGGGCAACTTCTCCAGCTTTGATCCTCAGGGGAAGCAATTCGACGGAGTTTTAGCAGACCTTGGCGTCAGTTCCGCCCAGTTCGACATTCCCGAGCGGGGCTTTAGCTTTCGCCATGAAGCGCCCCTGGATATGCGGATGGATCAAAGCCAGGACCTTACTGCAGCCGACATCGTGAACCACTGGGACGAAACCGATCTGGCCAACCTGATTTACAACTATGGTGAAGAACGCCTCTCCCGCCGCATCGCTCGTAAGATCCTGGAGCAGCGTCCCTTCCAAACCACTACAGAACTGGCGGAGGCCATCTCCTACTGTGTGCCTCGCAAGTACCGCTATGGTCGTATCCACCCTGCCACCCGCACCTTCCAGGCATTGCGGATTGCCGTGAATCAGGAACTGGAGGTTCTGGAAACTTTGCTACAAAAAGCCCCTGACTGGCTTGCTCCCGGTGGCAGACTCGCCATTATCAGCTTCCACAGCCTGGAAGACCGCATGGTAAAACATTCCCTCAAGGAGAATCCTGTCCTAAAGGTCATTACCAAGAAACCTATCACCGCTGCTGATGCAGAATTGGAGAGCAACCCCCGGTCCCGCTCTGCGAAGTTGCGGGTCGCCGAAAAACTGCCTGAATCCGACGAAGCGTAAACATGAGCAGTAAAAGTTAGCCTGCAAATACAACAGCACCCTAGCCAATGCTGCTACTGCAAAGGATACTGAAGTCGAGGTCTCGGGTCGCCGGGCTCGGTGTCGAATTCCTGATTTACTCATTCACACCGAGGAGTCGTTGGCTGCCATTGCCGGGGCCACTCGCGCCACGATCACTCGTGATATGCCGCCTCCGGCTTTAGTTGTCGAAGTTGTCAGTCCCGGAGAAGAAAATCGCCAGCGCGACTATCGCTACAAGCACACTGAGTATGCCGCGAGAGCGATCGCAGAATACTGGATCGTTGACCCCGAGCAGCGCCAGGTCACCGTCTGCCAGTGGGTCGAAGGGCAGTACGAAGACACCGTTTTTCGTGAAGGGGATGCGATTTGTTCAACGGTAGTTCCCAAGCTGGAACTCACGGTCAAGCAGCTCTTTGCGGCGGGACAGTAGCTATGGTTCTCCTTGAAGACTGGTCAGTGAGCACTACTTCCCCAGACTTCCTCTAATCGCTTATCGCGTCCGCAGCCGGTGCGGTAGTAGTTGTAACGGATGGGATGCTTCAGGTAGTAGTCCTGGTGATATTCCTCGGCAGGATAGAAGGTCTGGGCCTGTTCGATTTCTGTAGCAATATCGGTATTAGTGAATTTTTCCTGAGCCAGTTCCTGCTTGGATGCTTCCGCCAGTTGGCGCTGCTCATCGTTGTGGACGAAGATTTTTGAGCGGTACTGACTGCCCTTATCGCAGAATTGCCCATTGTTGTCCAACGGATCGACGTTTTTCCAGAACACATCCAGCAGGGTGTCGTAGCTGACCTGGCTGGGGTCGTAGCGCACCTGCACCGATTCCACATGGCCGGTGCCTCCGGCGGAAACCTGGTAGTAGGTCGGGTCTGCCACGGTGCCGCCTGTGTAACCTGAGGTGGTGGAGACAACTCCTGCCAATTCATCGAAAGGTTTCTCCATACACCAGAAGCAGCCTCCAGCAAAGGTGGCGGTAGCCAGGTCTGTTTTTTGAGTCAGTCCCGGTTCTGGAGGGTTTGGGGTGTCATCGGCGTAGAAGGGTAGGGCATCCCACACCAGCACAATAACTCCAAATAGGGCCAGACCGATCAATATGTTGCGAATCGCTTTCATGGGAAGGATGTTTTCAATCGCTGATTATTTCTAGCTTAGAGCGTTCCAGCAAAATAATCATCCAGCGACTTAAGGGCCATGTATACCAGGTCCAGCTCGAAATCTGTAGTTTTCCCTAAGGAAAAACTCCACTTCTGGACCTGGACCAGGTTTAATACCGTTTCTGTTCGTCTATAGGAATACCCTGTTCGATAGAGTAATGTCAGACACTTACAAAGAAAAAAGCGCAGCGGCTAAGCTGCGCCCTATCAGGAGCTACGGATGCCGCCAAAGCGGCGGCACTGGCAGATACATTACTGAGCCGGTATGGTACCGGGGCGCACAGTCAGGGTTTGGTCCTGACCGCTGCGGCGAATAGTCATGCGCAGATTTTGCCCAACGGAAGAGCTGGCGACAGCATCCTGCACTTCTTCGCTATCTTTGACAGCCTGTCCATCAACCGAGAGAATCACATCCCCGGCACGAAGGCCACTGCGAGCGGCGGGGGAGTCAGGCATAACTCGCACAATCAGGATGCCTTCTTCCTCATTGACGGTGATGGGGCTATTGGGATTGTTATTGATGTTGTTCTTCATCTCAGGGGACAGGGTCACCATTTGGATTCCCAGGAAGGCGTGCTCCACCTGGCCATCATCCAGCAGGTCGGCGGCAATGCGCTCGACAATGTTGATGGGAATGGCGAAGCCCAAACCTTGCGCGCCCTGAATGATGGCGGTATTCACACCCACCACTTCACCGTTCAGGTTCAGTAGAGGACCGCCGGAGTTACCGGGGTTAATGGCGGCATCGGTTTGGATGAAGTCGACCCGTTTATCGGGCACACCCACTTCACGGCTGGTACGACCTGTGGCGCTGACAATACCGGCGGTGACGGTGCTATCCAACCCCAGGGGGTTACCGATGGCGACCACCCATTCCCCAGGCATCAGACGATCAGAGTCGCTGATGGAAACGGTGGGCAGGTCGCGGGCGTCAATGTCGATGATGGCGATGTCGGTAACCGGGTCAGCCCCGACGACTCGGCCTTCAAAGGTGCGACCGTCTTGCAGGGTCACTTCTACCCGATCGGCCCCGTCAACTACGTGGGCATTGGTGATGATCTGGCCGTCTTCGGTGGTGATAAAGCCGGAGCCAACGCCCTGCTGAATTTGCTCAGAGGGGGGCATGGGCATGCGGTCGCCAAAGAACTGCCGGAAGAAGGGATCTTGAAAGGCGTCTGGCAGGTTGGTTTGCACCGTGCGGGATGCGTCGATGCGCACCACCGCAGGGCCGACTTCTTCTACCAGATTAGCGATGACGTTGGGGTTAGATGCCTGGGGCATTAACGCCACGTTATTGCGGTTTTGGGGAGTGGCCTCTACGGTGCGCTCTGCTTCGGTGGCGATCGCAGGCAAATTCACCACAGAACTCAGGGTTTTAACGCCCTGGGCACCTGCTGTCGCGACTCCTGCGCCGAGCAACACTAGAGCCAGGGAACCGGCTAAAGACTTTCTGGAACGATTGCTTGAATTATCAGATTCTGGTTTAACCATCCACGTTACCTCAACTGTCTCTCTCGATATATCAAGAATAGACAGGCTATATGGCGATTAGGTTGCATGCCTTTGTCAATACTGTGACAGTTTTGCAAAATTGCCACATCTCGCCTTGGAATCCAATATAGCAGACGATCTGGCGATCGCGGATGGCTCAGAACTTCAGAGTTTGATGCGATCGTTATCTTTGCCGGGGGCGGCATTTTTGACCACAAAATCGATGATTTTGCCAGCTACATCCACATCGGTCGCCTTTTCAATGCCTTCTAACCCGGGGGATGAATTGACTTCCATCACCACGGGGCCGTGGTTTGACCGCAGCAAATCTACCCCGGCTACCCGCAGCCCCATGGCCTTAGCGGCACGAATGGCGGTACTGCGTTCTTCAGGGGTCAGGCGTACCTTAGCGGCAGATCCGCCCCGGTGCAGGTTGGAGCGAAATTCTCCCGGTGCTCCCTGGCGCTTCATGGCAGCGATCACCTTTTCACCAATCACAAAGCAGCGGATATCCATGCCGCCTGCTTCTTTGATGAACTCCTGCACCAGAATATTGGCGTCAAGCCCCCGAAAGGCTTCGATAACGGATTTAGCCGCCTGCTGGGTTTCTGCCAGCACCACGCCGATGCCCTGGGTACCCTCCAGCAGCTTAATCACCAGGGGAGCGCCGCCGACAATATCCACCAGGCCGTCAATATCTTTAGTGGAATGGGCGAAGCCGGTCACCGGCAGGCCGATACCGCGACGGGCCATAATCTGCAGGGACCGGAGCTTATCCCGCGATCGCGAAATCGCCTGGGATGTATTTGCCGTAAACACCCCCATAATTTCAAACTGCCGCACCACTGCCGTGCCATAGAACGTGTTCGACGCCCCAATACGCGGTATCACAGCATCAATATCCTCCAGATTTTGCCCCTGATAGAGCACCTTAGGCTTGTGGGAGGTGATGTTCATGTAGCAGCGCAAGTGGTCGATAACCTGCATCTCGTGACCCAGTTTTTCCCCCGCATCCTTCAGGCGGCGGGTGGAATAGAGGGTCTCATCCCTGGACAAAATCACAATTTTCATAGCAGGTTAAGTCTGAACATTATGGATGGATGCTTCTGGTAATGGTTGCAGGTAAGACTGCCCCGGATCAACTAAAAACCGGTGCCGCACCGCCTGCCGCCCCAGCAACATGCGAAACCCCATAGCATCGCGGCTGGTGAGGGTAAGCTCAATCGGAAAAACCTGATTCCCCACCTGCACAGGAGTTTTAATGACCGGGCGCAGTTGCTCATGGCCGACAGAACTGCGAACCACCCGCTGATCCAGCAGGGCCGCTTCAACGGTAACGACATGGCTGTCATCTCGCTGCAGAGGATGGGCCTGAAATCGTACCATGGCCACCCCATCCCGCTCGAAATGCTCCAGCTCAAATGCGTGCAGTGCCGATGACCGGGCCCCGGTGTCAATCTTAGCTTTTATGCCATGAACGCCGAGGTCGGGGAGATTAACCCATTCGCGCCAGCCAATCATGGGGAGGGGTTGTGGACGATTAGCCATCCAGTTGCAAAAGGTTGATAAAGGTACGCCTTCATCCTATAGCCCGGTGTGGTTATTGGATAAGCGCCCAGATTTCGCCCGTAGCGTCGATCTGGTCCCGACTGAACCCGGCCTGCTCCAGATGGTCCAGATACCCCTGGCTGGTGTAGCGCCCATCCAGCCGCAGGGCCTGCCAATAGTTGGCCTCGGCCTGGACCTGATCACCGCTGGACCAGTAGGCCAGCGCCAACGCCACCCAGGGATGGGGATTGCCCGGTTCCAACTCGGTCGCCGTCTGGCCATGGGAAATGGCCTGGTCAAACTGTGCCAACCGTTCGTAGGCCAGGCTGAGGTTATAGTGGGCAATTTCGTTGTCAGGTTTAAGCTCGGCAGCGCGAGTATGGGTGGCTACGGCAGCATCGAGTTGCCCATCTACTAAATAGACAATACCTAGAGCGTTCAGGGCAGGAACATAGTCATCGTCCTGGCGCAGGGCAGTCTGCAGCGTTTTAGCAGCGGCAGCACGACTGCCAGCCAGGTGTTGGGTCCAACCCAGGATGACGTGGCTATCAGGATTTTGTGGATCAAGAGCAGCGGCAATTTTGAGGGCGGCAATCGCCCCCTCCATATCCCCAGCCTGCCGAAAATTCAGCCCCTCCTGACGGTAGCGACCAGCGGTGGCGGTATCTACCAAAAACACCGGATATAGAAGCGTCTCAGTCGTATCTTGCGAAATTTCAGTGCCTACAAACCCTACGGGAGGCTCCGTCCGGCAACCTGCCAGTCCCAGGCCGGCAACCAGTATTCCTCCCGCCCCCCAAATCCGCATCTTTAGCAATCCTTTCATCAGCAGAATGTGATGCAGCACCGTTCATTCCCCCACCCATCTGCAACCCAGCATAGTAGTTTCAGACGCCCTCTCTGCCCAAGGGCTGATTTTTGCCGCAACCCCTTGCCTCTCAGGACCGGATGTATCCCAGACTGCACGGAAAACCTGATCCCTTGCGGTAGCTTGAACCTGATTGTCGTCAAAAGCGGCCTTATCAGCGCAGTTAACAGATCCAAAAACCCAACAGCAGGAGGAACAATGGCATCAGCTCAGTCGCAAACCGGCTACCGCCAAATTCGTCGTACCATTCGCCAGCAGGCCAAAGCTGTACTGGTCGAAAACGATATGCACCCTTCCACCAAGCGGGGGAGCCGGGAATTCAACGTAGCCCTGAACCGGCTGGCCATGCAGCCCTACGACAGTTTAGATGCCGCCGCTCAAGTAGGTCAGGAACTGGGCCAGAAAATCGTTGAACTTTCCAAAGCAAAAGACAAGCGCAATCTGGACGCTGGCATCATCCGCCAGATGGTGCTGACCGGCGAAATTCCCACGGTCCCTAAAACCAGTCAAAAACCGGCCAAGTCTGCCCAGGTTACCGTCGCTGCCCCCAAGGCAAAAACCGAAACGACGCCCTCTGCTCCGGTAGAACCTGAACCCGCTGCTGTAGAAGAAGCTGCCGCAGCCACCGTGGAAGAAACCCCCGAAACAACTCCAGTCGAAACCCCAGCAACTCCAGCCGAAACCACCGCCCAATCCGCGGCCCCCACCATTGCAGAGACCGCGGAAACGGAGGAAATTTCCGCCGCCGAAGTTGAGCGTGTCGTAGAGGCCGAGGAGGCGGCTGCGGAGGAAGTCGCAGAAGTAGATTCCACCGACGAAGTGGTTACCGAACCGGAAACCGTTGTCGTGGATGAGCCTGAAGCCGAAGCAGATGAAGAAACCGAGGCAGGCTCCGAAGCAACCGCTGCTGAACCTACTGCCGCAGCAGAACCGGAAGTAGCTGACCCCGAAGCCGACGCAGCAGCCACCATTCCCGCAGCGGCTGCGGAAGAGGACGCTGAAGCCGACGCAGCAGCCACCGTTCCCGAAGCGGCTGCGGAAGACACCGAGCCTGCTGCCATCGCTGATGAAGCGATCGCCGATGAAGAAGAGGAAGCACCGGAAGCTGTTGAAGCAGTAACGGAAACCGAAGCCGAGACCGACGACGATGCCGAGACCGAACCCAAGCAGGCAACCCCGGTTTAGGCAAAGAAACCCTCCGGTTTTAGCGGGTGAATCGTAGAGCGATAAAGTCCTCCGCCAAGGATTCTCGCTCTATCGAGTTTGGCGAAATGCTCTCCTGTGGGCTACGGCCAATGCCCAGTGCCCCGTTTGAACCCACCTCACCCACCTCACCCACCTCACCCCCCTCACCCCCCTCACCCCCCTCACCCACCTCACCCACCTCACCCACCCTCACCCAACCCCCATCCCTTTCCCTTAAAATGAGAGCTTGTCGATAGCGCAGGTAACCCATGACTGTCCGCGTTCGTATTGCTCCCAGCCCCACGGGCAACCTCCACATTGGTACCGCCCGTACCGCTGTATTTAACTGGCTCTTTGCCCGTCACGAAGGCGGTAAGTTTATCCTCCGGGTGGAGGACACCGACCTGGAACGCTCCAAGCCAGAATTCACCGACAACATTACCTCTGGCCTGCAGTGGCTGGGGCTGGATTGGGATGAAGGCCCCTTCTTTCAGTCCCAGCGGCTGGACCTGTATCGCCAGGCCATCCAAACCCTTTTGGATAAGGGCCTGGCCTACCGCGCCTACGACACTCCGGAAGAACTGGACGCCATCCGCGACGCCATGAAGGCCAAGGGCCAGGCCCCCCGCTACGACAACCGCCATCGAGATTTGACTCCTGAACAACAGGCCAGCTTTGAGGCCGAAGGTCGCCCGGCGGTGATTCGCTTCAAAATTGACGATAGCCGCACCATTAGCTGGAACGACATGGTGCGCGGCCCCGTTTCCTGGCAGGCCAGCGACCTGGGCGGCGACATGGTAATTGCCCGAGCCTCTTCTGCCACTACCATTGGCCAGCCCCTGTACAACCTGGCGGTGGTGGTGGACGACATGGATATGGCCATTACCCACGTCATTCGTGGGGAAGACCACATCGCCAACACCGCCAAACAAATTCTGCTATACGAAGCCTTTGGGGCTAACGTTCCAGCATTCGCTCACACGCCGCTGATTCTGAACCAGAGTGGCCAGAAGCTTTCCAAGCGGGATGGGGTAACCTCCATTTCCGACTTTCAGAAAATGGGGTTTGTGGCTCCTGCCCTGGCAAACTACATGACCCTGCTGGGCTGGTCCGCCCCGGATGCCCAGGAAACATTCACCCTGGCAGAGGCCGCCAAACTGTTCAGCTTTGACCGGGTCAACAAGGCTGGAGCCAAATTCGACTGGGATAAGTTGGACTGGCTCAACAGCCAGTACCTCCATGCTATGGAAGCCGAGGAATTGCTGGAGCTGGTGGTGCCTTACTTAAAGGAAGCCGGTTATCAACTGGATGCTACAGCAGATCGGGACTGGCTACTGCCGCTCATGTCTCTAATTGGTCCCAGCCTGACCCGCTTACCTGACGCCGTTGACCTCAGCCGCTTTTTCGTGACCGAAACGATTGAACTTGCCGATGACGCCAGGGCTCAGCTCCAGCTCGAAGGGGTATCCGATGTGATTCAGGCGGTTATCACCGGGCTAACGGCGGATGTGGCGATGGATTCTGCCGAAGAACTGAAGTCTTTAGTCAACCAGGTCACCAAAGCCCAGGGGGTGAAGAAGGGGTTGGTGATGAAATCCCTGCGAGCGGCCCTGATGGGAACCTTGCAAGGCCCTGATTTGATGGATTCCTGGCTAATTTTGCGGCAGCGCCAGTTCGATGTTACCCGGCTCCAAGCTGCAGCTATAGCTGCAGTCACTTAAATGCCATTTTGTAGGTCAATGGTATGGTTTTCACTCCTTTCAAATTCGGCGGTTTAGCTCTCTCAGCCCTAGTTATTGGGCTACCCACGGGGGTTGCTGCACAATCTCCTGCATTCCCTCCAGAAACGTTGCTGAGTCGAGAGTTTGCCCCTAATCCTTTAAAACTCATGGGCAATAGCGGTGGGCAGTTTCCGGCAAACCGAGTCATTGCTCAAGAACGCACCCCCACCGGGCTGTGTTTGGGGTATATCAATGCTGCGCCCAACCACATCATGACCCTGGAGGTATTCTTTGACTATTTGTCAGTCAAGGTAGACAGCGAGCAGGACACCACGTTAATTGTGCAAGGCCCGGGCGGCATCTGGTGTAGTGACGATGTTCAGGGCCATAATCCCGCCATTGAAGGGCAGTGGTTGGCGGGCACCTATCAAATTTGGGTTGGCTCTTATGCTGAAGAACGGTCTGCCGATTACACCCTGCTGATTGAGTCAACCCCAGCTATCAAGGCCAAAAATAGGGCGGAGGATCGCATCTAAACTGGGGAATACTTCGCGAGTCGTGAGTTTTTCTCTAGACTGGAAGCAGTCGACCCCAACGATAGCCCTGGGCATTCGCCCAAAGGGCCAATTTGCGGGAATTTGAGGGTTACGTTACATTAAGTAAAGATTCGTCTCATATTTATCTATTGATCAGATTCATCCAACGTCAACTTCTTTTATCACCCCTCCGCCGGTCACCGTTGCCGTTTGCGGTGCTTTGGGTTACCGAAGGCAGGCGGCATCATTATTGATTTATCAAAAGCCTGTTAACACTTTGCAAGTTAGTCATTAGAGGCCATTGGCATGAAACTTTCCTGGAGAGTCATCCTACTCTGGACCCTACCGCTCTTAGTAATTGGGTTCTTTTTGTGGCAGGGGGCGTTTTCGTCTTCCCCTGCCGACATGGGGCGCAACACCGCTAGCACCCGCATGACCTACGGTCGCTTTCTAGATTATCTAGACGCCGGTCGAGTAACCTCGGTTGACCTATACGACGGTGGCAAAACGGCCATCATTGAAGCGGTAGATCCCGAGTTGGATAACCGGGTGCAACGGTGGCGGGTAGACCTGCCCGGCAATGCCCCTGACCTGGTCAGCCGCCTGCGGGATGCCAATATCAATCTTGACGCCCATCCCCCCCGCAACGATGGCGCTATCGTAGGTGCCCTGGGCAACCTGCTGTTTCCCCTGCTATTGATTGGGGGACTGTTCTTTTTGTTCCGCCGCTCCAGCGGTGGCCCTGGTGGCCCCGGTCAGGCCATGAACTTCGGCAAGTCAAAGGCCCGATTTATGATGGAGGCCAAGACCGGCATCATGTTTGATGACGTAGCCGGTATTGATGAAGCGAAGGAAGAACTGCAAGAAGTGGTGACCTTCCTGAAAAAGCCGGAACGCTTCACTGCGGTGGGAGCGCGCATTCCCAAAGGTGTGCTGCTGGTTGGCCCTCCCGGAACTGGTAAGACCCTGCTGGCCAAGGCTATTGCTGGTGAGGCTGGGGTTCCCTTCTTCAGCATCTCCGGTTCTGAATTTGTGGAAATGTTCGTCGGGGTCGGGGCTTCCCGCGTGCGCGACCTGTTTAAGAAAGCGAAAGACAACGCCCCCTGCATCATCTTTATTGACGAGATTGATGCCGTGGGTCGTCAGCGGGGTGCTGGCATCGGCGGCGGTAATGACGAGCGGGAGCAAACCCTGAACCAGCTCTTGACCGAGATGGATGGCTTTGAGGGCAACACCGGCATTATCATCATCGCCGCCACCAACCGGGTAGACGTGCTGGATTCTGCCCTGCTGCGTCCCGGACGCTTTGACCGTCAGGTGATGGTTGATCCCCCCGACATCAAGGGTCGTCTGGAAGTGCTAAAAGTGCACGCCCGCAACAAAAAGCTGGACCCGGATATTTCCCTGGAAGCCATTGCCCGACGCACTCCTGGCTTTACCGGAGCCGACCTGGCCAACCTGCTGAATGAAGCCGCCATTCTTACCGCTCGCCGCCGCAAAGAGGCCATCACCATGTCGGAGGTGGATGCCGCCGTTGACCGGGTGATTGCGGGTATGGAAGGCACTCCCCTGGTGGACAGCAAGAGCAAGCGGTTGATTGCCTACCACGAAGTGGGCCATGCCATTGTTGGCACCCTGATGAAGGCCCACGACCCAGTGCAGAAGGTGACCCTGATTCCTCGGGGACAGGCCCAGGGCTTGACCTGGTTTACCCCCAGCGAAGAGCAAATGCTGATTTCTCGGGCTCAGCTGCTGGCTCGCATTACCGGTGCCCTGGGGGGTCGCGCCGCTGAGGACATCATTTTTGGCGATGCGGAAGTCACCACCGGGGCGGGTAACGACCTGCAGCAGGTGACCAACATGGCCCGACAAATGGTAACCCGCTTCGGCATGTCTGACCTGGGTCCCCTCTCTTTGGAAAGTTCCCAGGGTGAGGTATTTCTGGGGCGCGACTGGATGTCTCGCTCGGAGTACTCCCAGGAGGTGTCCTCCCGCATTGATGAGCAGGTGCGTACGATTGTTGAGCACTGCTACGACGACGCCAAGCGTATGATGCAGGAAAATCGAGCGGTCATTGATCGCCTGGTTGACCTGCTGATTGAGAAGGAAACCATCGACGGCGACGAGTTCCGGCAAATTGTGTCTGAATATGCTGCCGTTCCAGACAAAGAGCAGTTTGTGCCTCAACTGTAACTCTGTTGCTATCGGTTCGGTCATGCAGTGCATCTGTTGACCAATGGCTGAAGGCTCGTCTTAATGGCGAGCCTTTCTTGTGTTGAGTTCTTGATAAGGTCAGGGGCGATGTCAGCTTTTCCGGTGGCAGTCAGCTAAGGTTGGAATGATTTCTCACGGGCTCTGCTATGTCTCGTCCTACCCTGTACATTGCCATTACTAATCACGGGTTCGGTCACGCTACCCGAGCCGCTTCTGTGGCGGCAGCGGTCAGCGCGATCATGCCAGAGGTCAACCTGATTCTGTCCACTACGGCTCCGCAATGGCTGTTGGACTGTTATTTGCCTACCAACTACCAGTACCGGCAACGGGCGTTCGATCTGGGCGTGGTCCAGGCCGATAGCCTGACGATGGATTTAGCGGCCACCCTGGAAAAGCTGCAGCACATTCAGGCCCAGCAGAATGAAATTATTGCCGCAGAAGCTGAATTTTTGCGGCAGCAACGGGTTGACCTGGTAGTCGCTGATATTCCTCCCCTGGCCACCGCCATTGCCCATGCCGCCGATGTTCCCTGCTGGATGGTGAGTAACTTTGGCTGGGACTTCATCTACCGCGCCTGGGGTGAGGAATTTGAAGCCATCGCCGACTGGGTGGGGGAATGTTTTGGGCAGTGCGATCGCTTATTTCGCCTCCCCTTCCACGAACCCATGGCTGCATTTCCGGTCATCGAAGAAGCCGGACTAACCGGCGGCACCCCCCGCTACAACACCGACACCCTGCGGTCCCGCTGGAATTTAAAAACGGCCCCAGACAAAACGGTACTGCTCACCTTTGGCGGCTTGGGGCTGCAGTCTATCCCCTACAAAGATTTAGCCAATTTCCCCGACTGGCAGTTCCTGACCTTCGACCATCAGGCCCCAGACCTGCCCAACCTGCTGAAACTACCCAAAAACGAACTGCGCCCGGTAGATGTGATGCCCCTGTGTGGACGAGTCGTTTCCAAACCCGGGTTCAGCACCTTCTCCGAAGCCTGTCGGCTGGACGTACCCATCGTCACCATTACCCGCGACGACTTTGCCGAAGGTCCCGTCCTGGTCAACGGCATGCAAGACCACGCCTGGCACCAGGTGATGAGTCCCGAAGACTTTATTCAAAGCAAATGGGAGTTCCTCCGCCAGCCCCTGAGTCCGCCCAGGACAGATAGGGCGGTTGCCAAAAACGGGAATGAGACCATCGCCCGGGCGATTGTTCAATACCTTTCAAAAGGAGAGGGCTAAACTCGCCGATCACTGTGAAGGCATACTCCGGGTGGAATCCGCTACAGAAAAGAGCTATCCACCAGATGGATAGCTCTCAACAGTGAGTAAACTGCTATCGTGCGAGCTTCGAGAGGCTAGAGACAGCTCTAGTTAGGTGACCCTACCAGATCCTCGGCCCGATCTCCGTTACCTGACAGGCTCTGGGTATCAATCCCGTTGGCCTCATCCACCTGGGTTTTGGTTCTAGCGATGGAGAAAACCAGTAAGCCGAACAATGGCTTAGCCAGTAAATCCGCTACGGTATAGCCGACCTGCACGCCCACCGTTGCTGCAGCCCCCTGAATGCCGATTTCAGGCAGCAGATAGGCAATGGGGTATACTCCCCAGGAAGCCAGGAGCAAGAACCGCATCCCATTAATCAGGGTTTTGACTTGCTGGGGCTGACGCTCAATAGCCCGATTCAACTCTGTCCAAATTACGAACAGGATGTAGAGAAACGGGACGGTACTGATGGCACCCCAGATGGCACGCACTTTAATGGTGTCTGCAACTTCGCCGACATAGCCCGTGGCAATCATCAAGACAGCAGCAAGGGCCAGCTTGACGAACAAAGGACGGGCAACCTTGAGGGGCAAAGCCAGCACTGCGACCGCTTCAATCAGAAGAAGGGGAACCGTCAGCAACCAGTCAATGTATCGGTAAGCATCGTCGAAGGGAGCACCCGTTACGAAATAGACGCCTTCCTGGAGGCCATAGGTCGCGTCCCAGCTATTGAAAATGCGGAGGTAGTGATAGCCAGCAATACTCACCACTACCCCCGAGATAATGATGGCGACTCGATACCTTTGCCCAACCAAAGATTTTGCGTTGAAGAAAAACAGAGCCGACGCAAACATGGCGGCAATCGCCAGGGAAAACGCCTGGTAAATGATGTTGAACTGCAGAGGAGTCAGCTCCGTTGGTAGAGCCGAAAAAATTAAATGTTCCATATTTATGTTGAGTGGTTTTCAGTAAGCAAAGGCCAAGTCAGGCACTTTTCGAAGCTCTTTAGCCAAGTTCAGAGGAGTTTGTCGATTAGCAAACTCGGCTGTAGAAACTGCCTGCAAAAGCTCTCCACTGGGTAAGCCCTTACTTCGAAATGAGAAAGCGACTTTTGTCTTCAAAAGTGTTTGAACCAGACAATAGTCGTTAGTATCACGTCCTCACAGTTTTAATTTAGTGAAGAAATAAAATTCAAGGCTGCGACCTATGATAGAGATGGGGCTATACCCTTTGACGGATATGGAACAAGCATGGCTACCGTAGACTACTCCGACTTTCCCCTGCCGGCAGGCATAGCCGGTGGGTTTTGATAGGGCATGGGAATATACTGCACCGTCGGACGCCCCATCATCGGCTGGGGATAGAGATCCATCAGGTTGTAAATTTCCATGGGTAAGCCCACAGCAACCGGCAGTCCCATCTCGGTTGCTTCTTCCACAGACACGGGGTAATCGTGGGTAACCTGGCCGGTAGTCAGGCGATCGATAATTTTGTCGATGTTTTCAGGGGCAACTTTTTGTTGGGGAATGGCATCTTCTAACAGGGAACGCACAAACCGCTGCACCTGCTGAATGGCCTTCCTGGCTACATCAGCCGTCACCAGGGTCTGGTCGTCGATCTTCTCGATGGGCTTCTCTTCCAGTACCTTCAGCAGACTGGCAGCAGCTACATTCCCCAGTTGAGGGTCAACCGGACCCAGGACGGCGTTTTCGTCCATGACAATCTCATCTGCCGCCATGGCCAGCATGGTGCCGCCGCTCATGGCGTAATGGGGAATGAACACCGTTACCTTAGACTGGTGACGCAGCAAGGCTCGGGCAATTTGCTCCGTGGCCAGCACCAGGCCACCGGGGGTGTGCAAAATCAGGTCAATGGGCACATTGGGGGGCGTCAACCGAATTGCCCGCAGAATTTGCTCAGAGTCCTCAATGTTGATAAATCGCGAGATGGGAATGCCTAACAGACTGATGGACTCCTGCCGGTGAATCAGCAATATCACCCGACTGCCCCGTTGTTGCTCAAAGGTGCGGATGGCAGTCAGTCGCCGCGATTCTACAATTCTGCGCTGAATTGCCGGTTGCACCGACGAAATAATAAGGAAGATAAAAAACAGATTAATAAAGTTCATGGGTTTGGATCAGCCGACACAGCCATCATTGCAGATCCCTTGCCTGAGGAGGATGGCCAGGCAGACATATTTTGGAGATTGTGGAGAGTAACGGATGAGTTTTCAATACTGGCCAATGGTGATGGTAGGGCTCTTTGCTATTCAGGTGGGAAATGACGCTGCCCAGGCCCAGCAAGCAGCGTCATCTCGGGGCCTGGCGTCATCAGCGCCAGGGGCACTGGCCCAAAATGCTGAGGCATCTCCGGCGGCGGACATTGCCCTGCCCAGGGTGTCATTTGCTACTCAAAATGGCCTGTTTTCGATTTTGCCTACAGGAGATGCGCGACAAGAACTCATCGCCAGCGAAAATACCCCGTTCTTTAACCTCGACTGGTCCCCCGGCGGCAGTCGCCTGGCCGTTGAGCACAATTATGGGGACGTTTACATCACCCAGTCTGGCCAAACCACCCTGACCGCTGTGTTTGATAGCGATTGCTTTCGCCCCCCCACGCTGGATCTGGCCTGGCAGGAAGATGGCAACATCCTGCTGATTAAGCAGCTCTGCAATCCGCCGGTCTCAGGGGTAGCGGGGAGTGTGGATATCTTTGTAGCCCGGTCCACCGGACAGCTCAGCCGCCTTGCTAACCTGCCCGATAACCTGCAGTCGGATCTTTACATTTCCCCCGATGCCACCCAGGTGGCCTATATTGCAGACCAGCACATCTATATCCTCAGCACCGAGGATTCCCCCCCGCGTCAGGTGACCCAAACTCCGGGGTTGTATGGTGCCGCTGGCAGCCCCCTGGCCTGGTCTCCCGATGGTCAGCAGATTGCGTTTTACGAGGGCACTTACCCCTTTCAGCGCATCAACCTGATCAATGTGGACGGGACAAATCGCACAGTCCTCACGCCAGATCCAGAGTTTCAGATCTATCGCAGTCATCTGGCCTGGTCGCCGGATGGGAGCAAAATTGCGTTTTATCAACCTTCAAACCCACCGGATAGCAATCAGGAGGTCATCAACCTCATCGACCTCAGCTCTGGAGCCATAGAAACCCTGACTCGCCCCGGTTTCTACAACGCCCTGAGCTGGTCTCCTGACAGTCAGCAGCTGGCCTTTGCCTCCGGTTCTCAGTTCGAGCAGCAGGCAATGTTTGTCTATGACCTGGCCAGCGGTGACTTTACCTCCCTTACCCCCCAGCCCTTTCAAAACGTGCTGATCAGCCAATGGTCCCCCAACGGCGACTGGATTGCCTTCACCGCCACCCCCATCGGAGATGAGCTAGGGACTCAGATTCTCTATACGGTGCGTCCCGACGGGTCTGGCCTTGCTACTCTCACATCACCCGATGAGTATGTGTACCCCTTTGCGTGGATTCCTCAGCCGTAGAACGCGGGGATAAGATCCCAGGGCTCTACCGCCGGATCAGTCAAAAGTTATTGCGCACCGGCCAGAGAAGCTTGGGATCTCGGCTATCCAAACCCTCTCCAAAGTGGGTGTAGGGCGAGTTGCAACCACCAAGAATCCACGCCTTTCATCCCCTCCAGGGAGGGGCAGGGGTGGGTTAATCACGGCCTTGAGCAACTCTATGCTGTAGGAATTGTGTCCTTTTTTGTTGCAGATTTACCCACCCCGCCCTGCGGGCACCCCTCCCAGGAGCTATCCGTTAGGCAGATCTCCCCTCACCCCCTCAATCCCCCTCTCCCAAAATGGTAGAGGGGGAGGCTAGAAGGGGCTTTCCGGCTCCCCTTCTCCCGCTCTGGGAGAAGGGGTTGGGGGATGAGGGAAACTCTCGCAATGCCCAGGTTTCGTCAACTTTTGCGTAAGGGATAGCTCCCAGGAGGGGAAGTTGTTGTAGACTCACTGACAAAGCTGAGACACTGCATCCAACGCCTGCTGTACCACTTCCACGCCAGCTCCCGGCTTGCAGGACCCCTCGGTCAGAATTTGCTTCCAGCGGCGGCTGCCGGGTTGACCGGCAAACAGCATCAGCATGTGGCGAGTGATTTTGTTGAGTTTGAGTCCTCGTCCGGTCCAGTAGTCGATGTAGGGCAGCATGGCTTCTACGACCTCATGGCGAGACGGGGGAGCCTGGTCATTCCCAAATAACCGCTGATCTACTTCTGCAAACAGATAAGGATTGTCGTAAGCCGCCCGCCCAACCATGACAGCATCCACCTGAGCCAGTTGTTCTGTGACCTGCGCCAGAGTCGTAAAGCCGCCGTTGATTTCAATCCACAGGTGAGGGAATTCCGCTTTGAGCCGATGCACATCCCCGTACCGCAGCGGCGGAATGTTGCGGTTGTCTTTGGGACTCAACCCCTGCAGCCAGGCTTTGCGGGCATGGACGGTGAAGTGGCGGCATCCGGTTTGGGAGACCACATCTACGAAATGGGCCATGTCTTGGTAGCGGTCAATGTCATCGACCCCAATCCGGTGTTTGACGCTGACCGGGAGGGGACTGGCCACCATCATGGCCGCCACACAGTCGGCCACCAGCCCAGGTTGAGCCATTAAACAGGCCCCGAAGTTGCCGCTCTGCACCCGGTCGCTGGGGCAGCCTACATTCAGGTTGATGCCGTCGTAGCCAAAGTCCGCCGCAATACGGGCACAGTCGCCCAGGTTTTTTGGATCATCCCCGCCCACCTGCAGAATCAGGGGACATTCATCGGGGGTAAAGCCCAGCAGATGGTCCCGGTCGCCGTAGGTGATGGCCTGGGCCGTGACCATTTCGGTGTAGAGCAGGGTGTGCCGCGTGATCTGCCGCATAAAGTAGCGGTAGTGGCGGTCGGTGCGGTCCATCATCGGCGCAATGCTGATGGGGCGCTCAATCGGCAAACGTGGAAGTGGCTCTACTGCATCCGCAGCTACTGCCGGGGAGTTCGTCATGTGTGCAAGGTCAGCCAGGGGCATTGGGTCTTACCCTATCCTGCCATAGACCGCATGGTGAAAGCGGCCCATCTGCTATCTCGGCAATATCGGCAATAAATAATAGTAGAGTGTGACTGGGCATAGTGTTTGGTTTCTGCGGTGTTAATTTTAGGGGACAGGTAGGCCGGGCACCCGACGCAACGCTGGGAGACACGGTTGTCTTCAGACTTGCCCCAGATGCTTTCGCCCTTAGTTTGGAAGGAAAAAGCCCAAGTCCCCAGTCTCTTGATAGGTATAATCCTCATCTGAGAAGTAATTTTTTTTGTTACTTACTGCCAACAACCACCCGCTTTTTGGGCACACTAGTAGCTATGAAAAGTCTTATACCAGGTCCAGCTCAAAAACTGTAGCTTTCCCTTAGGCAAAACTCCACATCTGGACTTAAACAAGGTTTATGATCTACAGTTCCGCTTGAGTTTAATCAGCCTTCAACGTTTCTTAATGCTCCTTTGGCCCAGCGTGCTTAAGGGTGTCAGCCCTCTTTTTTTGCCCGGCTATATTAGGGAAGTCGAGAAGATGTGTCCTGAACCAACCCGTGGAGGGGATTTCTGCAGGTTATCGGTATGGAGCAAGAGTTTACTTTGTCTCAAGAGCACCGCACCCCAACCCCTTTAGAGGCAGCTCAGGCTCAGATCTATCAGCTATCTCAGCAGCTCGCCACTGAGCGCGATGCCGCTCGCCAGACCCAGGCCCACCTTCAGGATCAGCTCAAACAACAGGAGCACTACATTGCTGAGCTAAAGGCTCAGACCGAGGAACTGCACTGGATTCTTTCATCCAGCCCCGCCATTACCTACAGATGCCAGGTGGAGGTGAATTATGACTGCACGTTTGTCACCTCAAACATTGAGTCAGTTTTAGGCTATACCCCCGCTGAAGTATTCGCCGAACCAGAGTTCTGGCAAAAGCGCATCCATCCCGAAGACGCTGAGCGTGCCCTCGCGGATATTTTCCTACGGTTTAAGCGGGGCCATTTAACCAGCGAATATCGGTTTCGCCATCGAGACGGGCATTACGTCTGGCTGCGGGACGAGAGCATTGTCATATACGACGACCAGGGCAACCCATCGGAAGGGGTGGGCTATATCACGGACATCACCATCCGCAAACATGCCGAGCAACGGGTTGATCAAGAGCTGCAGCGCATTGCCGCCGAAAATCGCCAGTATCGCCAGACCCTGAAAGAACAGGAAGCCACCTATCGACACCTGTTTGACTGCAACCCCCAGCCGATGTGGGTGTATGACCTGGAAACCCTGCACTTTTTAGCGGTCAACGATGCTGCGGTGGCCAAGTATGGCTATTCCAGGGCGGAATTTATGGCCATGACCATTGCCGACATACGCCCACCAGAGGACGTGCCCCGGCTGCTGGAGAATGTGGCCCAGGTAGATACAGGGATTGATTTCGCTGGCATTTGGCAACATCGCTTGCGCAATGGCCAGATTATTCAGGTGGAAATCGTGTCCCATGCCCTGGAGTTTGAGGGACGACGGGCTGAACTGGTGATGGCCCTGGATGTAACCCAACGGGTGGAAGCGGAGCAGGCTCTGCACCACCTCAACCGTGCCCTGGAACAGACCGTGGCAGAACGCACTGCCGAACTCCGCAAGAGCCAGACCGAGCTGCAAACTATCCTGAACAGCTCTCCGGCCAAGATTTATGTTGAGGATCTGGACGGGCGATATACCTTTGTTAACCAGACGTTTCTCAACATTCTCCACTGCCAGCCGGAGGATATTCTCGGTAAAACTCCCTACGAATTATTTCCAGCTGACATTGCCGATGCCTTTCGGGCAAACGAACGGTTGCTGCAGGAACACGGAGGTGTGCAACAGTTTGAGGAAACGGTTCTAGTCAATGGTGAGGAGCGGGTCTACTGGTCAAGTAAGTTTCTGCTCAAGGATGACCAGGGGGAAGTCTATGCCCTCTGCGGCATGTCTACCGACATTACCGACCGCAAAGCCGTAGAGTCAGCCCTGCAGGTCAGCCGCGATCGCATACAGGCGACCCTGGCAGCCCTGCCGGATATCGTCCTGCGGTTGGACCAGAGCGGGCGATATCTCGATTTCCATGCCTCTAACTTCATGCAGGAGATGACCGGAGTTGAGGATCTTGTAGGGCGCGCCATGGCCGAGGTATTGCCCGCCGAGATGGCTCAAGATCGCCTGCAGCGCATCCAACGGGTGGTGCACAGCCAAACTGTTGAAGTGTACGAACAGCAGATCCAGCTTAACGGCGAGCAACGTCATGAAGAGGTGCGCATCGCGCCCTGTGGCGACAATGAAGCGGTATTTGTGATTCGCGATATCACCGATCGCAAACAGGCCGAGGCCCAGCTCAAACGCCAACTGGCGGCCATTGAAGCAGCCGTGGATGGCATTGGCATTTTGCAAGACGAAACCTTTCAGTATGTGAACCGCGCCCACCTGGAAATATTGGGTTACTCCCAGGCCGAAGAACTGGTGGGGCAATCCTGGAAGCTGCTATATGGGCCAGAAGAACTGGCCCGCTTTGAACAAGAGATTATGCCCAGGCTGGCACGGGACAGGGCCTGGGTCGGAGAAGCCGTTGCCACCCGCAAAGATGGCACCACCTTCGACCAGGGCATATCCCTCACCCTGACCGAGGAAGGTCTGCTGATTTGCGTCTGTGAAGACATTAGCGATCGCAAAGCCGCCGAACGGGCCTTACACACCTCCCAAACTTTTCTACAAACGGTGTTAGAAACAGCGCCCCTGGCCATCTTTTGGAAAGATCTGCAGGGAGTTTACCAGGGGGCAAACACCCAAACCGCCGAAATTTTTGGTCTCAAGACTACGGCAGATATCATTCACCGTACCGATGCCCAGCTGGCCTGGCCCCCGGACCTGGTGGACATTATTCAGGCAGAAGACCAACAGATTATCGCCACGGGCAAGGCCTATCTCAATATCGTGCAACAGACGACCCTGAACACGGGTCGGGAGATCTGGATAGAGGTCAAAAAAGTACCCCTACGAAACGAAGCAGGGCAGATTGTCGGGATTTTAGGCACGGCCCAGGATATCACCACCCGCAAACAAGCCGAAATTGAACTACAAGATCTGACTACTCGCCTCACCCTGGCCCTCAAGGTAGGGGCCTACGGCACCTGGGACTGGGATTTTGTGCATGAGGCCACCTGGGATGAGCGCATGTATGAGATCTATGGCCTGCAACAGCTGGGGCGAGCCGCCACCTACCAGGACTGGCGCGATTGCGTACACCCGGATGATATTGATCACGTAGAGGCCCAGTTGCAAGCGACTGTGCGGGGCGAGGCCACCTTTAACGTTGAATTTCGGAGCTGGAGGAGAGATGGCCACCTGCGTTGGGTCCAGGCCATGGCCCAGATACAACAGGATAGCCAGGGCATGTCCCAGCGCATGGTTGGCCTTAACCTGGACATTACCGAGCGTAAAGAAACCGAAGAACAGCTCCGCAATCTGTCCCATCGTCTTTCCCTGGCTGTACAGGCTGGCCAGATCGGGATTTGGAGTTGGGACTTGGACCAGCAACTACTGTGGGATGAACAACTCTGCAAAATATATGGACTACAGCACCCGGAATCGATCATGTCCTGGCAGGCATGGCGCAGCATGGTTCATCACGAAGATATCGAGCGGGTTGAGGCGCGGCTACGGGCTACCCTGGCGGGCGCACCCTATGCCGGGGTAGAATTTCGCATCTGGCGCACCGATGGAGAACTGCGGTGGCTCCAATCCTTTGCCCAGGTACAGCGAGATGACCAGGGCAACCCCGTGCAAATGGTGGGGATTAATCAAGACATTACTGAGCGCAAATTAGCCGAACAAACCCTCGAAGCCAGCGAAAATCGCTTCCGTCGGGTGTTTGCCTCCAACGTTGTGGGGATCATGTTTACCGATTTTAGCGGTCTGGTGTTGGACGCAAACGAGCGGTTCCTGAACCTGCTGGGCTATACCCAGACCGAATTAAAGGCCCGGATGATTAACTGGGTTAACCTGACCCCGCCGGAACACCGGGGTCAGGATCTTGAGGCCATGGAGATGCTGCGCCGCCATGGCACCGTCGATCCCTGGGAAAAGGAATACATCCGCAAAGATGGTAGCCGAATTGCGGTGCTGGTCGGCGTGGCCATGCTGCATGAAACCGATACCCAATGCGTCTGTGTTGTGATTGATATTAGCGATCGCAAACAGGCCGAACTAGACCTGCAGCGCACCAACGCTGAACTCGAACGAGCCACCCGCCTTAAAGACGAATTTCTGGCCAATATGAGCCACGAACTGCGCACTCCGCTTAACGCTGTACTGGGCATGGCCGAGGGCCTTCAAGAAGAAGTGTTTGGCCCCCTCACCGAGCGGCAACGGCGCAGTCTAAACACCATTGAACGCAGCGGCACCCACCTGCTGTCGTTAATTAACGACATTCTAGACCTGTCAAAAATTGAGGCTGGTCACCTCGAACTTGACTTTGCCCCTATCACCATCAGCTTACTCATTGACTCCAGCCTGACCTTTGTGAAGCAGCAGGCCCACAAAAAACAACTCCGGCTCGAAACCCAAATTCCCGCTGGTTTGCCAGATTTGTGGGGCGATGAACGCCGCCTGCGCCAGGTGCTGATTAACCTACTTACCAATGCCGTCAAGTTTACGCCCGAGGGGGGCCGCATTACTATTTCAGCAGCCTATACACCCCGGACACCAGACGATCGGGCTAACTATCGAGAGCTGATTCATCCCCAGGGAGACCCCGCCACCACCGTAGGTATTCTGTCCCTGGCGGTTGCCGATACCGGCATTGGCATCAGCCCCAAGAACGCCAAAAAACTGTTTCAGCCCTTTGTGCAGGTCGATAGTTCCCTCAACCGCCAGCACGAAGGCACCGGATTGGGGTTAGCCCTGGTCAAGCGCATTACCGAACTACACGGGGGCCAGGTTGAGCTAACCAGCGAAGTCGGCAGCGGCAGTTGTTTCACCATTCAGCTACCGATTATGGCTATTGCTTCAAACAATGCTGCTGCAGCAAATCTCACGGCTTCCATAGATGCCCCGACAACCACAACCTCTGACGCCGCCCCCCTCATTTTGCTGGCCGAAGACAACGCAGCCAATATCAATACCACCACCGCCTATTTAACCGCCAAGGGCTATTACTTAATGGTGGCAAAAAACGGCATTGAAGCCGTCAATCTGGCCCAAACTAACCATCCCGATCTAATTTTGATGGACATTCAAATGCCCCAGCTTGACGGCTTAGAAGCCATCCGCCGAATTCGCCAAATTCCTGCCCTGGCCAATGTACCTATTCTGGCTGTTACCGCCCTGGCCATGGAAGGCGATCGCGATCGCTGCCTGGCCGCCGGTGCGAATGAGTACATTTGCAAACCCATTCGCCTGAAACAGCTCTCCCATTTGATTCATACCCTGCTACCAAAATCCTCCATAGAATGAACGGAAAAACCTAATTTACCCATGTCCACCAATTTTTACCATGTCGGGTGGGTCGTACTAGGCTGAATCTCCCTGCTCCGCACCCTGGCGATATTATTTTCTCCCCTGATTCCCTGATCCCATCCCCCCATAGGTAGCCTTACCCTAGAGAAACGTCATCACCCCGAGAGCCTGGGAAAACTTCGTCAACACTAACAACGCATGGGCATCCAACCGGCCCTAACGTCACGGGTTAATCCATGAATTCTACACAGTCCATCTCTATCCTGGTCATTGACGACGAACCCACAAACTTCGACGTAGTTGAAACCATTCTGGTCGCCCGGGAAGGCAGCTGGAACAGTGGCAGACCCTACCAGATCCATTACGCTAGCAGCGGTCAGAAGGCCCTGGAGCAGATTTCTTCCTGCCGCCCTGACTTAATTTTGCTGGACATAATGATGCCCGGTATGGACGGCATCGAAGTGTGTCAACGCATTAAAGCTCTGCCCCGGTGGCATATTGTGCCGATCATCGTTACCACTGCCCTGACCGAAAAAAAAGACATGGCCCGATGCCTGGCGGCAGGGGCCGATGACTTCATCAGCAAACCCCTCAACAGCACAGAGCTGGCAGCCCGAGTACAGTCTATGCTGCGAATTCACGACCAGCAGCGGCGGCTCGAAACCTTTAATGCCCAATTAGAAACCCAGGTGCGGCAGCGCACCGCCAAGCTGCGCCGCCGTATTGTGCAAGATCCCCTGACGGGCCTGCCCAATCGGTTGGGGCTAATAGAGGCTTTAAACGCCAGATTAGCGGCAGGAGAAACCCACCTGGGGCTGATTCATCTTGACTGCGATGACTTTCAAATGGTGAATAACTCCCTCGGTTACCGGTTGGGGAACCAGCTGCTGGTGGCCATTGCCCAACGACTGCAGCACCACTTGCAGCCCTGCGATCTGCTATCCCACGTCGGTGCAGACGAATATTGCCTGCTCTGCACTGACGTCACCACCCTGGATGATATTGAGCACCGCCTGAAGATCCTCGAGGGCTGCTTTGAACAACCCTTTACCGTGGGAGAGGTAGAAATTTACGCCTCTGCCTGCTTTGGCATTACCCTGGCGAGGAGTACCCAGCAAGACGCTGAAGCACTACTGCAGACTGCCGGTACGGCCACTTACCACGCTAAACGACGGGGCAGAGGCAGCATTCAAGTGTTTGACCGGGCCATGCATCAGGCCATTCTCAACCGCCTGACCCTCGAAAACGACCTCAAGCGGGCCCTAGAACGCCAGGAGTTCGTGACCTTTTACCAACCGATCATAGATATTCAAAAGCAGCAGATCGCCGGGTTAGAAGCCCTGGTGCGGTGGCAACATCCAGACCGGGGGTTGGTGTCCCCTGGGGAATTTATCCCCTGTATGGAAGCCACCGGGCTGGTGGTGCCGGTAGGCATGGTGGTGCTGCAGCAGGCCTGCGCACAGCTACAGCGCTGGCACCAGCGGGGCAATACTCACCTGACCATCAGCGTAAACCTGTCGGTGCGCCAGTTTGCCTGTCCCACCCTGGTGGAAGACATTGACCGCATTTTGGCAGCAACCGACGTTGATCCTAACTACCTCAAACTTGAAATTACCGAGAGCGCCATTATGAATAATGCCGAAGCGGCGATTGCTGTGACGGAAAAACTGCGGTCGCGGGGTATTCATATCAGCATTGACGATTTTGGCACCGGTTATTCTTCCCTGGGGTACCTGCATCGGTTCCCGGTAGACACGCTCAAAATTGATCGCTCCTTCGTGGCCCAGATGGAAGATAAGGATTCTGATTTCCATGTCGTCGAGGCGATTGTGGCCCTGAGCCAAAAATTGCGCATTTCGGTCATTGCCGAAGGCATCGAAACGATCCAGCAGCTCAAGGGGCTGCAGCAGCTCGGGTGCGAGTATGGCCAGGGATATTTGTTTTCTCGCCCTCTCCCCGCCGAGGCTTTGACCGAACTCCTTGAGCAGGCCGACTTCACCATTATGGCTGGGGCTAAAGGGGAGGCGGCAATGCCGTTTACATTGCCGTTGAATAAATGGTAGCGGGCAGTGCTAGTGCCTTGTCTTTTGGGAATACTGACTACGGCATGGTTTTAACCGATGGGCCTCTTTGCAAAAAGACGGGAACATAACCTTTATGACATCATCTTCGTCCATTCTGATGGTCGATGACCAACCCGAGAATTTTGATGTTGTCGAGACGCTGCTGGCCAACCAAAATTATGACCTTCATTATGTTAATGAGAGCTCCAGGGCTCTGGAGTGCTTAACCAAGTTGCAACCCGATTTGATTTTGCTGGACGTGATGATGCCCGGCATTGATGGTATTCAGCTGTGTCGCGAAATCAAGGCTCTACCACAATGGCAGGCGGTTCCTATCATTATGGTTACGGCCCTGGCGACCAAGGCTGATCTGGAACGCTGCCTTGATGCCGGTGCCGATGACTTTATTAGTAAACCGGTCCACGGGGTGGAACTGCGGGCTCGGGTGCGGTCAATGCTGCGCATTCGCCAGCAGCATCACCAGCTTCAGGTCTATGCCAGCCTTAAAGCAGACACCGCCAGGGTTTTAAACCACAGCTTGCGCACCCTGCGGGGCAATTTGACCTCTACCCTCACCCATGAGCTGAAAACGCCCCTGACCGGCATTTTGGGCGGGTTAGATTTCCTGCGTAGAGGCCTGCAGGCCATGACTCGGGAGGAAATCAACGATTTTCTCAACCTCAGCTACGAGTCGGCCTGCCGCCTGGAAGCCCTGATCCAAAAGCTGCTGCACTACAGCGCTTTAGAATGTGAGGCCATTCAGCCAGACCTGGGGCAAGCAGCCCAGACCACCTTCATAGAGAGCTGGGCTGCCATTAAGGCCAACCAGTACAACCGCCTGCAAGATTTAAGCGGTTCTGTTCCTAAAGCCAAGCTGTTTATTTCTCCAGAGCATTTGTGCTGGATTGTCGATGAGCTGGTCGAAAATGCCGTTAAGTTTTCCCCGGCCAATACGCCGGTGACCATAGTCGGTCGCGTAGAGTGGCCCTGGTTTCACCTGCACATCAGCGATCAGGGGCCTGGCCTCACCCCCGAGCAAATTTCCCAGGTGGGGGCATTTATTCAGTTTGAACGCAATCAAATCGAACAACAGGGCACCGGCCTGGGGTTGGCCATTGCCAAACGGGCTACAGAACTCTGGGGCGGGCAGCTTGAGCTAGACAGCACCCCTGGCCGGGGGACAACCGTCACCGTGCGGTTCCTGACTGAACCCGACAGCAATTGAAAAAACTCTGCCCAGAGTATAGAGAAATACCCGTTTTGAGTATCGCAATGTAAACGAGTGTTGCAATCCGGTTAACATCCCTTCGGGTGGTAGTAAATTGCCGAAACCAGCGTGATACGATGCGTTTCGTAGCTTTTTAGCGATTTGGAGAAGGTATCCTTGTCACTTCGGGTAGCAGTAGTAGGATCAGGTCCGGCAGGCTCCTCGGCTGCTGAGACACTAGTAAAAGCGGGTATTGAAACTTATCTCTTCGAGCGTAAGTTAGACAATGCCAAACCCTGCGGCGGGGCCATTCCCCTCTGCATGGTCGATGAGTTTGATTTGCCCCAAAACATCATCGACCGCCGCGTGCGCAAGATGAAGATGATTTCTCCCTCCAATGTCGAGGTGAACATCGGTAGCACCCTTAAGGACAACGAATATATCGGCATGTGTCGCCGCGAGGTGCTGGATGGGTTCCTGCGCGATCGCGCCGCCAAGCACGGGGCAAAACTCATCAACGGCACCGTCCACACCCTGGAACTGCCCAAGACCGAAAGCGACCCCTATACCCTGCACTATTCGGCCCACAGCGAAGAAGGCATGGTGGGTGAGCACCGCTCTTTGCAGGTTGACCTGGTGATTGGCGCTGACGGGGCCAATTCTCGGGTCGCTAAGGCCATCAAAGCTGGGGATTATAACTATGCGATCGCCTTCCAGGAGCGCATCCGTCTCCCCAAAGACAAGATGGACTACTACGAAGAACTGGCGGAAATGTACGTGGGTAACGATGTTTCCCCGGACTTTTATGCCTGGGTCTTCCCCAAGTATGACCATGTGGCTGTGGGCACCGGCACCATGCGGGTGAACCAGGCCAAGATCAAGAAACTGCAGGCCGGTATCCGGGCCCGCGCCGCCAAGCGGTTGGAAGGGGGCGAAATCATCAAGGTGGAAGCTCACCCCATTCCCGAACATCCCAGACCCCGTCGGGTAGTCGGTCGGGTGGCCCTGGTGGGTGATGCCGCCGGTACCGTCACCAAGTCTTCCGGTGAAGGCATTTACTTCGCCGCCAAGTCGGCCCGCATGTGCGCCGAAACCATTGTGGAACTCTCTAACAGTGGCCAGCGCATCCCCACCGAAGACGACCTCAAGGTTTACCTGAAGCGGTGGGATAAGCAGTACGGCATGACCTACAAAGTGCTGGATCTGCTGCAGACGGTCTTCTACCGCTCTGACGCCACTCGGGAGGCCTTCGTCGAAATGTGCTCTGACATTGATGTGCAGAAGCTCACCTTCGACAGCTACCTCTATAAGACGGTAGTACCCGCCAACCCCCTGGTCCAGATGAAGATCACCGCCAAAACCCTGGGCAGCCTGATTCGTGGCCATGCCCTGGCCCCTACCCGTAGCTGGTAGTTGGTTACGGCTTAATTTGTCAACGGGTCTACTCTAAATGCTCCCCAGAACCGGGTTCTGGGGAGTTCTTTTTGTTCAAAACATCCCCAGAGAGCCTGAATCGCGGACGCCCAATTCTCAGGGCCGGGTTGATTGCCTGGAGCCCTGGCACAGTATCCCCGATCAATTGAGGTTCCTTAAGATTGAGTACAATATTTTCCCAGAGCTAGCTACAGCAAGGCCCGAAAAAAATCGGGGATTCTCAGCTCATCAAGTTTGTACCTCATTGAACTGAGAACCGCTATAACGATCTTGAAAAATAGGCAGTAATACCAATTCGTTATGAAGGTGAGCCTAATATTTTCACGTTCTCTGACCCAGAAGTCTTACTAGACAAGGAGTCCACCTCAGAGTGATTGCATTATTAAGCGCAGCTTCAAATTTAATTAGTATAATATTATTTTTATTCGGAAAATAATCTGAGCCAGTGACCCAATTCTCAAAGTTGGATTTTCGATTGTGAATTGCGGATTGCCCCCTTTGCCTGCGTTTCAGCCTCTTCATCAGTACCCTTATCTTGAACAGGCGGTGTCAATCTCCATTCAAACTATGCGTCCTTCTCCTGCAATGTTTACGTATATGTATGAAGGTTTCTTAACAAGTAAAGAAGCCATTCTCTATGCTGAAAGCTTAAGGAGTTGATGACCCGCGTCAGTTATCCCTCAACCTTAATTGAGGTACCTACTCCGGGCGGGTAGTGTTCCCATGATGTCTGCCGGATAGCGTTGCTAATGATTGCTGGTATTTTTCCTTGCCGATGTTGATGTTTAGAGTGTTGTTGCTTCCAGGCTTCCATGGTCACCCAATCGCCCCACAACGATGACGGGTTTAATCACCAGGCATCTACCCCAAAAAATTTTTTTATTGTAGCTATCGGCGCATCGGCGGGGGGGCTGCAGTCCCTGGAGAGCTTTTTTGCCACCATTCCAACCGATACCGCAGCCGCTTTTGTGGTGGTACAGCACCTGTCGCCCAACTTTCGCAGTCTGACTCCCGATATTCTGCAGCGCCACACCGACCTGCCCATTCAGGTGATGGAGGAAGGCAATCTGGTGCATCCCCAACAGGTTTACGTGCTGCCAGCGGGCTATACGGCCACCCTGGATGGACGGCGGCTGCGGTTGTCAAAACGGCCAGAATTGGGAACTAACTACCCCATTGACCAGTTTTTTCTCAGCCTGGCCCGAGAAATCGGTGAATACGCCATCGGTATTTTGCTGTCGGGTACGGGCAACGACGGCACCCAGGGGTTGCGATCCATCCACCATGCTGGGGGCATCGCCATGGTGCAGTCGCCCGATACGACCCAGTTTGAGACCATGGTGGAAAATGCTATCTCCACCGGCATTGTTGATCACATCCTCTCCCCCCAAGATCTGGCCTTTGCGGTACACGACCTGATCAACCTCTCGGTTAACCGGGACAAACTGCCCGACCATCTCACCGACGACATTCCTCCCCGCCAGCTCAACCGCATCCTCACCCTGCTGCAGGATCAAGAACGCCTCGACTTCTCCCAGTACAAACCCGGCACCCTGACCCGGCGCATTCAGCATCGGCTGATTCTGTCAAAGTCGGCAAATTTAGATGCCTACATCCAGTTCCTGAGCAATGCTCCGGCAGAGGTGAAACGGTTGGGGCAAGATCTGCTCATTGGCTCAACCCGCTTCTTTCGCGACCCGGAAGTCTGGGACTATCTGGAACAGGAAGGGCTGCCCCAAATGCTGACCAGCCTGGAACCCGGCCAGGTGCTGCGCCTGTGGGTGCCCGCCTGCGCCACCGGGGAAGAGGTCTACACCCTGGCCATGGTGGCCAACGATGTCATGCAGGAGCGCAATCAGTTCTTTCCCCTCAAAATTTTCGCCACCGATATTGATACCGAAGCCTTGTCCATTGCATCGAAAGGGATCTACAGCGCAACCCTGGTGCAGGGCACCGTTACCGAAGAGCGCCAGGAACGTTATTTCAACCGAGACCACCAGACCTTTATCGTTAAACCCTCCCTGCGGGACCAGATTGTGTTTGCCCCCCACGATCTGAGCCGCAATGCCGGGTTTTCGCAAATGCATTTAGTCAGCTGCCGCAATGTGCTGATTTACATGCAGCCGAACCTGCAGCAGCAGGTCCTGAGGCTACTGCACTTCTCTCTGCAGCCCCGGGGGCTGCTGGTGCTGGGCAGATCCGAAGGGGTCGGTCCGCTGGATGCGGCCTTCCTGGACATGGGGGATGGGCTGAAAGTGTTTCAAAAAAGTGCCGATGTCTCCCTGGGCATGGTGGGGCTGCCGCGCCATGCTATGGCTCGTCCGCTGCAGCCTCCCCAGTCGTCGCGCCCCCCAGCCGGCCAGTACGACCGCTTCTTAGGAGCCATTCTGCGGCTCTACTTCCAAGACCGGGCCATGACCTGTGTGTTGATCAACAGCCGTCACCAGATTTTGCATGTGTTCATGAACACGGCCCAGATACTGAGCTTTCCCCAGCAAGAGGCTACCCTGACCCTCACCGAAATGGTGCCCCTGCCCCTGCGCCTGCCCCTGAGTACGGCCCTGCACCGCATTCGTCGCAACCGGCGACCGGTAATTTTTACCGACATTGCCCTGAATGAAGCCCTGACCCCGGGCAGCAAGGCCACATTGCGGGTGAACACGGCCACAGAATCCGGGGCGTTTAGCGATACCATCATTGTCTTAATCGAGCTGGTAACGCCAGAGGATGCCCCTACGGCGTCCATTGCCCCGGCCACACCACTGCTGCCCTTCGACCTGGATACCGAAGCCGCCCGCCACATCGCCGATCTGGAAGCCGAGCTGCAGCAGACCCGCGAGCATCTGCAGACCACCGTCGCTGATCTGGAAATCATCAACGAAGAGAACCAGGCCACCAACGAAGAGCTGCTGGCCGCCAACGAAGAACTGCAGAGCGCCAACGAAGAGCTGCAGTCCCTCAACGAAGAGTTGCATACCCTTAACGCTGAGAACCAGTCGCGCATTGCCCAACTCACCGACCTCAACACCGACATCAACAACCTGCTCAAAAGTACCGATATCGGGGTGATTTTTCTGGATAGCCAGCTCAACGTGCGTCGCTTTACCCCCGCCGCCGCCCATCTGTTTAACCTGCGCCCCACCGATACCGGCAGGCCCCTGACCGAGCTCACCCACTGTCTGAATATTGCCGATCTGGTGCCTGGCCTGCAGCAGGTGGTTACCACGGGAGACCCGATCGAGCAGGAAGTCTCCGACGTAGCTACCCACGTTACCTACCTGATGCGGCTGCTGCCCTACCGCCGCGAAGACGGCACCCAGGATGGCGTCGTCCTCACCCTGGTGAACATCAACGACCTGAAGCAGGTGCAGATGTCCCTGGCGGAACAGCGAGCTTTTGTACAAAAAATTGCCGAGTCTACCCCCGACATCATCTCCATTTTTGAGCTGCCCGTGGGGCACGTCACCTACATCAACCGCGCCCTTGAGCGGGTGCTGGGGTATTCTCCCGACCTGATCTACAACCGGGGGGATGAAGGCCTGATGAACCTGATTCATCCCGATGACTTACCCACCGTGCAGCAGCACTTCGAGAACCTGAGCCAGGCCAGGGACAGCGACATTTTGCAGTTTGAGGTGCGGTTTCGTGACAAGAACGGCGAATGGCGCTGGTTTAATCAACGCAATACGGTCTTTCAGCGAGGTAACGACGGCACCCCCAACCAAATTCTCGGCATCAGTACCGATGTGACAGCATCTCGCCAGATGCAGCAGGCCCTGGCGCACAGCGAGATGCTGTTTCGCAAAACCCTGGAAGGCTCCCAGGTGATCGTCTTCACCCACGACTTAGACCTGCGCTACACCTGGATTTACAACCCGGCGGGGACCTTTACCCCCGAGCAGGTATTAGGACGCACCGATGCTGAACTGCTGCCCGATCCTGACGGAGCGGCCCGGCTGATGGCCATCAAGCGCCGCACCATGCAAACAGAACAAACCCAGCAGGGAGAAATCTCCATCTCTCTGGCTGACGGTGCCCCGCCCCACTGCTACGACGGCACCTATTCCCCCCTGTACGATGCCCAGGGCAACCTGTCGGGGGTAATGGCGGTGGTGGTCGATATCACTGAACGGAAGCAGATCGAGCTGGACCTGAAACAGGCCCGACAACAGCTGGAAGAGGCCCAGCGGGTGGCCCGGGTGGGCAGCTGGCGACACCATTTGCCCACCGACCGGGTGGAATGGTCTAAAGAGTTGTTTCGCATTTTTGGCCTGGAGCCAACCCCCGATGGCCTCGATTTTGACACCTGGCTGGCCCTGATTCACCCCGACGACCGGGAGCTTTTTCTGGAAGCTTACGGAACCCTGCGGGCCTCGGGAAGCAATTTGAATATAGACGTCCGGCTGTTGCCTCTGGAGGCTCATTGCCAGGTACATATCAACGTCATCGGTAAGGTGAAACGAGACGACGATGGCACTCCCATCGAAATGGTGGGCACCATGCTCGACATTACCGACCGCAAGCGTACGGAAGCCGCCCTGCACCACCAGGCGTTTTATGACCAGCTCACCCAGCTGCCCAACCGCAACCTGTTTCTAGAGCAGCTCAAACTGTTTCTCCGCCGGGCCCAGCGAGACCATGCCGATCCCTTCGCGGTGCTCTATCTAGATATCGATGAGTTTAAAGAAATCAACGACACCCTGGGCCACCTGACGGGGGATGTGTTTCTGGTAGAAGTGGCCCAGCGGCTGCGGTCTTGCCTGCGACCGGGGGATGTGGTGGCCCGGTTGGGGGGCGACGAATTTGCCATGCTGCTGGAAGCCGCCGATCGGGATACCGCCCTGGCCGTGGCTGAGCGCATCCAAACCGCCTTTGCCGCCCCTTTTACCCCCCGAGGTCAGCATTTCGACGCTGCTGCCAGCATTGGTATCGCCTTCTACACCCCGGATATTGCCCAGGCCGAAGACACCACCCTGTTAGAAAATGCCGACATTGCCATGTACCGGGCTAAGGGTCAGGGGGCAGGACGGGTCGAGGTGTTTGAGCCGCAGATGAGATCGCAAGACGTCGCCCGCATCGAACTTAAGGCCAACCTCAAAGCGGCCCTGAGCCAGCAGCAGTTTATGCTGTACTACCAGCCCATCGTCGAGTTGCACAGCCAGCACCTGAAAGGATTTGAGGCCCTGTTACGCTGGCAACATCCCAACGGTGATCTGCTGAGTCCGGGGGCGTTTATGGATGTTTTGCACAGCGCCCATTTTATGTTTGATGTGGAAATCTGGGTGCTGGAGCAGGCCTGTCAGCAGCTTCAGCATTGGATACAGCAGTTTCCCGACCTTGGGCCTGGGCTGCGGTTAAGTATCAACCTCTCGCCCGAATCTCTGGCCAAACCCGACCTGGTGCATCATTGTCGTCAGGTCCTGCGGCAGTACCCTGCCATTTGCCCCCAGCAGCTTGCGGTGGAAATCACCGAAGACTTTCTAATCGACACCAGCGGACTGATTTTGCCCAACCTCCACCACCTGAGAGATCTGGGTATGGGTATTGCCCTGGATGATTTTGGCACCGGCTATTCTTCCCTCGCCTGCCTGCACCAGCTGCCCATTACCACCGTTAAGATTGGTTAAGATTGATCGAGCCTTCGTCAACGCCCTGGATACCGACGAAAATTTGATGCGCATTACTACCGGCATTGCGGCTCTGGCCCAGGTGCTTAACCTGGAACTCATTGCCGAAGGCATTGAAAGTGAGCAGCAACTGACGTTTTTATTGAACAGCGGTTACAGTCTTGGCCAGGGGTTCTTGTTCTCCCGGCCCCTCTCTGCCGAAGCCTCTCTGCAATTGCTCGAACACCCCGGCTGGTTCAGCCAGCCCTAGAACATAGGGAAATTACCGTCGGGTCACCCTACCTTAACCGGTTTTTCAGAACTTCAAGGGTTTACTTCAAGTCTTTAAAGAAAGCAAAAATCACCTACTCTGGCCCCAGATTAGCCACTTACCTCGACAAATTATCCCCAGAGGCACAGCAGAGGCAGCAAATTCTAGACTCTTTCGATACAACTTTCCTCTCCAAGAGTTTTTATCGTTTCCCTGTAATAATTTTAGGGAACAATGTTACGTAGGGATGGGCAGCTCTACCACGCCCGCCCTTGGGTGCCGTTGATCCAACTCTACTCAGCCGCCGTCTGTTTACCAATGTCAGACTCACTTAACATTGTTTGGATCATTCTTTGTGCTATTTTAGTCAGCACCATGCAGGCGGGATTTTGCTGTTTAGAAAGCGGCCTGGTGCGGGCAAAAAACAGCATTAATGTAGCTATCAAAAATTTAGTAGATTTTTGTATCTCTTGCTGCATTTTCGGGTTAATTGGTTTCCAACTGATGTTTGGTGAGTCCCTTGGAGGGGTACTGGGCACCGTAATTCCAGACTCCACCACCTGGACCGGGCAGGATTATGCCTTTTTCCTTTTTCAGTTAACCTTCTGCGGCACCGCCACCACCATTGTGTCTGGCGCTGTGGCCGAGAGAATGACCTTTCTGGGGTACTTTATTACCTCAGTCATTGTCTCATCCGTAATTTACCCCGTCACCGGGCACTGGGCCTGGGGGGGGCTCTGGTTTGGTCATGCCCCTGGCTGGCTCTATCGGCTTCAGTTTCATGACTTTGCCGGTTCCACTGTGGTCCACTCTGTCGGGGCCTGGATGGCCCTGGCAGCAATTCTGATCATTGGGCCTCGATTGGGCCAGTTTAGACCCGGCTCCAGAGGCATTGAGGGACATAATCAGCCCATTGCCGTACTGGGCGTGTTTCTGCTGTGGTTCGGGTGGTTTGGCTTTAACGGCGGCAGCACCCTGGCCTTTACCGATGAGGTGCCTCGCATTCTCGTCATCACCGCCCAGGGGGGAGCTACGGGGGGGCTGGCAGCTCTGCTGACCACCTGGGTTCTGGACAAGCGGCCCAAGGTTCCCCTGGTGATGAATGGCGTGGTTGGGGGGCTGGTGGCCATTACCGCCGGGTGCGACGTCATGCTGCCCCTGGGGGCGGCTGTCACCGGCCTGGTGGGGGGAACTCTATGTACCCTGGCAACCCGACAAATGAAACGGTACAAAATTGATGATGCGGTGGGGGTAGTTCCGGCTCACCTGGTTTGCGGTGTTTGGGGCACTCTGGCGGTGGCCCTGTTCAGTGAACCCACCCTGTGGGCACCGGAGTACAGCTTCTGGCAAAAATTTGGGGTGCAAAGTTTGGGGATTGTAGCCACCGGGCTGTATGCCTTTCCCATCAGCTTTGCGTCGCTGCGCCTGGTGAACCGCTTCTATCCCCTGCGGGTTACCCCCGAGCAGGAACAAATGGGGTTGAACATTGCCGAACATGGGGCCAGTACCGCCACCCAGGATTTACTGACCAGCATGAACCTGCACTACATGATGGGAGATTTCACCAAACCAGTGGTGGTCGAGCCCGAAACAGATGTGAGCCCCATCGCCGACCACTACAATCTGGTGCTCAAAAAAATGAACCAGATTAAGACTGAACTGCAAACCAGTCGAGAGCGGTTGCTGCAAATTCTCAATTCCCCAGTTTTTCCTGTGGTCATTAGCACCGTAGTGCAGGGGCAAATTTTGTTTATCAACGAACGAGCCGCCGAGCTATTTGGCTTTACCCTGCAGGAGGCCGGCAGCTATCAAGAGGCAGAGTTTTGGGATAACTTAAGCGATCGCGAACAATTTTTTCGTCAGGTGCAGCTGAAGGGCAGAGTGGCCAACTTTGAGGCCGGTCTGCGCCGGGTTGATCACTCCGTGTTCTGGTCCCTAATTTCCGGGTTGTCGCTGACCTATGCCAACCAGTCCTGCGTGCTACTCTCTTTTAGCGATATTTCGGCCCAAATTGAACGGGAGTCCACCCTGCGCCATCTGGCCAGTACCGATCCCCTGACCGGGGTTTACAATCGCCGATACTTTTTTGACCTGGCCGAAAAAGCCATCCACCAGCTAGATTTGCGCCACCATCCTTTTTCCGTCCTGATGCTGGATATCGACCATTTCAAAGCAATCAATGACCAGTTTGGTCACGCCAGTGGCGATGAGGCGCTTCAGCAGGTGGCTGCCATCTGCTCTAACATTCTGCGGGATGATGACATTCTCGGTCGCCTGGGGGGAGAAGAATTTGCCCTGCTGCTGGTGAATGCGACTTTGACCGCGGCTGTATCGGTCGCTGAACGTCTGCGGCAGCGGGTCGCCGAAATTAAAATGCCCGTGCAGTCAGACTACATCTGCATGACCATTAGTATCGGGGTTGCCGAAGCCCTGGTGGGTGAGTCTATAGATGGAGTCTTACGACGGGCTGACCAAGCTCTCTATCAGGCAAAGTCTAAAGGGCGCAATCGAGTCGAGCGGTTCAACGCCCACGCTTAATGCTGACAGTCCATTAAGCAAACCTGTAATTCTGCGATTTGTCATCTGCAGCCCTTGCTTTTATGAATCCACTGTTGCTACACCAAAGGCGAGGACGCCCATTCTGATCGGCATCCTCAGCCTTAATTTTCATTCAAGCAATTCCTCTCAAATATGAATTCAGGTTTACCTTACGTGGCATCTTTTTTTTCAGATCCGGTGGCGTTGTCGCGAATGCAGTTCGCCATGACCGCTATTTTTCATATGCTGTGGCCAGTGCTCACCACGGGCATGGCCATTTATCTCATTGTGATTGAAGGGTTGTGGCTGAAGACACGCAACATTGACTACTATCACCACGCCCGGTTTTGGTCAAAGCTGTACGTCCTCAACTTTGGTATTGGGGTCGCGACCGGGCTGCCCATGGCCTTCCAGTTTGGTCTCAACTGGGCCCCCTTTTCCGAATCTGTAGGTGACTTTTTCGGCACCGTGCTGGGCTTTGAAGGCACCATGGCGTTTATGCTAGAGGCCAGTTTTCTGGGCATTATGCTGTTCGGCTGGAACCGGGTGCCCCCGCCGATTCACTACCTGGCGACCATTTTGGTGGCCTTTGGGGCAAACCTCTCCACCTTTTGGATTTTGTCTGCCAACTCCTGGCTGCAAACCCCGGCAGGGGGCATTTTTGTGGATGGCAAGTTTGTCGTGCAGGACTACTTTAAGGCCATCGCCAACCCCTTTATGGTGAATAGCTTTCTGCACATGTTCTTTGCCACCTTCGAGACCTCGCTGTTTGTGATTGGCGGCATTAGCGCCTGGTTTTTAATCAACAAGCGCAATCCCAATTTGTTCAGCAAGTCGCTCAAAGTAGCGTTAGCAACCCTGCTGGTGGTGGCTCCCCTGCAGGTATTCATTGGCCACCTCAGTGCCGAACAGGTCTACCACTACCAGCCCACCAAACTCGCCGCCATGGAAGCCCAGTGGGAAACCGTCCCGGCTGAAGCCCGCGCTGACTGGAGCCTGCTGGCCCTGCCCAACGACAAGGCCGAGAAAAACGACTTTGAAATTAAAGTCCCCGGTGCCTTAAGCTACCTGCTGGAACTGAAACCAAAACTCACCGAGCCGGTGCTGGGCCTCAAGGAATGGGCACCGGAAGATCGGCCTCACATGGTCGGCCTGGTGTATTACTCCTTCCGCACTATGATTGCCATCGGCATGTTTCTGGCGGCACTGGCGGTATTTACGGCCTTCCAGTGGCTGCGGGGCAACCTGGTAGAGTCTGAAATTACTAACAACAAGTGGCTGCTGCGAGCCTGGATTTTCTCAGCACCCCTCGGCTACATTGCGGTAGAAGCTGGCTGGATCGTCCGCTGCGTAGGTCGTCAACCCTGGATTGTCTACGGGGAATTACGCACGGTAGAGTCTGCCTCGAACCTGCCCCCCGGAGAAATTCTATTTTCCTTTTCTGGGCTGATGTTGATGTACTCAGTACTGTTTGTGGCAATGCTGTTCTTCGGTAGCCGGATCATCCGCAAAGGGCCAAATGTGGATTTACCAGAACCGACCGTGCAACTGCCTCGCCTGGTGAAAGCCCAGCACGAACCCGACAGCCGCCCCGCCGAAGCCCAGCAATAGGAGACTGCCATGGAGACATCACTTGACCCCTTAGCGAAATTTCTACCCCAGGTCTGGTTCTTTATCTTGGGCCTGTTTTTGTTCCTTTACGTGCTGCTAGATGGCTTTGACCTGGGGGTTGGCATTCTTTCCCTCACCTCCGGCAGCGAAGAACGGCGTGGCATTCTAATGACCAGCCTGGGCAACGTTTGGGATGCCAACGAAACCTGGCTGGTACTCATGGGCGGCTCGCTGTTCGGGGCCTTTCCCCTGGCCTATGCCACCATTCTCAATGCCCTCTATCTGCCCGCCGTAGTCATGGTGGTAGGCCTGATTTTGCGGGCCGTATCTTTCGAGTTTCGAGAAAATGCCGACAACAAGCTGGTCTGGAACATCACCTTTGGGGTGGGTAGCTTTCTGGCGGCCCTGGGCCAGGGTTTTGCCCTGGGCAGCGTGTTTGAAGGCATAACGGTGGATGCTGACGGTCATTTCGCCGGAGGTATTTTTGACTGGCTGACCTGGCGCTCGGTGGTGGTGGCTTTGACGCTAATCCAGGCCTATGTTCTGGTCGGCTCGACCTATCTCATCCTGAAAACGACCGGGGAGCTGCAGGCCACCCACTACAAAACTGCCAAACTCGCCGCCTGGACTACCCTGGCCGGGGCGGTGTTCATTACCGTTTCGACCCCGGTATTTTCAGAACAACTGCGGGAACACCTGCTGGAACCTCCCCTGCTCTATATCTTTGGCATTATTCCTATCCTGGGGTCAGTGCTGGTAGGGCTACTGCTCCGCAGCCTCTACCGAGAAGAAGAAAATACCCCGATCATCTGGACCTTTATGCTGTTTGCCCTGTCATTTATCGGCCTGGGGTTTGTGATTTTCCCACAAATCATTCCCCCCAGTGTCACCATTTACGAGGCCGCAGCGGCCCCCAGTTCTCTGGTGTTTATGCTCACGTTTATTGGGTTCTTGATTCCAATTTTGCTGTTCTACAACATCTACAACTACATCGTATTTCGGGGCAAAATTGCCGACGAGAACTATGGTGAAGTCTAGCTAACGTTAGGACATAATCTGCAAAACATACAAACAGCCTGCTTTCGAATTGTCGAAAGCAGGCTGTTTGGGGTAAAGACGAGCACGGAGGGATTCGAACCCCCGACACCCAGGACCGGAACCTGGTGCTCTATCCAACTGAGCTACGTGCCCTTAAGCTCAGTTATTCTAGCATTGATTGTTCTCATCGGGGAACTGGTTGAAGACTACTGTTGCACAGGAGCTTATCATGGCCCATCAGACCGTTTGTGGTAAGCCAAACTTCGTCTAAGGGGTAGGTTAGGATTTTTCTGATATCTCCACCCCTGGCTGAAAGGAGTAAAGTTCGTTCATCCCGTAGACCCATACCCCTCGACAAGATGCCCACTAGTCTAAGATCAAGGGCTGTAAACGCCATATTTTTGAAGGCCAGGACTCAGCCCAACTTCCTTTATGTGTCACCAGCATGAATTTCTCAAGCCTAAATCGTCCCCTTTTTCTCGCCGCTAGCTACCCTCCCCACAGGGCCTGGAAGTTTTGGCTGCTCTGGGTGGGCTTTACAATACTGGGCTGTGGCTTGGGAATGCTGGCCATTAGAAACGATCAAAAAATCTTGACTCCCTATTTGCTAGGCTTATTCGTTGGTGCCCTTCAAGGAATGTTACTACGACTGGGAGCTTCAGGAACCATACGCTGGACCCTGGCCACTACGTTAGGTCTTGTCCTCAGCAGCATGGTGCGACCTTACATTGCGTTTCACACTAGTCTCATTGCCAGCGGCGCTTTTGGGGGGTTGATCATTGGTGGCATTCAGGGGCTGGTGTTTTACACTCAAATTCCTGGCATGGCCTGGTGGGTTTTCATCAAAGTTATCAGTGGTGCAGTTAGTTGGGGACTGGGTTGGTCTATTTTGGGCTACGTTACCACTGCTATTGGGCATACGACCACAGGATTGGTGTTGAGTAGCTCTGTGGCAATCGCGATAATTTGGGGTATTTCTGCTGCTATGACCGGGGTCGTAATGTATCACCTGTTAGCTCTGCGCCATGGCCCCCGTCCGCCGTGGCTACCCCCTGCGGCATAATCTGCCCCAGGGCCTCTACAACGCTATCGATGGCGTCCTCAGTTTGTAGCCCCAACCGCCCGGCCAATAGCAATAGAGCCAGGGCATAGCGCACCTAGGCCCGACCACAGCCCAGGAACTGCTGGATAGGATCATCCACAGCAGCATCTACCGCAGTTTGCAGGTACTGGGTAAAGGTCTTGAAGCCTTCCTCTGCCACGACCGCCAGCAGGGCATCTTTATCGTCAAAGTGGCGATCAGGCGCAGTGTGGGAAACCCCAACCCGACGAACCACCTGACGTAAAGAGAGACTGCTAACGTCGGCATCGGCTAGAAGCTCTACCGCCGCATGAATTAACGCCTGCTAAATCTCCAGGGTGATAGCGCTGTCGATTGGCCATGTGCCCTTCATGTTTTTGCGAGCAGGGGAGCAAAGGGGCCAGGGAGCAAGACAAGTTACATAACTTATGACCTGGAAGAATAGGAATGCCAGCGTAGCGGCGATGGACCTGTTTTCAGGTCACTACAGCTATTGAACATCACCCAAATTAAATAAGAAAGGCATACCAGCTTGACCATTTCCTCCCATAACCAGGACATTAGGCATTTGAGATCCGCCTTCTTTCCACGCTTGAATGGCCTCTTTTTGCAGCACTAATTGCCCACCTTCGGCTTTCAACGTTTCAGCCAGTAATCTTTGAGCTTCTGCCTTACCCATAGCTCGGTTAATATCAGCCTGGGCTTCTTGCTCGGCTTCTTGAGCGATATAAACCGCTCTTTTGGCCCTCTGCTCTGCAATTTGCTTTTCCTCAACAGCCTTAGCAAATTCAGGGGAAAAGTCCAAGTCAACTACGCTGGTATCTAAAACCAGAATTCCATATTTATCTAAGCGCTGGCTAAGGGCTTCGTCAAAATCTTGTTTGAGTTCATTTCTTTTTGTAATTGCCTCTTCAACGGTTCTTCGGGCAGCAGCAATCTTGAATGACTCTTGGGTTTGTGGGGCAATAATTTTGGACACGATATTAGCCAAGGTACCCTGTGTGCGACGAATTTCAACGACGCCGAGGGGGTCAAGACGAAAATTAATCGCAAATCGAGCCGTTAAATCCTGTAGATCCTTAGTAGAACTTTGGGCTGGAACTTCAAATTTTTGCACCGTCAGGTCATATATATCCACTATAGATATTAATGGCGGCTTGAAATGAATACCTTCCAGCAGTACGCCATCTCTAGCTTTCCCTAATACACTTATCACACCTGCCTGCCCAGGATTTAGAATCGTAAAACAGTTAATCCCAATAAATAGAAGTAATACTACTGCAGCGATTGGGGATAGTAGCTTGCTATTCAGTAAAGTTTGATTTTTCAATTTCGAGTTCTCAAATTTGGGTTAATTAGAATGACATTGTTTGATAGCCCAGCAAAAGGTTGTGAAAAATTCAGCCACGATTAAAACGTCTCAACTGAGGTCTCTCCTCAGCTGAGACCTTATACCGGCATAAAGACTGTATCGATAACGGGAATGACGCCATTATCTATAGCCATATCCGCTGGCGTCACAGTCGAAGCATTAACCTTCAGGCATCAACCCTGATATCTTAACCTGCAACAGGTTTTGCTGGTTTCGCTGGGTGACATTAACGCTTGAATCTGTAGGGTCAACGGTGGACACATGGGATGGAATTATGGGCTGATTGGGCGCTGCTATTAATGGCCCTCAAGCCCCGTAAGCGCCTCCATTTTCAACGTGGCATGCAAATCCTATCCCTGATGCAGCAAGTGTTCTAGTGATGTTGTCACCCGTTAAGAGCGACTGCAGTTGTAGACTCTGTGCTTATGCTGATGAGTGTTGCCTTGCACAAAGTAGGATTTTCTTAACTCCCCAAAATAAATAAGCCCAGCATGGTCACGCTGTTCCAGGCGCTGTGTAACACCATTGGTGACAACAGATTACGAGAACGGGTGTAAACCAATCCTAAAATCATGCCCAGTAAGGTCAGGGGTAGCACCTCCGACAGACTCAAATGGGCAGCAGCAAAGATAAAGCTGCTGAGCACAATTGCGCCCCAAACTGGCAAATATTTAGTCAGGGAAGGCAGCAAAAATCCCCTAAACAAGAGTTCCTCAAACAGGGGAGCGGCGACCGCTGCGGTCAGGAAGAAGACCATCAGGGCTACCGGATCTTGTTCTTCTAGCACCGTTTGTAATAGCGGATTACTCCCCCCCTGCCCCTGCCAAATTTGTTGATTGAGTAAAGAGATCATCAGCATTAGAGGGAGGGCGACAAAATAACCGCCAACGCCCCAAAGTAGCCCCCGCCCCGTGAGTTTAAGGCGAAACATGCCCTCAGGGATGGGCTTAAATTTTCGAATAGACCACCACAGCACTCCGATACCGCCCGAGGCCATTAACAGGTAATACACCAGGGAATAAATTGCCCGCCCCCGACTACTGAGGTTGGCAAATCCCAGTCCTAGACTCCCCAACAGCAGCGGCAAGAGCACCTGCCCGACGAAAAAGAATCCTACCACCAGCACCTGCCAGACGGTTTCTCCGGTCCAGGGAATCTCCCAGCCAGTGCCAGCATTTTGCATCATCAATGACTGGCGTCCTTTATTGACCCACTGAATCAATAGCCCCAGCATGAGTCCGGTGCCGATCAAGGCTCCAATCGCTGGAAGAGTCCCGACCAGGGCCAGTTTCACCAGCTTTTGCTCGGCCTGGTTCTGCTCCTGATTTTGCAGCTGCAGACGGGCTTCGGGGCGAGATTCTACCTGGTATAGCTGGTCTAAAGCCCGGTACTGAAACCAACCATCGAGGGTTTGCTTGAGCCAGGTTTCGTAGTCTGGACCGGCTTGCTGATCGCGCCAGAGGGTAATCAGAGTATCGGCGGTACGAATCAGCGGCGCAGGAGTTGTTTCGGCGTTGCGCACCTGTTGCCAGCGGTCAATGGCGGCGGCGGTATCTCCCTGATGGATTTCAATCAGCCCCAGCCGAATGTCGAGTTCGTGGATGAGGGTTTGCTGTTGATCCAGTGCAGTCTGTAATCGTCGAGACAGAGGCTTGCCTGCTCGCGTACTTTCTACCAGGGGGCTTGGGGTTTGAGAGGAGGAGGCATCTGGAGTCGGCGTAGACCATTCGGCAAGATTATCGACGGCATCCTGCCGAACAGTTTGGTACTGCTCTTTAGCGGTCGCCAGCGGATCTTTACCCAGCAACCCCTCCCGCACAACTTGCCACTGATCGCCCGGAATACCTTCTCCTTGCCAGGCGGTGCTCTCTAGCAGTAGGTCAGTTTGATAAAGCTGAAGTTGGTTCGCCACCTGGGGCTCATTCCAACTGTTCACTAAGGATTGAATGACGACTAACCCCACTAGGGCGGTAACCAGAACAAGGAAAATACGCTTGAGCGGTTGCCAGGATGGCTGAGGATCTGATTCAAGGGTCATGCTTGAGAACGTGCTGTGGAAAGTAAGGCTACGGTTAATATCCATACCAGCACCGAGAGATGGGGAGCCCCCTGCATCTGGCGCTGGCTGGTTCAACTATTCAACTTAAGCCTAGCGAAGTCTGAAAAGCCTTTCTACAGATAAAACTTCACGTCTATGCCCGGAGCGCCCTATTTTGCCTGGGGTTAGAGCCAGCAAACCAACCTGACGCGAGGGTTAGAGGTTCTGCTGGGTCAGGGTAGCTCGATAAACCGCCTTCAAATCAGCCATGATAGCGGTTTGGCCGGAGGAATCCCCAAATTTTTGGGCCAGAATCAGGTGGCGTTTCAGGTATTTGATCGCTTTTGGGTAGTCTCCCATTTCCAGACTGGCAGTGGTGAGTTGCTGTAAGACTCGGCGCAGGGTGTGGTTATCTACACTGCCTTGTCTACCGCTACCGCTGAGGGCCAGGAAGGTATCAAAGCATTCAATGCCCTGGCTATAGTCTCGAAGGGCAAGGTAAGTGTTGCCTAAATTTTGCAAAATCTGTAAGTAAACAAGGGAGTCCCCAAGCTGTTTTGCCAGAATGACGGCGGCTTCGTAAAGGGTAGCGGCCTGTCGAGATAGTCCTTTAGCACGGTAGACCATAGCCAGGTTGTTGAGGGACCGCATCTCGCCGTGGCGATCTCCAGTGGTTTTGGCCAGGGCCAGACTTTTGCCCATGTATTCCAGGGCTTTTGTATAGTCTTTCAAATGGCGGTAGCTATTACCCAAATGCTCTAGGGAGCGCTGGGTCAGCTCGGTGTGTTGAATTGTCTGGGCTACCTTGAGACATTGCCGACCATAGTCAGTGGCCCAGAGGTAGTCGGCCACGCGGTAATACAAAGTGGCCAAAATCAACAGAACTTTGGCTTCCCGCTCTTGGTCGGCCAGGCTGCGATAGGCTTCTAGGGCCTGTTGCAGCAGTGCCAGGGCTGAGTTGTATTGTCCCTGACGGAGATGGGCCAGCCCCTGTCGCAACCATTGGGGGGCTTCAGCAGCCAGGAACTGCTGGTGGTGGTAATTCATGGCCGTATCGCCGGGTATCTCCCAATCTGCTAATGATGTCAGGGTATTGCCGACAGAATCATGGATGGGGGAAGGATAAGCCGAGTATGGTTGGTGGGTCATGGCGAACAATCGCTTCAAGCTAGCGATCCTAACGATTGGACAGGAGGGTCTGCACCATGCTTAGAATTCCGAGGGTTTCTGCGAGGGGCACAATGGGGACAGGAACCGGGGGCGCTGATCTAAACTCAGTCTCGCTGCCGAAGGGTTAAGCTAAAATAGCTGACCATTGGTTCGTACAGGACTCGATCTGAGATTCAGCCTGTCTTCATCCTAAGTTCATAGTTTTAGGCTTTACCACCGTACAAACACGCCATCTATTAGTCTTCTTGACTGTTGTGCTCAAGGTAATTCTGCCTAATCTTCGCCCAAAGCCCAGGCAGAGGGCATTTCTCGCTACCCTGGTAAAGGTGCAGATTCAGTTGATTTTCCTGGTGATTACTTAGGTTGTGGTTCATACTCCCTTTACAGATGAAACGCTGCTGTTCGAGCCAGCGGTCCCCAATGGCGATGCCCTATCGGTCATCTTTGCGTTTCCTAATGAATACAGCGTTGGCATTACCAGTTTGGGCTATCAGGTAGTGTGGGCGACCCTGGCCCGCCGTGCCGATGTGGATGTGGCAAGACTATTTACCGATTGCCACGAACCCCTGCCAACTCGTTCTGACCTGCTGGGATTTTCTCTATCGTGGGAGTTAGACTACCGCAACCTGCTCACCCTGCTCGAATCGCTGGATATCCCCCGCCGGGCGGCTGACCGACAGAACGAGCACCCGCTAGTGTTTGGCGGCGGCCCGGTACTCACCGCGAACCCAGAGCCCTTTGCCGACTTTTTTGATGTCATTCTGCTAGGGGATGGCGAACATCTCCTAGATGACTTTGTAGACTGTGCAAGACAAGTAGCCTCCGCCGACCGAGCTACCCGGCTGAAGGCTCTGGCCCAGGTGCCGGGGGTTTATGTGCCTTCCCTGTATCACGTCACCTACGCCGGTCCGGAAGGGCAAATTGAGAAGATTGAACCCACCGACGGGGATGTGCCTGCCGTTGTGCACAAGCAGACCTATCGGGGCAATACCCTGTCTGTGTCCACCGTTGTCACAGAACGAGCTGCCTGGGAAAACATTTATATGGTGGAGGTAGTCCGTAGCTGCCCGGAAATGTGTCGATTTTGTCTGGCCAGCTACCTGACCCTGCCGTTTCGCACCGCCAACCTGGAGCAGTCTTTGCTTCCAGCGATTGAACGGGGGCTGAAGGTGACTGACCGCATTGGCCTTTTAGGCGCATCTGTAACCCAGCATCCGGAATTCGACGCCCTGCTGGATCACCTCAACCACCCCCAATTTGACGATATTCGCCTGAGCATTGCCTCGGTGCGGACCAATACGGTAAACGCCAAACTAGCAGAAACGCTAACTCGCCATGGGACTCGATCCATCACCATTGCGGTGGAGAGTGGGTCAGAGCGAATGCGACAAATCGTCAATAAAAAACTGACTACCGACGAGATCATTCAAGCGGCCATCAATGCCAAGGCAGGGGGGCTCAGCGCCCTGAAACTCTACGGCATGGCCGGGGTACCTGGAGAAACCGCGGCAGATCTGGACGCTACCGTTGACATGATGGCACAGCTTAAAAAGGCGGCCCCTGGCCTCCGGCTCACCCTCGGGTGCAGCACCTTTGTGCCCAAAGCCCACACCCCTTTCCAGTGGTATGGAGTTAACCCCAAGGCAGATCAGCGATTGAAACAGTTGCAAAAACAACTGCGCCCCAAGGGGATTGATTTTCGTCCCGAAAGCTATAACTGGTCTGTGATTCAAGCTCTGATCTCCCGAGGAGATCGGCGTCTTGCAACCCTGCTGGAGCATACAAGGCACTACGGCGATTCTTTAGGCAGCTATAAGCGGGCGTTTAAGGCTTTAAAGGGGCAACTGCCGCCATTAGACTATTACGTTCACGAAGACTGGCCGCTGGATCAGGTGCTTCCCTGGGACCATCTTGCTGGCCCCCTGCCTAAAGCAAAGTTACAAGACCATCTCGCTACCGCCCAAACCGTCATGGCCCCAGCGGCAGCGGTCGCAATTGCTGAAACCCAGGGCAATTAGGAATGAGGATTTTATAACATCCAATTTTTGTAGGGCAGGTATCCTGCCTGCTCTTGGACAGCCGAGACGGCTATCCCACGTTATTGAATTCCCATTCCTTAGGAGATCTCCTGAAACAAAATTACCTGTTTTGTGAGGCCCTGCCAAAGGGCGCAGGCCCTGCACCCCTACTCGGTGGTATTTTCTTTTCAAGGATTCTCCTTAATATTACTGACTATACAAGGGGCCAGAAGATGGTCCATCATAGTCTTTTTCGCGATGGAGAATGAGGGCTTTGGACCAATCATTGCAAGTGTTTGTCTACGGCACTTTGAAACCAGGAGAACGCTCCTTTGAGCACTATTGCGCACCCTACCTGGTCACCCAGCAGAACGTCCTCACTCCGGGCAGAATTTACCACTTGCCCGTGGGCTACCCGGCCATGACCCTGGAAAAGGGTTGGGTCAAAGGAGTGCTGATGACGTTTAATTCTGACCAGGTGTTTGACCAAATGGATAAGCTGGAGGGCTATTACCCCGATCGTCCTGAAGAGAGTGACTACCTGCGTATTCGCCTGCCTATTTACAGCCTTGAGCAAGTTCGCCTGGCAGCAGCCTGGGCCTATGTCATGACGCCGGAAAAGGTCGCTGCCATGGGGGGAGAATGGTTGCCCGACGGCCTTTGGACAGGGGCAATGGCCTTCCATTAGAACAGCCAGGAAAACAGCCAGGAAAACAGCCAGGAGTGGGCATTTTCTGCACAGACTCCCATATCTGCTTAGGATAGAGTGAAGCTGTTTCCTGACGGCAATCTTCCCTACGGGCAAGACGCCTATCTTTTAGAGCCTTCATGCTGAGTACCATTAAATCCATCGTTGAAACGATTACCCCCCGGCTGATTGAAATTCGTCGCCATCTCCACAGTCATCCTGAACTGAGCGGCCAGGAGTATAAAACAGCAGCCTATGTGGCGGGGGTGTTGTCTTCCTGTGGGCTCCATGTCCAGGAACTGGTGGGAAAAACCGGCGTGGTCGCAGAGCTCGAAGGCCAGGGCGAGCCAAGGTTGCTGGCCATTCGCACCGATATGGACGCCCTACCCATTGCCGAGCGTACCGAGCTGGAGTTTGCCTCTCGCCAGCTCGGTATTATGCATGCCTGTGGTCACGATGTGCACACCACCATTGGGCTGGGAACGGCGATGGTGCTGGCCCAAATTAAGGATTCTCTTCCCGGCAACATCCGCTTTCTGTTTCAACCGGCGGAAGAAACGGCCCAGGGTGCCCGCTGGATGATTGAAGACGGGGTAATGGCAGGGGTATCGGGCATATTGAGTGTCCATACCTATCCATCCATTCCAGCCAGGACCGTGGGCATTCGCTACGGTGCCCTGACAGCGGCAGCAGATGACATTGAAATTACGATTATCGGTGAGTCGGGCCATGGGGCTCGCCCCCACGAAGCGGTAGATGCCATTTGGATTGCCTCTCAGGTGATTACGACCCTGCAGCAGTCCATCAGCCGCACCCAAAATCCCCTGCATCCTGTGGTGCTGACAATCGGGCAAATTTCGGGAGGTCGGGCTCCCAATGTCATTGCCGATTCAGTACAGCTTTTGGGTACGGTGCGGTCTCTGCACCCCGACACCCGCACCCACTTGCCCCAGTGGATTGAGAACATTGTGGCAGGGGTATGCCAACCCTATGGCGCTAAGTTTGACATTAACTACCGGCGGGGGGTGCCCTCAGTTTTAAATGATCTGGTTCTGACCGAACTGACGGCTAACTGCGCCACAGAGGCCCTGGGTAGTGACCACATTGAGCTAATTCACGAACCTTCCCTGGGGGCAGAAGACTTTTCCCTATACCTTGAACATGCCCCCGGCACCATGTTTCGACTGGGGGTGGGCTTTCATGACCGGGCGGTGAACTATCCCCTGCATCACCCCAAGTTTGAGGTGGATGAATCTGCCATTGCTGCCGGGGTGCTAACCATGGCCTATGCCAGCTACCGCTATTGGGAAACGGTGTTGACCAGCTGAGGTCGCAATGTAAGGGGATGGGTTCATTACCGTTCCCTCTATCTTTCTATCTGTTTAATCTAAAAGTTGTATTAAGCTGCTATTTAGCCCAGCCGCCATCAGGGTTTACAGGCTGGGGTAATATTGCCGAGTCGGAGGACTATACATTGTCATCATCTATCCCCATTTACCTGGTAAACGAAGCTGACCTGCATCACCACAGCGAATCTCAAACCTGGCTCAGCGCTAACGGGTTTACAGGGGAAGCCAATAGTTTTTGTCTGATTCCAGGAGAAAAAGACAGCATTGCCAAAGTTCTGGTGGGTAAACCCGACCCGGTGGATACCTGGACCCTGGGCCAGCTACCCCAAGCATTACCAGCGCAGCAGTATCACCTGGCGGATGACTGGCCTGCAGCTATGGCCACCAAACTATGGTTGGGGTGGCGACTGGGGGAATATCGCTTCGCCAAGTACAAGCGGCAGGATTCACCCCCTGGAGCGGCACTGATGAAGCCTGAAGGGGCAGATAGAGCCTATGTGGAAAGCGCGATCGCAGGCACCTTTCTCACCCGCGACCTGGTCAATACCCCCGCTGGCGACATGGGGCCAGAGCAGCTTGAAGCCGCCGCCCAAACCCTGGCCGATGCCCACGCCGCCGACCTCACCGTCATTCGTGGTGATGATCTACTGCAGCAAGACTATCCTCTGGTTCATGCGGTGGGTCGAGCCTGTGCCCAGCCGCCCCGACTGATTGACCTGCGCTGGGGCAACCCCGATGCCCCCAAAGTTACCCTGGTAGGCAAGGGGGTCTGTTTCGACTCTGGCGGCCTTAACATTAAAAATGCTGCCGGCATGAAGCTGATGAAAAAAGACATGGGCGGTGCCGCCAACGTGCTGGGCCTGGCCGAGATGATCATGGGCCTACAGTTGCCAGTGCGGCTGCGGGTGCTGGTGCCAGCAGTAGAAAACAGCATCTCCAGTAATTCCGTCCATCCTCTAGATGTGCTGCCCTCCCGGCGGGGGCTGACCGTGGAAGTGGGCAACACTGACGCCGAAGGACGTTTAATTCTGGCGGATGCCCTTTGGGAAGCCGTCAGCGAAGAACCGGAACCCGAACTGGTAGTCGATTTTGCCACCCTCACCGGAGCCGCCCGCATCGCCCTGGGTACCGAACTGCCTGCCTGCTTTACCAATCCTCCCGAAGTAGCCGAAACCCTTCTTGCCTGTGGCCTGGAGGTGGATGATCCCCTCTGGCACATGCCCCTGCACCAACCCTACCGGGCCATGCTGGAGAGCAAAGTGGCCGACCTGTCTAACATTGCCAGCAATTCCTACGGAGGGTCTATCACCGCTGCCCTGTTTCTGCAGGAATTTACTCGTCCTGACATTCCCTGGATTCACATTGACTTAATGGCCTATAACATCCGTACCCTACCCGGACGACCTGAGGGGGGAGAAGCCATGGGGATTAGGGCAGTGTTTGAGTTGATTAAGCGGCAAGTTGTGGGTGATTGAGAGAGGAAGAGAGGAAGAGAGGAAGAGAGGAAGAGAGGAAGAGAGGAAGAGAGGAAGAGAGGAAGAGAGGAAGAGAGGAAGAGAGGAAGAGAGGAAGAGAGGAAGAGAGGAAGTTTCCTTGAAGATGGTTTAAGGTTTTAGACCGGAATATTCAGCATCTTGTGGGATAGGCATCCTGCCTGTCCCAGCTAAGCAGGCGAGACGCCTGCCCTACAAGGCTTGCGGAAAACTTGATGGATCGGCTTGTTGGCCCTTACACAAAAATCAGATCACTCTCTTTGATGCAGCTGTTCGTTAACCCTTACACAAAAATCAGAACACTCTCAAATTCAAATTCTGGACAGTCTCTGCTCCCTCCCTCTCTCCCTCCCTCCCTCTCTCGCTCGCTCCCTCTCTCCCTCCCTCTCTTGCTCCCTCTCTCGCTCCCTCCCTCTCTTGCTCCCTCCCTAAAACTCCATCTGATCCCGATACAGCCCTTTCAGCACGTTATCTAACTGCTCGTCGGGGCAGCATTCAATCAAGACATAAAATGCTTCCAGCAGCTTGGCAGCACTATCACCCATCAGGGGGCTTAAGGCCCATACGTCATCGACCCAATCTTTGGGGGCGGTGGTTTCAAAAATCATGCGTTCGAGCAGCTGCTTGGCTTCGGTCTTAGATACGGACATGCTTATTCCCAGAGTGATCTGCATGGGTGATCTTAGCGGCAATCGATGGCAGGCGGTTTCACCCTATGATTGGGTATGGCCCAGTTTCTCCCCGATGCAGTATCTCCCCAGGCCGGGGGAAACGCCTCAGACCGTTCAACTGAGGCCGCAATTCGAGCGGTGCTGGCCCGGGATGCGCTGGCGAATGAGCGCAAGCTAGCCTATGTGTGGTGAATGTAGCTGCCCGTCTTAAAGCCCTGACCAAGCAAGAAGCTTATCCCCTACTGCTGAGCCAGACCACGCTGCAGCTCGTGGGACAGCACGATGGTGTTATATCCCTGGGATTGCGCCAACTGCGGGGGCGAGATGAACGCTTAGAGATCTTTGCCCTTCAGCGCACCGGAGCATCGAAGGCTGAATCGATGTAGTCCTGCAGCACCAGGTACTTCTGGTCGTTCACCTGCAGGGTTTTCTCGGGCCTTAGATGGGCCGGGCTCTGACCTGGGTGACAGGCCACCAGGGCCACATCGAAGCGACAGGTGGCATCGGTCCACTGGGGGTGCTTGAGCAGGTAAATGCGGGCCGATTTCCATAGTTTGGCCTGTTTGCTGCGGGTGATGCTCATCAGGCCGTAAGCATCCCAGTTGCCAGAACTGCGGGTTTTAACTTCTACAAAGGCAAGGGTACCGCTGGCGTTAGCTGCACCTTTAGAAACCACCAGGTCCAACTCGCCATAGGTGCAGTGCCACTGGCGGGTTTGCAGATGCCAACCTTGAGATTGCAACCACCCCGCCACCAGAGATTCCCCCAGATCACCCAATTCTGTTTTGCTGAGTTCAGTCGTCATCGCTCACAACCGCTTAGGGCACTGGATGTAGTATGCCCAAATTCCCATGCTTTATTTTGAAATACGTCTAATGGGGAGGTTCTTTAGACTCAAAGGTCCCATCGTCTGCAATGGCGGTTGCCGGTGCATACCCTGCCATCAGAGGGGATGCCGCCACACACCCCGCCGCCGCCAGGCCGGACAAAAACGAACGTCGATTCATGGGTTTAGATCCTACATCCCCTACAACTCAGACTACGATCAATTTGCCGTCAAACACCGTTCGCCATCGGTTGTAAAGGCCAGGGGATAGTCGGGCGACAGGGGGAAGCCCTCAGGGCCAGCTTTGAAGCCATATCCTTTGACCAGTTGATAGCTTTGCAAAGCTACCCCAAAGCGACGAACCGTAATCTCAACCGGGGAATCGGTGCGTTCAAACATGGCTAAATGGGAAGGGCAAATGGGGTGCCAGCTTTCCCCTACTAAAATCCCATTACGACCGTTCATAGCATTGCTGTCGTACCAGAAGTCAAATTGGTCGATGCGCCCGGAAATGGCCATCACTTCCGGGTTATTCAGGGCATAGGCCAGAGCTGAAGCTGAGCGGTAGTCGGTCGTCAGCAGTAGGGGACTATCCAAATCAGCAGCGATCGTTTCGACCGCCTCAGAAACCTCTTGCCAGCCAAAAAGGGCGGCACTGTCGGGGTCTACATCACCCCCCAGAAAGGCGGTAAACGGCACCACCGTGTAGTGGAATACCAGGACGGCGGCAGCGAATAACCCCAACCCCTGAGCAACAACGAGTTGACGGCGTCGAACCATCGGAGTTTTGTGGTTTCCCTGCTCCTCCTTCGGCCTGAGACGATAAAACTGGTCCGTTAGCAGGGGAAACAGCAGGGGATAGGCGAGGATATTCCAGTAGTAGATGGCGACTGAGGTCAGGGAAAGGAGGGTGAAGGTGGAGGTGGAGAGGATGAAGAGCCAGCAGGCGAGGGTGGGGTAGAGGGAGGGGGAGGGTGGGAGGGTGTATGGGTGGGAGGGTGGATGGGTGGGTGAGGTGGGTGGGGTGGGTGAGGTGATGGGGTGGTGGGGTGGTGAAGTGGTGGGATGGTGGGGTGGTGGGGTGGTGGTTTTTGGAGTGGTAGAGAGAATGTGGGGGATTTGGGAGGGGAGGAGGCGGAGGATGCTCCAGGATTGGATGGGGCCGAGGATGAGGGCGCAGAGGATGAGGAAAACGAGGGGTTGGAGGGGATTTATGGAAAATCCATCGCTAGCGCTGCGGTCGGCGTAGAAGCGGAAGGAGTAGAAGTCGTGCTGCCAGTTCCAGATCAGAATGGGGGAGAGGGTCAGGGCCAGGATGAGGAGGGCCAGGTAGAGTCTGCGATCGCGCCCCAGTCGCCACAACTTCCTATCCCCCAGCAGGGTAGCCAGAAAAGCTAAGCCCACAAACACGGCAGTGTATTTGCACAGTCCGGCCAGACCCAGGGTTAAAGCGGAGCTGTAGAGATAGAGGGATTGTCCCTGCCCCGTCTGGCGGTAGCCATCTACGAACCGCACGAACCAGAAGCTGCTAATGACGGCAAAGGTGACCAGCCAGTGGTCATGCCAGGCGTATCCCAAAAACAGGAAAAATAGCGGTGAGGAGACCAGCAGCAGTAATACCAACCAGAACCGATCTGGGGCTTCCCTGCCGTAGAGGTAGCGGCAGATGCGGTAGTAGAACACCGCCAAGAGCAGATTGCTGACCAGGTTGGGGAGCCGCAGCACCCAGTGGAAGCGTCCCAGGATTCCAGCAAACAGCCCCTGTACCCAGGCATGAAAGGGGGGATGGTCGTAGTAAGAAAACTCCGGATGCTGCCCCCACAGCCAGTAGTACGCTTCGTCGGGGTTGGGAAATGTCCATCCCCAGAACACCAGGCGAATCGCCAAAAAGGCCAGTAAGCAGAACCTCCCCCACCGCCAGACCGGAGACTTAAATAACGGCATAACTGAAAATTATTGAAATAGTTCCTGGCAAATCGCCGCAAGCCTTAAGCAGCTCTAGGGTGGGCACTGACAGCCCTGTGAAAATGAGCACTGCCCACCCAGCCTTAATCAGTAACTTCAAGGCACGACTCACTCCAGATCAATTCCCTGATCCTTTAGTCGAGCCTGTAGTTCAGCCAGTCTTGCCTCCGCCTGGTCGGCCCGTTGCCGTTCCTCCTCAGCCCGTTGCCGTTCCTCCTCAGCCCGTTGCCGCTCCCGCTCGGCCTGCTGTTCGGCCTGCTGCCGAGCTAGAGCCTCCCGCTTCAGGGCCTGATTTAGTTCCTGGGGAATCAGCAGTTTCTCGCCGCTATCTTCTCGATAGAAGCCAATCAACTGTCCTTCCACCTTCAGCTGCAGGTTGAGGGGGGCACTGCGACCGTCGGTGATAGGGCGGTATAGCCCATGCTCCAGCCGGTAGCCTTCCAGCTGTCCTTCCACCCATTCCCCTCGGGGGTCAAACAGCCAGTATTCCCGCACGCCAAGTTGTTCGTAGAGAGTCTTCTTAAAAGTCTTGTCGTGGTCCTGGGTGCCCTCTGAGGTCATTTCGAAGATAACGCTGGGCACCTGGCCTTCTTCCCAAATTTTGTAGTTGTCGCGCCCACCGGGTTCAACGTCAAAAATCACCATCACGTCGGGGGCCACCCGCAGCTTGGGCATGCCCTGGGAATAGTACATAAACTGGTTAGCCAGCACCGTAGCCTGCTGCCCTTCCAGGTACTGGCGCAGCACCTCTAAAGTGACCAGCAGAGCGTATAAGTGGACAAACGATTCGGCCACGGGTTCACCGTCTGAGCTGGGATACTCAATATCTTGGTCTGTGGAGGTGGAGTAGGCGACAGTCACAGCACAGTACAACGTTGGGATGTGTCTCTATAGTATCTTCCTGGCTGAGTTTCCCACCAAATGTCCAGCAGATAGGATTATCCCCCATCCAAAGGGCTGCATCGGTAGGTAAACTGTCAATAACCCGCCCCCAAATCAGGTCAAAAATGAGTTTGCGCTCTGGAACTTTCCGGGATAGCATTCTTTTCTTGCACGGGTCACCTCTTCCACCTATTCATTTGCTCCAGGTTTTGTGATGACGGCAACTGTTCCCAACCTATCTACGCAGTACGACCCCACCCAGACCGAAGCCAAATGGCAAGCTCTGTGGGAAGAAAAGCAGGTGTTCAAGGCCGACCCCGATGCGCCGGGAGAGCCCTTCTGCGTGGTAATTCCGCCGCCGAACGTGACCGGCAGCCTGCACATGGGCCATGCCTTTGAGAATGCCCTGATCGATACCCTGGTGCGCTATCAGCGGATGGTAGGCCGCAACACCCTGTGGCTACCTGGGACAGACCATGCCAGCATTGCGGTAAGCACCATTTTGGACCGGGAACTGCGCAGCCAGGGCAAAACCCGCGAGGAGGTAGGGCGCGATCGCTACCTCGAACGGGCCTGGGAATGGAAGGAAGAATCGGGTGGCACCATCGTCAACCAGCTGCGTAAGCTCGGCGTTTCTGTGGACTGGAGCCGGGAACGCTTCACCATGGATGAAGGGCTATCCCATGCGGTAATGACCGCCTTTACCAAGCTCTACGACGAAGGGCTGATCTACCGGGGCAACTATATGGTGAACTGGTGCCCCGCCAGCGAGTCTGCTGTGTCTGACCTGGAGGTAGACCAGAAAGAAGTCGATGGTAACCTGTGGCATTTCCGCTATCCCCTCACGGATGGCTCCGGCTATGTAGAGGTGGCCACTACCCGCCCCGAAACCATGCTGGGGGATACTGCTGTGGCCGTCAACCCCAACGACGATCGCTACCGCGACATGGTGGGCAAAACCCTACGGTTGCCGATCATGAATCGGGAAATTCCCGTCATCGCCGACGAATATGTGGATTCTGAATTTGGGACCGGCTGCGTTAAGGTCACCCCGGCCCACGACCCCAACGACTTTGAGATGGGCCAGCGCCACGCCCTGCCCATGATCACCGTGATGAACAAAAACGGCACCATGAACGAGCATGCTGGGCCGTTTGAGGGACTGGATCGGTTTGAAGCCCGCAAGGCGGTGGTGCAGCGGCTGGATGAAGAGGGCTTTTTGGTGCGGGTGGAGGACTACCACCACACCGTGCCCTACAGCGAGCGCGGCAAGGTGCCGGTGGAACCCCTGCTCTCGACCCAGTGGTTCGTCAAGATTCGTCCCCTGGCCGACAAAGCCCTGGATTACCTGGATAACCGCAATTCTCCCCGGTTCGTGCCCGAACGGTGGACAAAGGTTTACCGCGACTGGTTGGTGAACTTGAGGGACTGGTGTATCTCTCGCCAGCTCTGGTGGGGGCACCAGATTCCGGCCTGGTATGCCGTCAGCGAAACCGGCGGCGAAATTACTGACGAAACCCCCTTCATTGTCGCCGCCACCATTGAAGATGCCCTGACCAAAGCCGTATCTGAGTTTGGGGAAGACGTGCGGCTGGAGCGCGACCCCGATGTGCTGGATACCTGGTTCTCTTCTGGCCTGTGGCCCTTCTCCACCATGGGCTGGCCGGATAAATCCGCAAAGGACCTACAGACCTACTATCCCACTTCTACCCTGGTCACCGGGTTCGACATCATCTTTTTCTGGGTGGCCCGCATGACCATGATGGCTGGCCACTTTACCGACACCATGCCCTTCGAAACCGTCTATATCCACGGGCTGGTGCGGGATGAAAACAACAAAAAAATGTCAAAGTCGGCCAACAACGGTATCGACCCTCTGGTGCTGATCAACAAGTACGGCACCGACGCCCTGCGCTATACCCTGATCCGGGAAGTGGCCGGGGCTGGGCAAGACATTCGCCTGGAGTACAACCGCAAAACCGACGAATCTGCCTCGGTGGAAGCCTCCCGCAACTTCACCAACAAACTGTGGAACGCGGCCCGCTTCGTTATGCTCAACCTGGATGGCAAAACTCCTCAGGAGTTGGGCATTCCGGCACTGGAAAATCTGGAGCTGGCCGACCGTTGGATTCTCTCTCGCTATAACCAGGTGGTGCAGACCACCCGCAGCGATCTGGACAAGTACGGATTCGGGGAAGCGGCCAAGGAACTGTATGAATTTATCTGGGGCGACTTCTGCGACTGGTACATCGAACTGGTCAAGCCTCGCCTGTACGAAGATGAAGCAACCCCCTCAAAGCAGACGGCCCAGCAAACCCTGGCCCTGGTGCTGGATGGCATCCTCAAGCTGCTGCACCCTTTCATGCCCCACATTACCGAAGAAATCTGGCACACCCTGAACCAGGCTGGTGAGGGGGAATTTCTGGCGGTACAGCCCTACCCCACCGCACTACCTGACTTGATTGATAATGGGCTAGAGCAACAGTTTGACCTGCTGTTTAATACCGTCCGCACCGTCCGCAATCTGAGGGCAGAAGCTGGCATTAAGCCTTCCACCAAAATCGAGACCATCCTCGAAACGGAAAATCCCGAGGAACGCAACATTCTGCAAGCCACTGCCGATTACATTAAAGATCTGGGGACCATCGAAACCCTCACCATTCGGGGCGGGCAGGTTCACCATCAGGCAGAACCCAAGGCTTCCGCCGCCGCCGCTGCAGCTCAAACAGCACAGGCCAGACCCAATGCCCTGCCTACCCCTAACCCTGTGGTAACCGAAGTCAAAGACTTCTGGACCACCATGCGGCCCCTGCTGGAAGCTCCGCTGGAGTACCTGGGATCTTTCTTTACCGATGTCCGTCGCCCAGCCATAACCCTGTTGTGGATTGGGGCTGGAGCCGTTTCCCTGAAACTGGCCATTGCCCTGGTAGATGCCGTTGATGATGTGCCAGTGTTCGGCTCCCTGATGGAACTGACGGGGATCTGGTTTACCTATCGCTTTGTTAGTAAGAACCTACTGACCTCTCGCGATCGCAGCCAGCTGGTCGAGAAATACAAAGCCTGGCAGTCCGATATTTTCGGTCAGCATCGCCTCCGTCAGATCGAACCCCGCACCCAAAAAGCAATTAAGGCTGCTCCGGCCCAGCCCCGGCTGGAGCCTGCCGCAGAGGCCGTTACCTCGGTTCAGGCTTTGCCCCAGGCCGGAGACACCGTACCCCAAACCAAGATGTTCGCTGGAGTCGTCGGCACCATTCAGGTGCTCATCCCCCTCACGGGCGTGGTCGATGTGGATGCCCTGAAGGCCAAGCTCGAAAAAGACCTGGGCAAAATCGAAGCCGAAATCAAATCCCTCTCCGGTCGCTTGAGTAACCCTGGCTTTGTAGAAAAAGCCCCCGCCGATGTAGTGCAAGGTGCCCGTGATGCCCTCGCGGAAGCCGAAACCCAGGCTGACATTCTCCGGTCTCGCCTGAATATGCTTTAGGCTTCAATCTGTAAGCCATGAGAGTGATCAGTTTTTTGTGTAAGGGCCAATCAGCCGATTAATCAAGTTTTCTGAAAGCCTTGTAGGGCAGGCGTCTCGCCTGCTTAGCTGGGACAGGCAGGATGCCTATCCCACAAGAGTCTGAGCACTTCCTAACATCAGCAATACCAGGTCCAGCTCGACATCTGCAGGCTTCTCTTTCACCCCCCCTTAACAATAGAGAGAGCAGGGCGGGGAGCCGATCCCCCAGCGGCTCCATGGACAAAAACCCCCTTGATATAATGTGAAGCAATGTTACTTTTATGAGATGTCCCATGAGCACTGTAGACCTGGACCACATTGCTGCTCAGCTCCAAAGCCCCGACTCAAAGGACCGCATGGTAGCGCTGGCATCCCTGCGTCAGGTGCCAGCAGCGGACGCGGCTCCTTTGATCAAACAGGCAATTCACGACAAAAACCTGCAGATTCGGTCCATGGCTGTGTTTGCCCTGGGGCTAAAGCCCGATGCAGAGTCCTTCGACATTTTAATTAAGCTGCTGAAGTCTGACCCCGACTACGGCATTCGGGCCGATGCTGCCGGGGCCTTGGGCTACCTGGAAGACCCCCGCGCCTTTGAAACTCTGGTCCGTGCTTTTTACGAAGACACCGACTGGTTGGTGCGGTTCAGCGCAGCGGTTTCCCTGGGAAATCTTAAAGACCCCCGCGCCCACGACGTGCTGATTCAGGCCCTCCAGAGTGAAGAAATCGTCATGCAGCAGGCCGCTATTGCCGCCATCGGCGAAATTGGCGACGTGGAAGCCGTAGAAGACATTCTGAACTTTGCCCAGTCCGAAGACTGGCTGGTACGGCAGCGGTTGGCCGAGGCGTTAGGGCATCTACCCCATCCCAAGTCCGAACCGGCTCTGCGCTACCTGGAAAAAGATGCCCACTACCAGGTATCCGAATCCGCCCGCATTTCCCTGACCCGCCTGCAGACGCGACGCAGTTAATGCAGTTTCTCCCAATTGAGGCTAATTGGTGGGGTAGGGGAGTAAGGACGAGGTATGACTGGGTATGTAGCCGTAATGCAGAGCCATTCATCTGACGCCGAGCTGTCGCCCAGGCAGCCTGGCAACTAACGTTTGAACGCCATGACAAAGCGATCCAACCCCGCCAGATCGAGATGAATTTGAATATCTTGATAATGTCCGGTCTGAGCCAACAGGTTCTGCACAGCTTTCCCCTGCCCCGCCATGGTTTCGACGATCCACAGGCCACCCCGAATGAGGTAATGTGGGGCCTGATCGGCCAGGGTGCGAATGTACTCCAGACCGTCTTTTCCACCGTCTAGGGCAGCGGCGGGTTCGTGGTACAACACTTCGGGCTGTAGGCTGTTCAGGATATCGGTGGGAATATAGGGCGGATTGGACACCATAGCGGTAAGAGAACAATCGGCTGCCAGGGGTTCAAACCAGCTTCCCTGATAGAAGGTGATTCGGTTCTCCATATCATAGGCACGGGCATTTTGCCGGGCCACGGCCAGGGCGTCAGAACTTTGATCGACGGCAACAATATCTGCTGCTGCAAAAGCCTCGGCCAACCCCAGGGCAATGGCACCACTGCCTGTTCCCATATCGACCCAGGTGCCTTGCTGCAGCGCGTCCCTATGGGGACTACTCTCCACGGCTTCCACCACCCGGTCGATGATGAGTTCCGTTTCGGGACGAGGAATTAGCACCGACGGTGTGACCCGGAGGGTAAAATTGCGCCAGGTGGTTTGCCCCGTCAGGTACTGCACCGGCACCCGATCGCACAGCCGTTGACGCCAGAGATGAGCCAGTTCCTGCAGTGACAGTTTCAGCGAAACTTCCTGAAGCTGGCGTAATATACCCAATTTCAGGGTCAGGCTATCGAGGTCGCTGACCCAGCCCAAAAACCAGTCCAGTTCGCGGGGGTCAATGCCAACATCCTCGGTGCGCTGGCGCATCTCATGACGCCAGGCCCATAATTCTTTTCCCGTTACTTGCCACATGGCAACCTAGCATCCTGATAGACAGCCCATGTCATCCCTAAATCACCATAGCGAATCGTCGGAGCGACCAGAGTGGGTCTAGAGCACACGCAAAACGCTAGCAACGCTGTGGATTTCTGAGAACTCTCGCAGTTCATCCAGGGCCTTTTGGCAATTCGCCTCAGGCACTTCGTGGCTGACTACAACAATTTCGGCTCGATGATCTCGCATGCCGAATTGCACCACCGACTCCAGGCTGACTTCGTGGTCGCCAAAGCACTGCCCCAGCTTGCCGATCACCCCCGGTTGGTCTTCCGCAATCAACCTGACATAAAACCGGCTGATAATATCTGCCATGGGGCTGACTTTGCAGTAGTGCTGATGAGTACAGGCTAATAGGGGATTGGGGATTTTAGCAACCGCAGTCACCCCCTGGCCAGACACTAACGTTGCCGCAATGTTTAAGATGTCAGCCACCACCGCGCTGGCGGTCGGGCCTTCCCCAGCGCCTGGCCCAAAGAACATCACCTGCCCAATGGGATCTCCCTCCACCAGAATGGCATTGTACACATCGTTAACCGATGCCAGGGGATGGCTCTCGGGCACCAGGGTAGGGTGCACCCTGAGCTGCAGTTCCTCCAGGTGCTGATTAGAAAGGGGGCAAACATCCCGACGGGCAATGGCCAGCAGCTTAATCACAAATCCCAGTCGTTGGGCGTAGGCAATGTCGGCTGCGGTGACGTGGCGAATACCTTCTGAGTAGACATCCGCCAGCTTAATTCGACCGCCAAAGGCCAGCGAGGCCAGAATGGCAATTTTGTCGGCGGCATCAAGCCCATCTACATCGGCGGTGGGGTCGGCCTCGGCGTAGCCCAGCCGCTGGGCATCGGCCAAAATTGGCTCAAAGTCTCCCCCCTCGCGCATCATGCGGGTGAGAATGTAGTTGGTGGTGCCGTTGATGATGCCCGTTACTGCGTGAATGCGGTTCACCCCCAGGGCCTGCTTCAGGGGCTGAATCACCGGAATGCCGCCGCCCACCGCCGCTTCCAGCAGCACGTAGACGCCAGCTTCATTCGCAGCGGTAAAAATTTCGTCCCCGTAGCGGGCAATTACCGCTTTGTTGGCCGTCACCACATGCTTGCCCTGGGCAATGGCTTTTAAAATTAGCGATCGCGCCGGTTCTAAACCGCCAATCACCTCAACGATGATGTCGATATCGGCATCGTTGACAATGGCGTCTAAATCGGTGGTGAGTTTTTCCTGGGGAATTTCTACCGGTCGGGGTTTGTCTAAGTTGCGAACCCCCACCCTGGCCAGTTCAATCTGGCCAATCAGGGGATGGCGGTCCTGGGAGTCTAGCAAAATTTTTGCCGTCCCTGTGCCTACGGTGCCCAGCCCTAGCAAACCGACTTTGATACCCAACGCCCTAAGTCCTAATCTACGTTCTCCATGACCCAATTGTAGAGGGATTCACCGACCATAAAAAACGGAAGGGAAGAATCCCCTCCGTTTCGCTCCTCGCTATGGTGATGAGCCATAGTGATGAGCCCGTTCGGAGCGAACCTTGCTTCGCCCCTACAAACCCATGGCTTAGTAGGTTTCTACGTGCCAGCGATGGTCTTTCTTCATCTGCTTGCGGAACTCATCCCAATCCACGCCGTGCTTGGCGGCAGCGGCAGATAGAGCTTCGTCGATGCCGTCTTCCATGCCCTTCAGACCGCACATGTAGGTGTGGGTATTGGGCTTCTGCATCAGCTCCCACAGTTCGTCGGCGTGCTCAGCCACCCGGTGCTGGATATACATCTTGCCGCCGTCTGCATTTTGCTGCTCGCGGCTGATGGCATAGGTCAAGCGGAAGTTATCCGGATACTGGCCCTGCAGCTCTTCCAACTCTTCTTTGTAGAGAATGTTGGCTGTGTAGGGCACCCCGAAGATGAGCCAGGCTAATCCCTTGAACTGGTAGTCGGGGTTAGCCTGCTTCTCTTCTGCCTTGAACATGCGCCACAGATAAGCCCGAAAGGGAGCAATACCGGTACCCGTAGCCAGCATGATGATGGTGGCGTCAGGGTCTTCGGGCAGCAGCATCTCTTTACCGACGGGGCCGGTAATTTTCACATCGGCACCGGGTTCGATGTGGCACAGATAGCTGGAACAGGTGCCATACACGGTTTCGCCCGTTTCCGGATGCTTGTACACCAGCTCCCGGACGCAGAGGGAAACGGTCTTGCCATCCATTCTGTCGCCGTGGCGGGTAGAGGCAATGGAGTAAAGGCGCAACTTATGGGGTTTGCCTTTCTCATCAGTGCCCTCGGGAATGATCCCGATACTCTGGCCTTCAACATAGTGCAGGTCACCCCCAGATAGATCAAAGGTGATGTGTTGCACAATCCCTGAACCACCTTCCCGAACCAGGGGGTCATTGGAAATGACTTTGCCCACAAAGGGATCCTTAGGCTTGTAAATGTTAACCGGGACATCGGCCCCCGGCTTCTTGGGCTTTGCTTGTGTCATGGGCTTTTCCGTGTTCTCTGCTTGCGCTGGCGACGCATCAATTGCAGTCGGTGTCACGCTGCTCATGGCCACACCATCCTCAAGGGGGCGAATGCTGACAATTTTGCCCCCCAGACGAGTAATCCGCTGCATTTCCTGGTTCATACGGGTATAGGGCACCGTGTAGAATACACTGCCACTCTTGCGAATGGAGGTATTCATCTGGTCGGTCTCCTGGTTCTGGCGGAGGCCCTGCACTTCGTATAAAAACAAACGGCTACCCGCCACACTACTGGCGTTTCCGCCGCTTACACTTGGATTGTACATACTTAACTTATGCTTCTCTGGACCCAACTAAAGAATTGCGACAGATACACAACGCTGCAACAGATGCACTCCGATATGCACTGCCACAAAATGTAAAAAGCCAACTATAGGCTGCATAGCCCACAGCTCAAACATTATCTAGCTTAGGGTATTACTGCAGGACAGTACAAATTTTAGAGAAGCCAAGCTGTTGGTGGCCATTTACAACGCGACCTCTGCAACCGAGGCTGCCTTGATCTCTTTTACTTTAATGAATTTCACCTGATCAGACTGTGACTTTGGCATCATCTCGGCCACGGCTTGCTACCGTAGAGATATGTATTGTTAGGGGTCATGGCTTCTGATAGGATAATGGTGATTAGTGGTAGAAATACTTACTGCCATTGTCTTTCAGGCTGTGAAAGCATTCTTTCTTGGCCATTTTGTGTCAGCTGAGGCTGCACTTTTTAGAGACAATGTGCAGGGCCTCCAGTGTCAGCCTGTCCGGTAGATGAACAGCTCTGTTCATTACCCAGGCTATATCGAGATTCACAGGCGCAGCATTTTGCGAGATAGTTTAATTAAGTCTCGCAGCTCTGAAGGAAAGTGACAGCGCTGCTTTCCGGCGCGTCTATGGAAATAAGCCCGTTTTATAAGTGTCGTTAGAGGGAACTTATGATCAGCAAGCCAGACAAAGTAGTTCTTATTGGTGTCGCAGGAGATTCTGGATGCGGCAAGTCAACTTTTCTCCGCCGACTTAGCGATTTGTTTGGCGCTGAGTTTATGACGGTCATTTGCCTTGACGACTATCACAGCCTTGATCGAAAGCAGCGCAAAGCAGCCGGGGTAACCGCCCTGAACCCCAAAGCCAACAATTTTGATTTGATGTACGAGCAGATCAAGGCGCTGAAAGAGGGCAACAGCATCGATAAGCCCATCTACAACCACGAAACTGGCGAAATTGATCCCCCTGAGCGCGTTAACCCCAATCGCATTGTGGTTATTGAAGGGCTGCACCCCCTCTACGATGAGCGAGTTCGGGACTTAATCGATTTCAGCGTTTACCTCGACATCAGCGACGAAGTTAAAATTGCCTGGAAAATTCAGCGGGATATGGCAGAGCGTGGTCACCGCTACGAAGATGTACTGGCCTCCATCAATGCCCGCCGCCCAGACTTTGAAGCCTATATCGACATTCAAAAGCAGTATGCCGATGTGGTGATTCAAATTCTGCCCACCCAGCTCATTCCCAACGACGAAGAGAAGAAAATTCTGCGGGTGCGCCTGATGCAGCGGGAAGGGATTGAAGGCTTTGATCCCGTTTACCTGTTTGACGAAGGCTCTACCATCGACTGGATTCCCTGTGGCCGTAAGCTTACCTGCTCTTACCCCGGCATTCGTATGCACTACGGCCCCGACAGCTACTACGGTCACGAAGTCTCTGTGCTGGAGGTAGACGGCCAGTTCGATCGGCTTGAGGAGATGATCTACATCGAAAGCCACCTCAGCAATACCTCGACCAAATACTACGGCGAAATGACCGAGCTGTTGCTCAAGCACCGCGAATACCCCGGTTCCAGCAACGGCAGCGGTCTGTTCCAGGTGCTGGTAGGTCTCAAAATGCGAGCTACCTACGAGCGCCTCACGGCCACTAACCTGAGCGTTGCTACCCACGCCTAGGCTGTTGCTTCAGTTCGTTTAGTTTCCACTGTTCTGGCTTGTACCTTAGAGAGGAACCCACTGTGGTTCCTCTCTTTTTTAGGTTTTGCCATGGAACTCACCACTCCGGCCCTGCTGTTTCCCGCGATTTCGTTGCTGCTGCTGGCCTACACCAACCGCTTTTTGGTGCTGGCTCAGCTCATTCGTCAGCTGCACAGTTCAGAACGAGACTATTTTCAAACCATTGTGCAGCGGCAGATTCAGAACCTGCGCCAACGCCTGGCGCTGATTCGCCTGATGCAAGCCCTGGGGGTTTCCAGCTTTTTGCTATGCACCCTCTCAATGTTTGCCCTGTTTATTCAGCAGCAGCAACTGGCAGAGAGTTTGTTTGGTATCAGCCTGCTTTTGCTGGTAGGCTCTTTGCTCACCTCTCTCTACGAAATTGCCATCAGCACTAAAGCCATTGAGGCTGAACTTGAGGATATTTGTGCTGGCAAGAGATAGGACCTGAGCCAGGTTAATTCAACGCAATGGACTGCAGTTCCAGGGCAATGGGCTGATTGGGTTCGATCACCACCACTCGCTGAGCGGTGACATTGCCCACAATCACGCCAGCAGCGGCTCCACCGACAATGCCGCCCCAGCTGGCGTCGCCAAAAACTTCGGTCATGAGGGCTCCCCCGGCAGCACCAATGGCAGCATCTCCGGCCATGGCTCCAGTGGAGGATTCTCGAGGATCTTTCACATCATGGAGAACGTCAGAACTCGCCCGGAGGGTATAGACCCGACTACCAACTTGCACCCCATCTGCCACATAGCGTAGCCCTCCGGTAACGGGCTCAAATCGGCCCCGAATGATGGCCCCTGCCGGAATTGAAACTCCGTTAAAGCTGGTCGCCCGATCTACCCGTAGCGACTGTTCAACCACTTCTCCATTGCCCAGATAAAGGGTTTCTTCGACAGTAGATAGGGCTTGCAATGTGTTCGCAGGCAGCACCTGCGCGGTGGAGAAAATGGCCTGGCCCTGGGCGGGAGGGGTATTCAAAACGGGCAGCATGACTAAAGATAAAGCCGTAAGGGCAGCAAGTTTCATGGCATCCTCCTGGGTAGCGGACTGAGTTGTGCCTGCTGGCATATGGAATCATTTTTTTGGCTGTGGAGTTGAGGACGTTGCTTCAGAAATTATGTTCCACGGGAAAACGTTGGACCTTGGATGATACACCAAGTCCAGAAGGGGAGGTCTGCCCCAGGAACAGCTCCAGATTTCGAGGTGGTCTTGGCCCAGAGCGTCAATCACCGTATCGAGATCGTTGAGCCCCTGACCATCACAAGTCTGGGGTTGTGTCTTGATCAGATCGATGGCAACGTTGAGCTGTGATGCAAGGAGAAGCCATGGAATCGACAGCAGAATTTTTTTGTGCCTTTTGCGGAGAACCTAACACCACCTTTGTGGATATGTCGGCGGGCTACAGCCAGACCTATATTGAAGATTGCCAGGTCTGCTGCCGTCCCAATCAGCTCTACGTCACCATTGATGAGGCCACTCTGGAAGTCGACATTGCCACCGACTATGCTGGTTAGCGGTAATTGTTGACACCCTGAGTTCATCGGCATTTCCCATGCTGGGCAAGGCTGCCCTGCCCCCGTTCTGAGGCTCGCCATTTTTGACCCCGAGCACGCCAAAACTTTTATTTCGGCCTGGCCATCTATTCCAGAGCATCCTGCTATTCCAGAGCATCCTGCTATTCCAGAGCATCCTGCAGATCTTCTTGGGTCAGGGTTGTGGACAAACTGAGGGTATGGGGCTCCACGCCGAGGCTTTCGACAAAACTAGCCTGGAGAACAGGAGCAAAGCGAGCATCCTGGGTCAGAGTGTACTTGAAGAAAGCCGTAGCTAATATCTCAAGGTAAGACTGCACCAGGTCTGGTCGAGGGCCAATCAACTCAGGGGGAATGGTTAGGGGTTGCCCGTCCTCCCCGACATCGCCAATGGCCGAGAAGTGCGTGCCCCGATCAATCAGCAACAGGTAATGATCCTGATCGCCTAACCAGGTGAAGGGTTGAATTTGCTCAGGAAAAGCTGGAGCGACGGTGTCGGCGGTACCGGAAACCATCAGGGTGGGTATCTCCACCTGACCGTACCCCTCCTCCCCCAGCAAAACACTGCCAATGGGGTTAATGATGAACAGAGACTGAATCCGTGGTTCTTGCAGCTCTCCCTCGGGGTTGCCCAGGCGAGTAGCCTGACACTGTAGCAAAATCGAAGGGTTTAAGGAAATTTCCTCAGGGGGGCAGGTCTGGCCTAAATTCTCCAGGTCAAAGTTAGCCCCGGCCAGGGCAAGCCCGGTATAGCCCCCAAAGGATTGCCCCACCAACCCCACCTGGTTGAAGTTAAACTGCCCTCGCAGGGCCGGGTCGATGGCCTGGGCCCGGGTCAGGGTATCTAGGGTGAGAGAAACTTCGCGGGGACGGCGCAGGAACTCTTCATCCGCCACAACGGTGTCAGAACGGCCTTCTATCAAGGCTAAGAGCTGTTGGTCATTACTACCAGAGTGCTCAATGGCGGCCACGGCGATGCCGCTGGTGGCCAGGTACTCGGCTAAATAAGCAAAACTGCGGCTGGTACTGCCTAACCCATGGGAAATAACCACCAGGGGAAAACCCTCTACAGGAGTGCCTGCCCCCCCTGGAAGGATGCTGGGAAGGTAGAGTTCGGCTGGTTCGGGCAAGCCGGGCACGACCAGATTCAGGCGACGGGTGCCGTATTGCCGCTCGCCCTGCATTTGCTGTAAAAGCTGATTAAAATTCGCAATGGGAACTGCCTCGGCTTCTGCCTGGGAGCGGACCTGCACCAGTTCTACGGCAAGGTCAGCTTCTAAAATAGCCTGGTTTAGGCTCTGGGCAATGGCAAACCCCTGGTCCAGATTGATGCGCACGGACTCTGTTGGATACTGCCGCAACACATTTAACAGAGTCAGGCCACCATCGTTCTCATTGGCTGCCGCCAGAATCAGGGCGCTGCGCAGGGCAGAAAAACCTCCCCGGCGGGCAGGGGTTTGCACCACCTGGGTTAACTGCTTCAGCAGAAACTTACCCTGCTCGGTATATAAAAATTGGGCAACAGCGACTTTATCCAGATCAGCTGGGGTAATCAGCCAGGTACGAATTTGCTCTAGCTGCACGGCGTCCAGCTGCAGCCGATGGTTGTAGGCCATGAGCTGGGGAGAGAGTTGCCCGGTTTCGGCAAACTTTTCTAGCTCATCGATAGCGATGGAGCGTTCTAGCACCCCATAGGACACTACTAGTCGATCTGCCGCCAGGCCTGGGGAGGCAGCAAGGGCAATAAAGAGCCCCCCTAAACCACAGCAAACGGCTTTTAAGCGGGGCCGGATAGTACTTGAGTATGCCGCAAGGGCAATTGCCGTGGGGGAGAAACCCACTGATGATCTCCTAATCTGTCAAGGGTGGGGTGGGGTGGGTTAGCACATGGTCTAAAAAGCCGTTACAGGCATCCATGAGCAAATCGATGACATAGGTGAACCCTTCGGCCTCCCCGTAGTAGGGGTCGGGAACTTCCTGATCGGGATACGTGCGGCAAAAATCGCACATCAGCCTAACCTTGTGGCTGTGGTGGGCTGCCGTGGCCAGGGCGAGAATGTCTCGATAGTTGTCCCGATCCATCGCCAAAATCCAGTCGAACCGGTCGAAGTCGGCGGGGATAAACTGACGGGCTCTGCCCTTGAGGGTAATGCCGTAGGGCTTCGCAGCCTGAGCCATACGGCTATCTGGCGGGCTACCAATGTGGTAACTGGAGGTGCCCGCCGAATCACATTCAATTTGCCCCTGCAGCTGTCGCTGACGAATCAGGTGGTTCATAATATTTTCTGCAGACGGAGACCTGCAGATATTGCCCAGGCACACAAACAGAACCCTCGTTACCATGAGTTCACCGAATTCTTAAAACACAAGCGTCTGCAAATACCGTGTGGGTCAACTAAACCTTACCCAAGTCCAGCAGTGGAATTTTGCCCTAGGGAAAGCTCCAGCTTTTGTGCTGGACTTGGCATAACTCCCAGCGGAAAGGTCAAAGGGGCGCGACTCCTCGGGGTTTTGGGAACCCCCTCAACCCCGGTCTACATGCCGGGCAGGTTAAGACCACCGGTCAGGGTTTCCATGCGTTCGCGCATGGTTTCGGTCGATTTTTGGTAAGCATCTTGCAGAGCCTCGGCCACCAGAGTCGACAACTCTTCAGCGCCCTTTTCCAGAGCAGCGGGTTCAATGGTCACGCCTCGGGGCTCTTGATTACCGCTCATGACCACTTTTACCAGACCGTCCCCAGCCTCGCCCTCGATCTGCATTTGCTCGAGTTCTTCCTGGAGTTGCTTGGCCCCTTCTTGTATTTGCTGGGCTTTCTTAAAGGCCTCGGTGAGTTCCTTCATTTTGCCCAAACCGAAACCAAAACCTTGACCTTGTGACATGAAATTACTCTCGCACGTACTGTAACGGATACAACCCAACCTATCCAGGAGCTTGACCCCCTACTGGCCATCAATCCCCAAAACCGGACTTGGTGAGGCTATCTGATTTTAACGCCTGATTGCCCGGATTAAAGGGCGGGGAATTCACCGATAAATTTCACCTCGGGTTTCAACCAGAGAGACCACTGGGCCTGCACCTGCTCCTGCACATAGCGAATTAACTGGTGAATGTCGCTGGCGGTCGCTCCACCGCAGTTCAAAATAAAATTAGCATGGCGTTGAGCAACCTCTGCCTGACCCAAACGATAGCCCTTTAGCCCCGCCTGCTCAATTAACCACCCCGCCGTGTGGGGGTAGGGGTTGCGAAACACGCTGCCGCAGCTAGGAGCATCGTAAGGTTGAGTCGCCCGCCGCTGTTCTAGCCCGGCCAGGGTGTCGGCTACTACGACCGCCGGGTCATGGTCGGGGTCGAGTTGAAAGGTAGCCTCAAGCACAATAGCCCCCGAGTCTTGCAGGGCCGAAGTCCGGTAGCGAAAGCCTAGAGCCTCTGGAGTGAGCCGCAAAACCCCCCGTTGGGGATCAATAACCGTAGCCGACACCAGTTGTTCAGCGGTACACCCCCCATGGGCACCTGCGTTCATCACCACCGCCCCGCCGATGGTACCCGGAATGCCTGCGGCCCACTCTAACCCTCGCCAGCCTCGCTTCGCCACCTTCCAGGCTACTGTTGGCAGAGGTTCTCCGGCAGCTACGGTAATCTGGCCTTTGGCATCGTCAAATTCGGTTTTTCGAACCCGACGGGTACACATCACCAGCCCCCGTATACCGTCGTCACTAATCAGCAAATTCGACCCCGCCCCCACTAGGGTAATGGGCACCTGGGCCAGGGTTGCCCGCTGAAACGTCGTTTGCATCTCCTGAATGCTGCGGGGAACGGCCAGCCAGTCTGCCTGCCCCCCCACCCGAAAGGTCGTTAGCTTATGGAGACTGACCCCGGCTTGTACCCAGTCTAAGGACTCCAGCCCCTGCCCCTGGTCAGAAACCGTGGACAACCCAGCCTCCTTGCTCAGACCATGGCTTTGAAGAAGATCTGAGGCTGCGGCCATATCTAACAGACCTCCTGCAGAGAAGGCACTTCGACATCGGCGAAGTAAGCCATGACCTGGGGAATGACTTGATTCAAATTACCGGCCCCCATAAAGAGCACCAGATCCCCAGGCATCAGCTGTTCTTCTAAAATCATCTGAACCTGATCCAGGGTTTCGCCATAGGTTACCCGGGGATGGTAACGGGCCACCGCCTCGGCCACCTGTTGGCCAGATATGCCAAAGGTATTGGTTTCTCCAGCGCTGTAGATCCCCGTCAAGATCACCTGGTCAGCATCCCCAAAGGCATCGGCAAAATCTTCTAATAGGGCGACAGTGCGGCTAAACCGATGGGGTTGAAAGACCGCAACCACACGCCGACTGTCTGCAACGGACAAGTCTCCTTTCTTGTGGATGGGGGTGACATTGGTTTGACTCACCTTAAGCTGAGCTGCTGCCAGGGTAGCCCGCACTTCGCTGGGGTGGTGGGCATAATCATCAAAAAACTGAATTCCGGAGTAAGATCCCCGCTTTTCAAACCGGCGTCTGGCCCCTCTAAACTGGGCCATAACGGTGGCAATATCGGCAAAATCAAGCCCCAGGTAGCGGCCCACGGCCACTGCCGCCAGGGCATTGCTGAGGTTGTGTTCGCCTAAAACATTCAGGCGAAGCTGCCCCACCGGCTTGCCCCGCTCCCAGACCGTGGCGGTGGTGCCATCGGCGCGGTAGCTGACATCGGTAACCCAGTAGGTGGCTCCGCTGTGGGGGTTGAGACTGTAGGTCAGCTGCGGCTGCAGATTTTGCCGCACTACTGCGCAGTCCCAACTGGCGATCAGGGTCTGACATTGCTGCTGAAAGGTTTGAAAAATATCGACAACGTCTTGCAGACTGCGGTAGTGGTCGGTGTGGTCTAGTTCAATATTGGTGACAATACCGATAGAGGTAGACAACTTCGCCAGGGTGCCGTCAGATTCATCAGCCTCGGCCACCAGCAGGGGACTTTTGCCCAGGCGAGCATTGCCGCCCCAACTGGTTACTTCGCCACCCACGACGATGGTGGGATCTAGCCCTGCCCCCAGCAGTAAGTGGCCAATCATGCTGCTGGTGGTGGTTTTACCATGGGTGCCGGCCACAGCAACGCTGGTATATTCACGAATGAGCGCCGCTAATACATCCGACCGATGAAAGATAGGATATCCCCGCTGCAGAGCCTCCCGGTATTCAGGATTTTGTTCATCAATGGCGGTGGAACAAATGACCTGAGGCAATTGTCTACGAACTAAAGATTGCCCCATAGCGGAGGCTGAGCCTGGGTCAACTGGAGCCATAACCGAGGCTTCTAGAGACTGAACCTGAGTTGGTAAAAAATAGTCTAGGTTAGCGGCTTCCTGGTGAACAAAAACCTTGGCTCCAGCTTCTTGTAATCGCCGGGTGATGTGAGTTAAACGAACATCAGAACCTGACACGGGCAAATTTCGCTTAGTCAAGATATAAGCCAGGGCCGACATACCAATACCACCAACACCGATGAAATGGAACGGTCTACCGTCAAAACTTACGGAAATCGGCATCTTTCACTCCTCAAAACACCACACCACACCAGTGTCAGGCGTAATCATAGCAAGATTTCCAAGAATGGCCTAAAAATTCGGTTTTATTCTTGGTTGTCCCAATAAATGGCGGAACAACACCTACTGGTGTAGTTGCCGAAAGGCTAACACTATAATTAAAATTGCCTCTCGGTCATGCGCCGAATTGTAGACCGAAAGTATATGAGGAATATATTGCTCTCTAATAGGCTGTCGGAGAAACAAGGGCTTGTCGCTATATGTCGCTATATTATGTAGCGTTCCTTGCGAGCCCAAAAACAGCTGCAGTGTCAATTTTCGATTCCTCCGACAAGCTGCTAGGAGTCATCCATGAAAAAAAGAGATGCCTTGTCTGCCTTGAGGCAGGCAGGACGGCTGGACCTGACGTAATTGAATTGAACCCCCCTCCCTGCAAGGCAACTGCCGATTTCGATCGGGGCCCGGTGATGAAACTTGAATCGGTCTACCCTGGCGGCACAGTGGTTGCAAGGATTGATCCCAGGACTCGTAGCATAATCTATCCCCACGGACAGAGATCACGTTGATCCCTCTATAGAAGCAGATCAATGTTCTACCGCTTAAAGGGGAACAGACTTTGCGATATTATGGTGACGTCTAAGAATAGATACCTAGTCCGAGAACAACAGAGGGTTAAACGCAGTGATTAGAGTAGCCATTAATGGATTTGGCCGTATCGGTCGTAATTTTTTACGGTGCTGGTTGACGCGGGAAAACAGTGGGCTTGAAGTTGTCGCTATCAACGATACCTCTGATCCCAAGACCAACTCCCATCTATTGAGATACGACTCTATGCTGGGTCGTCTGGATGCGGATATTCAGGCCGCAGAAGACAGCCTGATCGTTAATGGCAAGACCATCAAGTGTACCTCTGACCGCAACCCCAACAATTTGCCCTGGGGTGCCTGGGACATCGACCTGGTGATCGAATCTACCGGCGTTTTTGTGAGCGAAGAAGGGGCTTCTCGCCACATCGAAGCCGGAGCGAAGAAGGTGCTGATTACCGCTCCTGGTAAGGGTGGAAATGTGGGCACCTACGTTATGGGCGTTAACGATAAAGATTATGTCCACGATAAGCACAATGTCATCAGCAATGCCAGTTGTACCACCAACTGTCTGGCTCCGGTCGTAAAGGTGCTGCATGAGAACTTTGGCATCATCAAAGGCACCATGACCACCACCCACAGCTACACTGGCGACCAGCGTCTACTAGATGCCAGCCACCGTGACTTACGTCGGGCCCGGGCCGCTGCTCTGAACATTGTTCCCACCACCACCGGGGCGGCCAAGGCCGTTTCCCTGGTTATCCCTGAAATGGCTGGCAAGCTCAACGGTATTGCCTTCCGGGTGCCTACCCCTAACGTTTCGGTAGTTGACCTGGTGGTTCAGGTTGAAAATCCAACCATTGCCGAGCAGGTCAACGAAGTGCTGAAGGCCGCTGCCGAAGGCCCCATGAAGGGCATTCTGGCCTATAGCGATCTGCCTCTGGTGTCCATCGACTATCGCAAGACCGATGACTCTTCTATCGTGGACTCGAGCCTGACCATGGTAATGGGCGGCGACATGGTGAAAGTGGTCGCCTGGTACGACAACGAGTGGGGCTACAGCCAGCGGGTCGTTGACCTGGCCGAACTGGTTGCCTCTAATTGGCCTGGTTAGGTCTGCGGGTGAAATGTCTTAACTCCATCTAGCCTGAACTCCATTTCATTAGAGCTATAGGGCGACAAAGGGACACGTTAATAACGTGTCCCTTTGTTTTTGGGATGACCGGCTGGTGAGAGGTTGAATTTCCGGTCAAAGAAAATTTTTGGTTAAAGAAATGGAGCCTTCTGGGCATCCTGAAGGCAGCGTTTGTCAACTACCGAAATGTTTATTCAAGACAAGACAACTTGCATGGTGTGGAGAACAACCCTGGCCATTGCGTTAGGCATACTCCTGGGGGGGGCGGCAGCAAGGGTGGAAAACCTGGCCTGTGGGCAGGAAGCACCGCCGGGCTACTGCCTGACCGAAACACCCACTGCTCGGATCGCCAGTGGCATGGTGGGCGGTGCCTGCGCCAGTGGTAGCGCTCTGCTGATGATTGAACTCTGGCGTAGGGTGCAGAGGGATGCGGATTGAGGGGCATCGGTTCTGACCGTTTCTGTTGGTCAGGGCTACCTGTTGGAGCGGGGGGGGGCAGGGGAGCAGGAGGCAGAGGCGCGATCGCATAACACTGTCCCTATATTGATTGAATGATATTGATTGAATTCAGCCGAGAAAAAGCCGGGAATCTCTCCATAGAACGGGAATAGAACGGGAATAGAACGGGACCGATTTTACAGACCCCCTGACCATTGGTTTGCTCTGACCACAGGCGATTTAGCATTGATGCAACCGGTGACCTCACGAAATGACCATTGACAATTGAAACCTTGTCCAAGGTTGAATTCAATTTCCAGTTCTTGGGGGAGGCCATTTCCCTCAGTCGGTAGACGGTAACCGGCCCAATTTGCCTCCCGTGAAGGATAGTCGATCCCCTGATTGATTCGTCAGATTAAGGATCAAAGTATCCATAGAGGACTAATCTCGTGATTAAACGAACTCTCGCCATTGCTCTGTCAACCGCTGGCCTGATGGCCCTGGCCCCTTCTACCAGCCAGGCGCAGCAATGCGTTCCCCTTCAGGTGGTGGGAACCAACCAGACCTCCATCACCAAGACTGTTTCCCCCGCCGCCCCCCTGGCTATTCCCGGCATTCGCACCAATTGGAATACAGATTGGGTCGTGCCCGGCGATATGACCTACGACCAGTTTCAGGCCCGCATCACCACTGAAACCGGGGTCGAAGATTTGAATGTGGATATGTACCTCAAGTATCCCGACCAGACTTCTGACCTGGTCTACAATCCGGAGGAGGTGGTAATTTCTCCAGAGGAACCCCTAACCCTGAGCGCTTCTCCCCGTGAAGATCTCAGCCCTTACCAGGTGAATCTGAGGGTGGGCGATGCGGACTCTGAGAACACCACCTATACGGCAACGGTCTACGGTTGCCGCTAGTTGGCCTGCTGTTCGAGCTGCTGCAGAATGTTTTGCAGCTGCTGCTGGGTCTCTCCATAGCGCTGCCAGTCTCCCTGCTGCAGAGCCTGTTGCCCGTCTTCGTAGACATCCAGGGCCGATTGAATCAGGCCGGCCAGGTCTTCGGGCAGGGTGACTGTTGGCGCTTCGGGGGCATCTGCAGGGGCGGGCGGGTCAGGCAGAGTGGGGATATCACCAAAGATAGCCTGGAGGCTTTCTTCCAGGGTGGTGCGCATGACCACCTGATCGCCGTAGGCCACAATAATTCTCACCAGCTCCGGGAGTTCCCCCTGCTCGGCCCGCAGGTAAATGGGTTCTACATACAGCAACGACTCTTCGATGGGAATCACCAGCAGGTTGCCGCGAATCACCCGCGATCCCTGCTGGCTCCAGAGGGTCAGCTGCTCAGAGATTTCGGGGGTCTGGTCGATGCGGGCCTCGATCTGGTTGGGGCCATATACCAGCTCTTGTTTAGGAAACTCGTACAGCAACAGGTTGCCGTAATTCTCGCCGTCTGAGCCGCCAGCCATCCAGGCAACCATGTTGTCTTTATTGACGGGGGTGAAGGGCAGAATTTGCATAAATTCTGCTCCGTCGAAATTGGGCAACCGCATGATGATGTAGTAAGACTCCATGCGGGTGGCCACGCCATCGCTGACTCGTTCAGGAAAACGCCACAGGTCTTCCCGGTTATAGAACACCTCCGGGTTTTCCATGTGGTAGGCCCGGTACATTTGAGCCTGGGCAGTAAAAAAGTCCTGGGGATAGCGTAGATGCTCCCGATAGTTGGGGGGCATCGTATTTTCGGGTTCGAACAGACCGGGAAAAATTTTCTGGTAAGTGGCCAGAATCGGATCTTGAGGGTCGATGCCGAAAAATTGGATGGAGCCGTCGTAGGCATCCACAAAAACCTTGACCGAATCCCGCAGGTAGTTGGTATCGTTGCGCAGCAGCGCCGTCAGATTGCCCATCGCAATGTCGGCAGCCCCACTGCTGAGACTCAAAGGTTCGGAGTAGGGATAACGGTTGCTGGTAGTATAGCCATCCAGAATCCACTTCAGTCGACCGTCGATAACGGCGATGTAGGGATCGCTATCGAAGGTCAGGAAGGGAGTCACCTGGCGCACCCGGTCTTGAATAAGGCGGTGATAGTGAATCCGCGACTCAGAGGTGAAGTAGTCAGAAATTAGCAACCGCAGATTGCCCAGGTCAAAAGCGTAGGCCAGTTGCCGCAGCCAGGAGTTGAGGGCAACGCCGCCGGGGCCATCATAACGGTAGGTGGCGTTTTCATCCCCCAGGGGGTAGTCGAACTCGTCGGTGGTGGTGCCGGTAAAGATGTAGTTGGCGGTGGCTTCGCCGTAGTAAATACGAGGCTCGTCGATCTCCAGATCTACCGTTGAAACCGGGGGAATGTTGCGAATAAAGAGTTCCGGCAGACCGTCAGGGGTGACCCGATTCACCGGGCTCATAACAATGCCGTAGCCGTGGGTAAATTTAATTTGCTGGTTAATCCAGGTTTGGGCTTCGGCGGGGAGTTGGTCAACATCAAGTTCCCGCGCTGAGAGCATGACCTGGCGGTAGTCGCCGTCGAGGATATAGCGGTCGATGTCAACATCCAGAAACCGATAGTAAAGGCGAATTTCTTGCAGCTGCCGATAGGTGCTGAGCAGGGGTTCGTAGTCCCACAGGCGAATGTTGTTGACGGTAGATTCATTGGCCTGCAGGGTCTGGGCATCGAGCCCGGTGCGGGCAGGAAAAGGTTCTGAAGTCACCCGGTTAAGGTCGTAGGCCTGGCGGGTAAAGGCGATATTGTGCTCGATGTAGGGGCTTTCTACCGCCAGTTCGTTGGGTTCTACCACAAAGTTTTGCTGAAACCAGGGGTAGAGCCCGTTCAACAACAACAGCACCCCCAGGTAAAGACCGATGCCGAAAACCGGCAGCGAAAAGCCGGATCGCCAGATTGCCAGCATAAATAGCACTGCCACCGCCACGGTGACAAACCCCATCAGCCAGTAGGCCTGCAGGCGAGCATGGACATCGGTATAGCCCGCCCCGAATACGACCCCGGTTTCAGAGTAGAGCAGGGAAAAGCGGTCAAGCCAGAAGCCGGTGGCAATGGTAATGGCGATGGCGGCAAGCAGTACGCAGAGGTGAGTTTTGACTTCCCCGGTCAAAAAATACTTCCAGCCCCGTTCCGGGCGAATTTCTCCCTTCAGGGCGTAAACCCCCACCGCAACCAGTAACGCCCAAATTAAAGCCCCCTGAATGTTGGACTGCACTCCCTCCCAGAAGGGCAGCTTGAAGACGTAAAAGCCTATATCCTGCTGAAAGATGGGGTCGGCAACGTCAAAGGCGGTGGGGTTAAAAAACTTGAGGATGGTTTCCCACCCGGCGGCACCGCGCAGGGCAGCACTGCCCGCCAGAAACACCATGGCCCCTAAGAAACCCAGGGTAATGAGCTGGCCCAGCTGGGCGCGGGTGTTAATGGTGTTAGTAGCGCGGGTGAGGGCGACGTAGTCGCGATCGCGGGTCAGGCGCTGGGCCAGCTGGTAATTTAACCACAGCCACCCCAGGTAAAGCACAAAGGTGCCTAAACCCAAAATCAGCTGCCAGCGAATGCGGACCCAAAAGACCTGTTGAAACCCGACCGCCTCGAACCACCACGACTCAGTTAGCAAATGCACCAGACTGCCAAAAACAGTGATAAATACTGCCAGGGCAATGACCCAGGGAATCAGCCAACGGCCTTGGGGAGATTTTGAGGGGGAATAAACCACAATGTCAGGGGGCTGTACGGTTGCTTACTTTCCTTAGGGTATCCAACCGTGGGATGAGTTGCAGAGCTGCGAAAACTATCTTTGGGGGTGGGGAGGGTTTTGGCCAGCTTGCATCACCATTGCTGATGGCTGCAGCCGCGAGGGCATGCGGTCAGTCTGCCTTGCGCCCCCTCAACCGATATTTCATATCTTCTATGAACTCGCCAGAGAGGGCCTGACGTTCAATTTCCAGGCGTTCTTCTTGTTCTTCTTTCGCCAGGGCTTTTTCAAGGTTGGCGAGGTAAAACTCCATTTTGTGGTCATCAATGGCATCGGGGCCAGACTTCCAGAGGGCGGTAATAAAGCCTAGCAGCCGGTCGGGGAAACGCTGCCCCAGCCAGGAACGCCGCCGCAAGTCGCCCAAGAAGGTAAAGTAGCGAAACTTGCCCATGTGGCCATAAATCCGAGTGGGCACCCAGGGAATAATCTGGGGTGGAATCAGAGGCACCACGTCGTTGTTGTTGACGTAGCGCACCATGCGATCGAGCATTCTGCTATTCATGTAGTTCACCATTTGCCAGTCGGCGATGCGGGGCTGACCAAAGGTGTACAGTCCACTCACTTTAAAGCCCTGGGCTTCTAAAGAAATAGTCGCCATAGCCGCCAGGGCTCCCCCCAGGCTGTGGCCCGTAATCCAGAGTTTGGTGTCGTCGTTCCACCACTTTTTGAGGTAGTAAACCACCATTTTTTCTACACTCTGCCAGGCATCGCAAAAACCCCGATGCACCCGCCCCTTCGGGGGCACCGCTTCTTGATCCGCCAGAATGGTGAACTCCTTCAGGCGAATTTTGAGATTCGTCTTCCAGTCGGCCAGCTGCTGACTGCCCCGAAAGACCAAAATCACGTTATTGCCATCCCGAAACAAAAAGGCCTGGGTATCGGTGATGAGCATATTCAGATAGACAAAATTCTGGCGAATGTCTCGCTCGCTCTTTTCTTCCCCTTCCCGCAGCCAGTGCTTGATCACATCGACCACGTACTCACGGTCAGACATCTTTTTCCAGAGGTTGTCGATGTTTTCACTCTGCCACAGGCGGATGATGTCGTTGACATACTCCCGGTCTTCGTACACCAGATAAGCTGCTTTGGCCAGACACAAAGCCCGGTGAGTGTCATACTTACTTTCCCTGGCCATTTCCGTAAAGTCGTGGGTGGAATAGGGCGGTGGAATAATCTTGAACCCATAGCGCTCAAACAGCTTCTTTACACCCCCATAGCCAGCCCAGTGGATATAGTGAAACAACTGGTCATAAAAGCCAGACCCTCCCTTGCGGCGGTAGCGACGATCGCCAATGAGGTTGATCCAGTAAATAATAAAGGGTTTAAGTTCTTCGGGGGTCACCAACCCTGACTCAATCAGGATATTGAAGTAGTCCAACCCACCCAAAAACGAGTCAAACCAGTCCCTCAGGGTAAGTTCGATAAAAAATTCTTCGTCATCATATTTTTGGACAATATCCAGGGTTTTGGGATCAATGGTTTCGGTTTCCGCCGCCAGGCGCTTGATTTCGTCCAGCCCCCGTCGGGTCTTAACCATTTGGTCGTGGGAGCGAAGGGCACGCCGGAGCCGATAGTCATTGGCTTCAAAGCTGACCAACCGCCCATCTCTGGGGTGGGTAATGTAAAAAGTACGGAATTCTTCGTAGTCGAGAATATTCAGCACATTTTTAATCGATTGGCGCTCTTGAAAGATTTTGACTTCCTGTCGGGCCAGTTCTACCCGCTTCCAGTGGCGCTGCCGTTGATAAAGATACAGCCAGGTCAACGCCACGAATGCTCCTGCCGCCAGCCCCCCCCCTAATAGCCAAAACGGAATGCTGCTAGCTGACCCAATTACTGGCTCAGCAACCTCCTCGACGGGGGCCGTTGCCGGTTCTACGGGTACCGGAGCCGCTGGCTCGGAAGTCTGCCCCCAGGCCGGTAAGATAGCCAGACACAGGAAAGCCCCTACGGTAGATAGAAAGCGACGAAGATGCATGATCATCAACTGGCAGGAATAATGCCTCGATGGTATCTAAAAAACGCGATGCAGAAATGATTTCTCCGTCTTTGTTTATCCTTTACCTATGCCCTTTTCCCTTCCAGCATCCTGGCCCACCCATGCGGAAGCCGCCATCGCTCTGCAGCGACAGCTCCGACCCCAAATCATAACGGTTGATCGATTACCTGATACGGTTCGGTACGTAGCCGGGGTAGATGCAGGTTTTGAGCAGCAGGGCACCATCACCCGCGCCGCCGTCGTGGTGCTCTCGTTTCCTGACCTAACCCCGGTGGATGAAGCCCTGGTGCGCTGTCCTACCACCTTTCCCTATGTGCCGGGGCTGCTGTCGTTTCGAGAAATTCCGGCGATGCTGCAGGCCTTGAACCAGATAGACATTGAGCCAGATATTATTCTCTGCGATGGCCAGGGCATTGCTCACCCCCGCCGCCTGGGCATTGCCACCCACCTGGGGCTGATGATTGACCGGCCCACCATCGGCGTGGCCAAATCGCGATTGACCGGCACCCATGCTGAAATTCCCAACGAAAAAGGCCAGTGGGTGCCGCTCATGGATGGGGCCGAGCGCATTGGGGCCGTACTGCGCAGTCGCACCGGCACCAAGCCCCTCTACATTTCGCCAGGGCACCGCATTAGCCTGGAAACCGCCCTGGACTACGTGCTGCGCTGTACACCCAAATATCGCCTGCCAGAAACCACCCGCTACGCCGACCGGTTGGCCTCCTCTGGCAAAGGGCAATCTGCGTTGGGATAAGGCATGGATAAGGCATCGGCAACGCAGACCCCGGGGTTAACGCAAACCCCCGGGGTCGGGTTTGGGCGTGCGTTTAACTTTGCAGGTAGTAGCAGCCCCCTGGGGTTTCGGCTCAGGCTAGCCCTGCCCCTGCACCACCAGCACCGAACAGTGGGCCCGATGCAGCACATAGTTACTGACACTGCCCAGGAATACCTCCGCCAGACCGCTACGTCCCCGCCGCCCCAAAACAATTAAATCTGCCTGCCAATCCTTAGCCTGGTGACGAATTTGGGGGCCGGGTTCCCCCATGGCCCAGTCCCAGGTGGCGTCTATACCCGCCTCTTTCGCCTGAGCCTCCAGCCCCGCCAGCCACTGCTTTGACTCTGCCATTTCGCGGTCGAGTTGCTGCTGGGCAATGGTCAGAAATTGCTCAATATTGCCCCGGTAGCGATCGCCAAACTCCATTGCGGTGGCAGAGGGCACGGTGGAGCAGTGGAACAATTTCAGCTGAGCCTGGTTTGCTACAGCCAGGGCCAGCGCTGTTTCAAAGACGGATTTCTCCAGCCTGGATTGGTCGAGGGCGACAAAAATTCGTTGATAGTGAGCCATGATGTATCGCATTCTCCTGTGGTCAGGGAATAGTTCCCCTACGAGCCTACTGAACAGTAACAAAGACTACCAATAGGTCGTTGCGATATGGTCACTTAATGTCACATGAGGGTTACATAGGGGTGAGGAGGGAGGGAGGGAGGGAGAGAGGGAGGGAGAGAGGGAGAGAGGGAGGGAGAGAGGGAGAGAGGGAGAGAGTGGGGGTGAAGGAGTGGGGGAGTGAGGGAGTGGGAGAGGGGGAGAGGGGGAGAGTGGGGAGGGTTAAGAGAAGGGGGAGATTTGGCAGGATTTTGCTTCAGGCCTGCCAGACTCGGAGTATCCCCACTTGTCGCTGGAGATGGCCGATGTTTAAGCGCATATTAGTTGCCCTGGATGATGAACCTGAAATGGCTACCCATGTCATGGCAGAAGCCTTAGCCATGGCCCAGATCGGTCCTGCGACCCTGAAGCTGCTGCATGTCCTGTTTCCGCTCCAGAGCGGGTTTCCGGACCCTATGTATATGACTTTGGATGGGGCCTTTACAACGGTCAAGACCGAGGCATTCAGCGCCTATGTTCAGGAATGGAAAACCCTGGAGCAGAAAAATCTGGAAACTCTCAACAACTACGTAGCCCAAGCTCGCGAGGTCGGAATTTCCGCCGAGGCGACCCAGGTCATCGGTGAACCCAATCGCCAAATTTGCGAGGTCGCTGAAGAGTGGGGCGCAGACTTAATTGTCATTGGCCGCCGTGGACACCGGGGCATGGGGGAATTTCTACTGGGCAGCGTTAGCAGCTACGTCATGCACCATGCCCCCTGTGCAGTGCTGACGGTGCAGGGCCCCTGGGTACGGGAGGCGGTGGCGAGTTAACGACATGTCTCGTCCCCATGCCCCATTACCTTTCTTTTACAGAGCAATGTCGTCGCCAGGTCTTTAGGGACCGGGTGCCTGCTCAATCGCTTACCCTAGCATTCCAGTTCAGAAGTTATTCAACCTGTATTGCTCCCTGGTCCCCCTGCTCCCTCGCTTAGGGATGTTGCAGAACCTATGCATAACGGCCAAAGACCAGCGGCGTACGAGAAAGCTGAATACCCAAAGTCAGTAACGCCAGAGGTATTGCCCCTTCCGCCAGGAGCGTTAGCCCCCTGGCCATTGGTACAGGAAAGGTGCCATCTGCCGCCTGCAGCACAATACCGGTCATAGCGGCCCAGAACACCGGCAGGCGCAGGGTTACATATGCCCCGGCTTTAATTCCCTCTCCCTTCAACACAATGGGGAAGACGGTTGCAATGAGCAGGCTGGAGCCTACCAGGTAAACCACCGCTCGCTCTAGGCCGGCCTCGCCCAGGGCAAACAGCACGAAGGGTAAGCCCATGTTGCCGACATTGGCAAAAACGGTGGTGGCAATCAGGCTCTTTTGCTCGTTGGCCGAAAACTTTAGCCCCCGGCCCAGTACGATGGCAACCCCAAACAGCAGCGTGGCATTGATCAATAGAGCTGCAATAATGGCAGCGGCAATCTCTAAGTTCAGCGTTGTCTCAGCCAGACTGGTCAGCACCAGAGCGGGTAAAAAGCCGTAAATGCTGACCTTGGATAGGGTCTGCAGGTCTAGATCGAAGGCCCGCCCAACCCCAAACCCGACCAACGCCACCAGGACAATGGGCAACACCGCCGAAACTAAAACTGCCATACCTTACATCAGAAGCTGAAGCTCTGAGTATGGTAACGAAATGGCTGGGGTTAAACTCCTCCCGTTTAACGAGACCGGGTGCCTATCTCGATTTCTCAACAAAGCCTTATGGATTGCAAGGCACCCATACCTGGCTTTGCAACCATCTACTTTGCCGCCGCTTCTGCCCGGTCGGCCTGCACCTCAGCTTCAATGGCATCCAAAGTTTCAATCACGAGGCGCTTGGCCTGGAGTTCCCAACCCCATTTTTGAATTTGGAAGGCTGCGTAAAAGCCGACTCCGGTAAACAACAGGTCCAGCGGCTGCTTCCAGGAGATGCCCAGCAGTAAGCCCAGGCCACCAATACCCCAGAACGGCAGCGCCACCGTCTGGCGATTCTCTTCCACCAGCTTGGCGACAAAGTTTTTGGGAATCATGGCCGCCACTTGCTCTCGCACTGCCTTTTGCTCTGGATAGGGCACCGCAAAGCTGAACTTACGCCGCAGTTTCTCGACTTTGCGGGCGTCGGTACTGTACTCGGTCAGCTCATCTTCGGCCATGCGGATGAGTTGGGCAGCTTTATCCATGAATATGCTCTGGGAATTGCTTTCTTATCCTAAAGCACCGTGGGGGGCAGGGCGTATTGAGGGTTCTGGGTAAGGCGGACAAATTACTTAGATGGGCTGGAACGACTCGGCAATGTAGTCTACAACAGGCTCTAACGCGGCCTGCGACGCTACATCGTAGAACAAACCCAGGGTCAGCAGGTTGTCTTCATGAAAGAGCTTTCTGGTGTACAAAACGGCTCCCTCCGGATCGATAGCCGAAATCGTGAACTGGTTGCCATCTAATTCGCTGAAGGTAATTTCGGCCCCCTGCTGGCGGTAAACAAAGAGGGTGGTTTCGTAGAGCTGCTCCAGGGTCCAGTTGCCCTGGCTCTGGCCATAAACCGCCATCTCAACATTCCCGGATGACGAGAGGAAGCGCTGCCCCATTTTGCCCACCAGGGGGGCAGCTGAGGAGTACAGAGTTTGGGGCACCTCGACACTGAAGTTGTAGGTGTCGTTGATGTAAGTGCGAAATTGAGTCGAAGCGAGCGGTGGGCTGGGCTGGACCTCCAGGCTCTGGCTGAGCAGGGGAGCAGTCGCAGGATTAACAGAACTTGCCTGGGCAAGGCCCGAACAGCTTAAAATTCCAAGGACACAACTGGTAATGGCAGCATATCCCTTCATTACATACTCCTCAGCAGGTAGAAAGAAAAAAATTACCTGAGGTCAATCATAGCTGAGGGGGTGCCATGCAGGGAGCAGAGTAGGTTGGGTTGTGGCGTTTGACTAAGGAGTGAGTTTTTAAGCCCCATTATTCTAGGGCAGGCAGCTTGCCTGCTCTGGGGCAGCCGAGACGGCTATCCCACAAGATTGGATGCTCATTTCTATGAGTGAGCTTTAACCGGAAGATGCCTGGTCAGCTTGGCTCTGCACTCGCTCAAGGATGGCCTGCACCTCAGCAGCCTTGGGGGAACCGATGTGCTGGAAAATCTCCAGGGACTCTTGCAGGTAAGTAACGGCAGTGGCAAAGTCGTCTTTGTAGTCAGCTAGAAATTCTGCATATTTCCATAAAGTTGTTGCTGCACTCGCGGCAGAGCTGATATTTCGAAAAGTATACAGAGCTTCTTGATAGAGCGTTTCAGCTTCTTCAACGTTTCCTTGTAGAGCCTTTATACCTGCTACCTTCTGCTGAGAAACAGCTTGACCCTTAACATCCCCGATGCGCTCATTGATTCCTAAGGATTGCTGAAAGAGAGCCAGCGCCTCCTCGACCTGTCCCTGATCCGCTTTGATACGACCAATGTCCCTAAAGGCAATGGCTTGCCCTTGGACATGCCCAATGTGTTCAAAGATTTCCAGGGATTGCTGAAAGAGAGCCAACGCCTCCTCGACCTGCCCCTGATCCTGTTTGATGCGACCAATTCCTAGGAGAGAGTTGGCTTGGCCCTGGACATTTCCGATGCGCTCTTTAATTTCTAAGGACTGCTGGAGGAGAGCTAGCGCCTCCTCAACCTGTCCCTGATTCTTTTTAATGTAACCAAATTCAGTAAGACAACTGGCTTGGCCCTGGACATCCTCAACATACTCTCCAATTTCTAAGGATTGATGCAACAGGGCCAGCGCCTCTTCGACCTGCCCTTGGGTTGTTTTAAGCCTACTAAATAGGTAATAAGAATGTCCCTTTAGAGATAAATCAATGTCATTATTCAGAGTTAATGCTTGGTTAAAGCTATTCTCAGCCTGGACCCACTTCCCCAGGTTATGTTCCAATTCTCCTTGCCAGTTGAGAAACTGAATATGAGTAGCTAGGTCACGATGAGTTTCAGGTTGCCATTCAGGTCTTTCGAAAATAAAACCAGCTTTAACTAAGGATGGTTGGGCTTTTAGAAAATCCCCTGAAAGTACATAAATAGAACCTAGCGTTACTAATGCTTGAGCGGCAATGCGAAGGTCGGCTTTGCTGCGATTTCCTTCTAAAGGATCAAACTCCTGTGCCAGTTTTTCTAGTAGTTTAATGCGTTCTTGCCGTTCTAATTGACTGGTTGCACCCAGCATCTTTTGGGCATGAAGGGCATAAATAGAAGCCTCATCCTGCTGATTCTGGTTTGCCAAAATACGAAATACGCCAGACTTCCAACTCCAGAAGTCGGGGGCATATTTCATCACCCGGTTAATGGCATAGCTGGGCAGGCAAAACAGCACCGGGTACTGCACCGAATCTGCCAGGGCATCGCGCACAAAGTTCAGGTCTTGCAGCACTGGCGGGTAATCGCCAAACATGCCAATAGAGTTTTCCAGCCCTTTCACCAGAATCACTCGTTTTGGAGTCAGCAGAGCAGAAAAAGGCTGGGGCAGTTGGTTAATGCGCTGAATGAATTCGTCCTGCAAATAGGTCAGATTGGGGTCTGAAAAATCGAAAACATGGAACTCCACATTGCGGCACTCGGGGCGCAGGCGCAGCACTTTCAGCAGGTTGTCAATGTCTTCGGGAAAGCTGACTTCTACAAAGCCAACGGTAAAGCCCTCGGCAAAGTCAATAAAGTTTGCCAGTTCATCAATGGTTTCTTCGTTTTGCGCTTCCCACGGTGAAATTGCCCGTTCCGAGTTTACAGACGGCGAAGTATCTGGCGACTTGGGAGGTTGCTTATCCCCGAAGAGCTTGTTGAAAAGCATTGGTGCGCCTCACCAGTGGGTTCACGTACTTCCATTGCTGGTCATCATCGAGCCGTTCGTATTCCAGCACGGTGATGTTAAACAGCATTGACTGCATCATAGCCTGAGCTTCTGAATCAAGCTGTATGCCTTTGTTACGGTAAATATCCACCAGCACCGGGTAATGGTCGCTGGGAATAAACCGCTCGAAGTGGTTTTGCTCTTTGGCAGCGGCTCGTTCCACATCCCTGGCGGTGATCTGGCTGCCTTTGGTATTCAGGCAGGCGGTGCGAATTAGCTGCATCATCTGGCGCACGTGGCCACCGCTGAGTCGGGCCAGGTCTAGCAGGGCTTCTCGGCTCTCGAAGACCGTTTCAGTATCCACCCGTTGCTCAACCAGGGAAGCCATCATGTCAAGACCTTCCGAGCTGTAGGCCAGTTCTGGCTGGTCCTGGTCAAACTGGTAGATGTTGACCATGGGCATCACATTCAGGTCGCCAAAAACGTTGCTGTAGTTGCTGCCGGAATAAATCACCGAAATTGGCACGGTGTAGATGACGGTGCAGTGCAACTCCCGCAGTTGGTTGGCGTACTTGAGAAACAGGTGCTCACCCACCTGGGGCGGCACCCGGTCGAGGTTGTCGAAAATAAACAGAAATCCCTTGGTGTTGGGCTGCTTTTCTTTAAGTTTTTCGAAGGCATCCTGCAGCAGGGCGTTGGTATGCTCCTGCAGGCGCGAAAAGCCCTGCTGTAAGTTCTCGCGGATGATCTTCTTGTTCTTTTCAGACCCTTTAATTTGAGCCAGCAGGTTGGTCGAAAACGACAGAATTGAGGGAATGCCGCCGCTGGCATCTACTTTGCCGCCAATGCCGATGGACGTTTCCCGAATCCGCTCGGTTTCGAGGGTAATTTCCTTAAACCAGTCTTTGAATGCCTGAATGAGCTGGGGGCTGTTCTGCAATCCCCAGGATTCCAGGGCATGGGTCAGGTATTTGACGATGACGAGGTAAATGTCTTTGTAGTCGGCATCGTTGATGTCCAGCTCGTCCGTCGCTTTGACGTAGATCACCTCATGGCGTTCATCCAAACGCTGCTCAAGGTTCCGCTTAATGCGCTGCAGTTCTGTACTTTTGCCACAACCGCGATGGCCGGTAAACAAAATCGCTGCCGGTTCACCCGGTTCAAGAAATTTGAGCTGGTTGCTGACCCCGTTGATGGCCTGGGTGCTGCGAACGGTATCCAAATCCACGTAGTATTTGTCGATATCAGACCCCGTGAGGGCTCCGATGTTGCAGACGCGAAAGGTTTGTTTGATGGTGGTTGCCCGTTCGCCGCTCATGGGTGGTAGCTCCAACGTCAGGCTAATTTTAGCCCGGTTTTATGAGTTGCCCCGCATCTGTTCCTTCACCCAGGTGCGCAGGACCTGCTCCGCTTCGATTTCATCCTGCCGGGCCAGGATTAGAAATTCGTAGAGTTTGTCCTTGGGCACAAAAGGAAACGTAGGGCTGACCTCCTGTTCCTGATAGCTGCCGTCCTGGAGCTGGTAAATTCGCCATTCTTTGCCGTTAAAGCGCCAGAATTCAGGCACCCCCAGGGCGGCATAAAGGCTGAGTTTGTCGATGTCGGTATGGGTGATATCCACTTCCACCACCAGATCCGGCGGGGGATCTTCCTGAAAGTTAACCGTGCGCCCGGCCACCTGGGGCTGATTTTTGATGTAAAAGGCGTTGTCCGGCTCAGGGCTGCGGTTCAGATCTTCCCGCTCGATAGTGGTGGAGCGCATGGATTTGATTCTCTGGCCGAGTTCCGACACCAGAAAGTAGATGAACCGACCAATTAATTCGGCGGCGAATTCGTGATCTTCTAACGGCATGGTGATTTCTAAGATGCCCCGGTCGTAGGTGAGGCGAGCCGAGCGGGATTCGCCCAGGGCCTGCAGAATTTGCTGGTACGACTGCCAGTTGAGGTGGTAGAAGACCACCCGCTTCTCGCCAACGGGGGGGGAAATGGTGGGACTGGCTAAAGTAACCATGGGCTTTGCGGGAGATTTATGTCTCTGATTTTATCTCAGCGGATTTTGGCATCCTGCTAAACCTTGTCCAGGTCCAGAAGTGGAGTTTTGTCTGATACCAATTTAATTTGAGGATGCGCTTAATACAGCATTGGTGATGAACTCCCATCCAGTGACCGAGCGAATGACATC